>Ga0182021_10000632_pt1 | contig 38554 bp, 37 predicted proteins | sample 612E3MmetaG_FD_120493 | JGI IMG/M metagenome (GOLD analysis project Ga0182021, IMG submission 120493) | Permafrost microbial communities from Stordalen Mire, Sweden - 612E3M metaG (Illumina Assembly) | ecosystem: Environmental > Terrestrial > Soil > Wetlands > Permafrost | place: Sweden...
CGGCTCGTGCGCGCGACGTGCGCTCGTGAATGGCACCCGCAGATCGCCGCGTCGGAGCTTGGACCCGCCAAGCGCGGGCACCATTTCCCAAACAGAGACGACCCACACGAATCTCGGCCGCGCAGCCTCTATATGGTTGTGAACGATGCGATTGGCCCGGTGGTCTTGGAGGTGACGACGATCGACCGTCCGCCACGAGTCGAGGCAGTATCCGTGACCGAGGGTCTCGATGAGACAGACGGAGAGCAGTGTCGCGGTCACCTGCGGGCTGCCCGCCCGTGCGCGTGCGCCGAAACCGAACCCCGGCAGGTCGCCCCGCCGGGGTTCGTTCGTTATCGGCGCCAAGAGACCGCTGCCTGCTGGCGGCGGAAGGCAAGTTCCATGACGTTGCTTAGGCCGTCAGGGCAACCTGGCTGGCGCCCGTTGCTAACGCTAGGGGTTGTAGGCAGGGATGGCCAGCCAGGTTATGGCAGTGTTGCCGCCAGCAGGCTGATTGATGCTGGCGCCCGCAGCGTTGTAGGGGCAGATATCGACGTATGAGTTGTTCGGGCCCCAGTTGCAGACCGCATAGCCTCCGGCAGGCATCGGTCCGCCGTGGGGGGACAGGATGAATTGGGTGTTGTTCGGGAGAGAACTGGAGAAATTGATCGTGACGTACTGATCGCCGGCATAGATCACGGCAACACCGGCCAGGTTGAGGGCGGGCGTGAAGTACCCGGTGACATCGAAGATCACGTGAGCCGTGGGACCCAGGGTCGGAGCGGCATAGGTGACGCTCAGAGTGCCTCCGGCACCCAGAGCCACGGTGACTGCGTTGGCTCGGTCGTCACCCACCGGGAAGTTGAGGGTCGAGCTGGTCGGGTTGTTCATCGCCACAGGGCCGATGTACAGGAAGCCCGCGCTGGTCTGCTGGGTCACGGTCAGGTTGCCGGTCACGGCAGTGGCACTGGCGACGACTCCACCTTGTCCGGTGACCTGGAACGTCCGGGCCACGTGCGAGCTTGACGGACCAGAAAGACCGACGTTGCTGCGGGTGTCGAGGATACGGATCGGGGTCAGCGGGACGTACGAACCCGGGTATGGCGCCACCGTGGACTGAGGCGACGTGCTCACGGCGCTGACTATGCCCGCTCCCGCCCCGATAAGCGCCACCACGCCGACGGCGGCCATTAGCCCACGGCCGAAAACCCCGAGCCGTATCCGGTGTGGCTTGTTCAGGCTCATGATCGACTCCTCCTCTGAAGTCTTTGCGCTGGTGTCTTTCATGGGGTCGATTCTCCTCCTGAAGTAGGTGGTGACGGCTCAAACTCGATGACGGCCGCACTGGTGCACAGGTCCTGCCATGGCTGGGATGTCACGGGCGCCACAGCTGGACGCCGGAGCCGCAGCCACTCACAACTCGTCTCGCCTCCTCGAGGACCGGGACGAATTCTGGTGTCCTTTCGTGACTGCGTCCAGTGTCAACCGCACGACAACGCCCTCCGGACTGTCCGTGCGGCCGCCCGCCGCCAGGACTCGCTTTCTCCCACCGAAGCCCTGCGGTAGGTCCGTGAATCCCGTTGACGAAGACAGGGGCACGACACTCAGCGCAACCAGTCACGACGTGGTCATCGTGTTGTCTCCGAGCTTGGCCAACCGGGTGGTCAGGCGGGAATCTGGTTCGAAGATGCACGCCGCCCATTCGGAGATCTCCTCGGCCGGAGTAGGCCGGTCGAGATCGGCTGCAAGGTCATCGCCGATCCTGCCGCTAGGCGCCTCACCCTCGACGCTCATCGCCCACCTCTTCTGTGCCACTCCGGTCCTACCCTGCAGCCTAGCTCTGGGACCGAACCTGAACCATAAGGAAGCCGTCCGAATGAAGCCACGGCCGAGCCGATGCTAGCCTAAGGCGGACGCGCAGGATCAGAGGGAGGGAGACGTGATCGACTCCAGAGGCGCGACGGACCAGCCGGTCAGATTCAATGGGCGCACGTGGCGGGGGGTCCTAGCACAAGTAGGCGTCGTTGCTGCCGTCGCCTGCCTGCTCGATCTTGAGTTTGCCCTTGGGTGGGGTTGGTCCGACTGGGCGCTGGTCGTCGGGCCCATCGTGTTCCTTCTTCTCTTGCTCTTCATGCTGGCAGGAACCACGGAGTGGACCGTCGCGGGCCGCGAGCTGCGCCGTCGGCGCTGGCTCTCGCGGCCCGGCCGCGAGCCCTCTCTCGTCATGGAGCTAGGTCCACAGATCGAGATCGTCCACGAGACAAGGCTTCTCTGGCGTGTGCGACCGAACGGACTCGCGCTCGGGGGGTGGCGGGCCCGCCGGCTCGTCGGGGCCATGGAACGTGCCGGAGTCCGCGTCAACGACTGGCGTGGCGATTGGGCGCGCCGCCATCGATTGATCGACACCCTGGGCGGCCTGGCCCTCTATGGCGGCCTTGCCGGCATGATCGTAATGCCCATACTCGGGTGGAACTGGTCGTTGCTCAGGGCCATGGCGGGGCTTGCCTGCTCCGGCGCGGCGTTCCTTGGCCTGGCGTTCGACTACCTGCCCTGGAGCACGAGGAAGACCCCGGCTCATGACGGGTGGCCGCCACTGTCCGCTGGAGCGCCCGCTGGCGCGTCGGCTCAACAGACTCAGCTCCGGCCGGCGCCGGGCCTGGAGTTCGGTGGGTTCTGGCTCCGCGTGTTGGCCTACCTCATCGATATGAGCCTGCTTGGGATCGTCGGGACGGTCCTATCCTTAGCCCTCGGATCGGCCGGGCAGGCGATCAGCGCGCTCATCCTCATCGCCTACTTTGTTGGCCTGTGGGGCACGACGGGTCAAACGATCGGGATGATGCTGCTCGGTCTGCATGTTGTCCGTGATGTCGACGGCGGCAAGATCACATGGGGCAATGCCGTTCTACGCTTCGTCGGCTTGTTTGTGGCCTTCGCCTGCATCTACATCGGCGTTATCTGGGTCGCGTTCGACCCGCGCAAACGCGGCTGGCACGACAAGATCGGAGGCACGGTCGTCGTCCGGAACGTGGGCGTGGGAAGCGCTGGTGAATCCATGCCTCGGCTCAACGTCAGGCAGGGTGCAATGGCGGGAATCATCATGTCCTTCGTTGTCGCCGCGTCCGTCGCTGGCTCATCCCACGCGAACCTACAAACGTTCGTCTTGCTCCTCGCGGTGCCTCTAACGGTCACGGTTGTGATCGCTGCCCTGGCGCTGGCCATCAACCGTCGGGCTGGCCGGCCCCGGGATCTCTAGGACCGCTCGATCAAGTCCCCTGTGGCCACGACGATCCTCCGCACGATCAAGCCATAGGGTCGGTTTTGCCAGTGGCGTTCTTAACGGTCAGGCTGTCGGTCTCCTGCCCGCGAGGGCGGCACCAGCCTTGATCACAGGATGGCGGTCCCGAGCAGAGCACCGATCCCGTAGGTTGCGGCGGCTGCCAGAAGGCCCAGCGCCGCTTGCCGGAGAGGCGATTACGGTGGCCATCGCCGAGGGGCCCGCCGGCGGCGGATCACCAACGACTCGCTCGATCCAGCTGCCTGGCAGACGTTCGTCCGAGCCTGGGCCGCGACACTTCTGCCCGGCGTGGACGGAGCCATCTACGTCTGCATGTCGAGTAAAGAGCTGGGGCCTGTCTCACGAGTCCTCGCCGAGGAGGGAGGCCACTGGAGCGACACCCTCATCTGGCACAAGGAGCGCTTCGTGCCAGGTCAAGCCGATTACCAGCGAGCGTACGAGCCGATCTGGTATGGCTGGCGAGAAGGGGCTTCGCACCACTGGTGCGGCGATCGCGACCAAGATGACGTCTGGCAGATCGCCCGACCGGCCGATGCGCCCCTCCATCCGACGATGAAGCCCCTTCCGCTAATGGAGCGGGCGATCTCCAACAGCTCCAAAGCGGGCGAGCTGGTTCTCGATCCCTTCTTGGGTTCCGGCAGCACCCTCATCGCCTGCGAGCGGACGGGCCGGGTGTGCGCCGGCATCGAGATCGACCCCGTGTACGCCGACGTCATCCTGGCCCGCTTCGAGCGGTTCAGCGGGTCGGTCGCGGAGCGGATCGATGTCTAGACGCAGGCCGGCCACGAGCCCCTCGGCTCGGCTGACACCGTATGGGTCGGCCAGGGAGCCAACTCGCAGACAGCCGGCCAACACGAGGGCTGTGTCGGGCTTCAGAGCCAAGAAAGCGGCTCAGCGGGAGCTTCTGGTCACGGCCCAAGAGCTGTCCGATCGCGCGACCGACACCCGGGTCGATCGGTGGGCCTTACGCTATCTGGAGTCGAGCCGCCTGCTCGTCCCGCCACCGGCGCCACTCGACTCGGCCGAACAACGCAAGCTCACCCAGGAACTCGCGGACCTGGTCGCCGAAGTCATCGGCTCGGTCCTCGACGGACTTGGCCTCTCAGACGCGGAATGGCAGCGAGGTCGCGAACTGGCACTGACGGCCCTGACCGCCGCGACACAAGAGGGCTGGGAGCCGCAGTGAACAGCCGACACTATGGCGAGATAGCGAGCACTCGGCGGTATACCAGAGGTAAACGATGGTAAACCGCGGTTGCACCTATGAGATGACAGACGGCCTCGCCTGCCAGGCTCCGGCCCTTCGGGGCAAGACCGTCTGTTACTGGCACGACCCCGAAAAAGCCGAGGAGGCGGCCGAGGCCAGACGCATCGGAGGGATGCACCGGCGCAAGGCCAAGAGCGTCGCGACCATCTACGACTTCGCAGGGCTGCGGACCGTCGAGAGCGCCCAGCGACTGCTCGAGATCGCGGCCATCGAGACGTTGGCGTTGGAGAACTCCATCGCCCGTAACCGGGCCCTGATCAGCGCCGCAGCCGGTGCCGGCAAGCTCATCGAGGCAGGCGATCTAGAAGAACGACTGACCGCGGTTGAAGCCGCCGTTGGACCGAAGGCCCATGCCGACGGTGATGCGGCCTTCCCCGAGGAGCCAGTCCGATGACTCTCAAGGGTCGGGTGGCTGCGGTCGAGACCTCGCTCTCGCCCATGCAACTCGTCCTGCGCTGGATGGCCGAAGCTCACGCCTTCGGCGACATAGAGCCCTACGTCTCCTCTTTGCTGGCCAAGGACCCACCGGTGGCTCCACTGGATCGTCTGGCTCGGGAAGCGGTACGCGGGGCCAGGGCAGCCATGCGCGGCAAGCGTCCCGAGCTAATCGATGCCACGGTCCGCAGCGCTCTGCGCGAGACCGTCTTCCGCTTCGAGCTGGTGATGCGGATCAACGTGACCGCGCACGAGCTTCTCGATCGAGAGGAACTCCTCTCGGCGCTCTTCGCCTCGCAGCTCGCGATGCTTCTTGGCGAGGCTCCCGACAAAGTCGTGGCGGGCGACTCGCACCTGCGCCGCCTCGAGCTATGCCGCCGGGTGGCTCTCTATCGGGTGGACGAGCTGCTCGCGTCGCGAGAGGCACGTTCGAGCGTCGAGGCCCGCTACCTCGACGGCCATTCCGCCCTCTTCCCGGACGAGGCCAAGCGGTTCGAGCAGCAGCTCAGAACCAGCCAGGAAGTCGCTGCGACCGCGGTGCGCGCCGCCGAGCTCGATGGCGTCGAACCCGCGCCTCCTGAGGATCCCGATGCGCTCAAGGTCCGAGCAGGAGAACTGGTCGCGGATCTGGTGGAGCCCTCGAAGTCTGAGGCGCTCGACAAGTGCGGCGAAGGAAGGCAGGCGTTCGGGATCGCGGCGGGGTGGGTACGGTCGAAGCTGGCGCCGCGGGCGGACGTTACGACGGATGTCGCGTCGCCTGGCGCGCCATAATGCCGCCGATGCAACTTGCTGACGGCGTCTACAAGGTCGATGGCCTGAGGGCGGCCAATGCGTACCTAGTGGCGGTCGATGACGGCCTCCTCCTGGTTGATACTGGCATGCCCGGCAACGCGAAGCGGATCGTGGCCTTCATCGAGAGCACGGGCCATCACGCGGCCGACCTGCGCTATATCGTCCTGACGCACTGCGACGTAGACCACATCGGCAGCGTCGCGCGGCTCAAGGAGCTGACAGGCGCCAAGGTCGCCATCCACGAGCTCGATGGCCCTGTCCTGGCGGGGCGGCAGAGGTCCCAGAAGGGCGGGCCTCTGATGGCCGTGTTCGGTAGGCTGTTCAGAATTCGGCACGTGGTGCCAGACCTTCTCCTCAAGGATGGCGATGTGATCGGTGGCCTGACGGTCATCCACGTGCCGGGCCACACCGCCGGGAGCATCGTCCTGGTCCGCGAGGACGGTGTGGTCTTCTCCGGCGATGCGCTACTCAGTGACAACGACGGGCAGGTTCGCCCGCCAAGGCCGCGTCTTGCGCTCGATCGAGTCCAGGCGCAGGCATCTGCCGAGCGGATCAAGGCGCTGCCGACGAAGCTGCTCTGCACGGGCCACGGGGCGCCGGTTCACATGTAGGTCCCGCCGGCCATGGGCCAACGGTGTCGGGTCGAGGTTCGACGGCCTCCGTTCGGCCGACACGATGGAACGATGGTGGTGACCCTCGCGACGTCTGCCCGGGGATGGAGATCGCCGTGACGGAGCAGAAGGCCATCGGTGGGACCAACGGGGGCCGATTCGACGTGCCGCGTCTGGAGATCGGGGCCGACGTCAGTCCGTCGACGCTCCTGGTGATGCTGGCCGGGTAGTCCGAGAGGTCCGAGTCGCGCAGTTCACGCAGACGCGAGATGCCGCCGACGAGCAACCTAGTCCCGGGCAAGAACCTGACCCCGACGGTCACTTCGCTCTGCTGCGTCACCACGTCCGCACGTCTTCCGGGGAGACGTCTGACACTGGCGGCAAGTGCAGCGCCGTCGCCGAGCCGATAAGGTCCTGGGCGCAGCCCGTTGTAGGATTTCTCTGCCAAGCCGTCGGGCAGACAGACGCATGGAGGAAGCTTTCCGTGAAGGGTTCAGGGCGTATGAATGAGTTCGGCGGGGTAAGCCGACATCTGTTGGCTCGCCTCACCGCTCTGGCCGTTGGCCTGCCACTGGCGCTCCTCGTATCCGGCACGTGTCTGGCGGCCACGCACTCGATCGATCAGCAGAACACGGCATACAACGACGCCAGGAATGAGGGCACGGAAACCATCGCTCAGACATTCACCGTGGGAATGTCCGGCACGCTGGACCAGGTGGACTTGATGATCTGGCTCACGGATTCCAACCAGCCGGGTAGCGCGACGGCGATCATCGAGGCCGTCGACGGCTCCGGCGACCCCGTCTACCCCCCCGTGGGTTCCCCGCTGTCCACCGGCGCCCATGCGATTCCGTCGGCCGCCCACACCTGGGTGCCCTTCACCATGACGCCGCTGGCAGTCACCGCCGGCCAGCACTATGCCATCGTCGTGACCCCCACGACGTTCTTCACAGGCGACTTCTGGTCCGGCGGGGATGAGTACACCAGGGGCAAGGGCTATGAGGGAGGGACCTACACGGAGAGCTACATCGCCGGAAACCCGAATGCGGACTGGGTCTTCCGGACCTACGTCACCCCCGCCCCTCCGGCCATGACCGCCGCCTTCGCCGCGCCCTCGATGAGCGTGGGTCAGGCCGTCGCGCTAACCTTCACGATTGCCAACGGCTCGGGCAACGGGCCCGTTACCGGAGTCGGCTTCAGCGATACTCTCCCGACCGGCCTGACCGTCTCGAGTGGTTCGGCGAGCGCCTGCGGCGTTGGGACGCTCACCCGGACGTCGCCGTCGGGCATCGCCCTCTCCGGTGGCTCCCTCGCCGACGGCGCCTCATGCCAGGTCTCGGCAATAGTCACAGGCTCCGCGGCTGGCGCCTACACCACGACCACCGGTGCTGTGTCATCGACCGAGGGCGGCCCGGGCAACACCGCCAGCGCATCGGTCAATGTGGATGCGTACCCATCGATAGCCGCCGCCTTCAATCCGAGTTCGGTCGCCGTCGGCGCCACCACTGCACTCACCTTCACTATCACCAACCCCGCAGGCAACCCCGACGTGCTGCATTTCATCGGCCTGACCGACACGCTGCCGGCTGGACTCACAGTGGCGAACGCCGCTGCGGTCACGACGTGCGGCGCCGGTAGCCTGACGGTGACCGCACCGAACAGCATCGTGCTCTCTGCGGCCTCGGTCGCGGTCGACTCGCCATGCGTGTTCTCGGTGCCGGTCACGGCAGGTGTCGCTGGCAGTTATACGAACACCGTCACCGCGACTCTCGGCGGCTTCACCTACCCGGGCAACACCGCGAGCGCAGGCCTCGGCGTAGCGGCCGCAGCACCTACCCCCACGCCTACGCCTGCCCCTACGCCCACGCCTACACCCACGCCTACGCCCTCTCCGACCAAGTCCCCTACGCCGCCGCCCACCAGCACCGGCGTTGGGTCTGCCCCTGACAACACCGGCGGCACCATCTGGCTCCTACCGTTCGCCCTGGTCGCCTTCTTCGGTGGATTGCTGATACTCGTTGACCGGCGACGCCGGAGGACTTTCTAGCGCTCTTCTGACAAACGCAGCCGATAGGATGCGCCGGTCGCGTTTCGCTTCTGGGCAGCCCGTCGCTTTGTCTCTGGCCGACTCTTCAAGGACGTGAGGATGGCAATGGATCTGCTCGAGGCGATGTCCGGACGGCGATCGGTTCGCGACTACACCAGCCAGCGGCCAGATGACTCGATCATCGCCCAGTTACTGACCGCTGCCGTGAACGCTCCCAGCGCTCGCAACGGTCAGCCATGGCGCTTCACGGTCGTACGGGACCCCGAACTGCTCGATCGCCTCTCGACCGAGGCCAAGGCATACCAGCTGGCCACACTGCCGGCCGGGCATGGCAATGAGGAGCGACGGGCCAGAATGGCCGACCCGGCAAACCATCTGCTGCACAACGCTCCGGCGTTGATCCTCATCTCGGCCGTCGAGCCCTCGATCTGGGCCGTGGAGGATTGCGCCCTTGCCGCCCAGAACCTGATGCTCGCGGGCTGGAGCCTGGGTCTCGGCAGCTGCTGGATCGGCAATGTCCAGTTCTACCTCAACACCCCCGAGGGCAAGCGGCTCCTCGGCCTGCCTGAAGGATGCGTGCCGGTAGCCCCGATCATCGCCGGCTACCCTGCGAGCCAGCCTGTGCCGGTCCCGCGCAACGAGCCCGTTGTCAGCTGGATTGGTTAGAGGAGGCGTTCGTCTCTGCTGCTCGCAGACCGCGACGACTCGGCCCGAGCGCCCACGCTCAGGGTCCTGACACGATAAAACCATGGTGGACGAATCGATTGGGACCAGAGGAGTGGTAGAACCAAGACTTTGGCAGGTGATCGTCCGGGGCAGTTGCTTAGCTGTGCCTTCAAAGCAAACCAGGACAGCGTCCGCAGGCTTTCGCAGACGTCGCGCCTCGGGAACGCAGAAAGACCTTCGCGCCGGCTCGCTGGCGTAGGTCAGACTGTTGGGCCCGGGTCCTGAGCGATTGCCGACGCCTCGGCGGCGGCCAGCCTCGCGACACGCCAGCGCGGAACAACGCTGCGACCAGAACTGCTAGGTGCTTGGCCACGCCCGCTGCGCCAATGTATCGGCAAGCCCTTGTATCTGGCCGCATTGCCCCTCCGACGACGAGAACCCATTTGGCCCCGGCCGCGTCGAGGCCTTGGGAGCGACTGATTTACCGCCCGTCACCACGAGGTCAACGTACTGACTCGCCGTGTCGAGGTCATCTACCGTCTGGCGAACCACCGCAGTCTGCGAATCTGACCACGCGCCAAGTCCAGCGGCTGCATCGAAGATCCGGGCGCTCCCGCGCATGATCTGCGCCGTCGAATTGAAGCATGTGTAGAACCAATCAGGGTCTGGGCCGTCGGATCCAAGGTTCAAACTTGATCGCATTGCGCCGACGGCGTCGGTGTAGGACCTACCTTGCAGCGCCACCACGCTGAACAACTGATGGTCGTTCGCTGAGAGGGCGAGATGGGCAGCACCCGCTGCGGCGATAAGACCCTGATCATCCAGTTGTGCCGCAACCTGCAGTGCGGCTTGTTGAGATGCGCCGAGGCTGCCACCGCCTTGCAGATCGCTGACGATCGCTGCACCGCCTGCGGATGATGCGGCGCCCAGCAAAAAGAGCAGGGCGCCGATCAGAACCTGACGACGGCGAGTCAGTTTCATCGTGCGTGGACCCTTAACAGATCAACCACACGCCATGGTTCTTGTTCCATGAACCGCCAAGGTATCCGGTCGACACCGACAGAAATCCGAACCCAGCGGTCACCGAGATCGCCTGTGAGAAGTTGTTCCACGTGTGAGTGTAGTTGAAGTACACGTTGAACTTGACTCCGTAAGAGCTGGACGATTTCGGACGAATGTCCACCTCGAGGATGTTCGCCTTCGAGCAATGCGAAGGCTCTTGCGAGTAAGCCCCAGACCAAGCCCTTCCTGTCGTCGAATCCATGGTCATCGGGCCGCCGATGCAATAGTTGGAGCTTGCTGGCAGATCGGGCGACCACGCCACGCCGGCCTGATACATGACAGCTGGGTCGAACTCGCCATCCATGGCGTCGCGGTCGCCCGAGTCGGCCCCCAACGGGCTGGCCCCGCCCGTCCAGGTGCCATACGTCATGAGGTACGCGTTGTGGTACCCAGTCTGGCCACTTAGGTTGTACCAGTAAACGCCCCACGAGAAAGCCAGATCACCGTAGTTCTGGTAGCCCGAATAGAACGTTGGGTATCCGTTGAAATGGTACTGCACGATGCTCGCGGCATCCGCCCGACCCACAAGGCCCAACTGCTCCAATAGCCCGACACTGGCCGGCGAGGGCCCTGCATTCTCCTGCGCTCGCGCATGTGCGGCCTGGTCAACGGCCGTCAACGTGTCGAAGTAGGCCTTGGGTGGATGCACCGAGAGCTTCGTGCTGTTTGTCGCCACGCCATTCGCGGTTCCCGCAGCGGATGCGATCGTCTGCCGAGTCAACTCGGCATCCTGAGCATGGCCAGCTGTGTCGAAGGTCCGCCTCGTCTGAACCTTGACGGCTTTGTTGCCCGAGTAGGTGACGTCCGTGATCACGCCACTGGTTGGGTCCGTCCACTCCGATCCGATCGACCCGACCACAGCACCCCGGCTTTCCATCTGGGTGACCATCGCGTTCATGTAGTCCCCGAGCGACTGACTGTCGCCCTGGGCCACTACCTGAGGCATCCCCGGATCATTTGAATTCGCGCTTTGTTGGGGCGCGGATGCAGCGACCGGCTGACTGGATCCGAAGACTACTGCCGCCGCGATCGCGAAGGCCGCCGTTCCGCCGAACAGTCGGCTGCGCAGTCTGATTCCGCTGCGGACACAGTACGGTTCTTGGCTGAACACTAGGGTCCCTCCTTGCGACTCCGCGCACCCCTTCGGAGCACTCAAGAGAGACTAGACTCAAGGTATCAAGGCTGGGAATACGGGTGTTGACCTAAAGGATGGGAACTCTTGGCGCCCAGAACAGGCATGCGGCGTCGACCTCCGGCTCCCCTCTGAGTCGCCGCGACAGGACGCTCAAACCCTCCCGCGTCCTCCGCTGCGTCACGAACAGGACGGCGAAGATGATGGCGTCGATGGCAAACCCATACATGATCGGCCGTACTCGGGCTGCCCAGCGATCTCTCCGTCGTCGTCGGCTGCCTTTGGCCCGGCGCTCAGTGCCGACCTCAAACTTGCCGTTCGCCGCCATGCTTCTCCATCACCTCTCGGGTTGCGGGCCGCCGTTGGCAATCGCGGCCCGCCCGGCCAGCTCCGCTTCGTCAGATCTCGTCGAGCCATCGCATGAACTGACTCGCCAGACCCAAGAGCTCGATGGCTGAGGGGCCATCAATCCCTTCGAGTTCATGCGCCCCGAGGTTGCGGACGGCCTGTGCGGCTCCCAGCAGCATTAGCCGGCGCCCGTCGTGCTCGTCACGGCCGAGTTTGCCTTTTCGCTTCGTCAGACTGCAAATTGGGGATTCGCCGCCGAACACCGCGCCAATTAGCCTAGTTCCGCTCTCGTCCGTGCCGCTTGCCTCCCGGATGCGCACTTCAACGGCCTTGTGCGCCTCGAAGACCGCTTGAGCAAAGTGACCATCGGCATAGAGAGCACTCGCCACTTCGGACACGCGCGGGTGGAATTCGCCAATCGCGAGTGCCTTCGGCTTAGCAACCGCCGGTTTCGGCGGCAATCCCCATGTAACCTCGATGTGGCTGAGCGGGCCGTGCCCCTGGAAGATCTCCACTCGTTCCACGGAGCGCCGGAGGACATCCATGCCGGGGCGAGGGTCAGGCTCCTCGACAACGTCGCCAGCCTCGATCGGGACATTGAGCGGAAAGAAGCCCTGGCGTCCCTGAACCTGACCTTCGATCGCAAGTCGTCGCTCGTTGGCAGTTCCTTCGCCTTTGACGAGCGTTACCTTTCGCGTACCAGGCAAGCCTCGGAGAAACCCCATCGCGGTCGGACCTCCCTGTCTACCGATCGAGGGTAGCACGCGTGTTCGATGGATCTACCATTCGGTCGTGGCCGTGCGTGGTGACACCTGACGGGCCTCCGGCAGCTCGTTGCGACACGCAGTCTCTATCCGCGCATGGTGCCTCTGCTGCGCCAACGGGCGCCGAAGCGAGGCTACATGGGGGCGGACCGCGTGCCCTTCGAAACGTAGTCGAAGAAACGCTCGGTGACTCCACCCGCCGTCCATGCCGCCCGCAGGCGGGTGCGCCGCTCGACCCGGCGGAGGGCAGACAGCAGTGACCGGTTCAGGTCCCGGGCGGACTCACCGGAGAGCATTGCCACCACATGGAAGCCGCCGGCGATTGGGGTTACCTCCCCGTCGACGAGCCGCCGCAGCACGGGTTCGATCGCCGCCAGGTCGGCCGACGTCACGTCGGCCACAAGGTCGAAGCCGTGAGCGCTCACCGTGTCATTGTCCACCCTGTCCGAGCCCATAGGGGCCAGCGTGACGAGATGGGCCATCTCCACGCTGAGATCGATTCAGGCGTCGCCTGCCCGAGCGGGTAGTCTGAGCTGGTCGTGATAACTTGATCGCAATGTCGGCGTTCTACTGGTTCGGGTGCCTGTCGCCCCGAAGTCGCCCACCCTCAGCCGGCCTCATAAGGGACAAGGGGAGGTCTGAATGGTTCGGTTTGTTCAAAGGCAAACGCGTGGCCTGCTCGTCTTGCTGGCGGCCGTGGCGATTGCCCTGAGCGCCTGCGGCGGCAGTTCCGCCACGCTGGCGCCGGGGAGCAGCAACAACGGCGACAACGCCGCCTCGGCCAACGCCGGCGGCAACGGCGGCGGCTCAGGTCTCAGTGGAGCAGCAAGCGCCTTCTCCGCGATCGAAAGCTACAAGTTCAGCATGACTCTCGCGGGCGGTGACCTCGGTTCAACCCTCTCGATGCTGGGTGGCCCGTCGGCTTCGGGCAATGCTGCCTTCACATACAACGGAACCGTGACAGTCAAGCCCGAGAAGGCCGCCGACGTCAGCATGGCCGGCTTCCACATCATCGAGATCGGCGGCTACGACTATCTCGACATGGGCGGCACCGGGAGCTTCGTGAAGACTGCGGTCGTGGGCACCGGCATGACCGACTCGCTCTCGCCAGCCGCTATGTTCTCGAACGCCATCGACCCTTCCGTCATCAGCGGCTACAACAAGGTCGGGTCGGAGACCAAGAACGGCGTGACCAGCGATCACTATCAGGCCTCAGCCTCGGCTCTGGCTGCGTACGGGATGATGCTGAACGTCACGGGCGCCACGTGGACCGCCGACGTCTGGATCGCCCAGAACGGCGGCTACCCTGTCAGCCTGTCGATCCTGGCCAAGGCCAGCGACAGCAGCGTCGTCTACCAGATCCTCTTCGACATCACCAACGTCAACGACCCCGCTAACAAGGTGACTGCCCCGACCAAGGTGACCGGCGGCTAGGTCTGCCAGCTCGAACCTGCGGCGTACCGACTGGGACGATGCGTCTGCTCCAACACGACGTGGTCATAGCGTCGGCAACGGGGGCCGGTGCGCCCGCTTCCAACTGCCGGGCTCTAGTCGGCTGCCAACACACGCAACCACTCGCTGATTTCGGGGTCGATCTCGCCAACGGACATGCATTCGGCGATAGCTGCCCCGACGCAGCCGCTCGACTGGCCGGCACCGGGCCGGGATCGTCGGCAACCAGCGGGGCGGGCCAAGGGCGAGGCTAGCGGGAGCCGCTCAGCTACGGCTTGCCCTTGACGCGAAGGGCGGCCAAGGAGGAAGCCCCGCCATCCGCCCCCGTCCGCCCATGTCCGAGCACCATAGGCTGTCAGATCAGGCGTCAACCCGTGGGCGGGGGCTACCCTTGATAACCGGTTCGTAGCGACAGTTGCAGTAGGTGTTCCGGCACTCCCTCAGGGGAAGCTCTGGAGCCTTCGCCGGCTCGAAGACCGTCTTGCTGAGTGATCGGCACGGGCCGCATGGGCCGCTTCCCCAAACCACCACGCGCACACCAAGGCCAAGCGCAGCGTACCGGGCCATCCAGACACGCCGAAGCCGGCGGATGGCCTCGGGATCCCACCGCCCGCCCGCCTCTGACCACCCGCGGGTGAGGGCCCAGTGGTCGTCCATCTCCTTGCGCAGCGGGCCGGCATCCTCCTCTCGAAGCAGGTACACGACGTAGTCGTCACCCCGAATCCGAACGATGGGCTGCTGGCATGAAGGGCACTTCATACTCCTGAGCGGGAGCTTGACCAGACGTGACGAGCAGTGCGGGCAAGTGTTGCGCGCATAGATGGCACCCTTGGCCTCGGTCGCCTCGCCCAAGAGCGGTGCCCAAGCACGAGCCGCGGCGCCCGGCAGCCGTGCCGCGAAGTTCTTTAGAGACGGCATCGCGCCTCCTACTTGCAGCTATGACGGGCCGCCTGATTGGCGTCCACGTCGCGCATAGTAGTCTCGCGTCGAACCGCCCAGCCGCCCACTGCCAGAGGTATCGCCCGTGCAAATCGAGGTCACCAGTCGCGACATGCTCTACATGCGGAGGCTGCTCGCCGGGAACAGCTACTCACAAGGGATGGAGATCCCGGGCCCTCCAGGGACGACACTCCGCTACGAGGGCGCCATCGAGTCCCGGGGCGTCGACATCCCGGCGGTGTACGCGTTCGTCATGTCGGTGGCAAGCGGTGTCACGGCAGCCATCATCGCCGACTGGATACGTGACAAGTTCCGGGGGCGGGCCGAGAAGGTCACGATCAACCGCCGTGAGATCGACCTCGACGACGAGGGCCAGATACGTCGTGTCGTTGAGGAGGAAACCCAGATCCGCCCACAGTGACTGTCGGACCGCGGGCCCCCGACGCAGCCGCTCGAGCTGGCCGGCACCGGGCTCGGGATCGTCCGCGCAGACTCTCTTGCGGCAAGGCTGTCCCGACACTGCATCGGGCGTGCACACGATCAAGCCATAGCGTCGGGTCAAAGGCAGTCAAGCTCGCTCCACGATCCGGCATGCTCGGTCGGAGCTTCTACTCCGCTCGGCGCATCGAAAACGCATTCCCAGCACTCGTTCCGGTCGAACAGTGCCGGGGCCGGCACGTGGCCCCTCCGCACGCGCCGGCCACCGAGCGCCTCATGGCGCCGCGAACGCTATGGCTGATATAGCTCGGCCGAGGAGAGTCCTTCAGTCGTCGTGGTTTTTGGCGCGGATAAAGTGGTGACTTGGCCGGCGATGAGGAGGACGCGACCGTCGGGCAGAAGTGTCGCGGTGTGGCCATAGCGAGCAGTCGTCATCGAGCCGGTGGATTCGAAATGGCCGGACTTCGGGTCGTACAACTCGGCCGAAGCAAGCGTGCTCCAGGACACCACACTCCAACCGCCGGACGTTGTCTCGTAGACGACGTGGGTTCCCCCCGCGACAAGGACCTGGCCATCGGGGAGCAGGGTTGCTGAATGTGATTGGCGGGCCAGGCTCAGCGACTCTGTCACGCTGAAAGTGCCAGTTGCGGGGTCGTACAGTTCCGCGGTGGCGACGTTCTGTCCCGACTGGTCGATGCCTCCGGCGATCAGCACGCGGCCGTCCGAAAGCAGAGTCGCGGTGTCGTAAAGGCGGCCGGACGTCATCGTCCCCGCCGTACCGAACGTCCCGGCAACAGGGTCGTACAACTCAGCCGAAGAGAGGGCCGGCCCGTCGCCGCCCACGCTTTCGCTGGCACCGCCGCTGACCAGAACGTGGCCGTCCGCGAGGAGGGTCGACGTCTGGCCGCGACGGCCAACGCTCATCGAGCCTGTCTTGATGAACTTCCCTGTCTGGGGGTCATATAGCTCGGCCGAGCTGAGGTTATCCGGCCCGGTCATGGCCACCGGGTCGGTGCCCTGGGCTCCAGAACTCACATGGTATGCCAGGGCTATTGCCAGGGGAAAAGGCGGCATCCCACCGGTAATAAGCACGCGGCCGTCCGAAAGCAGAGTCGCGCTTTGGCCGTCGCGAGCGGCGGTCATGGAACCGGTGCTGCTGAACTTGCCGGTCGTCGGGTCATACAGCTCGGCCGAGGCAAGCACGGCCGTGCCGTTACTGCCTCCGGCAATCAGCACTCGTCCGTCCCGGAGCAGCGTTGCGGTCGCCCCTCCGCGAGCGGTCGTCATGGCGCCGGTCCTGGCGAATGTCCCAGTCTTGGGGTCATACAGCTGCGGCGAAGTGGCGCTTTGGCCAATGATGAGGACGTGCCCGTCTAGAAGCATCGTGGCGACACTGCCGTCGCCGTCGATCATCGCGCCCGTCGGGATGAACCTACCGGCGATGGGGCTCAGCGCGGGAGTGACCGCAGGTCTGCCGGATGGCTCGGCCGACGCCATGGCAGACGCGGTCTCCGACGCCGACGCGCCCGGCACGGCCCCCTCAGTTCGGGTGCGCCACGCCGCGAAACCGGCACCGGCCACGACCGCCGCGACCAGCGCCGCTGCGATTCCGACAAGTGCCCATGGACGTATCCTGCGACTCCGGGCCGATCGAACCCGTGCTCGGGCCACTCGTTCCGCGGCGTCGTTGACTTCTACAGACAGGGCTTCGGCAACGAGGGCCTTTCGAAGCTCTTCCGCAAGTTGGTCATCAGTCATCTCAGGCATCTCGAAGCTCCTCGCGAAGCCGCCGCATCGCCAGCCGGAGCCGCGAGCGGACAGTCTCAAGTGGCACACCGAGCATCTCGGCTACTTCCGCGACCGGGTAGGCGAGGTAGTGGTGGAGCACTACCACGGCGCTCTGGTCAGCTGGCAGGTGTTCGAAGGCGCGGACGACATCGAGCCGTTCGGTACGGCCCGGAGCGCTCGGACGGCGGCCGGCAGGCTCGATCTCCGCGACATGGAGTGGCGACCTCAACAAGCGCCAGGGCGACGACCGCACTCGGAGCGCCTCGTGGACAACGATCCGGCGGAGCCAGAAGAGGGTGCTATCCGCAGACCGCACCTGAGCCCGGGACCGCCAGGCCCGCTCCAGCGCGAGCTGGGTCGCGTCCTCCGCCTCGGCGAAATCATGAAGGATCAGGAACGCGAGCCGGATCAGGTCCGGATAGCGTTCCACCATCAACTGTTCGAGCCAGCCCTCGGCCAGCACTTGCATAGGCGCGATCTCGATGGCCATCTGCACCCTCGGCCCATCCCTTGCGGTTTGATTCTTCACTTCTCAAGACCGCTGAATGGGCGGGAACGGGTCAATGATCCGGCAAAGCCGGCCGATCTCAATGATGACCAGCCCTCGGCCGGCAGGTTTTGGTTGGACCTGGGTTGTGTGCGCGCTACCCATGATCGCCACCGCCTAGGCACGCGGCGTTCGGGGTCGCGCCGGCTTGCTCGTTGTCTCGGCCGCAAGTCCTGTCGCCCCGACCCACAAGGACCTGGTTTCGGAACGGGCGCGACAGGCACAACGGCGAGCTGCCGGCGGCCGTTTCAGAGCGCGGTTGCTCGCGACTTCGACGGCCAGTCTGTTATCTCGGCCTCTACTCCTCTCGCCGCGATGTCTCGCACGACCGGGTGATCGTGACGGTATCGCTGACCTTCCGCCGCGGCTCAGACAGGACCGTCGTTCGTGGCCGAGAGCGGGCTGGCCGGCTGGCGCCGTCGAATGATGGCCGCCGACCCCACGGGCGCCGGCGATGGCTGATCCGCGAGCGATCCAGCCCCACTCCTCCGGGCTACAGGAGCTGGTTTGCCAGGGCCTCGATCTGAGCAAGCGACGCCGGCGTCGCGGTAGCGGTGATCGCCACGAGAGTTGTGCCCTTCGTTGCTACCACGCCCTCGTTGTCCTTCCCTCCGCTGAGCGACTGTGAGAAGGAGCGAGCCTGGTCGCCAACCCCGGACACGCTCGCGTAGGCCACCGGGAACTTGCTGCTGAACTGCGAGATGGACGTCGGATCGATGTTGCTGATCAGCTCGATGATCACGTTGAGGCCGGTGCCGCTGTAGTCGCAGGCGAGGCCCGTCGCACCGGCCGGAAGCTGAGCTCCACCCCCACCTGCCACGCCGATTGGCTTGGAGACCGTGATCCCAAGGGCGGTGCCGACCGTCGCGGCAGTGGGGCAACTGGCGGCTGCCTGGGTCGACGCGGGGCTCGAGAGCGCCGTGGCGGTGGCCGATGCGGGGGTGGCGGTGGCCGATGCGGGGGTGGCGGCGGGCGTGGATACGGGGGCCGATGCGGGGGTGGCGGCGGGCGTCGCCGATGCGCCGCTCGAACCTCCGCAGGCGCTGAGGGTGACGACCAAGACAAGCATGATTACCGCCAACCAGCGCGAGTTGCTGTGTGACACGTGAGGCGTCTCCTTTTCGAGAGTCGCCTCCGGGATGTGATGGAGAGGCAGTGGTGGGGCGGCCGCTCGGCGCCAGTAGGTTATGCGATCCTCACGTTTGTGGCCGGAGTCGAGCACGCTGGCCTCAATCGCCGCCTCCACCACGCGCCTAGCTGGCCCCGAAAGGCCGCCGTCCTTGGGCGGCCGACATCCCGCGACGATGCCGCGATGGTGGCAGTTTCACACTAACGGCGCCGGGCCGAGCCAAGGACGAAGAAACGTGGCGTGGTGACCACATTGACCTCGGTGAAGCCGGCCCGTCGCAGAGCGGACTCGACATAGTCAGGCTGGCACCGGCGGCACTGGCAGGTTGGCGTGTGTACCCTCTGGTAACCGGCACGCCCGCCGCTATGATCAACGCAGTTCGGCGCCGAGGTCCGGGCGCGTGAAACGGGGTGGAGGTTAGCAGGTCTCCGTCGTCGCATCCATCGCCGCGACCGCGCCGGTTCGGTGGGGAGTGGAGCCGCCACTCGTCTGGAGGCCCGCGACCGGTCGAGGAGGAGTTCCCCGGCGTTGTTGCTCGGCGCGTTTCCAGGAGGTGAACGATGAAGTTCTGTCCGAATTGCGGTTTCGAGCGGTTCACCGACACGGCGTCCTGCGCCTCGTGCGGCGCCGACTTCCGCCGGATGGCGGAGGCGATGGTGGAGGCAACCACCGCCGCTCCCAGGCGGTCCCGACGAGAGGTGGGCGTTGCGATCTGTGCCCTGGTGGCCGTGGTAATGGTGAGTGGCGGCATCCTCGCGGCGTGCTCCGGCAACAGCGCGGCGGCCACCACGCCCGCTGCCGCGCCGCTCGCCTCCGGCGCCCCCAACTCGAACGCCACGTCCGCGGCCGGCCCGACGCGCGCCACTCCGGAGGACGCCGTTCACCAGTATCTGACCTCCTTCGCCTCGAACAACGCGGGCCAGCTCCTGGACGCCTGCGCAATCGAAGAAGTCGCCGCCCATTACCAGTTCGAGGCGCAGGCCACTCGGCTCCAAGCGATCATGCCGAACCAGTTCCTGCTCCCGACCAGCTACGCCTTCTACGCCGGCCTGGACAAGTTCGGGCAGGCCTACGTGAACTTCAACCAGGTTCGCGGCCTCGCCCTCAGCCTGCTGACCTCCCAGCCGGTCGATCAGCCCATCGTCCCGGTCACGGCGGATCAGGCGCAGCAATACGTCAAGAGCGCCGACCCGTCGCAGCTCGCCGGTCTGAAGGTCGTGGAGATCAAGTTCCCCAGCGCCAAGTTCGCGGCCGACTCCAAGACCCTCGCCAACTTCGCCGCCCAGGCCAAGGTGTACGGTGCGGACGAGCTGACCGAGCGGCTGGCCCTCGTCGCCTGGAACGGCAAGGACTACGCCGTCGGCTTCACCCTCGTTCGGTACGGCAGCGACTGGAAGGTCCTCAACCAGGTCTCCAACCTCGCGGGTACGTCCGTCGCCGGCGCGGCGCAGCCCGTGACGCAATCGGACTTCGACGCCTCGGTCGCCAGCTAAAGCGGCGGCCGGCGGCGCCACGAGCTTTCGCCGTGGCCCCGCTCCACTGGTCGGCTAGCTGGTGATTTGGGCGGAACGATTCGGTCATGGTGTTGCTTTGTGGGCGCACCCGAGTGAGTGATGCCGGCACCAAGTCGTTATCCGAGGCACCCACGACGACCGCCTTCAAGTACGCCCTCGGTGATGGTCCTCGGGCCGCCTGGCGAGATGCCCCGCCGGACAGTAGCGGCCGTAGGATCCGGTCACCAACCCCCTCAATTCGAGGAGCGTCAAGGCGCTCAGAATGGCCGCCCCCGGCAGCGAAGTCCGGGCCGCCAGATCGTCGGCCGTGGCCGGACCACGCACGAGGGCCTCGGCCAGCGTCCGTTCCACCGGTCCCAACGAAGCCAGGACGGCTCCCCTACCCGCCCCGACCGCGTTCGCGGAAGGCGCTCCGCCTGAGTCGGGGCTGTTCGCTGCGAGTGCGGCTCCGACCGAGTCGCCCGCTCCACCCGCGGCATCCTCCGCGCAGCCCAGATCGAGATCCTCGATCAGTTCGGGGACGCCGCATACCACCCGGGCCTGACCGGGGAAGCTGCGCAAGAAGGCGTTGCACCCGGCGCTGGTTGGCGAGTCCATCGGGCCCGGCACCAGGAAGCACTCCCGACCCTGCTCGAGAGCCCAGCCGGCGGTGATGAGCGCACCGCTGCGACGCCCCGCCTCGACCACGACCGTAGCGTCGGCGAGCCCGCTCACCAGCCTGTTGCGGCGGGGGAACGTGCCTCGACTGGCCGGCGTGTCGGGCGCCAGCTCGGCCACGACCGCACCTCCCGCCGCGACGATCGCATCCGCGAGACGCTCATGGGCCCGAGGGAACAGCCGGGCGTGCCCGCCTCCCAGCACCGCCACCGTCGCCAGGCCCTCGCCCACGACGGCCGCGTGCGCCGCTCCGTCGATCCCTACGGCGAGTCCGGAGACGACCACCGCCCCCGCGCGAGCCAGGCCCGAGCCGATCCAGCCGGCGAAGAGCCGCCCCTTGTCCGAAGGCCAGCGCGTCCCGACCACGGCGATCGAGTGGCTTGCCGCAAGACAATCGATCGAGCCCCTGACGAATAGGAGCGGCGGCGGCATCTCCACTCGCCGCAGGCGTTCCGGGTAGCCTGGATCGTCCAGGGTGACCACGGTGAGCCCAAGGGACCTGACCTGTTCCACCGCTCGCGCGCCGAGTTCGACCGACTCGCATATGCGGCGAGCGAGGTCGGCACCCAGTGCCGACCGTCCTCCGTGCCGTGCCCGCGAATCGATTGCCACAATCCCTGCGGATGGCGCCTCTCCGGCCTCCGCCTCCAAGTGACCGCGCATACCCGCCACTGGCGCGCCGCCGTCGCCCCCGTCCGGGGCGTCCATGGCGACCCCGGCAAGTGCCTCCCGCAGGCACGCCGGCCCCGCCGGCTGCGCAGCAAGGTTCAGAACCGCCCGGGCAGATCCGAGAGCTGCGAGCAACGCCGCGAACGTGATCGGCCCCAGGCCCGGCACGGCGAGCAGAGTCACCCATGCGTCCCGCTCCGAGCTCGCCTCGGTGTCTTCTCGGGCACGCACCGATTCGACGACTCGCGAGGTCTCGCCGACGACGCCTTCCGCGATGCGCCGCGGGGGCAGCGGACCCAGGCTCTGCACGCCCAGCATCGCTCAGACCACCGCCGCGAACTCAGACCGACGGCTCGATGGGGAACGGAACCGGGCCGCTTCGTCCAGGTGGGCAGCTTCGACTCTCACCGACCCGTCCAGGTCGGCCGCGGTCCGCGCCACCCGCAGCAACCTCTCGATCCCGCGGGCAGACCAGCCCTCCATCTCGGCCAGCCGGATCGCGTGGTCTTGCTCGGCCGGACCGAAGGCGCAGGCCGCCCTAAGCGCTCGCCCCGTAAGCCTGGAGTTGCAGCATCCGCCACGCTCGATCTGCCGTTCTCGCGACTCGGCGATCCTGCGAGCCACGGACGCCGAGCCCTCGGGAGCCGTGGCCCCTACGTACTCCTGAGCCCTGACCCGAGGCATGTGAACCCACAGGTCTATGCGATCGCGCACAGGCCCGGAGATCCGGGCCGCGTATCTGTCGGCCACGGAAGGCCGGCAGCGGCATCGGCCATCGCCCTCGCCCGCATGGCCGCAGGGACACGGGTTCATGGCGGCGATGAGCTGGAACCGCGACGGGAAGACGGCCGCTCGACCTACCCTGGCGATGGCAACGTACCCATCCTCGAGCGGCTGCCGGAGAGCCTCCAGGGTGGCCCGGTCGAACTCGGGCAGCTCGTCCAAGAAGAGGACCCCGTCGTTTGCGAGGGTCACTTCGCCCGGCGACATACGAGGGCCACCGCCGACCATTGCGGCGTAGGAGATGGTGTGGTGAGGAGCCCGGAACGGCCGCCTGCGAACCAGCCCGCGAATCTGAGTCGAGCCGGCCACCGAGGCGATGACCGTGGCTACACGAGCCTCCTCGTCATCCAGGGGTGGGAGCAGACCCGGCACGGTGCGGGCCAGGAGGGTCTTGCCCGAGCCCGGCGGGCCGACCATGACCATGCAATGCCCGCCGGCCAGTGCCAGCTCGAGAGCCCGCCGCCCCTCGAGCTGACCGCGAACTTCGGCCAGATCGGGACCCGCATCCTCGCGGGCGACCCCGACCTGGAGCATCTCGGTTTCGTCACCCACCTCGGCCGCCATCTCCACCCGAGGAGGCCGGTTGCGTCTCCGACCCCGGCTGCTCTCCCGCACAACGAGAGCTGCCTCCGCGAGCGTCGCCGCCGGAACCACATCTATCCCGCCCGCGAGACGCGACTCGTCAGCGCCCTCGACGGGAACCAGGACCCGCCGCACGTGGCGCCGGGCGAGAGCTGCCACCATCGGCAGCAGACCGGGGACGGGACGCAGCTCGCCGCCAAGGGAAAGCTCGCCGAGGACGGCCCACCGACCGTTCGCCCGCACCTGCTCGGACCCGACCAGAATGCCCAACGCCATGGCCAGGTCCAGAGAGGCGCCGCTCTTGCGCATATCCGCCGGTGCCAGGTTGACGGTGATCCGCCGGGGCGGGTACTCGTAGCCGCTATTCCGGATGGCTCCCCTGACCCGCTCGCGAGCCTCCTGCAAGGCCGTGTCCGCCAGCCCGACGATGGTGAAGCCGGGCAGGCCCGGTGCTACGTCCACCTCCACCCGAATCGGGCGTCCGTCCAGTCCCTGAAGGGTGGCCGAGAGAAGTGAGGCGAGCACGACGCGACCCTAGGCCATGTCGATCACTTGCCGCTTATCGGCCGCTTCGCGGGCACGATCAGTGCGGCCGGAGCTCGACTACCGAGCCTCTTTCTGCGCCGCCGCCTGTGCCGCCACCGAGCGTTCATCGAGATCCTTGTCCAGAGCCTTGACGAACTCGAGCACGTCCCGGCCCAGGGCAGAATCCACCTTCGTATACATGAACGGCGCGCCGCTGTTCAGGGCGCCGATCGCGGAGCGGTACTCGTTGATGATCTGGTAATCGATCCGGCGCTTAAGAGCGCTCTCCGCGTTCTTCACGTTGATACCGGTGAACGCGTTCGATCGATTGAGGATGAGCTTGACCTTCTCGTCCGAGTAACCCAGGTGATTGATCGTCTCCAGCACCAGCCTGACGTTCTTGAGGCATGGCAGGTCCGCCGTCAGGACGACGTAAATCATCTGGGCGACATCCATCAGCCTCAGGTTGATCTCGTCGAGGCGCTTGTCGATGTCGAGGACGATGTAGTCGAAATCGTTGGCCAGCAGGCCGATGATCTCGGGCAGGTGGTCGCTGTTGACGAGCTCGGCCGTCTCCGGCGACGGCGGCGCCAGCAGCAGCTCGATTCCCGACTCGTGCTTGACGAGGATCTGGCGTACCAGATCGACATCCATCGCCGGCGTTGTGGCCAGATCGACCACGCTGGGGCGATCGAGTCCAAGGTCGAGGAAGACGCGATGGTCGCCGAACTGGAGATTCGCATCGATCAGGCACACCCGCTGATCCAGCTCCTTGTGGAGCGCGATCGCGGTGTTTATGGCGAGCGTGGTGGTGCCGACACCGCCCTTGGCGCCGTAGAACAGGATGACCCGAGCCGGTCCGCGCTTCTTGGGAGCCACCGGATGCGCGACCGCCGGCTCGCGGCTCGGCGCCACGAGCGGCTCGGCAGGCTGATAGCGCGCCAGCAGGCTGCGCATCCGGGCCATGAGCTCGGCCGGATGGAACGGTTTGATCAGATAGTCGTCCGCCCCGGAGCGAAGGGCCTTGCTGCGGCTGTCCGCCTGGTTCTCGGTCAGAAGCAGGATGGCCGGCGTATGCGTGGATGGGCCGTCTTCCATCCGAAGCCGGGAGACGACGGTGAACCCGTCAATACCCGCCAGGTTGGACGCCACCAGCACCAGGGCCGGTCTCTCGGACCGCGCCAGGCGGAGCGCATCCGTTCCCTCGCTCGAAACGATGACTTCGAATCCAACCTGCGCGAGCGCGTTGCTCAGCGCTCGCTGCACGGTCGGATCGGCATCGACCACGAGGATCTTGACGGCCATTGCTACACCTGGTTGCGCGGTTCAGCGGCTCACGAAGGCCAAGGCGGCGTGCAACCGCCACGAGACGCACAGATCGGGACGAACCGCCAGATTATAGGCGGCCCACCGCGCGGGAGACATCGGTCGTGGCAATGCCCGCCTTCAGTGCGGTTCCGCGGCGAGTGCGTTCCAGTCAAGTTACCGCCACAGGCGCAGCCGCGGCCCGTGTCGTTTCGGCGCGGCGCTCTAGGAGGACTTGCCCTCAGAGCTCTTGCTCATGCCCGTCTGGATCATCGAACTGACGGGCCCGAGCAGTTGCGTGAACTCGAGGGGAATCACGAACTTGGTCGCGGGACCGCTGCCCAGCGCCTTCAATGCATCCAGGTACTGCAGCGTCATCGTCTTCTGATCGATGCCGCGTGCCGCCTGGAAGATCGTCTGGAGCGCCTCGCTGAAGCCTTGAGCGCGAAGGATCGCAGCCTGCCTGTCGCCCTCAGCGCGGAGGATGGCCGACTGCTTGTCGCCTTCCGCAACGTTGATCGTGGCCTGCCGGGTACCTTCCGACTCGGTGATGACCGCACGGCGGGTCCGCTCGGCGGAGAGCTGCCGGTTCATCGCTTCCTGGACCGCCGGCGGCGGCAGGATCTCGCGGATCTCGACGGTGGTTACCTTCCCGCCCCAGCGCTCGGTGACCTCGTCGAGCTTGAGGCGGAGCGTTTCGTTGATACGCTCGCGCTGCGAGAGGACGTCGTCGAGCGGGATGTCGCCGATGACCGACCGGAGCGACGTCGCGGCCACGCCCTGCAGAGCGCCCGGGAAGTTGGCCACGTTCACGATGCTCATCAGCGGGTCCGCGATCTTCCAGTAGATCAGGAAGTCCACGCTGAGCGGGGCGTTGTCCTTGGTGATCGCGGTCTGGCGCGGCACCTCGATGAACTGCTCGCGCAGGTCCACCCTGATGCCTTGGTCGACGATCGGAATGAGGAAGCGCAAGCCCGGGTCCCTAACCAGGCCTTGATTGGTCTGGCCCCATCGCTTGACGACCATGCGCTCCCATTGCGCAACCACGCGGAATGACATTGCCGAGAAGAAGATCACGAGGATCGCAACGACGATCAACGCGACCAGGGCCACAGACGCAGCTTCCATCCCCTGAACCTCCAGTCGATATTCGCTACAAAGGCGCCATAGCCAGCTGCCGATCGCCCGGCAGACCCTACTCCACCCGCTCGACGATGAGCGTCAGGCCTTCCTGTCTGATGACTCGAACGTGTGATCCGCGGGATACGCCCTGACCGTCCGAGGTCCGAGCCGTCCACGACTCGCCGCCAACGTACACCGTGCCGGTCGGGACCAGATCCGCCTGGACCTTGCCCGTCTTGCCCACAAGTGTGACCGTACCGACCATCCCCGACCCGGCGGGGACGGCCAGGTGCCGCATCTGGAGCAGGGTTCGCACGAGGACCAGCCCGTAGAGCGCCGCGGCCACCGTCATCGTGATGATGATCGGCCAGGCCACGGCGACGCCCGGCAGATACGGACCGGGTGACCCGTAGAACGCCACCGCCCCAATCAGGAAGCTGGCCAGGCCGCCGACGGTCAGCAGGCCGTGGCTGGGAACGGTCGACTCGAAGACGAGCATGAAGATCCCCAGCACGACCAGGATCACTCCGAGGATGTTCAGGGGCAGGCTGCCCGCTCCGTAGAACGAGAGCGCCAGCGACGCGGCTCCAAGCAGGCCCATAAGCAGGGTGGGATGGAAGAACTCGATCAGCACGCACAGGACGCCGATCACCAGCAGGATGAAGGCAATGTTCGGGTCGTCCAGAGTGTGGAGGAACCACTGGATCGGGTCTTCGCCGATCGTGACCGTCGTGGCGCCCTTGGTGTGGACGACGACAGATCCGGCCGACGTCGTGACGGTCTGGAGGTCGGCGAGGTTCAGCACGTCATCGATGCTGTTGGCGATGCCGTTGACGGCATGGGCATCGACCGCTTCCTGGGCCGTGAAGGACTCCGCCTGCGCGACCGTCTTGACAGCCAACGCCACCGCCAAGGGATCGGGATGCCGCTCCTGAACGATGCTCCGCATCGTGGCGATGGCGTCGTTCATGACCTTGGTGGCCTCGGTCTGGCTGGACACGGCGGCGATATCCTGGCCCCCGGCCGCCACCGGCGATGCGGCACCGATGTTCGTGCTTTGGGCCATGTAGGCCAGGTTCGCCGAGAGCGTGATGAAGGTGCCCGCACTGGCCGCCTTGGCGCCGGACGGACCGACCCACACGATGGTGGGGATCTTCGAATGCAACGCGGCGTCGATTCGCAGCATCGCGTCCTCGCTGCCGCCCAGCGTGTCGAGCTGGATGATCACGGCGGCGGCCCCATCGGACTCGGCCCGGTGAATCGCCCCGGCCACGTGGTCTGCCATCACGTCGTCTACGACGCCGCTCGTAGGTACGACGACCACCTCGGGACCAGCCGGCGCCGCAATTGCGCCCGTCGGCCGTGGCGTCGGCAAAGGCTGCACCAAGTTGGCTCCACTGCCGCTGGTCCTGGCCATGCCCACGAGCCCGAGAAAGCCTGCGGCTACGACCAGCGTGGCCGCCAGCCTGGCAAACGCGGAGGCCGAGCCCCGCAGCGACCGCACTCCGGCCGCGAGGGCCGGCGCGAAGTCGAAGACCCCCACTCCCGCACGCTCCTGCTGCACGGTCCAGGGCAGAGCCGCGGTCTCGTCCGGGAGGGGCGGTGTCCGGCTCTCGGCGGCGAGCCGTCTCAGGCGGCCTTCCATCTCGATGTCGGACCCATTCTCGATATCGGAATCGCTCATCTGGTGCCCCCTTCCGCGGAATCGATCCGGCGGCGAAGCGCCTGCAGGGCGGCATGATGTCTCGACTTGACGGTTCCGATCGGGATGCGCAGGCGATCGGCAATCTCAGCCAGCGATAGGTCCCCCCAGTAGCGCAGGATCACGACCATCCGCAGCTCCTGGCTGAGAGCCGAGAGGGATCGGCCGACTGCGTCGCGAGCCAGGGCGGCCCTGAACGGGTCGCCGCCCTCGAGATCGAACTCGTCAAGATCGAGGGTCCGTCGCCGGCTTCGCTGGCGGAGCCGCGTGCGGCAGACGTTGACGAGGATCTGGCTGAACCAGGCGTGAAACCGGTCTTTCTCGCGCAGGCCGGCCCAGCCACGCCAGGCTCGGACGGACGCTTCCTGGACCGCATCCTGGGCCTCGGCGGCATCCGCCATCAGGTAGCCGGCCAGGCGGTACGCCATGGAGAGCTCGCCCTCCAGAGCGGCCGCGAAGACAGAGTCGATAGCGCGATCCCGCACGGCGGGCGGCGCTGCGGAGGCGCGAACTGCTTGCGCTCCCAGGTAGCTCTCTTTGACGAACATGCCACGCTCTGATGGCGGCCCGGGCGGGTCGCTCATGAGTGTGACTCGCAGTTCTGGCGATCGGTTCACTGGTGAGCTTCCTCGCCCGACCGACGCAACGCGCCCCCTGGAGCGGAGTCCGGCCCGTCGATCGCGTCGAGCACCAGCTGGCTCCAGGTCTCCATCAGATCGTAGACGCCCCGCACGGCCTCGATCCGCTCGAAGGAGCCGCTGAGCTTCTCCGTCTCACGCACTCCAACCGGTCGACCGGACGCCTCCGCCAGATAGACCAGACCGAGGTGATGGATTCCGACGTCGACGGTGTCGTCGTTGAGCAGGCCGACGAACTCGAACGGGGGCACGAAACCGGCGTCCAGCTCCTCACGCCACTCGCGCTCCAGACCGCTCCGGGGCGAGTCGTCTCCCGGGTTGAGATGTCCTCCGATGCCGATCGTGTAGTGATCGTGCAGCCGGGCATCCCCGCCGGCCCGCGTCCGCTTCATCAGGAAGATGCGGTCGCCGTCGCGAAGAACGAGGTACGGGATGATCTGCTTGAGCGTCCGATCCCTCTCGGCATCCGCTCTGGGGACGTACTTCCCAGCCTCGTCGACCCGTCGCAGGATCCCCGCCACCTCGTCGCGCCGAACTCCTCGCCAGGCGACCACGCCGTCGAAGAGGCTCTCTCGCGGGACCGCATATACGAGCTCCTGGGCATCCTTGCTCATGAGCGATCCGACTCCACCAGCCGCTGCCGGGCGGCCGACAAACGGGTCAGAAGCGCCGCCTCGTCCGGATCTCCGTCGTGCTCCAGTTCGGCCAGCCATAGATCCAGGACATCTCTCAGGTCTCGCAGCCGGGCGGCGATAGCCTCGGCATTCGTCGCCGCGATGCCCGCACCCATGGCAGGCTCCCCACGGGCCAGTCGGGTCATGCCCGCCCACCCGGTCGCTGCCAGAGCCTCGGCCGCTCCCCAATCCTCGCGTTCGGGCTCGCCCGGTCCACCGGCAACCGACTCCACGAGCGCCGCCGAGACGATGAGTGGCATGTGGCTGATCGCCGCGACTGCGGTGTCGTGGGCGCGAGCCTCCATCGGGATCTGGATCGCGCCACAGGCCTCGATGAGTTCGCCGATCCGCTCACCGTCGCAGAGCCGCGCAAAGCGACCCAGAACGGTCACCCACGGCCGTTCCACGAAGAGGTCCGGCAGGGCGGCGCCGTAGCCACTCAGCTCTCGACCCGCCATCGGATGGCCGCCGATGAAGGGCAGACGTGCGGCGTCGGCCCTGGCCACGATCCGCGCTTTCGCGCTGGCCACGTCCGTCACGGTGCAGTCCTGAGGCAGGGAGCCGCGGAGCGGGCCGGCAAGCTCGTCGATGAGGTCCAGGCAGATCAAAGGCGGCGCGGCGAGAACGACCATCTCGGCGTCCCGGACGGCTTCCTCCAAGGTGGTGGCGGCCACCGTCACGGCTCCGTCCGCCACGGCACGTTCGACCGGCGCCCGGCTGCGGCTCCAGGCGGTCACGTGCCATTGGCCCGGCTCGCCTCGCTCGTGAAGGGAGCGGGCGATCGAACCGCCGATCAGACCGAAGCCAAGGATGGAGAGTCGCACGACGCCATTATGGCCGGGCGGCCCACCCGCCAGGATCCTCTCGGGGCCTGCGAGTGCCAGGAGGCCACTCCAGGCCGAGTCCCCGGCCGCTCGGCCCGCGCTGGAAACGGCCTGTGAAGCGCCGCCGCACCTCTCGCCGGACCGAGTGGCCACAGATCCAGATCGAGATCACCTTCGAATTGACAGGTGCGCGTTCGTCCAAGTGGCGACTAGAATGCGATGGAGCGGCCGCCCGTCGCCTGCCGGCCCGCATGCCCGGTCTCGCCGCCATGATGAGGACAATTGGGACATGACCGAATCGTACGGCGAGACCCGACCGATCCGAGTCCTTCTTGTCGACGATCACCAACTCCTGACCGGCGCCCTGTCCCAGATGCTCAGCCGAGAGCCGGACATCCTCGTTGCGGGTGTGGCCGGCACCGTCGCCGAAGCCAAGGCGATGGCTCGCGAACGCCTCGACGTGGTCCTGATGGATTACCGGCTGCCGGACGGTACGGGCGCCGAGGCCACGCGCGCCATCAAGGCCCGTTGGCCGGCCGCCAGGGTCGTGATGCTGACCGCCTTGACCGACGACGAGACCGTCCTGGAGTCCATCCAGGCGGGCGCCGACGGCTATCTCACCAAGGACCGAGCAATCGACGAGGTGGTGAGTGCCGTCCGCGCCGCCTACGCCGGAGAGACTCTCCTGCCGCGATCCGTGATCGTAGGCATCGCGCAACGGGTCGCCGCCGCGAGGGACCGCGGGATCGAGCGGCACCAGATCGAACCCCTCACTCCGCGCGAGCTCGAAGTACTGAAGGCTTTGACGGAAGGCCTTGCCACGCCGGAGATCTGCGATCGCCTCTATATCGCCCCGAACACGCTGCGGACGCACGTCCAGAACATCATGGGCAAGCTTCGGGTGCACTCGAAGCTGGAGGCGGTCGCGTTCGCCCTGCGCCACCGGCTCGTCGAGCCGCCCAAGTCGGACGACAACCTGTTCTAGGCCCAGCCAGGCGCGCCTCCAGGTCCGGCGAGCGTCTCGAGTCCGAGCGTCCCCGGGGAACCTCAGCCCGATCGTCTGCGCCGGTGGACTCTGCGCTCTTCGCGCCGCCTCTCACCGGCCGGCGGATTCCCTGCCTTGACCTCCCGCCGGGAGGGAGTACTCCGACGGTCCACCACGCGCCGGTCGTCGTGGAGCGCGGTCCCGCATCGAGGACATCGCCGCTCCTCGGCGAAGAGCCCAGCCAGCGGGACCGTGGCCCAGATCGTTCGTCCGCAGGCGAAACAGGCCAGTCGCGGCATAAGTTCATCCTACGTCATCGCGGGGCGCATTCAACAGGGACATAGGGCGTCTCGACAACTGGCAACGCCGAGCGGATGCGTGGTCCCGACCGGCGACCCGTCGCCACGACGGTCTGGCTCCATCCTCCTCGCCGATCGCGAACTCCGCGGCGGTGGCGGTGCCGGGTCCGGAATCCGAGAGCCGCGCCTCGCGGCGCGGCTCTCAGGCGCTGGGTGACGCTGGGTTACGCCTCGACTGCCTCGAGGGCGAGCTTGACTTCCGCGGCCGGATACTCGTAGTCCTCGAGCTGGCCGCTCAGGTACCGCTGGTACGAGCTCAGGTCGAAGTGGCCGTGGCCGGAGAGGTTGAAGAGGATGACCTTCTTCTCGCCGCTCTTCTTGGCTTCCAGAGCCACGTCGACCGCGGCCTTGATGGCGTGCGTCGACTCGGGCGCCGGGATGATCCCTTCGGTCCGGGCGAACTGGATGCCGGCCTCGAAGCAGGGCCGCTGGTGGAGGCTCCGAGACTCGATGAAGCCGTGGTGCTTGAGGAGGCTGACCAGCGGCGACATGCCGTGGTACCGGAGACCGCCGGCGTGGATCGGCTCGGGCACGAAATCGTGGCCGAGGGTGTACATCTTCACTACGGGGGCGAGCTTGGCCGTGTCGCCGTAGTCGTAGGCATAGCGTCCCCGGCTCAGGCTGGGGGCAGCCTCCGGCTCAACGGCAATCACCTGGTACTTGCGGCCCCCGCGGAAGGTCCGACCCAACCACGGAAATGACAGCCCTGCGAAGTTGGAGCCACCGCCGGCGCAGGCGATGATGACGTCCGGCTCCTCGCCGGCCATCTCCATCTGCAGGATCGACTCCTCGCCGATGACCGTCTGATGAAGCATCACGTGGTTCAGGACCGAGCCGAGCGAGTAGTGCGTGTCCTCTCGCTTGATCGTGTCCTCGACCGCTTCGCTGATGGCCATTCCGAGCGAGCCCGGGCTGTCCGGGTGCTCGGCCAGGATGGCCCGCCCGGCCTCGGTCTCCATGCTCGGACTGGCGACGACGCTTGCGCCGTACGTCTCCATCATCAGACGCCGATACGGCTTCTGGTCGTAGCTGGCCCGCACCATGTAGACCTTGATCTCGACCCCGAACATCGCGCCCGCGTATGCCAGCGCGCTGCCCCACTGGCCGGCGCCGGTCTCGGTCGCGATTCGCTTGATCCCCTCCTCCTTGTTGTAGAAGGCTTGCGGGATCGCTGTGTTGGGTTTGTGGCTACCGGCCGGACTGACGCCTTCGTTCTTGTAGTAGATGTGAGCCGGCGTGTCGAGGGCCTTCTCGAGCCGAAGGGCGCGGACGAGCGGGCTCGGCCGGTACTGTGCGTACAGGGCTCGCACAGGCTCGGGAATCTCGATCTCGCGCTCGGTCGAGACCTCCTGCATGATCAGGGCCATCGGGAAGAGCGGGGCCAGATCGGCAGGGCCGAGAGGCTGGTGCGTGCCGGGATGCAGAGGCGGCGCCTGCGGGACCGGCAGGTCGGCCGCGATGTTGTACCAGGACTTGGGTATCTGAGCTTCGTCCAGCGTGAAACGGGTGCGTTCGACCATCCGACTCCTCCCGCCGGCCAACCGGCGACCTAAGCTGCTCGATGCCGCCGTCGCCCCAACACGACTGTGACCGCGCAAGCCTACCGGCTCGCGGGCAGGCCGTGCAAGCTCGATGGGACAAGCCCGCCCCGCGCGACCTCGGCTCCACCGTCCCCTAGACGGTCCGGAGTGGAACCTCGGCCAGGGCCTCGTACCGTGCGGGGCCGCGTCCCAGAAGGCTCTTGTAGAGGACCAGCCGGTCGGCCTGCCACGTCAGTCGCACCTCCCCGGCCGCCTCCACCAACCGGCGGGCGTACTCATCGGCCCCGGCCACGCCATCGGTCCGGGCGAGTGTCAGATGACCCTGGAAGGGGCGATCGTCCGACGGCCAGCCGAGGATCCGCAGCTCGTCGTTCAGCTGCCGGGCGAGGCCGGCCAGCTCGTCCGACCCCGCGCCGATACCGATCCACAACACCCGTGGCCGGTAGGCGTTCGGAAACGCGCCGCCGCCGTTGAGCTCGATGGCAAAGGGCGCCACTCCTCCGGCCGCAGCCACGACCGCCGCGACAACGTCGGGCTGCCGTTCGTCGAGGGTGGCCCCCAGGAAGCGCAGGGTCAGATGCAGGCCCTCCACTCGGACCCAGCGCGGCTGCCCGGACGCTCGTTCCTCGATCGAAGCTCGGGCCACGCCGGCCATCAAATCGCCGACGGCGGCGCGCACGTCGTCTGCCACCGGCACGGCGATGAAGAGCCGGCTCGTTCCGGGCGGATCGTCCTCGGGGCGCCGGAAGCCGCCGGGCCCGCCTGGCCGGGCCGATCCTGCCGAGCCGCCGAAAGGGCCTTCTCGCCCCGAGAGAACGCGGTCTCCCCCAAGTCTCATCGAGCCGGCCTCGAGGTCACTCGTTGTAGAGGCGCTCTTCGATGAGCTTCTCCTGGACCGTCCGGCCGTTGGGGTCGAAGCACGAGTACTCGAAGTGCTTCTCGAATTCGAGATCGACGTTGTCCTGGCCGCCGCGGTTCTTCTCGACGGTCAAGATCACCCAGTCGCGGAACCGCTGTGCCTGGTACGGATTGAACTCGATGTTGACCTTGGCGACGATGTGGTACTTCTCGTTGATGATCAGGATGATGTCGGCCTCGTAGTTGATCGCCGACGAGCCCCGCAGGTGGTGGTTGCGGAGTCTCTGAGCCTTGAGACCCTCTTTGTCGGCGGCCACGATCGCGATCATTGCCACCTGCTCCGAGAGAGCGATGTCCTTGAGGCCGTTGATGACGAACGTGACTTTCTCGGCTTCGGTGGTCGGTTCGGGGTGCATCGGCACCTTCTGCATGTAGTCGACCACGACGAGGAGCCGCCGGTCGCCCGAGAGCTGGCGGTGCTGCTGGATGAGCTTGCGGATGTTCTCGACCGTGCTCGCCGTCTGCGAGCCCCGCATCAGGAACAGGTTCTGGCCGTAGCGGGCGATGCGGTCCAGGCTTGGGCGCAGCTTCTGGTTCGCGGTCAGGCCGGCACCGCCGGCCCCCTCGGCCATCCACGAGGCCATGATCTCCTTGCGAACGTCCTGGATCTTGATCGCGCCGGTCTTCTGGGGCAGGTGGGCAAGCGCCGACTCGAGGGCCACGAGCCGGTTCAGGAGGTACTGCTCTTCGTGCTCGAAGCAGATGTACAGCACATTGGCCTGGCCGCTGGAGGCCACGTTGCGTGACATCTGGAGAGCCATCGTCGTCTTGCCCGTGCCCTGCGCGCCGCCGATGAGCATGAGCTCGCCCGCTCGCAGGCCGCCGCCGATCGTCTTGTCCAGCATCCCGAATCCGAGCGGAATCGCCTGATACTCACCGAAGCGGCCGCTGGCCAGGTTGTCGTTCAGGTCCACCAGCACGTCCAGGGCGGAACGCGGAACGAGGCTGCCGTTGTCGGTGTCCAGCCGCCAGGTCAGCTGAGCCGGAGCGGCATCGGCTTCTGGCGCTCGGTCTTTCGTGGTCACGGGTGCCTCCAGCCAGGTCCTAGTCGGAACTCAGCGATGAGAATCGTATCAGCGACTTCCAGCCACGGTACTCACCCAAACTGCACACGTCCACTCCCTTTGGGCTCGATGAGCCGGCGCAGCGATGCTAATCCTCGCCGATCGCCCTTCCCGCTAGAGATGGTCCAACTCGGCAACCTCATCCCAGAATCTGGCAATCGCCCGAATCCCGGTCTCGTAGTTGGCCATGGACATCCACTCGTTGGGGGCATGGAACTGCCCGTCCGGCGGCGCAAAACCCAAGAGCACGGTCGAAATCCCCAGGATCGACTCGAAGCTGGCGCAGACCGGGACGGATCCTCCCTCACGAATGTACAGCGGTGCGACGCCGAAGGTCGCCTCGATGGCCCGCGCGGCCGCCTGCGTGGCCGGGTTGTCGATCGGCGTCAGGCTGGCCTCGCCGTCGCCCAGGCGCTGGATCGAGTACCGCACCGATTTCGGCGCGACCCGGTCGATGTGTTCCGCCACGAGCGAGAAGATCTTCTCTGGATCCTGGTTGGCCACGAGCCGGCAGCTGATCTTGGCGTGCGCATGGGCCGGGATGATGGTCTTGGGTCCTTCGCCCTCGAAACCGCCCCAGATTCCGCACACGTCCAGCGTGGGCCTGGCTCCCAGCCGCTCGAGGGTCGTGTAGCCGGGCTCGCCGATCAGCTCCGGCACGCCGAGCGACTCCCGATAGGCCTCCTCGTCGAATGGAAGCTTCGCGAAGGCGGCCTTGTCCAGCGGCGTGAGCGCGGCCACGTCATCGTAGAACCCGGGGACCTGGATTCGGCCGCTCGTGTCCTTGAGTGCGGCCACGATGTGGCACAGGGCGTTGACGGGGTTGTCAACGGCGCCCCCGTACGCGCCCGAGTGGAGATCGACCGTGCTCCCCGTGACGTCCAGCTGGAAGTAGACCAGGCCGCGCAGGGCGATCGTGATCGAGGGCAGGTTGCCCTCGAAGAAACTGGTATCGGAGATGACGGCAAAGTCGGCCTGGAGGCGCCCCCGGTTGGCCTCGAGCCAGGCGTCGAGATGAACCGAGCTCGACTCCTCCTCGCCCTCGAACACCACGCGGATGTTGACCGGGAGATTCCCGCGAGTCTTCAGCAGCGCCTCGATCGCTCGGACGTGCATGTGCAGCTGCGATTTGTCGTCCGACGATCCGCGGGCCAGCATCTTCCCGTCCTTGACGACGGGCACGAACGGAGGCGAGTCCCACAGGTCGAGCGGGTCCACCGGCTGGACGTCGTAGTGGCAGTAGACCAGCACGGTGGGCCGGCCCGCGGCGTGCAGCCAGTCCGCGTACACGACTGGGTGGCCCTCCGTCTCGGAGACCTCGACGTGGTCCATGCCCACGGCTCGAAGGTCCGCAGCCACGAACTCCGCCGCAGCCCGGCAGTCGCCGGCATGGGACGGTATCCCCGAGATGCTGGCGATCCTGAGCAGGGTCTCGAACGACTCCAGTCGAGCCTCGGCGGTCTCGCTCAGGAATCGGTCCAGGGCCGCGTTCGAGGCGTCGTTGCGAATCTCGTCCGGCATCAGGCTCTCCCGGTGTGGCTACAAGGGATCGATTGTATCGAGCGCCTGCCCTCCTGCACGTCAGGCAGTCCCGATCGGATAGCGGAACCGGGCGGCCTTGCGGCCGCCCGGTTCTATGTCTCGCGTTGGGTCCCCTCTCAGGATGGGCTGGGGCTCGGGGCGACGGCCGGGGGCGGCGTCACGCTCGGGGAGGGCGCCGGGGTCGGAGGGCCGCCCAGCGGCGTGAGCCCGGAGATGCCGTGCAGGTTTAGCTTGGGCGGCAGATCGGCGAAGAGCTTCTCGAATTCTTCGGATTCGACCGTCTCCTCGGCTATGAGCTTGTCCGCCAGGGCCAGGAGCCTGCTCTTGTTTTCGGTCAGGGTCTTGGTCGCTCGGGCGTAGCCGTTCTCGACCAGTGCCCGAACTTCTTCGTCGATCAGCTTGGCTACGTCGTCCGAGTAGTTGCGCTGTTCGCCGATCTCCCGGCCCAGGAAGATCATCTCGTCGCGCTTTCCGAAGGCCAGCGGGCCGAGCTTGTCGCTCATGCCCCATTCGGTGACCATCCGGCGAGCCAGGTCGGTCGCCTTCTCGATGTCATTGGAGGCGCCCGTCGTGGTGTCGCCGAATATCAGGCGTTCCGCGGCGTTGCCACCGAGCAGGCCGGCGATCTTGTCCTCGAACTCGGTTTTGGACTGCAGGTAGCGGTCCTCGGTGGGCAGGGCCATCGTGTAGCCGAGCGCCATGCCGCGGCTGATGATCGTGACCTTGCTCACCGGATCGCACTTGGGCAGCACGCGCTGCACGACGGCGTGGCCGCCTTCGTGGATGGCGATGATTCGCTTCTCGGCGTCGGAGATGATCCGGCTCTTGCGCTCCGGTCCGGCGACGATGCGTTCCAGTGCCTCGTTGAATTCTTGCTGGCCGATCGTCTTGCGGTTGCGCCGCGCGGCCAGGATGGCGGCCTCATTCACCAGGTTGGCGAGATCGGCGCCGGAGAAACCGGGAGACTGGCGGGCCAGGTTCTCCGGATCCACCGACTTGTCCAGCGGCTTGCCCTTCGTATGGACCTTCAGGATGGCCATGCGGCCGCGGAGGTCCGGGCGGTCCAGGATGACCTGGCGGTCGAAGCGCCCGGGCCGCAGCAGAGCCGGGTCCAGGACGTCGGGCCGGTTGGTGGCGGCGACCACGATGACGTTGGTGTTCGTGTCGAAGCCGTCCATCTCGACGAGGATCTGGTTGAGGGTCTGCTCGCGCTCGTCATGGGAACCGCCAAGGCCCGCGCCACGCTGGCGGCCGACCGCGTCGATCTCGTCGACGAAGACGATGCAGGGCGAATTGCGCTTCGCCTGGTCGAAGAGGTCGCGGACGCGACTGGCGCCCACGCCGACGAACATCTCGACGAACTCGGATCCCGAAATGGAGAAGAAGGGAACACCCGCCTCGCCGGCCACGGCTCTCGCCAGGAGGGTCTTGCCCGTTCCCGGAGGACCCACGAGCAGCACGCCACGTGGGATTCGAGCACCCAGGGAGTTGAACTTCTCCGGGTACTTCAGGAATTCGACGACCTCTTGGAGGTCCGTTTTGGCCTCATCGACGCCTGCCACGTCAGCGAATGTCACGACGGTCTTGTTGCCCAGGAACATGCGCGCTCGGCTCTTGCCGAAGCTCAACGCCTGGTTGTTGGTGCCCTGTGCCTGGCGCATGAAGAAGGCGATGAACAGGACGACGATGACCACCGGCACAAGGGTGGTGGCGATCAGCACGATCCAGCCGGTGTCGGCCGGTTTCTGGACCGTGTAGTCGATCTTGGGACCGGACGGATTCCAGGATTCGATCACGGCCGACTCGCCGGACGCGGGCGAATCCGACTGGACGGTGTAGGTGGTCTTGTTGGCGTCGTTCCTCGTCACCGTCAGAGTGGTGTCCTGGCGGACGACTGTGGTCACCAGGCCGGCCTTGACGTCCGACTCGAAGTCCGAATACGACTTGGGGGCGGGCTGGCTCGGCTGGATGAGCGCGTAGAGAAGGGCGGCGGTGGCGGCAACGAGAACGAGCATAACGATCCCGTTGCGCATGAAACGCGTGTTCAAGGTGTAACGGAGCCTCCGGATCTGGGCGGTCGGTCAGGGCCCGATCCGCCGCCGCAGTATACGCCCGAGGGATTTATGGCCCCCCGGAGCCACTCTCGAGACGCGAGCCCGAACCGAGGGGTCGCGAACCGCGCGACGCCTCACATGTCAAGACCCCTCATGGATGCCGAATGTTCGGCCGCCGCACCGATAGGGCGACATGTCCCAACCCGCGAGCCGGGCGCCTACCGGGTTGTCTCGGGACGCGGAGCCCCCGCAGCACCGGACGACGGACGGCCCGGGAGGTCACCCGGGCCGTCGGAGAGGACATTGGTAGCGGAGACTGGATTTGAACCAGTGACCAAGGGCTTATGAGTCCCCTGCTCTACCACTGAGCTACTCCGCCGTGGCGCGGCGTAGTGTACCGGATGC
>Ga0182021_10000633_pt1 | contig 38549 bp, 26 predicted proteins | sample 612E3MmetaG_FD_120493 | JGI IMG/M metagenome (GOLD analysis project Ga0182021, IMG submission 120493) | Permafrost microbial communities from Stordalen Mire, Sweden - 612E3M metaG (Illumina Assembly) | ecosystem: Environmental > Terrestrial > Soil > Wetlands > Permafrost | place: Sweden...
AATGCAGGTCGCATCATGAAAGAAACCGGTGCCGGCGGCGTGAAACTTGAAGGGGGTGAACGTACTTCTAACCTGGTTCATATTATGACGCGTGCTGGAATTCCTGTGATCGGGCATCTTGGTTTAACACCGCAATCGATTTATCAGTTTGGCGGTTTTACTCCGCGCGGCGCAACTCCGGCTGAAGCAAAACAGCTTCTGAAAGATGCAAAAATTTTGGAAGAAGCCGGCGCGTTTGGTATTGTGCTGGAAAAAATTCCGTCGGATCTTGCAGCAAGAGTAACAAAGTCTCTGAAAATACCAACAATCGGTATTGGTGCCGGGATGCATTGCGATGGTCAGATTCTCGTGGTGTCGGATATGTTGGGGTTGTACGAAGATTTCCATCCTCGTTTTGTGCGGTACTATGCACACCTTGCTGAAACGATTCGGCAAAGTGTGGAAGGGTATGTCAAAGATGTGAAAGAAGAAAAATTCCCCACACAAAAAGAGAGCTACTGACCGAACAATACCATCATCGTAAGAGCCCGAATGAAAATACAATAAGGACGTTACTTGCCTTGGCGGTCTTAATGACGTAATAAAATCATGAAATCAAAACAAAAACTGAATATCCTTGTGTCCAACGACGATGGCATTGATGCACCGGGAATTTATGCACTGGTGCAGGAAATGAAAAAAATCGGAAGCGTGACAGTTGTAGCACCGGACAAACAACAAAGCGCTGTCGGTCATGCTATAACGATGAACTTTCCATTGCTTGTAAAAGAATTTAAAAAGGATGGAAAGTTCTTTGGATATGCTGTCCAAGGCACTCCGGCTGATTGTGTTAAGCTCGCTGTGCGTGCTATTCTTAAACGTGTTCCCGATTTGGTTGTTTCCGGCGTGAATCACGGCTCCAACACAGCAATTAGTATTATATATTCCGGTACGGTGTCAGCGGCGACGGAAGGAACCATTCTTGGTATCCCGTCCATCGCGGTTTCATTGACAACGTACGGGCCTGCAGATTTCCGGTATGCGGCAAAATTTGCTCGAAAGCTTGCTTTGCTTATCGACAATCGCGGGCTTCCTCCAAGTACCTTGCTCAATGTGAATGTTCCTCCTTTGAAGGCAAACGAGATCAAAGGGGTGCTTATCACGCGCCAAGGCAAAGCAGTGTGGAATGATACATTCGATCATAGACGAGATCCGAATAATCGTGAATATTACTGGCTGACCGGCGGGTTAGAAAAAGTAGATACGGATTTAGAATTTGATGAAGCCGCAGTACGCAGCAATTATATTTCTGTAACCCCCATTCATTACGATCTCACAGATTATACAATGTTTGAAAAAATGAAAAAGTGGGGAATGGAGAGACTCAAGTAGCAAGAGCACATTGAACCGGGAATAAGAAAATCAAGAAGCAAGGAGAAACGATATTAAGGGATGAAGTTTCAATAACGTATATTCCTTTTGTCATGAGGTTTTTTGTGATGTCATCATGTCCACTCCATTAATGAAACAATACCAGCAGGTGAAAGCGAGGTATCCGGACACGATACTTCTCTTTCGCATGGGTGATTTTTTCGAAACGTTCGATGAAGATGCAAAGATCACTTCCAAAGTGCTCGGCATTGTGTTAACGAAGCGCGGCAATGGTGTTTCCGGAGCAACACCGCTCGCTGGATTTCCTCATCATGCACTTGATGCATATCTTCCCAAGCTTCTTCGCGCTGGATATCGAGTTGCTATTTGCGAACAGTTGGAAGACCCAAAATATGCTAAAGGCATTGTCAAACGTGATGTCGTCGAAGTCATGTCGCCCGGAGTAGCATTCTCTGATAAAGTGTTGGAGCAGAAACAGAATAACTATCTCGCTGCAGTGGCACTGCCGTCTGCGTTGGTAACAAGTGAAGATCGGATCGGATTCGCATTCATTGATGTTTCAACAGGCGAGTTCGGACTGAGTGAATTTCCTCTGAAGCAGCTTTCAGAACAGGCAGTCAGCTTGCAGCCGCAAGAATTGTTGGTGCAGAAACGTGATCTGGAGACGATTAAATCATTGCTTGGTGAACGCTTTCGTGTGCTCTATACGAAAGTGGATGATTGGGTCTTCAATGCCGATTATGCCTACGAACTTCTCATCAATCATTTCAAAACACAATCGCTCAAAGGTTTTGGTATCGAAGAAATGCACATCGGTACAATTGCGGCCGGTGCTGTGATGAATTATTTACAAGAAACGCAGAAGGCGAACATTCCGCACATCAAAAAAATTGTTCCGTATGATGTAAGTGAATATATGGTGCTTGACGCTTCGACGAAACGTAATTTAGAGATAACCACAAGCATCTCCGGCCAAAGTGATGGAACTCTTTATTCCATCATTGATCGCACACTGACACCGATGGGCGGAAGAATGTTGAAGCAGTGGATCAATCGTCCGTTAAAGCGATTAGAGCCGATCCATGCACGGCTGGGTGCAGTGCAGGAATTGGTGACGAACGAATCGACCCGGCGCAAAATTCGGGATGAGTTAGAACATATCGGCGATTTGGAACGTTTAATTGCTAAAATTGCTACCAGCAGAGCGAATCCTCGCGAAGTGAATCAGTTAAAAGCAATGCTGGAACAGATCCCGAATCTAAAATCCCTCATTGCAAATTTGAAAAACCAGACATTAACAATCCTGAATCAGAACATTGATTCTCTCTCTGATCTTGTCTTTACGATTGACAAAGCAATTGCCGATGATCCGCCAATTGCTTTGGTGGACGGCGGAGTCATCCAAAAAGGCTATAACGCAGAGTTAGATGAAATTCGCGACTTAGCATTTGGAGCAAAAGACTGGGTTGTAAGGCATCAGCAATCGGAGCGGGAACGTACGGGGATTTCATCGTTAAAAATTAGTTTTAATAATGTCTTCGGTTATTATATTGAAGTGACAAACGCGCACAAAGAGAAAGTACCAGAAAACTACATACGGAAGCAAACACTGACAAATGCTGAACGCTTTGTCACTCCGGAATTAAAAGAATATGAAGAGAAGATTCTTCATGCAGAAGAAAAAATTCTTGCACTCGAAACACGTCTCTTCAATGAACTGCGCCAAATGGTTGCAGAACACGCAGGCGCTATTCAGACGGATGCGTTTTCAATTGCCACATTGGATTGCTTCATCTCCCTTGCCGATGCAGCGGTAGAGAATAAATATACGTGCCCCATGGTGGATGATTCGCTGTGCATAGAAATCAAGGATGGACGGCACCCGGTAATTGAAAAACTCTTACCGCCCGGCGAGCACTATACACCGAATAATACATTACTGGATACGGCATCAGATCAGATTCACATTATCACCGGTCCGAATATGAGCGGCAAGTCGAGTTACTTGCGGCAAGTCGGACTGAATGTTTTACTTGCACAAATTGGAAGTTTTGTCCCGGCTGCGTTTGCGCGCGTTGGGAGGGTGGATAGAATTTACACACGCGTCGGTGCGAGCGATAACATTGCATCTGGTGAAAGTACTTTTTTAGTGGAAATGCACGAGGCAGCCAACATTGTCAATACGGCAACGGAGCGCAGTTTAATCCTTCTTGATGAAATTGGGCGCGGAACAAGTACATTCGACGGTATCAGCATCGCATGGGCGCTGACCGAGTATGTGCACGAGCGAATTGGCGCCAAAACGCTTTTTGCAACACACTATCACGAACTCAACGAACTCGCCGATGTGTTTGCACGCATTAAGAACTACAAAGTAGATGTTCGCGAATATGGAGATAAAGTAATCTTTCTTCATAAAGTAATGCCGGGCTTTGCCGATCACTCGTATGGAATACAAGTTGCACAAATGGCAGGCTTACCGGAAGAAGTAACAGAACGTGCAAAGCAGGTGTTGAAAAATTTGGAAAGCTCGGAATTGGTAGTGAGAACAAAAGGAAAAAATGACGCGGGAAGTGAGAGGAGAGATGGAGTGGTGCAGCTTACAATGTTTGAAGTACAAGAAGACACATTGCGCAAGGATCTCCTCAAGCTCGATCTCGAACATATGACTCCACTGGAAGCGATGCAGGCACTAGCGGTATTAAAGAGTACAATAGAAATGAAAGATTAGCACATGACACAACTTGAAATTCAATTGTTGTACGAATATGATATATGGGCGGATTTGAAGCTGCTGGAAGTAATCGGAACGCTCAACAATGATCTCTACAAGAAAGACCTTGGTTCCAGCTTTGGTGGAGTACACGGTACGCTTGTGCACGTCCTTTCGGCTGATAGAATATGGCTCAGCCGGTGGACAGAAAAGACTGCGGCATCCTTGAAAGCCGGTGATTTCCCGACAGTGGATGTTTTGAAAAAGCAATGGGATGCTTATCACTGCGAGATAGGAAATTTTGTGCGAGGTCTGCCAGAAGATAAATTAAACGAGCCGTTGCGGTACACCGATTTCAAAGGAAATTCTTATAGTTACCCGCTCTGCCAGCAAATGCAGCACAAAGTGAATCATTCCACCTATCACAGGGGACAAGTGGTGGCATTGCTTCGGCAAATGGGAGAAAAAGTTGTTAGCACAGATTTGATTAATTACATTAGACAAAAGGAAATGCGTGGCTGAAAATAAATTTAAGATATTACATAAACATAAACTTGAACATATTCCTGAATTACAAATTGATCCGGAAATCCTCACACAACGATTTTCGCCTCACACTTCGATGTGCAATTGTGATGGCACCTGTTGTGCGGAAGGAGTACTTCTTGACGTGAAAGAGAAGGAACTGATTCTTGCACAAGCTGACCTGATAAAAAAATATCTCGAACCACAGCAGGAAAAAGACACTGCAAAATGGTTTGATAATCACATCCAACATGATGCTGATTTTCCTTCGGGCATGTGCGATGGTACGGCAGTAAAGGGCAATAGCTGTGTTTTTCTCTGCAGTAAAGGTCTTTGCGCATTACAAAAGACTGCAATGGCGGAAGGGATGGACAAGTTTGCATTAAAACCGTTTTATTGCGTGGCATTTCCAATCACAATAGACGAACATATTATAAAAACGTACGAACCTGATTTTACAAATCGGCGACAATGTTGCAGTACAGTTTCTCATGGTCCATTGACAGTGCTTGATGTATGTCGTGAAGAATTTGAATATATTCTTGGAACTGAGGGGTTGAAAGAGATCACGGAAATTTACAATGAGAAGCCCTCGCTTCCCATCGTGGGCACACCATGAATCAACGACGTTTATATCGTACTATAGAAAGCTTTGCTCCTGAACAATTCAAAACGGAAAAAGATTTGCTCAAACACGTTCTCAATGAAATCGTTAAGAGTGAAGACATTCTTCTCAAAGGCGGGCGACTTTGGCAGTACGAACCATCGACCGAATCGTACCGACTTGTTCACCAGATCGGACAAATTGAACGGCTCGACCCGGGGTATCGTATTCAAGTAGCACGGTATCCTATGTTCCAGCATCTTTCTGAACAACGTTCCATCATAGCCAATGAAACCGACAAATATCTTCGGAATAAAGGAATTGTTAAATATTCTGCAACAGGCGTCGGGGATAAAATGCCTTATCGTAATGGAAAGGTCTACCAATATATTCTAGCATTCAATTCCGATTTTTTCGATCAGGATCTTCTGCCTAATCTCAATGTTATTAGTCTTGCAGTTACATCTGTTCTCCGCAGCAAGCGTATCGAGCAAAAAGCAAGACTACTTGAACAGGACATCGACAAAGCACGGGAAATTCAATTAGGCATTTTACCGGAGCCGTTTCTTCATTTTTACTTCTACGATATTTATGGAATTTCTGTGCCAGACAGAATCGTTGGAGGAGATTTTTTTGATTATATCTTTTCAGATGAGGTGAAAGATCGTTTGATGATTGTCGTCGGTGATGCGGCGAGCAAAGGATTCCGTGCTGCTGCACAGGCGCTGTATGTCGTTGGCGCCTTGCGGATGGGAATTGCGCATCAGACGAAAACGGCCGCATTGATGTCCGGAATCAATAAAATTGTAAATCGTTCATTCGCTGAAGAACAATTTGTGTCCATGTTCTACGCTGAGCTTACGGATGGAGCGAAGGGATTGCTCCTCTATGCTAACGCCGGACACAATAGTCCCATGGTATACCACGCACAAGATAAAAGCATTGAATTGTTAGAACCGACAGGCCTTATACTGGGCCCGTTCCCTCGCGGCAATTATAGGGTAGAAAGCACGATGTTGAAAAAAGGGGATGTTGCGGTGATTTATACCGATGGTATTACTGAAGCGGTGCGGAGTGACGGCATGCCGTACGGAGAAAAACACTTGGCAGAAAATATACAGAAACTTTCTGCTAAGGGAGCTAAAGAGATTTGCAATTCACTTATTGAAGATGTTGAGCTGTATGCAGAAGGCGCAGAATATTCAGACGACAGAACAATCGTTGTCATCAAACGAGTCAATTGAAACAAATCATTCATTAAAAAGGTTGAACAATGGTTGACCAAAAATATATTGGTGTTGTCGCATCAGTGAATAGCGGAAATATTTCCATCCTTCTCGATTCAAAAACCACGTCTTTAAAAAGGGAAGTGAACGGTAAGACCTATTATATCGGACAAATCGGTACGTATGTCTTGATTCCTATGGGGACATTGGTACTTCTTGGTATGGTGTCGGATTTAAAGAAAGAAGACGTCAATTTTAATGGTCAAGCGCAGCAGCGATTTATTCTTCTTGCGTCGATGGTAGGCACAGTAAAAAACGGTCGCTTTGAGCGCGGCGTTTCTATTTTCCCAGTCGTTGATACACCGGTGTATTTTGCAGAGGATGCTGACCTTGCCGTAGCATTTGCAATATACCAGCGATATGGATTTTCAGTTGGACAAATTTCGCTGTTCGAAAATCAGCGCGCTTTTCTTGATGCGAATAAGTTTTTTGGAAAACATATCGCAGTGCTTGGTTCGAGCGGATCTGGAAAATCTTGCGCTGTTGCCTCTATCTTACAAAAAGTTTCAAAGTATCCCGATACAAATATCATCATCCTTGATATTCATAATGAATACTATAAAGCATTCGAGGGGAACTGCAATCATCTCGATATTGGGGAATTTGAATTGCCTTATTGGTTGATGAACTTTGACGAACTGCGTGAAATGTTTATTGACGACCGGGACGAGAACGCATCAAGTCAGATTACAGTCCTCAAGGATCTCGTCATAATGTCGAAAAGAGGAAAGAATCCGGAAATGTCATCGATGATTACAATTGACACACCTGTGTATTATGATCTAAACGAGATTCGAGCTAAGCTGCAGTTTTTGGATAGCGAAAAAATAACTATGGGTGCGACAGTGAAAGAGGGACCGTTTTACGGCAAATTTGCAAGATTCCTCGTCCGGTTGGACGGCAAGTTGAACGACCCGCGATACGCTTTCATGTTCCGACTTAAAAATTATGTTCAATCTGCAGCCATTAACGATTTGCTATCGAAGATTCTGGGTGCCGACGGCAGTGCGCAGGTGACAATTCTGGATATGAGCGGCGTACCGTTCGATATTGTTAACACGATAGTATCGCTTCTGGCGCGGTTAATATTCGATTTTAATTTCTGGAATCCCAACCGACGTGATTTTCCAATTCTCTTAGTGTTCGAAGAAGCGCATAATTATTTACCAAGCACCGTCACGACGACGGCTTCTGCGCGTAAAACCGTAGAACGTATTGCGAAAGAAGGAAGAAAATACGGTGTTAGTTGTATGATAGTCAGCCAGCGTCCGTCCGAAGTTTCAGAAACAATTTTGTCGCAATGCAACAATTATGTAGTTCTTCGATTAACAAACCCGCTTGATCAGAATTATATTAGGCGGTTGGTGCCAGATACATTTGCAAGCCTTACTGAAGTTTTACCATCACTCAGGACGGGAGAAGCGCTCATTGTAGGTGAAGCGATCTCTATGCCTCTACGCGTGCAAATCGATTTTCCTAATCCAGAACCAGATAGCAGTGACATCAGGTTTTATGAGAAATGGAAACAAAGCGATGCGAAAACGAAAATTGCTGAAGTTGTTACTCGTTGGTGGAAGCAGGAAAAGGTCAAGTAATCCGAAATGCATTCATTGCTTAATCATTCAAACGCTACGCTTTAAAAATTTTTCCTTTTTTACAGTTTATCATTGTGCTTTTATGCAAGTCAAGCTGTAATGCCTTTATAGAGAGTTTTTGTAGAGAGTTTTTGGGATACAACACTTGAATCCGACACTTTCCTTTTATACATTGGTGCAGATTGATTATGTAAAATTCCTCTTGAATCATTAGCTTGGAGGTAGTATGAAGGCTATTTTCGTTCCAATTTATATATCTTTTTTTATTCTGGTCGGCTGTTCATCGCTGACGTTAAAACCAGCTGATTTTGGTTGGCCTGTTGAGTCTGTCTTAAGCGTTGATGGTCAGGGGAGAATACAAAACGAACGTTACAGCTTTTCACTCAATGTTAAAGCCCTCCTTTTTGCGGAAACACATGATTCTGTCAATATCGGAAAAGTGAATTTGCGGATGATCCGTGATATGAAAGGGTATTACTTTATAACTGCTTCGCAGTTTAAAAATGTTTATGTGTTTGAACAATCAGAAGGTGGTTTGAAGCTTAAGAATAGAATTCTTGTAGCACAGAATGGACTGAATGAGCCGGCATTGAACCAGCGAGTGCCGTACATTCAGGTCGTCAATGGACAAAATCCGGCCGTCTTGTTAACTGAAGATGGAGTTTTTGAGGGAGAAAAAAAATGAAGACCATCATTCGGCTTGTTACTTTGCTGGCGATTATGAACATTATAGTTAGTGCTCAGCAAAAATCGGACTATGCTGTTGTTCAGCGTTTTCAGGGCATAACTAAATCAATTGCAAAAAATATTGACCAAGCAAAGACTGTCCAGGAGTGTGCTGAAGCTAATACATCGCTTGATGCGGTCGAAAAAGAATTTAGTGGCGAAAAAACACTTATCAATCAAGCCAATTATCCGGATGGATATGATAAAACAATAGAACAACTGAGAGGTAAGTTACTTATTCGACAAAGAGATCTTGGTGTTATCGAAAGCCAAATTGTGCGTATTACAGATTTGGAAGTAAAAATCCGCGAACTGTCGGATCAAGTGAAAACGTTAACAACCCAGAACGAATCATTAATGGCTGAAGTGCAGCAGCTTTCACTGAATGTTAAAAAACTTTCCGGTGATCTTTTTAATTCTGCCACACCCATTGATTCACTCCGTCATATGGTAGTAAGGTTGCGCCAAGGATTACAAGAACGTGATGCCCTTATCTTTGCTCTCACAGACAGCCTATTTATGCAATACGATAAAAATGTCGGTGATATGAAGGATGTTGAGAAGCAGGGACTTTTAGGCAAAATAGATCGTCACGATATTATTGGGAATGTCAAACGGTCTATTAGTGATAATATAGCTTTCCTCGAAACGACACAACTGAAAGGAAATGACCTCGTAACTCTTGTGCGACAACAGAAACGGTTTCAATCGCAATGGATTGGATTGTCGATGAAACTTACTTCGCTCTATCTGAGCGGGAAATCGAAGAAGAGCGAAGTCGGGATAGTCGATTCGATGCTCGCGACGTGGGGGGATAATGTTGATGGTGCCATGTGGCGCTCACTCAATATGCTGATGAAAGAAAAAGGATTTACAGTCAAGGAATTTAAAAATGGTGATGATTTCGTCGCAAGTTTTATCGCTTTCTTTGATGAGCAAATACAAAATGTTAATAAGGAAACCGAAGATACTCGTTATAAACTTTTCACAAATTTTAATGAAAGTTTATGGCAAACCGATTTGAATGCAGTATGGCTTCCAGCCCTCATTGAACTGCATAAAATTACTGATGCACAGAAAAAAGATATAGAAATAAAATTTGAAAAATGGCATGCATCGGTTATGCCGGGTGCATCATGGCTCACGTACATTCTCATCGTATTAGGAGTTCTTCTGGTAGCGATTGTTGGTGTTTGGATTTTCCGCAAGGGTCCAAAAGCGGCTTTAAAAGAATAATCATTATCCGGCATTTGCAATAAAATAAGATATGTAATTTTATATGAGGGAAGATTTTGCATAAATTGTTTATCTTCATAGATTATTATAGTGTTTTTTTATCGTTTCATTGCATATGAAATACGAGTTTGTTATGTTTCATATGTCTGTGGTTTTCTTGAGGGACGGCAATACATAATAGGTGTTATTTAACGAATCTTGAGAATGGTTATTATGAGCTATTCCACATAATAACCGATGTACTTTCAAAGGAAAAACAAATAAATCATTTTCAGATAGATTCTTGTATTTAGTTTTGGAGTTTGCATGACCGAACAATTATTAAACGTCCTTATTGTAGATGATGAACCGACATATCGTATTGTCCTGACACAAACCCTCAAAGGATGCGGACACACAACTGAAGCCTGTGAAACGGGAGACGATGCTATCAGTCTGCTTCAAAAAAACAAGTATGACGTCGTTCTGCTCGATTATAAAATGCCCGGAACAAGTGGTATCAATGTACTGCAATGGATGTATGGAATGAAGATGGATATCCCTGTCATAATTATTACTGGTTATGGTTCAGAAGAAATAGCTCTTGAGGCATGGAAATGGGGGGCGAAGGATTATTTTGTCAAAGGAAAGTCAGACATGTCGCAACTCCCAGAACTTGTCCTGAAAGTATATAAACAAGTTGTTTCAGAACGCCAGCGCAGGGCAGACTAAAAACGGTTCTATTCATCCTGCTCCCTTCAATTATTCTTCCTTCAGACGTATGCTTACGCTATGTCGATTTGCCGCGTACCTGGATGCCCGAAGAGAAGTATTCTTTGAATACTGAATTGACTTCTTCTTTTGTTTGTTGTACACTTACTTCATAGACAAATAAACATTTACTTTCGTTAATAGATGCGTCGATGAAAATACAACTACTCCGCGTACTTATCGTGGATGATGATCATCCTTATGGTGTTCTTCTCAGAAAATCTCTTTCTGGACATGGACATACAGCTATTCTTTGCAATTCCGCAGAGGAAGCCTTCCAGCAATTGCAAAAAGAACAATATGATATTCTATTATTGGACTACAAAATGGAGGGTACCAGCGGAATTAATATCCTGCAGTGGATGTATGGGAAGAAAATGGATATTCCTGTAGTTTTCATTACCGGTTATGGATCAGACGAAATTTATGAAGAAGCGTATAAATGGGGAGCGTCAGAATACTTTGTTAAAGGGGAAATGGATACTATAAGACTCCCTGTCTTGGTAGAACAAGTGTACAGTAAGCATCAGGCACGAAAAATAAGAATAAAGAACAACCAAGTATCCAGAAAATAGTTTTAGGGAAATTGGTTACGCCAGGTTAAAGAAATCCTTTTGATAAAAGCTACCGAAAATCACAAACTATTACTATCAAACATATTTCAGCCCCGGAAGACGAAGATAAAATCAATGGGGGGGATGACGCCAACCATGTCTCAATAGGTGTTTACTTCTGAATTCCTAAAAATCCAGTCATAGTGCGCCGGTATTATCAATGAATTCAAACTTGACTGGTAGTTGTAAAATCTCCAATTGTAGAATCGGCAATTACTTCTATAGCTGTGTCTTAATTGTTTATAAGTGAATTCTAATCGCATTTTTAAAAAATGCTATAGAATTTTACGAAAACAATTAGTCCAGCTGATCCCTTCTCAGAATATTCCGTGGCATAACTCTTGAGTCATATTGTTTTGATAACAACAACGAACAAAGAGAAAGAAAGGTGCACTATGTGGATAGGGATTATCATCCTTGGGTATTTCATGGGAGTTTTGTTGTTGATTCGATTCTTACAGACCGTTCATCACTGGGACGACGAGATCGAGGCGATGGAAAATCAGCCTAGGACTGCCAACAAGAAAAGCGTGGTCGATTATAGACCTGCCGTATAATGGCGTATAATGGATTTTCCTAGCAAGACTATTTTTGGACTCTCATGAGATTAGCAATGCCCGCTGTAAAAAAAATAATATTGGCAAGCCAGGCTGTAAAAAGCGGATTGAGATCGCCGTTGTATCCAAACACCTGACTCGCCTTCATAAAACCGAGGTAAATAAAAGTAACTGCAGTAGCGATACCGAATCCGAGTGCAGCGCCAGTGCGCGGTCTGCTCGCGGCAAAAGGTACGCCGAAAAGCACCATAATAATGCTTGCAAAAGGGAACGCAAGCTTGAAATGAAACTCCACCAACCACCTCGCCACATCCTGTCCGGCACGTTGTTGGTTTGCTATAAACTCCCGCAATTCAAAATAATCCATTTCATCAGGTGTCCGTTGTTTTTTTTGAATATCAGATGGCGTTAATGAGAGCTTCCCAATCTTTAAGCTGTCGAAGGGCAGCAGAGTCTGTGTAGAATCAAGGAAACTGCGTGTAGTTCCATGAAGCAGCACCCAATTCCCTTTTTGTACATCATCTCCGTTCGGTTGGATCCATTGCATTTGAAGTGCATCGTACCTGTGTCGTAAAATGGTTAAATCAGTACTATCGAAATCTTGAATGCTGATTTGCCGAGCACACATGGCTTGTGTATCGTAATTACCGATAGAAACAATGCGTGTTCTGCCTTCCTGGAAAAGAATATTGTATCGAACTGTTGCTTGAATAGAACGATTGAGGTGAGTACGTTCTATATCGAATTTTTTCTGGTTGGCATAGGGCACTACCCAGCCGTTGAGATAGATGGATGCAAAACAGATAAAGGATGTGACAATGAGAAAAGGTGCCATAATCCGATACAAACTGGTCCCGCTGGATTTAATAGCAGCAAGTTCGTTCTGGCTGGAAAGCCTGCCGATCACAAACAATGCCGAAAGCAACACGGCAACAGGAATCATCAGCTTGACAATATCAGGGATGGAAGCAATATAATACTGTACAACGGTGCTCGTCGGTGCTTGCGCGTCGATGAAATCATCCAATTTCTCCATCATATCTATAATGATAAAGATGAAAATGAATGCAAGCAATCCGAAAACAAATACGACAAGAAACTGCCGGATTATGTAGCGGTCGAGTATCTTCATGATTCCTCCGATGATGGAGAATCAGAGCGCCACGATTTTGGAATTAATCGGGCAAAGCGTGACCAGTCAATAGTAGGATTCTCTCGTGCTGTTCTCACAGTCAAATACAATCCTATAACTCCTAAAACAATATTTGCGATCCACATTCCGATCCACGGATCGAAATACCCTCGATCTGCGAGGTTCTCGCCTCCTTTCAGGCACGCCCAATAAAATACAAAAAATCCCAAGCTAAGACTTGCACTCATGCCGAAGGTTCCGCGTCGCGACATAATGCCGAGCGGCGCTCCAATAAATACGAATACGATACAAGCAAATGGGATTGAAAATTTTTTATAGATCTCCACTAAATATGAACGCACAGCTCGTTCATAAATACTGATTAAAAAAAGATCAGAACGTACTGCCGCCTGTTGTGAAGGATCTGCTTTTATTCCTTCAAGGGGTGTCGAATAAATGACGGAGGGCTCAATATGTTTCTTCACGTCCAGAATTTCCTCCTGCCGCTTGCCGGTCAGTTCTATGAGATGACGATCGGTACTGGCTATCAATGTTCTGATGCTGTCTACATTATGAGACATCATTTGAACATTCATCTCGCGGTCTCCACGGGATATATCTGTTACACTCGAGCGTTGGAAGTTAAATCCCTCTGCTTCCATCACAATCCTGTGCTTCTGAAATCGAATAATGCGATACTGGCTTTTAAATTGAGTATTCACTTGATGAATTTCACCATCCGATAAATCCATAATAAGCTTTCGATAATCGGTGGAGAAGGAAATTGTTCCGCGGTGTGCTGTAATTGTAGAAGCCATCATAGACTGGGAATAATCGAGAATGGTCACGCCTTCAAGATCGTTTGTATGTTCAAATGTCTTCCTCACTAAAATACTGTGTCCCTGCAGCAATTGGATGAACATCCCAGGTACGAGGGTCAATGTTGGTTTCTTATGTGAAATATCATTTGTCAATACTTTTGTTCTGTGATTCGCATCAGGTAATACATCGTTATTGAAGCTGATCAGGAGAAGACAGATTATAATAGACGCAGCAATCACTGGAGCAATCATGCGGTAAAGACTTACGCCGCTTGCCCGCATCGCCGTAATCTGATTGGTAGAAGCTAATCCCCCAAAGGCCATCAGTGTGGCTACAAGGACACCCATAGGTACCGCCAACACAAGCATCCAAGCAAGATTGAGTGAAATCAATTCAGCGATAACAGCCGCACTTAATCCCTTTCCTGTCAATTGGTCGAGATATTTCATGAGGAATTGGAGCAAGAATATGCACATCATTAAAACAACGGAAAAGAAAAATGGTCCGATGTGTACACGCAGGATATGTCGCCATAGAATAAGCATCTCATTGAAATATAACGAGAATGTACGCTCTTTACAAGCTTAAGATATTGCCTTTGCCCGCGATGGTGAGTATATTTCAAATAAATGGGGATACCGTGCCTCAAGGATGTCTCTGACTTATTGAATAATTAAAGTTATAGAAAACCACTTTGAAGCATATGGGATTGCTTGCGCACGTTATTGCGCAATCACAGAAAATTATTTCTTGAATCAAAATGATGGGGAACTGAAAAACACTCTTACAGAATATTCATGTGGTTCACTTGAGAGGATCAAACAGCTTGGTAGTGAAGAACGCATGATCATCAAAGAAAATATTCAAGATGGAGGATCGCAGAGGTAATGATAAATCCCAAAATATTAATCGTCGAAGATGAAAATAGTGTTGCAAAAGATCTTCAGAAACGATTGATAAACCACGGATACGACATTGTTGGCATCGTTTCGACAGGTGAAGAAGCTATTAAAAAGGCAATAGCATCATTGCCTGATTTAGTTTTAATGAATGTTCGCTTGAAGGGGGGGATGGATGGAATAGAGGCGGCCTCTGCACTTCGACTTCAGCACGGAATTGCTGTTGTGTTTCTTAGTGCGTATGCAGATACAGATACGCTGAAACGCGCCAGTAAAACGGAGCCGTTCGGCTACATTCTTAAACCATTTGAAGAACGTGAACTACATACGACAATCGAAATGGCTCTCTACAGAAGAGAATTAGAGAGGAAGTTCAAAGAGAGTGAGACGTGGTACGGTACAACGCTTCGGAGTATTGGAGAAGCGGTCATTTCTACTGATACGGTGGGTGCCGTCAAATTTATGAATGCTGCTGCAGAAAATCTTACAGGCTGGAAATTGAATGAGGCGGTTGGAAAGGATTTGTTAAAAATATTCCGTACAACAGAGAAGGCGATAAAACCTCATGTTACAAACCCGGTCGACCAAATTCTAAAAACCAAAATTACCGCAGTACTTAAAAACCATGCAACGCTTGTTTCACGCGAAGGGAAAGAAATTCCAATTGAAGAGAGTGCATCGCCGATACAAGATGAATATGGTACTACCGTTGGAGTTGTGTTGGTGTTCAAGGATGTTTCTGAACGCAAAAGGGTTCAAGAAGCATTAAAGACCTCACAGGATTATGCACAAAGTATTGTGGAAAGTTCCATGGACATGGTGATCGCTGTCGATCTTGAACGGCATATTATCGAATTCAATAAGGCAGCAGAAAAAACCTTCGGCTATAAGAAAGTGGATGTCATTGGAAAGCATATCGATATTTTATATGCGGATCCAGATGCCGGATCACGAATCAACAGGAAAGTGAGTGAGTTGGGGCGTGAAGTAACAGAAATATGGAACAAACGCAAGAATGGTGAAGTATTTCCGTGCCTTCTTTCTTCCGCCGTACTGCTGAATTCCCGCGGAGAAAAAATTGGCTATATGGGCATGTCCCGCGATATTTCTGAGATTACAAAATCTGATGAACGATTGAAAGCCGCACAGGAATATGCACAGAGTATCATTAACAGTTCGCTCGATATGATTATTGCAGTTGATAAAAATCTTGATATCGTCGAGTTTAACAATGCGGCAGAAGAGAGCTACGGCTATAGCATGAATGAACTTCGGGGAAAGCCTGTAAGAATCCTTTATGCCGATCCTGAAGAAAGCAATAGAGTTTACAAAACCACCGTTGAGAAAAGTCGCTTTGTGCAGGAAGTGGTAAGCAAGCGGAAAAATGGCGAGTTATTCCAGAGTTTACTGTCATCATCTGTTCTGAGAGATGTAAAAGGTGAAATGATTGGTGTCATGGGAGTATCGCGCGATATTACCGAAAAAAAACGCGCGGACCAAGCATTGCGTGAAAGCGAGGAACGATATCGCTCACTAGTCGAACTCTCACCTGATCCGATTGCTGTTCATATCGGCGGTACACTAGTCTTTGTCAACACTGCAGCAGCACAAATGTTTGCTGCTAAATCACCAAATGATTTAATCGGGCGGTCGATTATGGAGTTGGTTCATCCGGAATATTGTAATACTGTAAAAGATCGAATTCTCCAAATGTCAAAATACGGACAACGTGTTCCCACGATTGAAGAAAAATTTGTACGGCTCGACGGTTCAACATTTGAAGCCGAGGTTGCAGCGATGCCGTTTTTGTGGCATGGTAAATCCGCTATTCAAGTCGTTTTGCGTGATGCAACGGAACGAATAAAAGCTGAAAAAATTATACGGGGTTCAGAGGCAAAGTACCGAGCGCTCGTCGATAACGTATTAGATGGAGTTTATCAAGCATCTCCAGATGGAGAAATTCTCACGGCAAATCCGGCTCTTGCCCGGATGCTTGGGTACAATTCTGAGACCGATTTACTGCTGCTCGATATTGAAAAAGAACTTTACGTTAATTCAGAAGAACGGAGACACTACTTAAACCTACTTAATAAAGGAGAACGAGTTAAAAATGCCGAGTTCAAACTTCGGCGCAAAGATGGTCAGACTATCGATGTGCTAGAAAATTCCCGAGTGGTAAGGAGCCGGCTTGGTGATATTCTCTATTACGAAGGAACGATTACAGATATCACAGAATTGAAGAATGCGCAAGATGCCTTACGAATCAGTGAAGAACGTTTTCGCGCGTTCATCGAACATAGTGCCGAGGCCATCTGGTGCTTTGAATCCCCTGAACCAATGCCAATCCGTTTATCCGAAGAGAGACAAATTAAATACTTAATGGAAATCGGTTATTTAACAGAATGCAACGATACTCTGGCAAGAATGTACGGCCTTGTATCTGCCGAACAGCTCCTAGGAGCAAAATTGAAAGACTTGCTCGATCCGGCAGATCCGGCAAATATTGAATATCTTCGCTCATTCATTCGATCCAATTATCGGTTAGTCAATGCCGCATCACAAGAAATTGACAAAAACGGTACATCGAAGTATTTCCTGAATAATATGATTGGTGTTGTTGAAGGAGAAAGACTTATCCGTGTATGGGGCACGCGGCGAGATATTACTGTGGAGAAGCAGTCAGAATTGATGAAGGATGTAGCTTTTCGTATCGGTCAGGTGCAAGATTCGAACCAAGCTTTGGAATATCTTTATTCAGAAGTTCACAGGTTAATCCAAGAAGTTATGCCCGCTCAAAATTTCTATATCGCTTTGTATGACAAGGAAAAAGATTTAGTGAGTTTCCCATATTTTGTAGATGAAGTTGAGAAGCCGGATCCACCGCGGAAATCAGGCAGGGGCTTAACGGAGTACGTGCTCAAAACAGGGAAATCGCTGCTCTGCACACCGGAAGTGAATGAGGAACTGAGGAAGCGAGGCGAAATTGACATTGTGGGTACTCCATCGAAAATATGGCTTGGTGTGCCGCTTATAGTCAGTGAACAAGTCATAGGTGTGCTTGCCGTGCAGGAATATTCTGACGAGAATAGATTCAGCATAGAACAACAACGCATGTTGGAATTTGTTTCAATTCAGATCGCAAAAGCCATTGATCGAAAACATAACTTAACTGTCCTTAAACAGAGTGAACAACGTTATCAAGAATTTATAGAAGCGAATTCAATTGTTCATTTTATTGCAAATGCAGATGGAATGGTCATTGACTGTAACTCTGCATTTATGCACCTCTTAGGTTTTAATACACTTCTTGAATTGGTCACTGCACATGTGAGCATTTTGAGCTCTTCCAAGCGGATAAAGAATGGTCTGGTAAAACAATTAAAAAAGACATCGAATGTAATGAATTTTAAAGTGAGGCTTATGAATGCTTCAGGGAAAACTATCCCGGTTGTTGCGAATTTTATATCAACTCTGGACAACAAGGGGGAATTGTTACGGATCAATGGAACAATAGTACCGAAAAAGTTGAAGAAATAATAAGCATGAGCAATGGATCATTACAGCTCAGGTATAGAAAATAAAATTCTAACAATGTAGTACATTGACCATTGCCGAGTTCATTGATTGGTGAGAGAGAAAGAAATTGTCTTATGATCCAAAAAATGGATGAAAAAGAACGGCTTCTTGAATTAAAGGAGTATGAAATTCTCGATACTCAGCCGGAGGCTGAATACGATGCGCTGACTCTCCTCACATCACAGATCTGCGATGTGCCAATAGCTGCAATCTCTCTCGTGGACGAAGAAAGAGTATGGTTCAAGGCGAAACTTGGAATCGAAGAAGCGGAGATGCCGCGAGTTCAATCGTTTTGCAATGAAGCTATAAAACAAAAAAAAATGTTTCTCGTTGAGGATACGAAAAAAGATGCTCGGTTCTCATCTTTACCGGTTGTTATATACGGTCCAAAGTTTCGTTTTTATGCAGGAGCACCGCTCATAAATCCAAATGGACATATACTTGGTACACTTTGTATACTGGATGTAAAGCCCCGCACGTTGACAGAAAAACAACAGTCTGCACTTCGAGAATTGAGCCTTCTCGTTGTATCGCAACTGGAAATGCGCCGTAATGTCCGCCGGTTAAATAGAACCTTGGCTGAAAATGAACGCAGAGAGCAAGAGTTGCGGAACAGCCAGCAAGAATATAAACATACTATCGATTCTGCAAATGAACTCATTTATCGAACAGATGAAAACGGTTTAATTACTTTCTTTAATCCTGCTGCAACTCGACTATTACTGTATCACCAGGACGAACTTATCGGCCATCACTTCCTGGAGCTGGTGCATCCATCGTATCGCAAGTCTGTTGCAAAATATTATGGTGTGCAGTTTCTCAAGAAAGTACCAGTAACCTCTCGTGATGTTCCGGCTCAGTCAAAAGATGGAAGTACCGTCTGGCTTGAGCAGAATGTGCAGTTGTTGTTTCAAAACGAAAAAGCCGTAGGATTTTCTGTCGTTGCTCGGGACATTACTGAAAAAAAACTTTTCAATGAACGTGTTGCGGAAAGTGAACGCAGGTTATTGATTATCGTCAACGCGGTGAGTGAAGGAATCACTTTGAGCAATGAAAGCGGATTCTACGAGGTGTTTAATCCTCGCATGGAGGAACTCACGGGCTATTCCTTGAAAGAAGCAAATGACAATCTTGATTTTAATAGATCACTTTCTTCATCTGAAGAAGAATATCAACGGATGCTCTTTAGACAGAAGGAACTATGGATCGCGGGCACAGTACGGGAATCTGAACTAACGATACGAACAAAATCCGGGGAAAAGAAAATTCTCTTGATATCATCTTCATTAGTGAACTATAATAATCGGAAAATGATGCTGAGCGGGTACCGTGATATCTCGGAACATCGGAGAGCGGAGGAAGTCATACGCACGAGTGCAAAACGATTCAGAATATTCTTCGAAAACAATCCGATTCCAACTTGGGTGTTCGATCTTGAATCCCTCCAATTTCTCGAAGTGAATAACGCAGCAATAAATCACTATGGATATTCAAAGGAAGAATTTCTTGCAATGAATATAATGAATCTCCGCTCTGAGGATGATGCCGTAAGTTTGCAAGAGATGCTTGGTGCAATAAAAACAAGAGAATCAAATACAGCTCGAGGTAAACATTGCCTCAAAAATGGAACTGTCATTGATGTACATGTTTCTTGGCATAATTTGGATTATGATAACCGCCGAGCAGTACTAGTGGTCGCGCAAGATATTACAGAATCCAAACGGGCGCATGAAGAACTTCAGCAAGCGAAGGAAGCGGCTGAAATCGCGAATAAAGCAAAAAACGAATTTCTAGCAAATATGAGCCACGAAATACGAACACCGATGAATGGTGTTATCGGGACAATCAGTCTGCTGGTGAATACGCAATTGACTCCTGAACAACAAGAATTTGTAGAAACTATACGGCTGAGCGGAGATGCCTTGCTCAATGTCATAAACGATATTCTTGATTTATCGAAAATTGAATCGAATGATGTTGTATTAGAAGAGCAGCCCATTCGTATAGGAACTTGTATTGAGGAAACCTTTGACCTTTTTGCAATTCACGCAGATCAAAAAAATATTGATCTCGTCTATTGGATTGATGAAAAAGTACCTCAAGTGGTAATGGTCGATGCAGCACGATTACGACAACTACTTGTGAACCTCGTCAGTAATGCTGTCAAATTTACTGAGTATGGTGAGATCCATGTGCTGGTTTCGAAGGTATCTGAGAAAGACGGCAAGATGGAAATTCTTTTCTCGGTGCGAGATACCGGTATTGGGATTCCATCAGATCGAGTTCATAAACTTTTTAGACCGTTTTCGCAAGTGGATTCATCTTCCACGAGAAAATATGGCGGATCAGGTCTTGGACTTGCAATCTGTTCACGTGCTGCGTCTTTGCTCGGTGGGACTATCTGGGTCGAGAGTAAACCCGGAGTTGGCAGTACATTCAGCTTTACGATCAATGTGTCTGGTTACATCATAATCCCGGAAGAACAGAATTTGTGTCTTCCTTTGATCAACAAAACAATGAAGGCGTTAGTAATCGATGACAATAAAACTTGCCGTCACACAATAGAGGACTTGCTGAATGGATGGGGATTTAAAGTACGCTCAGCCGAAACATTAAAAGATGCTCTTTCATTCATGAAAGATAAAGAATTGTTCGATGTCGTTGTAGCAGAGCAAACACCAACAGATTACAGCGGGGTGCATTTAAAAGAAGAAATATTCAGAGTAAGCGGGAAGTCAGACATTGCTTTCATTATTTTGGCTTTACGAACGAAACGAGATCAAATCGTTATATCTCATAATGAAATTCTCCACGTGGTTCTAAAACCCGTTCGACATACTATCTTGAATGAAACTCTAGCTGCAATAGTGAAACAATTAACACGTGAGCCGTCTGTATCACCTGCAGGTACTGTGCCGCCGGAAAAGCGCTTCACTCTGCCCCCTATGGATATCTTGGTTGCAGAAGACAATACCATTAACCAGAAACTCATCGTCCGTGTTTTGAAGATTCTCGGGCAGGAAGCAGATATAGCGAATAACGGGTTGGAAGCGTTGAATGCAGTTCTCAATAAGAAATACGATATTGTGCTCATGGATATCCAGATGCCTGAGATGGATGGTTATGAGGCAACGCGTCGTATCCGCGCTGATGTGCCCAAGTCAAACCAACCGTTTATCATTGCAGTGACGGCGCATGCATTGCATGGTGATCAAGAAAAATGTATAGAAGCCGGAATGAATGATTATATGAGCAAACCAATTCTGATTGATGATATGAAACGGATGATGAAAAAATGGTCCGATATAATTCACGGTTCATTCTAAAGAAAGAATCATATGCCCACAGCAGATACAGCTCCTTCGAATCCTCTTCTTATGCGATTGCAGGAATTGGAGCAGGAAACAGATTTTGAATTTGTTAATGAATTAATCGACATTTATATAGTGGAAACGCCTAAACAAATTCAGGCAATCGCTTCAGCATTGGCAATGAAAAGCCTCCCATCGCTTATGATTGCTGCACACACACTCAAAGGTAGCAGTTTAAATCTTGGTGCCAAACAATTAGGCGCCCTTTGCCTGAAATTTGAAGAAATAGGACGCGCAGGAAAATCGATCCCGAATGGTATCAGTATTGTAGAAATAGAGAATGAATTTGAAAATGTTAAAACAATGCTTCTGGGATTTAAGCAAAACAAGCATAAATGAAGCAATGAGCTATTACAGCAATGAATATTGTTCTTGATTGGTGCTTGCAATTTTGATTTCTTTTCGCTACTATTTTATGTGAAAGGTGATGTAGTATTATGAACGTTATATTTTTAATATACCCTCATGTAAAACCCTCCTGGAGCCATATCGAACGGTTGCGACCATTCTGAACTGGCAGTTAAAAAATATTCTTTATTAATTACACAAATTACGAGTGCTTGTGGCTCCGCATAATTTTATTATTCGGATAAGAAGTCTACGGTGGAGAAGTGCTCTCTTCGCTCTGGTTTTTTTCTGCCAGATTTCGATAGAAGCATCAGACTACCTATTTGCAGCGAATGAAGAGACAAGTCAATTCGTCGCCGCATCAGATTCGACAATGTCACAACAGCAGTATTCGTCAGGAAAACTCTCGAGACGTGCAAAAGCTGCACAGCGGCGCATGGCAACGAGTACAGCAAATGTGATAACTCGTGATACTTCACGGCAGACATTGGAAGCAATACGTGCACTCCCGCGGGACTCGTCGGCACGGCTTGCACAATTTCAGTATATCCGCAAAGATAAACCGGCTGAGGAAGGAACGTATCACAAAACTCATCCGATGTTCCTTTCAGATCCGCTCATTGTCAAGCACCAAGCAGTCTTGGATTCTACTAAATGGGTGTATCGCCTGCGCGAAATTGTAGGCGAAAAAGAGACACGCCTATCGACTGAAGTGCCATTGGATGAATATTCTTCACTTCGTTTGAAGCAAGCCGTGCGGCAAAACTGGGAATCGATGACGCAATTCTACCAGCTTCAGGGTGAATCGAAAACCACCCTTGGCGATGTGTTTGGTAAGATTACAAAGATTGAAATTCCGGTTCCCAAGAACCCGATCTTCAGCATCTTCGGTCCGAGTAAAATATCAATGACGATCAACGGTGCAATTGATATTCATGCTGGATTTCGCAATATAAAATCAGATTTGTTTGTATCAAGCGCATTAGGCCAGAGCCAAAGCACACCAGATTTCAAACAAGAAATTCAAGTGAACGTCAAAGGCGAAATCGGCGATAAGTTGAAAATTGATGCCGATTGGAATACGCAGCGCACCTTCGAGTACGAAAATCAACTCCACGTCAAGTACCAGGGATACGAAGATGAGCTTGTGCAGAGTGTTGAAGCTGGCAACGTGTCACTTCCTACAAATTCGTCGTTTATTTCCGGTGGCTCGGCATTATTTGGCATCATGGCAAAATTTCAAATTGGACCATTGCGCTTGACTACTGTCACCACGCAAAAGAAAGGACAGATCAAAGAGCTTTCTCTTTCCGGCGGTGGACAATCTACTCCGGTCGAAATACGTCCGCCAAATTATTCCAGATGCCATTTCTTTATTGACACGTCGTATATAAATTTTTATGAAAACCTTTATCAAGTTCCGCCATTGATAAAACCGGAAATGCAGAGGATGCACATTCATGAAATTGAAGTATGGATTTCTACAAAGACGGAAATGGACCCGGCAAAATTCCGAAATGTTCTTGCGTTGATGGACCCGGTTGAGCTGGAAAATACACAAAACACTCCGGCGGCTCGGCGTCCAGGAACGAGACTTCCATCACAGGGACAAGTAGAAGAAGCGAAATTTATTAAACTTGATGTATCCGATTTTGATTTTGATCCTTATGCAGGTATAATTTCTCTCCGGAGCCAGCCGCAAGATGACCAGGCAGTTGCAGTATATTACATGATAGATAATAATGGCTCCCTGAAAGCTATCGGTCAATCGAGCCAAACCCCAAAAGACTCTTTGAATCTTGTCCTAAAACTTGTACGTCCTGCACAGCTTGGAGTGACAATGCAGCCGGCGTGGAGGATGATGCTGAAGAACCGTTATTCTCTCGGCGGAACCGGTATCGATAAATCGAATTTTGAATTTCATATAGACTATCAGTTGCCGGGTCAAACGCCGTTGACGGATGTAACTCCCTATAATGTAGGGGTCATGGAAATGCTTGGATTGGACCGATTTAGTGCAGACAATTCAGTCAAATCTGATAAAGTGTTCGATTATATTGCAGGTGTTACCATTAACGAAGCACGTGGAGAAATTATTTTTCCCACGGTGCAGCCATTCGACTCCTCAAGTATTTACAATTTTTTTATGGCTCATAGCGGGATGAAAGCAAGTGATGCAAAAACGTACGCAGATTCATTCGCGTATGGTGCAATTTATACAAAAGAGTTAAACGAGGCGGTGAACGATCCACACAACCTCTATTATTTGCGCGGATCAGCGAAGACGGCGCAAAAAGCAAGTTACTCGCTTGGTTTTAATATTGTCGAAGGAAGCGTACAGGTTATTGTCGATGGCCAGTTAGCGACACCGGGTGTTGATTATACGGTTGATTATATCTCCAGTCAGGTTGTTATCAGGAATCAGGCGTTTCTCAGTCCTGGACGCAATGTCCAAATCAAGTATGAAGCAAATGATATGTTCCAGCTTGCTTCAAAATCCCTGATTGGTGCTCGCGGTGAATTTAATTTAGGGAAGAATACTTCGCTTGGTTTTACCATTATGAATTACAGCCAGCAATCCTTAAGCGACAAAGTCCGGCTTGGTGAAGAACCAATAAGCAACTTGATTATGGGGGTTGACGGCGGAACGACATTGGATGCGAACTGGCTTACGAATGCGCTGAATTATGTACCGGGTATTAAAACAACAGCCCTATCACAAATTTCTGTCCATGGCGAAGTGGCCTATATTGTGCCGAATCCGAACACGCGCACTAGTCCGATAGCAAGTGATGGTGGTAAGGGTGTTGCGTACATCGATGATTTTGAAGGCGCCCGCCAAATTATACCGCTTGGTGGTTCCTATGCGCTGTGGAAAGATGCAAGTGCTCCGTGGTTTATAAACAATTTGGATTCCTATATACCTGCACTGGATACAAGCGGTCATAATTACGTTCCGACGTCGGACGATGTATATTTATTGGGCGTCAAAGCAGATACAGAAAAGATGAATTATAAAGCGAAGGCGTGCTGGTTTAACGTCATCCCCAGCGATGTTACTATTCCTATTATCTGGGGAGATCGTAAGTCATTCGCTCAAGGTGAAGGACAAGTGACATCATTGGATTTCTACTTTCATCCGGAAATGCGCGGTGAGTATAACTATGGTATGAACCTTCAAAAAACCATTGGACTTGATAGTCCGGATCCTGAAACTCATAAAAAATCATGGGCTGGCATTCAACATGTACTTGGCACAAGTTCCACCAATCTAGTAGAACAAAACGTTGCTTTTATAGAGCTCTGGATCAATGTTGTCCAGCAGCAAAAACCGGCGAATGATTCAGCGAAGCTTAGTATTGATCTCGGTTATATCAATGAAGATGTGATTCCGAATAAAACACTCAACACGGAAGATGGCCTGGATAACCCGCTTCATACACCTAGGGGAATCATGAATGCAAGTTATGATTGGGGTATTGATACGATGAGCGATGCGGTGGAGCATAACTATTATGAAAGTTTCTGGAGGCAGTATCCAAATCATCCTGAATATGAGGTGGATCCTTCAGGTGACGATTGGTCCCGTCTGCCAATTGGTAGTGGACGTGTACTTGACACAACACTCGCTGAGCAGTATGAACATGTGAATGGTACGGAAGGAAATTTTGCAAGTGAAGATGGACATTTCCCGGATACGGAAGATTTGAATAGAAATGGGAAAGTAGATCGATTGAACTCATATTTTGAATATGAGATTCCTCTCGATACAACCAACGTTAGGTTTAAGCAATTAGTGGTGGGCGCCGGCTTAAATAATTGGTACCAAATTCGGATTCCGCTCTCAGAATATAACAGAAGTATTGGCAATCCGACCTTTACCAGTGTAGAGGGAGTGCGTCTGTGGGTTACAGGTGCGGAAAAGCCCGTGCTGTTTCGCATTGTCGATTTAAATCTTGTCGGCAATCAATGGCAAAAGCGAGTGAAAACGGATACTTCGTTCGAATTGAGTGTCGTGAACTATGAAGATAATCCTCTCTATCAGCCGCCGGTAGATGGACTTCGCACGAAAGACCTCACTCGCCCGGATCAAAACATTCTTAGTAATGAGCAATCATTGAATATCATCGTGAGAAATCTGCAAGACTCACAATACAAAGAAGCCGTAAAATTTATGACTGATCGTCCGCTTGATATGTTTAACTATCATACATTGAAGATGTTTGTTCATGGCGAAACGGGTGAAGACTTTATTAAAGGGTATCGCAAATTTTCTTATGTAGACACAAACAATTATGATGCAGAAATGTTTCTGCATTTCGGTGATGACACATCAAATTATTACGAGTACCGTGCACCTGTTCAAGCGGGTTGGGGTGGAAATGAAATCGTCATCAAATTTGCTGATCTCACATCTCTCAAAGCTTTGATGAATAAAAACTCAAATATATCACCCAAGAAACAGGTTCCAGGTGGGTGGCCAGGTGCTACCTATCAGGTCTATGGGAAACCGCGGTTGGATAGAATTCAATTTATTTCAATTGGAATCGAAAATCCGGCGGGCAAAGGTGCTACGGTTCTGACTGGTGAATTATGGGCCGATGAATTACGTCTCACAGACGTGGATGATACTCATGGGTGGGCATATAAAGTAGATGCCAATATTAAACTTGCAGACATCGGCAATATTGCATTTTCGTTAAACCAGCGCGACCCGTATTTCCACGGTTTAGAAGATCATTTTGGTTCGCGCAATACAAGCAGGGCATGGAGTCTTTCCACTTCATTTGCAATTGAGAGACTGCTGCCTGAAACCTGGAATGGTTCTGTATTGAACTTCAGTTATTCGCATTCAGAATCTATCAACAGACCGCTTTATGTTCCCGGTACAGATATATTAGTGGAAGATGCCGCGCGGCGTGTTGCAGAGAGTACATCTATCGATACGACCAGCCTGTATAAAAATGCAGATGATGTGCGGGCACAATCGGAAGACATGAGTATCACGGATTCTTATGCAATGCCAACACTGAAACTCAATATCCCTGTTAAATCTTGGCTTGTAACAGAAACGATAAATAAAATGTCGTTTGGATATAACTATACAAAGTCGTACCAGCGGAATTCGTCGACCGAATTTGCAAATGCGTGGAGTTGGAGCGCAAATTTCAGGTATGGAACGCAGTTCAATCCGAATAATTATCTTTTATTAGGCAGTTTAAAATTCTTTTTCACACCGCAACAGATAAATTTTGGCGCCGTACTCAATCGGAGTCAATCACAATCAAAAACACGCACCCAGGAGAATCCAAATGATGTTGTGCGTAATTTAAGCGCACAGCGATCAATGGATTTTACATGGCAATTTTTCCAGGGTGGATTGTTTGATTTTGGACTTGGTTATAATGTCAATGTTTCCAGCAGTCTGACGCATTTAGAAACAGATCAATTCCAAAATCAGCGTCCATTTACGGCAATCCTCAGCGATATATTTTTCAGCGATCGGTTGATCGACTTCGGTATCGATCAAAGCTACAATCAGGGAATTACGTTGAATACAAAAGTCACGGTTCCGCAGGTGCTGATGTTAGATAAAATTCTATTGCCCAACCTGCGCTATTCAGTGAACTATAATTGGGCAAACAATATTCAGGCAGGTCCTATCGGCCGCAGTGCCGGCTGGGGCGGCGGACCTTCGTTTACGCTCGATGTAAATATCAAACCAATCACAGAAGCAATATGGTCGGCGACGCAGGCATCTCCTTCCTCAATACCAGTACCTATTGACACAAGCAAGAAGCCTTTAGACGCAAACAAGAAGGAAGGATCATTTAATCTGCTGAAGCATTTCGATCAAGTATCGCGCATTTTATTCAAGAATACATTCTTCGATTTCGATAAGTTAAGTTTCACTTTTACACAATCGAATACGTCACAAAACAATGGAGTGTTCGGCAATACGGGATTCGCCAATATATTTGCGCGGTCACCATTTCAATCGTCGTTGGACGAAAATGGACCAAAGTTTTTGTACCAATTTGGACTCATGTCAGATCCAAATGGCGAACTCATAGTAAAAACAAAAGGAACGTTCCCATTTATCACAGGCAACACCATACCGGGTATTCGCGCCCCTAATGCAAATATTACTGATGCATTTTCACAGAATAATCAGATTGCTATGCACACATCACGACCGTTATGGGATGGCGCTACACTACAATTAGACTGGAAAGTAGGATGGACATATAGCGAGAACAGAACCAGTACAACGGATTCGACAGGTCATATCATCCTAAGCTCAATAAGTAGCACGATTAGTGGAGACATGGATCGTTCGTATCTTACTCTCCCGTTTATTTTCAAAACGAATCTTGATAATGTGAATAACGAATTCATTACGATGAAACAAGATGCAGGTGATACACGCAGCACTGCTGCAAAGTTATCGCAGGCGTTTGAGCAGGGATTGGAAGCCTTGCCCTGGCTGTCAAAGATACTGGGTTCGCTTGCACCGCGTGCCAACTGGTCTATCCATTGGGATGGATTGGAGAATATTAGTTTTTTAAAAAGTTTTGCCTCGCGTATCTCGCTTGATCATGCGTATACCTCAGATTATAAACGTCGCTGGCAAATGACACCTACGCTAGATCCGATTACGAATATCACCACCATCGCTGAAGCAACAACGAGCCAAACTATTACATACGGGTTTTCTCCATTAATTGGCGTGAATATAACATTTAAAGATTTTATTAAAGGAAACTTGAGCGCCACATTCCGTTACGGGGCAACAACATCGTACGATCTTGCACCGTCTTCTCAAAATGTGACGCAAACTTCAACCTCCGATATTTCCGTGACAGGGACGTTTAGCAGGCAAGGATTTGAAATTCCATTTTTCGGTGTGTCGCTTATGAATAATATAGACATCACAATTAATTACGGCTATTCACATAATGCCAGCTTGCTCTATGATTTCAATAATTTCCAAAAAGATGGTTTACCAATGAATGGTTCTGCTCGTACAACGTTAGAACCGCGTATCCGTTACACATTGAGTGAACGTGTTACAGCATCTGTCTATTATCGCTATACAAGAATTGCTCCGGATGCGGGGGGATCGCAAATTCCAGGATCCACAACCAATGAGGGTGGAGTAGACGTTCACGTCCTCATTCAATAATCTATTCCTCGCGTTGATTCTGGCGCATGGAAGTGTTACTTTACTTAAGGTCTCAATGGAAACTCCTAAAAAAATACTTTGGGTCGATGACGAAATCGACTTATTACGCCCTCATTTGCGGCTCTTGGAACAAAAGGGATATGAAGTCGATACTGCGGCTAATGGCGAGGATGCTATTGAATCTGTAAAGAACAAGGGCTATGACCTTGTTTTTCTTGATGAAATGATGCCAGGATTGGGCGGTTTACAGACTCTTTCGGCGATGAAAGACATCTCGCCAGCTCTTCCGGTTGTCATGGTGACAAAGAGCGAAGCAGAGAGTTTGATGGAAGAAGCCATCGGCAGTAAAATTACAGATTATTTGGTGAAGCCCGTGAATCCCAGCCAGATTCTTATGGCCTGCAAGAAAATATTCGAATCGAAAAAAATATCCGGTGCACATGTCTCCCGCGATTATATAAAAGAATTTCAGAATATCAGTCTTACGCTGAACACTTTGCTTGCAGAAGAAGATTGGATCGATCTCTATCTCAAACTCACAAACTGGGATATAGAATTGGATGCCCATCCGGAATTGGGTTTGCGGCAGACACTTCAGGATCAAAAACGCGAATGCAATACCGAGTTTGGAAAATTCGTCGAACGGAATTATCGCAAGTGGATTGAGGATACAAATCGTTCGGTCATGCTTTCACCTGATGTTATGGAACGCTGCGTGCTTCCCGAACTCAACAACAAAACTTCTGTGTTCTTCTTCGTTATTGATTGCCTGCGGCTTGACCAGTGGTTGATGCTGGAAGAATTGTTGTCAGAATATTATACATTTGACAAGCAATACTACTTCAGCATATTGCCGACTGCAACTCCGTACTCCCGCAATGCCATTTTTAGCGGATATTTTCCCATTGATATTGAAAAACGATTCCCTGAAATCTGGTCATCCGAAGATGACGACGACGAAAACAGCCGCAACAGGTACGAGCACCAGTTAATGGACAAACTCTTGGAACGCAAGCGCATTGTCTTGAAACCTGAATCGAAGTATGTGAAAATATTGGATCCAGATTTTGGCAGGCAGTTTGAAGGGAATATTATTTCTTATACACAAAGCCGCCTCACTGCTGTTGTGGTGAATTTTATTGATATGCTTGCCCACGGCCGCTCGGACTCGCCGCTCCTCAAAGAAATTGCCCCTGATGAGTCTGCCTATCGTTCCCTGACACGGTCTTGGTTTCAACATTCATCGCTCTTTGGCATGCTCAAAACACTTGCAATGCAAAAAAACGTCAAAATTATTCTTACGACAGATCACGGAAGCGTACGGTGCATGCGCGGATCGAAAGTCGTTGGAGATCGTGAAGCATCGACAAACCTGCGTTATAAGTTTGGCAGAAATCTTAAAGTGGACGAAAAACAAGCGGTCTTTATCAAGAGTCCCGTTGATTACAAATTGCCGCGAGGCAGTGTTACGACCAACTACATCATGGCGAAAGAAGATTATTATTTTGTGTATCCGACCGAGTATCACAAGTTTTTAAATTATTACCGTGATAGTTTTCAACACGGCGGCATCTCGATGCAGGAGATGATTCTACCCATCGTGAAGCTAGAACCGAAATGAGCGAGATGCGCATAACTGCATCGGCAGATGAAACGATTGCGTGTGCGCGCACGTTCGCTGGGAGATTGCAACGCGGTGATGTTGTGGCACTGTACGGCGATCTGGGAAGCGGAAAAACACAGTTTGTGAAAGGTGTCTGTCTGGCATTCAAGACGCCCACACCTGCAACAAGCCCATCGTACGTCATCCTCAATCGCTATAACGGAATGGATGAGCGCAAGAGTGAACTTCTGTTGTATCACTTCGATCTCTACCGCGTTAAATCTCTCGCTGAAATCTACGATCTTGGCTTCGAAGAATTTCTTCAAGGCGATGGTATCTGTTTCATTGAATGGGCGGAGATGCTTGGGCAGTTGCTGCCGAAGCATAGATACGACGTTCGGTTTTCTTTAGGTAAATGTGAGAACGAACGCCAAATTGAAATTGCTGGAGTGGGCAAATAATGACGATTCTTGGCATCGAGACGTCAACAGCTGTTTGTTCTGTAGGATGTGCCCGCCTTGGCTCACTGAGTAACGGCGGGCAGGCAAACGGATATGGTGTGCGGATGGAGAAGTCGCTTTTCGAATCACATATTCATTCAGAGAAACTGCTCACGCTGATCCAGGAATTATGTGATGAACAAAAATTGAAACTATCGCAATTGGATGGTGTGGCGGTATCCATAGGTCCAGGGTCTTTTACGGGTCTTCGCATCGGGTTAAGCACTGCAAAAGGATTGTGCTTCGCACTTAAAAAACCGCTCATTGCAGTGCCGACATTCGCATCTATTGCAACAAGTGTGACCATCGCACATCCGGAATGCGCACGAGTCATTGTATGCATTGATGCAAAGCAGAGAGAGTATTATATTGGAATGTATGAACAGTTCAATGGAACTCTACAAGAAGTGCTGGCTGTGCGCATTGGAAGTATTACGTCGGCACTTACGTCTGTTTCTCTGAATACGGTGATAGTGACTGACCACATTGATGAAGTACAAGCGGAATCTGCAGATTCCTTCATAGTTGAGAAGGTATTCCCTTATTGTCGCGGGGATGTGATAGCACAAATTGCCATAGAAAAATGGAATACCAAAGATAGACGAACCTGGGAACAATTGGAACCGATGTATCTGAAAGACTTCATTGTTCGAACACAATTGAGATCGGAAAAATGATTCACGGTAGTGGAAGGAGAGTACGATGGCTTGGTTCAAACGGTCGAAAGAAAATATATTACCCAATGGCGAGAAGAAAGACATTCCCGACGGCATGTGGACGAAGTGCAGCGGATGCAGCGAGATCATCCATAAAAATGAGTTAGATAAAAATCTTTTTACCTGCCCAAAGTGCAATTTTCATTTCCGTATCGGCAGCAAAGAGTATTTCGATATTCTGCTTGACAAGAGCACATTCAAAGAGCTAAACAAAAAAATGCGTTCTGTGGACCCTCTGAATTTCACAGATACAAAATCCTATGCAAGTCGTGTGGAAACGACAATTAAAAAAACCGGCCTCTATGATGCAGTGAGGACTGGTGAAGGAATGATGAACGGAATTCCGGTGGTCATTGCTTGCATGGATTTTGCTTTTATCGGCGGAAGTATGGGATCTGTTGTAGGGGAAAAAATTGCACGCGCTACCGAGATTGCACAAAAAAAGAAACAACCGTTGATTATCATCTCTTCAACAGGCGGTGCACGGATGATGGAAGGCGCATTGTCACTGATGCAGATGGCGAAGATGAGCGCAAAACTTGCACAACTTTCTGATGCGGGCGTCCCGTACATTTCTATCCTCACAGATCCAACAACCGGCGGTGTCACTGCAAGCTTTGCAATGTTAGGAGATATACACATTGCAGAACCTGCTGCCCTTATCGGATTTGCAGGCCCGCGGGTTATTAAACAGACAATCGGAAAAGATTTGCCAAATGGTTTTCAACGTTCCGAGTTTTTAATGGATAAGGGATTTATCGACCTCGTTGTGCATCGGAAAGAACTCAAAGAAACAATTACAAAGGTAATTCGGAGTCTTATAGGATAACGAAGGAGCTGTTGTTGTCAATTCAAGTTGTAAAGACAATCCGCGAGATGCAGGATATCGCTGAACGGTTTCGGTGCAACGGGAAAATACTTGCTGTTGTTCCGACAATGGGATTTCTACACCGCGGCCACACACGCTTGATTGAACTCGCCCGGTCTCGTGCAGATATCGTTATTACAACGATTTTTGTCAATCCTACTCAATTCGCGCCCAATGAAGATTTTCATCGCTACCCTCGTGACTTTGATCACGACACAATGCTTGCTGCTGATGCCGGCACAGATATTATATTCTTTCCAGATGCCGCAGAAATGTATCCGCAAAAATTTTATAGTAAGGTAGAAGTTGAACGAGCATCGAAGATATTGGAAGGCGCTTTCCGCCCGGCACACTTTCAGGGCGTCACGACGGTCGTAGCAAAACTTTTTCATATCACAAAACCGCATATCGCGATTTTCGGTCAGAAGGATGCACAACAAGCTTTTCTTGTCCGCAAGATGGTGATAGATTTGAATTTTGATATCGACATATTTATTGCACCAATTGTTCGGGAGAAAGATGGACTGGCATTGAGTTCGCGCAATATTTATCTCAGCGAAACTGAGCGGAAGAATGCTCGGTTGCTTTATCAGTCACTTCAATATGCATCTTATCGTATTCACGCTGGAGTGAAAAGTGTGACAGAGCTTCACGCTGAAATGGAAGATATCATTCAGAGTGGACATCCGACCCAAATCGACTATATCGCTTTTATCAATCCGGAAAAATTTGAGGAAGTGGAGATACTTGAACCGCCGGATCTACTCATAGCGCTTGCTGTACGCTTCGGTGGAACACGACTTATCGATAATATATGCATCCAGTTAGAATGAGGAAAGTATATTGAATACAGAAAAGAACCGCAGGATTGCTGTTATCATTATGGCGGCCGGTAAGGGAACACGTATGAAGGACCCATCCAAGGTGAAGGTAATGTATGAAATCCTTGGCAAACCGATGATTCATTATGTTGTTGATCTTGCATATAAACTCAAAGCAGATCGTGTCATTGTCATTGTCGGATATCAACGCGAGGCAGTTATAAATTATATTAGCAAATCGCATCCTCAAATTGAATTTGCCGTGCAATCCGTACAACTGGGAACCGGACATGCCATTATGCAAGCAGAACATGCACTCATGGGATATTATGGGGAAGTGATAGTACTCTCTGGTGATGTTCCGCTCTTAACAGTTGGAAGTATGCAGCAACTCATTGCATACCACTTTCAAACACAGGCAGCTGCGACCATCCTTACTGCACACGTTGATGATCCCACTGGTTATGGGCGCATCATTAGAAATGATGATAATTCGGTGAAGAAAATCATCGAACATAAGGATGCGACAGAAGAAGAGCGCAATGTGAAGGAGATTAATTCAGGCATCTATATCTTTAACAAACAAAAGCTGTTCGGCGGTCTGCAGCACATAACACCGCATAATGTTCAGAAGGAATATTATCTGACGGACGTGTTTGAATATTTCTGGAAACATCATTGGAGAGTTTCTGCATTGAAGGCGGCTTGCGTCGACGAGATACGAGGTATTAATACAAAAGTACAATTGAATGAAGCAGAGGCTGTTAAATTAACTCAGTTGAATTCTTGAGTAAAGTGAGAATATGAACCTTAAAAACCTTGTCAAGGTTTGACACCTTGACAAGATTCATTCCTTCATCACACCAACTTTAAATCTTCCAACACTTTCTTTAGTTTCACGCGGTTTGGCTCGGTAATGGGCACCATTGGGAGGCGGAATGATTCTTCAATCATTCCCATCATTGCAAGCGCGGTTTTTACAGGAATCGGACTCGATTCTACAAAATTAATATTCATCAGCGGAAGCAAACGATATTGAAGCTGAAGCGCCTCACTCCATTCACCCTTCAGGCATAAACGCATGAGGTGAGAATATTCTTTTGGGGTTTCATTGGAAACGACAGAAATACATCCATCGCCGCCAAGGGCAATGATGACATACGCAAGTGCGTCATCACCGGAAAGCAGTGAAAAATTCTTCGGTTTGTTGCGTGCAATTTCCATAACCTGTGCAACATTGCCAGAAGCTTCTTTTACCATAACGACATTCGGTATCTCTTCTGCCATGCGAAGCAATGTACCGGCTTCAATATTTCCGCTGGTTCGTCCGGGTACGTTATAAACAATAATCGGAATATCAACTGCATCTGCGATGGCTTTGAAATGCTGAAAATATCCATTCTGTGTCGGTTTGTTATAATATGGACCAACGATGAGCACAGCATCAGCACCGGCTTGTTTGACGAAGCGAGCTTTTTCAATCACCTCTGCAGTATTATTGCTTCCTGCACCGGCAAAGATTTTTACACGCCCATTTGCCTGTTCAATCACTATTTCAATGACACGCTGTTGTTCCTTTTGATTGAGTGTTGAATACTCTCCAGTCGTTCCTAAAGGCACGAGGGCTTCAATGTCGCCCGCGATTTGAAAATCCACAAAACGGCGCAATGCAGCTTCATCGATTGAACCATCTTTCTTAAAAGGCGTGATTATTGCAGTCGCCGTTCCTCGAAATATTATTTGAGCTGCCATAACTAACGGTCTCCTTGAGTGAAGAGATCTTGAAAGGCATCATCCATTGTATAAAGCCCTTTTTTGCCTTGAATCCATTCAGCTGCAAACAATGTACCCAGCGCTAACCCAGAACGATTCTTTGCGGTGTGTTTCAGTTCAATCGAGTCTGCGGCAGAGTCGAATGCGAGTGTATGAGTGCCTATAACAGTACCGCTCCGTACAGAAGAAACATGAAGCTGTTCTGGCTGTATTGCATTGTGCGAAGTTTCGTTTAATAATTCTTTTTTCCTGCGCAACTGCTCAAGAACAATCTGTCCCATCTTCAGTGCGGTTCCGCTTGGGCTGTCGATTTTATTTTTATGATGGATTTCTTGAATAAAAGCATCATAATTCTCAAACTTGTCCATCATCAGAGCCGCAGTTTTAATTAAACGAAAGAAAATATTAACGCCGAGTGAAAAATTCGGAGCATATATCAAACCGATTTGATTATTATTAACAAGCGCCTCAACATTGTGCAATTGGTTTTGCCAGCCTGTAGTACCAACAACAATCTGTTTATGCGCTTCTGCCCATGGAGTGAGATCATTTGTGATATCCTTGGCAGTCGCATAATGAATCACAACATCTATGTTCTCGCGCTGTTCCTTGGTCACAGGCGGTGTGTCGATATCGATGCGAAGATTTACGCTCCAGCCCCGCTCAGTTGCAAAGCGTTCGATCTCTTTGCCCATTTTCCCATAACCGATAAGTGCTACACGCATTGGAATTATTTGCCTCCCACCGGTTCAAACAGGTCTGTGTCGGGAATGGATTCAAAGAATTGTTTATGTAAAAGACGCACTGCTTCATCTACGTGTGTTTCGTCTATGACTAAACTCATATTGATTTCCGAAGCGCCTTGTGAGATCATCACTAAATTGATTTCTCGCAATGCGCTGAATATCTGATCTGCAACACCGGCGGTCGAGCGCATTTGATCGCCCACTACACAAATGATTCCTTGGTGTTCGAGTATTGAGACTTCGGCAAATTCGGAAAGCTCTCCAACAATCTTGTCAAGCGTTGCTGTATTATCGATCGTGAGTGAAACGGCAACCTCAGATGTGCTTACGAGGTCAACCGATGTCTGATATTTGTTGAAAACAGAAAAGATTGATTCGAGGAAACCGTATGCCATCAACATCCGCAGTGATTGTACATTCACGACAGTAATACCCCGCTTGCAAGCGATAGATTTTACCGGAATGAATGTTTTGGGCGGATGGGAAACGATTCGAGTACCGCTATTGTCCGGGCGCTTTGAATTTAAGACCACAACAGGAATATCTTTCTTCACTGCAGGGAATATTGTGCTGGGGTGTAAAACTTTTGCGCCGAAGTATGCGAGCTCCGCTGCTTCGCGGAATGAAATCATTCTGAGTTTCTGCGCCCCTGGGGCTATGCGCGGGTCTGCTGTCAGCACTCCGTCAACATCCGTCCATATTTGGATTTCCTCAGCATCCAATGACGCGCCAATTATTGATGCTGAATAGTCTGAACCACCACGACCCAACGTCGTGGTTATGCCGTTGGCATTTGATCCGATGAATCCCTGCGTGATAATAATATTGCCGGCAGAGATGAGCGGAGAGAGAATCTCCTGAACTTTACTATCGATCCGGTCGAACTGCGGGGCTGCCGAGGCAAAGGTATTGTCGGTAATCATAAATGTCCGCGCATCAACCCATTGTGCGGGCAGTCCGTGCGCCCGAATTGCTTCGCTGAGAATTTGTGAAGAAAGAAGTTCACCGACAGAAGCTATAGCATCGAGAGAACGATTCGTCAACTCACCAAGGATTGCGATACCGCGGCAGAGATTACGAAGTTCTTCAAATCTCGGCTTGAATGATGCAATAAGCTGTTGAACTGTCCGGCGATTGTCAATAAGATTTTCCATCACCGTTACGTGACGGTCGAAGAGTTCATTTAAAAGCAGAATTGCGGCTTCGAGGTTACCCTCCTGTGCAGTTCGCGCAGATTTTAAAAGTATATTAGTGGCGCCTGAAATAGCTGAAAGCACTACAATTGGTGTCTGCGCTTTCTCCTTTTGAATAATTTCGATAACAGTCCGCATCGATTTGGCATCTTCAACAGAAGTGCCGCCGAATTTCATAACAATCATAATTCAGACCTCAGTTCATATCTTCTTTATAAATCACAATTTTCGATAAACAAAATTCAAACAAATCTCAAAAAATGAAACCTCAAATTATGGGTTAGGGAGTGTCATGTGCAAAGTGTTCGGTACTTGAATTCTTGATATTCGTGAATTTTCCTTAAGCTTATTTCATTCGTGAAGCGAGCAGTTCTGCAATTTGGACTGCATTTGTTGCGGCGCCTTTCCGGATGTTGTCTGAGACAATCCAGAGATTAATTCCATTCGCAATGCTAAAGTCTTTCCGGATCCGTCCGACAAAGACATCATTCTTTCCAAATGCATGTATTGGCATCGGATAAAGGTTCTTGGATGGATCGTCTTCCACAATGATGCCCGGTGCCCGACTCAGGATCGCACGTACTTCTTCGGGCGTGCACGGCCGTTCAAATTCAATGTTCACTGCTTCACTATGTCCGCCGAAAACCGGTACACGCACCGTGGTTGCTGTGACAGGGATATCTGCACCCATTATTTTTTTTGTCTCCAATATCATCTTTTGTTCTTCCTTTGTATAGCCATCCGGAAGGAAGACATCAATATGCGGCAGAATGTTGAATGCGATTGGATGAGGAAATTTCTTTTCGCGCAATGGCACTTTAGCTATTTCATCTTCCAACTGATTGACACCTTTCTTGCCTGCGCCCGTAACGGATTGATAGGTCGACACCACGACGCGCTTAATACCGTATGCATCATGCAGCGGTTTCAAGACCACAACCATCTGAATCGTTGAACAATTTGGATTAGCGATAATACCATGATGTTTGAAGGCATCTTCAGGATTGACTTCGGGGAC
>Ga0182021_10000635_pt1 | contig 38533 bp, 31 predicted proteins | sample 612E3MmetaG_FD_120493 | JGI IMG/M metagenome (GOLD analysis project Ga0182021, IMG submission 120493) | Permafrost microbial communities from Stordalen Mire, Sweden - 612E3M metaG (Illumina Assembly) | ecosystem: Environmental > Terrestrial > Soil > Wetlands > Permafrost | place: Sweden...
GCCCGTTCGCTCCGTGTATAAGCCGTTGTTGTGGCCACAGTACTCCTGGGGCCATAATAGGAATGAGAATACGGATAATCCCAATAAGGATAATAACCGTAATAATATGGATAGGGGTAATACCACCATGGATTATACCATGAATAATAAGGATAGCCCCAACCATAATACCATGGGTCATATCCCCATCCATAACCAAAACCAAATGAAGAGCCATAATCATAAGGACTCCAGCCATACCCCAGATTGATATTCACATTCGGAGTATTACAGTATCCTGAAGTTGAATCGGCAACAGTTTTGTCAAAATAATTTTGATTATTCTTGGCATGCTGGAATTTCTGGATCCTTTCTGCATACGAAACATCGCTGTAATCTTCAGCCGCTGAGTTCGGTTTCAGGCTGTCGGGCCTGGCAACTGCCTGGCTTCCTGCCGGAGTTGAAGCTAAATTCTGGGTCAGGTCGGGATTGGATGTTTTGGGTTTCGGATTTCTTGATGGTGTTGAATAAACATCATCATTAGTAACCGAAACGGCCTTCTGCTGGGTTTTACAGGCAGTCATCATAATACTGATGATCACTGCGATAAATGCGGCTCTTTTCATGGCTTTACTTCCGTTATATCTCATTTTTTATTACTTTTGCCGGGTTCACTAAACTCAATATAATCAGCAAATATCATACCAGAAATATAAATGGCTAAAGATTTTTCATCTCGCTCAGAGAATTATGCACAATGGTATAATGATTTGGTAATCAAGGCAGATCTGGCCGAGAATTCGGCTGTCAGGGGATGTATGGTTATAAAACCCTATGGTTATGCTATTTGGGAAAAGATCCAGGCAATATTGGATAAAATGTTTAAAGAAACCGGTCATTCCAATGTTTATTTTCCGATTTTCATACCTAAATCCTTTTTCAGCAAAGAAGCCAGTCATGTCGAGGGTTTTGCCAAGGAATGCGCCGTAGTGACCCATTACAGGTTAAAGAATTCACCTGACGGCAAAGGGGTGATTGTGGATGAGGATGCAAAACTTGAGGAGGAACTCATAGTCCGTCCGACTTCTGAAACAATCATCTGGGATACATACAGGAATTGGATCAATTCATACCGGGATCTTCCCCTTTTACTGAATCAGTGGGCTAATGTAGTGCGGTGGGAGATGAGAACACGTCTCTTTCTTCGTACTACTGAATTTCTGTGGCAGGAGGGCCATACAGCACATGCAACCCGGGAAGAGGCTGTGCAGGAAGCAGAGAGAATGCTTGGAGTGTATGCAGATTTTGCTGAAAAATGGATGGCAATACCGGTGTTGAAGGGAGTGAAATCATCAAGCGAGAGGTTTGCAGGAGCTCTTGAGACCTATGCTATTGAAGCCCTAATGCAGGACGGCAAAGCATTGCAGACGGGGACATCCCATTTTCTCGGCCAAAATTTCGCCAAGGCATTTGATGTTAAATTCCTGAACCGGGAAAACCAGCTGGACTATGTCTGGGCAACTTCATGGGGGGTTTCGACAAGGCTGATGGGAGCCCTGGTCATGGCCCATTCTGATGATAACGGACTGGTGCTGCCACCCAAACTGGCGCCGATACAGGTGGCTATTGTCCCGGTATTTAAAAATGAAGAACAGTTAAATACCATTTCCAAAGTCGTCCAGCCGATCAAGAAAGCGCTTGAAAAGCATGGTATTTCAGTTAAGTATGATGACCGTGACACGCACAAACCCGGCTGGAAGTTCGCCGAATATGAGTTCAAAGGGGTTCCGTTAAGGATAACGATCGGGCCCAGGGATATTGAAAATAATACCGTGGAGATTGCCCGCAGGGATACTCTTGAGAAAGAGATACTTCAACTTACGGATATTGAAGAAAAAGTAATCCATCTTCTGGATCAGATCCAGAAAAATTTGTTCGACCGGGCCTTGTCCTTCAGGGAACAAAATACCCGCAGTGTAGATTCATGGGAGGAGTTCCTCGATGTAATTGACAATAAAGGCGGGTTTATCTCTGCCCACTGGGATGGGACAGTTGAAACCGAAGAGAAAATCAAGGAAGAGACAAAAGCCACCATCAGGATAATTCCCGTTAGTAACCTGAAGGAAGGCGGGAAATGCGTGTATTCAGGAAAACCGTCGTCACAGAGAGTGATTTTTGCCCGCGCTTATTAGACCATTTAATCACTCCCGGTAAATTCCCCGCGGCTTGCCGCTGAACCAGATACCGGGGCTTGCCGGGGTTCATACCATTGATTTCAGGGCCATTAAGGCCCGAAAGGTTCAACAACACCGCTCCCTGATATCTTTGTATTCACCTGGCCCGGGTTTCCCGTATAATAGATGCTGCCTATATTTTCTATTATCGCGTAAAGGGAAACAGAAACATTGACATAGCAGTTATTTGTTCCTATGTGTTCAACCGTGCAATAACGTGAAGCAAGGTTTCTGGCCTGGAACAACCCCATACCGTTTATATAGATCCCGACTATATCACATCTGCCGTGGAGGTTATAATCAGTAGTGCCCTGGTTCAAGGCAAAATAGCCATGCATGCATCTCAGATCCATATCTATTGTTCCGCAGCCGCCCCAGACCTCGACTTTTATTGAATCCAGACTGATCGTATTGGTCGTGGATATATTCCCGGCCGAAGAATAAAATATCTTCCACAGATGATCAAAAGAAACGTAGACTATAAGTGGTTTCTGGTAACTCCTCATCCAGTTGCATTTATTGGAATTCCGGATGACCAGCTGGCGGTTGACAATATCAGTCGATATCCCGGAAATTATATTCTGTCCGGCTTCAACAGAAATCTTATTAACACTATCGTGTGTCAGGACAAGGTCCACATCATCTCCCAGGTCGATGCTGTCGAAAGGCATTACGGGACGTTCCTGCCTTATCACAGTTCCTGAACTGCTGAAGCATTTCCCATTCTTATCGCATGATATTAATATGATCAGCAGGAAGCTGATGTATAACGGGACCATCAGTTTCCTGAAAAAGATTTTATTTGATTGTCTTTTTTCCATATTTGACACTAAAGTTATAACCAAATCCCCACCCGATATAATCGGCCCTGCCCCAATGGACTTTTAAAAGAACGTGAGCAAAGAAATTCTTCGAGAACTGATACTGAAAACAACATTTCTCATAGAAAGGTCCGTTGCTCTTTTCTTTCCCTCCCAGGTAGGCCCCGAAATTTACGATAAAGCAAAGCCTGGACAGCATCAGTTCATATGCCGCATTAATGCCAGGTCTGATTATCTGCAACTGATTTGTGACCTGGACATCGGCCATTTCCAGTTTCTTTACATGCGAAGCATCATAGGAGGCATCAAATCCAAAACCGACTTTGCTTTTTCTGCTGACCTGGAAGAATGTATTTTCAAATGCATGGTAAACAAAATAATTATGTCCGTATTCTGATTGCATATTCTTGTAACCCAACGCAAAACCGATTTCAAACTCGATGGCATGCCTGATGATTGCAGAGAAAGGTTGTGTGGGAGCAATAAAACGGTCAACGAGATCCTTATTTTCCCTGACCGGCCGGTATGCCAGGCCGGCACTCAGCATAGGTGCGTTTACTCCGTAATTAGGAGTTTTCAGGGAGCCATTGGAAAAATGCTGGAGACATATTCCCGCTGTCAGTGAAAGGTACTCCCCAAGCCTGAAGCGTCCTTCAAACATCAGGTTTATTGCAGCATTGATATGGGACCCGATAGCTAAATCCTTGTAATTCGTAAGCCGGTCAAATTTTTTTGTAAGATACCCGGCCCCAAGTGCAAAGCGGAACCCGAAAGTAAAGATCTTGTCTTTGTAAAGCGTGAAGTTAATGAAGGGCATCAGTGCGAAAGCCTGACCCAGGTTGGGATCGTACCCCAAACCACTGTATAAAAAAGACATGCCGATGATAGGATAGTTATAAGCTATTTCCCAGGGGTGTTTCCCGTAAGTCTGCTGTTCAATATTCAGTTCAAATGCAGGGAAATGTGCATTAAAGCGTTCAAGTTCAAGATGCTGGGCGTAAAGGAAGCCATAATATCCTTTGAATTCGACCAGCAGGCTGGATGTAAAAAGCTTATGCTCATATTGGGCTGGGGAAGTGAAAGGAATTATGAAAAGAAAAGAACACAGCAGCCATCTGGCCGGCTTTTTCCGGAAACTGATCTTTACTGTGAGGAGTTCGGCCATTCAGAAGATTCTTTCAGTGCAAAAGTATGGAACATTGGAATTCAGCTGTATTAGCGGAAATGCTTATTTTTGCCAAAAGTTCATTAATGGAAGAGAAAATCGCCGCGTTCAGGGTTTTACTGGAGATTATGGACGAACTCAGGGCAAAATGCCCCTGGGACCAAAAGCAAACCCTGGAAAGCCTGAGGTACCTTACAATCGAAGAAACGTATGAGTTATCGGATGCAATCCTTGAAAAGGATACAGGGGCAATTAAAAAGGAATTGGGTGACCTGATGCTGCATCTTGTATTTTATTCCAGGATAGCATCTGAATCAGGCCTCTTTGACATCAAAGATGTATTGGTTTCGATCACTGAAAAACTGATACACCGCCATCCTCATATTTTCGGGGATGTCGTGGTACGTGATGCAAGGGAAGTACACGATAACTGGGAACGGATCAAATTAAAGGAGAAGGGAAATAAATCTGTTTTGTCGGGGGTTCCCAATTCTTTGCCTGCTATGGTCAAGGCATACAGGATACAGGAAAAAGCAAGCGGGGTGGGGTTTGATTGGGAGCACCCGGAACAGGTCTGGGAGAAAGTCCAGGAAGAGCTTCAGGAATTACGAGAGAATGTGAAGCAGGGTTCTGACCAGGCCAGGAAAGAGGATGAATTAGGAGACCTGTTATTTGCCATCATCAATTATGCCAGGTTCATCGAAGTGAACCCTGAAGATGCGCTGGAAAGAACAAACCGCAAATTCATAAGGAGATTTCAGTTTCTTGAGGAAAATGCAAGAAAGCTAGGGAAATCCCTTCATGAAATGAGCCTTGCCGAGATGGATGTATACTGGAACCAGGCGAAGGAACAGGAAAATACCTGATCCGGGAGTTTGATTTATCTTTTCTGATCAGTGCTTTGAGAGATAATCAGCAACTCCGTCCGAAGTGGCTTTCATACCTTCGTCGCCTTTATGCCAGTTGGCCGGGCACACTTCACCGTTTTCTTCAAAAAACTGGAGTGCATCGACCATCCGGATGGCTTCATCAACACTGCGGCCTAAAGGAAGATCATTGACCAGCTGATGGCGCACGATACCCTGCTTGTCGATCAGGAATAATCCGCGGAAAGCAACGGGGCCGCCTTCAAATTCCATAACACCGTCCTCGGTATACAGGTATTCCCCTGCGAGGACATCATAATTTGCTGAAATCGTTTTTGAAAGATCTGAAACGATCGGGAACTTCACGCCTTTGATCCCGCCATTCTTCTTCTCGGTATTCAGCCATGCCCAATGTGAGAATTTGGAATCAATGGAACATCCGACAACTGCAACATTCCGTTTCTCAAATTCAGCAAGTTTATCCTGGAAAGCGATGATTTCCGTAGGGCAAACAAACGTGAAATCAAGGGGATAAAAGAAAAATACAACATGTTTTTTGCCAAGGTATTGATCAAGTGAAAACTTATCGACGAATTCACCGCCATTGACAACGGCTTCTGCTTCAAAATGCGGAGCCTTTTTTCCAACTAACACTGCCATAATTATAATGTTTAAAAATGATTACTGTTTCTTTTCGGCAAAGATACAAAATTATTTAGAAACAGTATTAATAAGAAGAGGTTTTAATTATAATTTAATGTCCTTTATATTGAACTGCAGGGGTTCATTTTTACGGAAATCATACAGCGTTAGTTTCCTGATCTCATAATATCCCTGCCAGTAGGTCTGGAGGGCATTATAATAGCCTTTCCGGGCGTTATCAGTTTCGATCTGGGCATTATTCAGATCCAGTATACTGTTGATTTTGCCTATAAGGTATCTTCCCTTGGTGACATCATAGCTTTTACTGGCGACCGTATCGGATTTTGCAGCGATCATAATTTGCCGCTCCTGCATATTGAACTGTACAACTTTCAGGTAAATATTGCGCCGGAAGTCAATCAGTTCCTGTTCGACAGAGTTTTTAACGATTTCTTCCTGCGATTGCGCCATTTTGATCTTGCCCCTGGCCACTCCCCAGTCCACAATAGGAACAGAAAACTGGAGGCCGAGCTGTTGCTGGTCGAGTGGTTTTTTATAAGAATCAGGGATATTGGATGCACTTTGGGTAAGGCCGAATACGGCTGTAAGGTTTGCGTCAAACCGTCCGTCCATCTTTGCTTTGTTCACATCCCTTGCCGCTTCCAGCAACCTTCTCTGAAAATCCAGCACGGCAGATGTGTTTTTGCTTGCCTCCTCTACAGCTTTGACAGGATTAATTGCAAAGAAACTGATATTGGCCGGCGGGACAAGCTCAATGGCAGATGTATCTTTGATCCTGAGGTAGGATTTGAACCGGAAGAGGGCATTGTCAACGCCAAGATTGGCATTGTCCACAGCTGCCTGGGCTTTTAGAAAATCGAGTTCAAGCTGCAGCAGGTCGTTCTCGGCTATCTTTCCAAGCTGGTAGCGGCCTTTGGCTATATGGTAAAGCGTATCATAATTTTTGAGGTTCGTAAGGGCAATTTCCTTATCCACCTGCGACTGCAGCAAACCAAAGAAATAATTCGTCGTGGTCATCGAGAGCTGCTCGATGTCCTCGATATACCTTTTCTTCGCCTGGTCATACTTGAGAGGTTGCAGTTTCCTGTCCCAGCGGTAAGGATTGTATTGAAATAAAGGCTGTGTATAACCGATATTAATGGGTGTGGAGAGATAAGAAGTTACCGTGGAATCAATATGATTGTCGAGCCGCTGCAATCCTGTTCTTAAAAAGACCGTTCCTCCGGTTATCCCGATTTTCTGGTTCAGGTAAATATTGGCTGTATATGTGGTATTCTGCTGATGCACATAAGTCACGCTTCCGTCAGGATATGTATATTTCTGGAACATTGTCTGGACATCCGGGATCGTTCCGTCTATACTGAGCCCGGGGAGATAGGTTGCGCGGAAAGACCGGAACTCCCAGAAACTGGAACGGAATAATTGTTTCGCGTTCAGTGCGTCGGCTGATTGTCGTTTCGCTATATCAATGGCTTCATCCAGCGTGATCGGATGGGCCCGTTCCTGTGCATATGATATATTAACACTCGTAAAAATTGCAATCGTCATGGCAGGAAAAATGGAGAGCAGTGCCTTCATATAATAAGCAATGTTAGTTATTCATGTCTCAACGATTCGACAGGATCGGCAGTAGAAGCCTTTTTTGCAGGCATATATCCGAAAAGGATCCCTACGCTGGCCGAAACGCCAAATGAAATTACGATAGACCAGGGAGAAATTATTGTAAGAATACCTGTGAACTGCATGATCAGTTTGGAAATAATAATCCCAAGGACAATGCCGATAAGTCCGCCTGTTATACTGAGCAGGGTGGCTTCGGACAGGAACTGCAGGACGATATCGAGTTTTGTTGCCCCTATGGCACGGCGGATACCGATTTCCTTGATCCTTTCCATGACCGATGCAAGCATGATATTCATGATGCCTATCCCTCCGACAAGCAGTGAAATACTGGCAATTGCGCCAAGCACAATGTTGAAGATGTCCTTGGTGCGCTGTTCCTGTTTGAGTAACAGTTCGGGAACCTTGATTTCAAAATCGTCTATTTTCTGGTGCCTGCGGAGAAGCATCCTTTTCAGCAGATCAGTTGTCGGGTTGATCAGGCGGCTTTCTTTCACCTGGACTACGATTTTATCAATCTGGTTTTTTGCCAGTTCATCTCCTTCACGGCTGGAAAAAAAGACAACGTCGCCGAAATCCTCCATGCTGGATCCATGCAGGGATGCAGAAGTGACCATGGTCCTGTCCTTCACTCTTCTCATCAGAGTCTGGATCGGCGCAAATACGGAATTGTTATAGTCGGAGATTCCCAGGTTCTCCATTGTGGACTGGTTCACCTCCTTTTTTCTAAGCACGCCGATTACTTTTAGCCACAGCCTGCCGCATTTGATATCCTGGCCTATAGGGTTTCCATTGGGGAAGAACTTGGACTGTATGGTCGAACCAATGATGCAGACAGCCTTCCCTTCCCTCAGTTGTTCGGTATTGAACATAACTCCCTGCTGGATATCAATATTGAAAAGTTCAAAGAAATCGGGTGTGACACCACTGATCTTTGTCGTATACCTGACTGATTCCCTGATCACATCAGCATCATAAATGACCACCGGACTCACTCTCTGAACCGTGGGGATCATTTCACTTATACCTTCTGCATCCTTCAGTGAAAGCCCCGGTGAAAATTTACCCTTGTCCTTATCTGCGGATGTATTCTGGGAACTGCTTTGGCTGCTCTGGCTTGAGCTTCCTTTGCCTTTATCGGTCTTTGGTGTGATAATGATATTATTCACACCTACCAGTTTCATCTGGTCAAGGATTTCTTTCTGGGCTCCGTTTCCGATGGCCATCATTGAAATAACCGCGGCAACGCCAAAAATAATGCCCAGGGCGGTAAGCATGGAACGGAACCTGTTCAGAAAGACCGCTTCAAGTGCAATATTGAAGATATATTGATAGCGTTCAAACACAGGCTTGATCAGTTTTTAGTGACAACGACAGGAATTTCTTTACCTGTGAGCTTTTTGGCAGTATCGGCCCTGGGCCGTATAGGTTTATTCTGCTTCGGCTTGTACTTATCCAGTATTTTTTTATCCAGCATGACCAGTTTCAGCTTATCAGCCTTATCGGGAGGTACCAGCAGAACCTCATCTTTTTCCTTCAGCCCTTCACGGATAATGATTTCATTTTCATTACTTTCACCTACAACGACCTGCTGCCGTAAAATTGAACCGCCATCTTTCTTATAAACAAACGTAGTGCTGTCGGTATTAAAAATTGATTCTATCGGTGTGTACAGGACTTTATCGATGACACTTGTTTCAATACTGTTTTTTGTAGTCATGGCAGGCCTCAGGATTGAGTCGAACTCATTGATAATGATCCTTACCTCGTATACCTTGGCATTGCTGTTCTGCAGTTGTTCACCTATATTTGCCACTTCAATCACCTTCCCGGTGAATTTCTTTTCAGGAAAGGCATCGATACCGATTTTAACGGGCTGGCCCACTTTCACCTTGCTGATATCAATTTCATTCACATAGGTTTTAGAGATCATTTCCCTAAGGTCCGGCAGTTCTGCTACTACGTTGTCCCAGGCATTGATCATACCACCGACCCCGAGTTTGCTGCCGTCCCAGTTCCTCTTATAAATGACCATACCTGCTTTCGGGGCCTTCACCGTGAATTGTTTCAGACCCTCCTGCATATCCTCCAGTTTTCTTTTCGCCTGGTTATAGGAGGCATTCACTTCCTGCATATTGGCTACAGCTTTCTCATACCTCAGCTTATAATTCTTTTCAGCCTGATCCAGGGCCCTGGTGGCTTTATCAAGTTCAATTTCCACCTGGCGTATGGTTGCCGGGGGTTCATATTTTGATTGTTCAAGCGTGATCTTTTTTTCTTCCAGTGCAAACTTCAGGTTGATCAGTTCATCCCTGGCATTCCTGAGTTCCAGGGAAGTGTCGAGACGAGTTTTGGTAAGCTGGGATTCCAGCTTTTCGGTATTGGTTTCTTCATCCTTGATCTTGCCGGCGATTTCAGTACGGTCAAGGGAAGCGACATACTGACCTGAATCAACTACGGTGCCATCAGGGATGATGTCCTGCATTTTTACCTGCCATATCCCTATCTGCCTGAGGCATTGAGGGCCGAAGATCTTTTCCGAGCTTTTGGCTATGAGTTCCCCGGTCACGGAAACCTCGATCGGGAAGTTGCCCTTTTTGACTTTTGCTATGATTTGTTGTTCCTTATTCTGCTTAGGGACAATCAGATAGACGATGATGGCGACAATCAATATGCCGGTGAAAATGAGAATATACTTCCTGGAAGCCATAGAAGTGGTGTTGGAGGAATTAAAATTATCTGTTGGTTATCAAATCAACAATAAACCGTGATGCTAGGCATCAATCTTCGCATACCTGGCATTTCTCTCAATAAATTCCCGTCTTGGAGGCACATCATCTCCCATCAGCATTGAAAAGATACGGTCGGCTTCGGTGCCATTTTCTATGGTAACCTGTCTCAGGGTCCTGAACTGGGGATCCATCGTAGTTAGCCAGAGCTGCTCCGCGTTCATCTCACCCAGGCCTTTATAGCGCTGGATATGCACATTGGATTCTTTCCCGTTACCCGAAAGTTCTGAAACAATTTTAATGCGTTCTTCTTCGGTCCAGCAATATTTTTGATTATTCCCTTTCCTGATAAGGTAGAGAGGGGGAGTTGCAATATACACATGGCCGTTTTCGATGAGTTCTTTCATATATCGGAAAAAAAATGTCAGGATCAATGTGGCGATATGGCTGCCATCAACATCGGCATCGGTCATAATTATTATTTTATGATAACGGAGTTTATCAAGATTTAGTGCCTTGCTGTCATCTTCTGTACCGATAGTGACCCCAAGGGCAGTAAAAATATTCTTGATTTCTTCACTGTCGAAAATTTTATATTGCATTGCTTTCTCCACGTTCAGGATCTTTCCCCTGAGCGGCAGTATAGCCTGAAAGCGCCGGTCACGTCCCTGTTTTGCCGTCCCCCCGGCCGAATCCCCTTCAACCAGGTAGATCTCGCACTGGCCGGGGTCGCTCTCGGAACAATCGGCAAGCTTACCAGGCAGGCCGGTACCCCCGAGCACACCTTTGCGCTGAACCAGTTCCCTGGCTTTACGTGCGGCATGCCTTGCAGTGGCTGCAAGAATCACCTTGTTGACAATCGTTTTTGCCTCCCTTGGGTGTTCCTCAAGATAATAAGCAAGCATTTCGCTGACAATCTGGTCGACAACGCCCATCACTTCATTATTGCCGAGTTTGGTCTTGGTCTGGCCTTCGAACTGGGGTTCCTGGACCTTCACGGAAATGATGGCGGTAAGCCCTTCACGAAAGTCATCACCGCTGATATCGAATTTCAGTTTGGCGAGCATGCCGGTCTTATCTGCATAAGACTTGAGGGTACGGGTAAGAGCCCTGCGGAAGCCGGCAAGATGGGTGCCGCCTTCATGAGTATTGATATTGTTGACGTATGAGTGGATGTTCTCGGCAAAAGATGTGTTGTACTGCATGGCTATTTCAATCGGCATGCCGCCGCGTTCACCCTCCATTGCAATGGGCTCGGGTATAAGTTTCTCGCGGTTTACGTCCAGGTAATCAATGAAATCACGCAGCCCGTCTTTTGAAAAGAAAGTTTCGCCGGCCATTTTGCCTTTCTCATCTTTTTCACGTTCATCGGTTATTGTCAGGGTGATCCCTTTATTAAGATAGGCCAGTTCACGCTGGCGTGAGGCGAGGATGGCATAGTCATATTTGCTGGTGATGAAAATCGAAGAATCAGGCATGAAAGTGGTTTCAGTCCCGGTGCGCGTTGTATCGCCAATCACCCTTACGTCATACAGCGGTTTCCCTTTTGCGTATTCCTGTTCAAAGATCTTTCCGTTCCGGTGAACAATGACTTTCAGTGCAGAGGAGAGCGCATTCACTACTGAAACACCCACGCCATGCAGTCCACCTGACACCTTATAACTGTCTTTATCGAATTTCCCTCCGGCATGAAGGACTGTCATCACAACTTCAAGAGCGGATTTTTGTTCTTTCTCGTGAAAATCGGTAGGGATCCCACGACCGTTATCGGAAACAGTTATTGAATCGTCAGGATGAATAATCACATCAATCTTGTTGCAGTACCCTCCCAATGCCTCGTCAATCGAATTATCAACAACCTCGTAAACCAGGTGATGCAGCCCGCGGATATTCACGTCGCCGATGTACATCGCCGGACGTTTGCGCACCGCTTCCAGACCTTCCAGAACAGTAATGTTTTCGGCGGTATAATTCTGGCTTGCAACACCTTTTTCCAAATCAGTCATAATCAATAATTTATATTTAATATAATAATTTACAAAGGTACAGAAAATATAGCATTAAAACTATCGGAAAACACTAATAAAATAAGGTATTTTATTAACAATTCCCTGTTCAAAATCCGGGGGAAAAAACCTCCTGGCCCGGACAGGCTGGACAAGGGTCAGAGGGAAGCCAGTAAGGTCAATTCCGAAACGATGATCTTTGCTGAATTACCATCGCCAAAGTCTTGTCTTTGAGGTGCATATGGTTTTGCCGACATTACCGCATCAATGATCTTCACGGGGTCTGTACCTGTCACAATATTCCAGTTATCATGAAGGGTCTCCAGCCATTCAGTCTCTGTTCTAAGCGTAATACATTGTTTACCAAGAAAATAAGCTTCTTTCTGCAGTCCGCCTGAGTCGGTCAGGACCTTGATGGAATTCAATGTCAGGAGCAGCATCTGAAGATATCCAACCGGGTCAATGATCCGGACATTCCGGGGGACGTCAATTTCGGATTTAAGGAAGCGGGCAGTCCTCGGATGAACCGGTATAACAATGGGAAAAGCAAGTTCTTGAAAAGCCCTGAAAATATTTTTCAGGTTTTCAGGATTATCAGTATTTTCAGCCCTGTGAATAGTTGCCAGAAGGTAGGAAGCGGGAATATCTTTTACTTTGTAGCTGTCCATGCCGGAGATGACCAGATCTTTATAGAACAGGACTGAATCCAGCATGACATCGCCGCTCAGGATGGTATTTTTTTCAAGGCCTTCGTTCTTAAGGTTTTTGACTGCAGTGAGGGTAGGGGCGAACAGGATATCCGAGATCCTGTCGGTCACGATCCGGTTGATCTCTTCAGGCATCAGCCTGTTGAAACTGCGAAGTCCGGCTTCCACGTGGGCGACCGGGATATGCAGTTTGGTCGCAGCCAGGGCGCCGGCGATTGTGGAGTTTGTGTCCCCGTATACAAGGGCACAATCAGGCTTTTCCTTCAGAAGGATATCTTCCACACCCTTCAGCATCATACCAGTCTGGTAGGCATGGCTGCCTGATCCGACCTCCAGGTTATAATCAGGCTCAGGAATACGGAGCTGGCTGAAAAAGATATCAGACATGTTTTCATCATAATGCTGTCCGGTATGGACCAGGATCTCCTCCATACCCTTAGTGGTTCTCAGAACCCTGGAAACAGCTGCAGCTTTAATGAACTGGGGCCTGGCCCCGATGACGGATAGGATCTTCATTCCCTTGTATTGTCGCACTTAAGCAGATACAAAAAAAAACAACAGTTCTGTAAGCGGGATTCTGTACCGGTAAACCGGCTTCTGTCATTTATCTAAGCCGGAAGTCACCTTCCGGCTTCAGCGGCCTACCCCCCGGCTTCGGACGAGCAATCCTTGGCAGCCGGTATACACGGCCTTTCAACCCATGGGGTTTACCCTCCGCAGCAATTGCCTGCTCCGGCCGTGAGCTCTTACCTCACGTTTTCACCCTTGCCTTCCGGCGGTTCTTTTCTGTGGCACTTTCCGTCACCTGCTTTCACCGGTGCCTTCCTGTTAGGAAGCATGGCGCTCTGTGTTGTCCCGACTTTCCTCTGCATTATTAATGCAGCGACAGAACGAACTGTTGAGCCACAAAGGTACGAATTATCGGGATAATCTCTTTACCTTTGCAGCCCCTAAAAACTTCCTGTTTGAAAGATTTAAGTACCGGCAACGAAGGAAAGCTGATTTTAAAATTTGCTGTTCCCATGTTGCTTGGTAATGTATTCCAGCAATTCTACAGCCTGATCGACAGTATCATCGTCGGAAGATTTATTGGTAAGGAGGCCCTTGCCGCAGTGGGTACATCGATGCCCATCTCGTTTCTGCTGATCTCGCTGTTCATCGGCATAACCATGGGGTTCACAATCATCGTCTCCCAGTATTTCGGCGCAAAAGACATGATCAGGGTGAAAAAAGCCATCAACACCCTCTATATCTTTATTTTCTTTACTTCCATCGTGATGAGCGTCGTGGGTATCCTGATATCGGGCTGGGTTTTCCGGCTTATCGGTATGGATCCCTCTATTATTCCCCAGGCAAAACTTTTCCTCGACATTTTCATGGCAGGCTTACTTTTCCTTTTCGGATATAACGGCACCAGCGCCATACTCCGGGGCCTTGGGGATTCCAAAACGCCCCTGTATTTTCTTATCGGCTCTGTAGTGCTTAACATCCTGCTTGATATTTTATTTGTTCCCGTCCTCGGATGGGGGGTCTGGAGCGTAGCCGTAGCCACCATCATTTCCGAAGCCACCGCCTTTATTGCACAGATCATTTACCTGAACCGTTACCATAAGGTGATCAGATTTTCCATTGCCGACCTGAAATTCGACCCGGAGATCTTCAGGAAAGGGATCAGGATAGGTTTGCCTACTGGCCTGCAGCAAACCTTTGTGGCTGCTGGGATGGTTGCCCTCTATGGCATAGTGAATCGCTTCGGGGTCAGTGCAAATGCGGCATACAGCGTTGCCGGGAGAATAGATAATTTTGCTGCCATGCCGGCCATGAGCTTTTCCATGGCGCTCAGTACGTTTGTCGGGCAGAACCTTGGGGCGAACAAGCCGGGCAGGGTTATTGCGGGCTTAAGGTCCACACTGGCCATGACAGCCGTGATCTCTCTTGCCGTTTCCATGATCACGGTGATTTTCGGAAAGTACCTTATGCGGTTCTTTACCAATGATCCTGAGGTCATTGAATTAGGCAAGGGTTATCTGGCTGTGATTGGCTCCTTTTATATCCTGTTCTCCACCATGTTTGTCATGAACGGGATCATGAGGGGGGCCGGAGATACGCTTATCCCTATGTTCATCTCCCTGTTTTCCCTGTGGGTCATCAGGATCCCGATTGCCACCATCTTATCGGCACATGCCGGTATAGGGATTTACGGGGTTTACTGGTCAATGCCGATCGGCTGGTTCACAGGGGCAGTATTGTCGTTTATTTATTACCTCACGGGACGGTGGAAGAAGAAAGCGGTGGTGAAATACTCGGCCGACGGGAAAAGGATTTCCTGATCAGCCGGCCAGCTTGTCAAGAAGTTTTGCAAGACTTCCTGTGAGCACGGGTCTTGAATACCGTTCAATGTTCCGGCTTTCGCAGTTCAGCTGATTGTTCAGGAAGTCATTGTAAAGGCTGCGGATGTGCTTCTTCATCGTTCCCGTATCCCCGAAACCTGCAAGTAGCCCTGCATTTGTTCCGGCCAGGATCTCCGCAGCATCCCCGTCAGGCGGCCCGAGACAAAGGATGGGCCGGCGGGCAGCCAGGTATTCAAAGAATTTTCCAGTAAGTATCATTTTCGAATTGGGGGTATTGTTGATGATAAGCAACAACACTCCCGACTGTTGCTGGCATTTCACAACTTCATCATGAGGCATATAGCCGATCCTGCAAACAAAAGAACCCAACCCGTGATGATCTATTGATTCCATGACAGTGTAATCCACTTTACCCACCAGTTTGATCTCAAGGTCGCCGGCCAGGCGGGGATCCTCGGCAAGAAGCTCCTGCAGGGCAGACCAGAGGCTTTCGGGGTTACGGGTGCTGACCAGTGTCCCGATATGGGCAATGGAGAACTTTTTATCAGTGCTGCCCGGACCCGGCTGAACCATATCGTCGGGGTCGTAGCCGTTCGTGATCACTTCGTAATGGCGCTCGTGCAGCGTCCTGAAGTCTTTGGCCATTCCCGGGCTGATCACGGTAACTGCATCCGCTTTGCTTAAAACCTGCCGCTCCAGCTTATGGTGGATGGCATCAGACCTGGAAGTCAGTTTCAGGTCTTTGTAAAAATCGATATTCGTCCATGGATCCCTGAAATCTGCAAGCCATGGAAGCCCAAGCTTTCCTGAAACGTCCATAGCAATCAGATGCATGCTGTGAGGAGGGCCGGTGGAGATTATGACCTGGACAGGATTTTGGCGAAGATATTTCAGGAGGTATGCTACGGAAGGGCGGATCCAGAACTTCCTCGCATCGGGGATGAAAAAATTCCCCCTGATCCAGACCGACAGGCTCTCAAGAAAGGAATTCTTCTTTTTCTCCGACAGGAAGGCTGCGTTGATCCGGTCCTTCTTCTTTTGCCCGAGCAGTTTCTTATAGCTGTCATAAGGTTCCCAGATAGGCTGCTTCAGCACTTGGAGCCCGGTCGGGACATCCTTTTCAAGCGAATGATCGTTTTCGGGAAACTCGGGATTTTCGGGTGTATAGATCAAAGGCTCCCAGCCATAATCGCGGAGGTACTTGACGAATTTAAGCCATCGCTGCACCCCTGCACCCCCGCTCGGGGGCCAGTAGTAGGTTATGACCAGAGCTTTTTTCATTCCTTCCTGCCATAAAGGTCTTTTATGCCCCAGGCGATGGCTGCAGCGACAAGTAAAAGCAGGATGACAGAGCTGATCCGGCTCACCTGTTCACCGACCAGGTAAACCCTGGGCTCAAATTTGAATTCAACCGAATGTTCTCCTGCCGGCAGGACCATAGCACGGAGCACGTAGTTCGCCCTGAAATGCGGGATCAGTTTTCCGTCGACGTAAGCATTCCATCCCTTGGGATAATAGATCTCGGAGAAAACCGCGAGCCCGTTGTTTTTTGTCCGGTATTTATAGGTCAGGTCATTGGGTTTGTAATCCGTGAGCCTGATCATATCCGTTGTGTCCCTTCCGGGAGTGTAGGATTTTAACTCGCTGCCGAAAACCTTATCAATAATGGCTGTGTTTGCCGGGTTAAAATTGGTCAGGGCGTTGAGTTCCTGGTCCGCATTGTCGACGAAACTGTAACTGTTCACGAACCATGCATTGCCCAGGGCTTCCGGGTTCCTCTGTGCCATCGGCTGCTTGTTCTGATCAGGGACGATGACGTATCTGGTATTCAGCATATTGATCACGGCCATATTGTTCTTTTCAATATGGGTTTCGAAAAGCTCCTGGTACCTTCTCAGCTTCGCGCCGTGATATCCCCCGAGGGATTTATGGAAATAAGACGTGCTGGCGTCGCTGAGGGGCTCGACCGTGAGGTTGAGCACCCTGTAATCCGGATCCTGGTCCTGCATGATCTGGAGGTCGGCGGCTGTGGGTTCGAAAGGAGTTTCAACCCTGGATTTGGAAGTGAAATTATCGTTGTTGAGGTACCTTTTGTCTATGGTGAACATATCGGCCAGGATCAGGACGATAAGGCCGGCATAGGCATAGTCATTTCTAAGCTTTTTATTGATAACAAGCCAGAGTACAGATGCCGCCAAAGTAATAAAAAGGAAGGAGCGGAAGGCATCCGCCCTGCAGCAGCTCTTACGGTCATCCCTGATGGCCTGCATCAACCAGTCGGGGAACTGTTTTGCAAACGATGCATCGTTATGGCCCGAAAAGCTCAGGAACATATCGGGTACCACGGCAAATAACAATGCCAGTCCCCCGGTGATCCCGAACGCCCAATAGAGCGCACGGTTGAACTTTTCTTTCCCTCCGGCTTCATCGAAAACGGATTTCAGGGCCAGCATGCCGAGAAGGGGAACGGTGAATTCGGCAATCACGAGGATCATGGTGACCGCCCTGAACTTATTATAGCCCGGGAGATAGTTGAGGAAAAGGTCGGTGAACCACATGAAGTTGTGGCCCCATGACAGGAGCACCGACAGTAAAGTGGCCGCCAGCAGCCACCATTTCATGGGTCCTTTCACAAGGAAAAGCCCGAGGAAGAAGAGAAAGATCATGATGGCGCCCATATAGACCGGCGAGGTCCAGGGCTGGTCGCCCCAGTACATAAACCCACCCTGTTCGGAGAATCCTTTAACGTTCTCTTCGGGGACCGAGTTGGCCCTGAGTGCCTTGGCGACATTGGAGTTCAGGCCGGGTCCGCCTGCGGAGGCCCCCCCGTAGATATCGGGGATCAGGAAGGTCATGGTTTCGCCTATTCCGTAACTCCACTGGGTGATATACGATTTATCAAGGCCGGATGTGCGGTTGGATTTATTGGTGGTCAGTTCCGACTTGCCCCTTATCGTGTATTTCCCATATTCATAAGTAGCCCATAGCAGGGTAAGGTTGGTGATGACAGCAAAAGCAACGGCGACCAGGAGTATGGCGACGGACTTCAGGTACCCTATAATGGCCTTGTTCCTGAAGGCGTCATAGCATTCAAAGAGAACGAGAAGTATAGCCATGACAGCCAGGTAATATGTTATCTGCGGATGGTTCTGTTTGACTTCCAGCGAAAGGAAAACCGCAGTAAGGACTCCTCCCAGGAGGTACTTCCTGCGCAGGGTGAGGATCATCCCGGCGATGACCGGCGCCATATACCCGATGGCATGGGCCTGGGAGTTATGGCCGGCATCTATGATGACGAAAAAATAGGAAGAGAAGGCATAACCTATGGCCCCGGCAATAGAGAGCCAGGGGTTGAGCCCCAACACAAGGAGGAGGATGAAGAACCCGATGAAATACAGGAAAACCATGTTGGCCGGATGAGGAAGGCCGAGTGTGAGCACATCATCCACAAATCCTAACAGGTTGCCTTTGTATTTGACTGAAACCTGGTAAGCCGGCATGCCCCCGAACATGGAATTCGTCCATAAAGCCTCCTGGCCTGTCTTTGCCCTGAAGTCGGCAATCTCTTTCGAAGCTCCCATGGCATGAACGATATCGCTCTGGAGGAGTTTCTTACCTTCAATAAGAGGGGAAAGATACACCATGGTGATCAACAGGAAAAGCACTACCGCTGCCAGGTAAGGCCAGGCATTTTTAAAGTTCAGGTTTTTCATAGGGTTGATAGTTAACAAATTGTATGTCAAAAATAAAAAAAAGAAGATAATCGTGAATTATCTTCTTTTTTAGAACGTTTTAACAGGGTTAACGGTATGCTGAAAGCAAAGAAAATTATTTCTCGCCAATCTGTTCGTCGGATACAGTCAACTTTTTCCTGCCTTTTGCCCTTCTTGCTGCAAGGACTTTACGCCCGTTTGCAGAAGACATTCTTTCACGGAAGCCATGCTTATTTTTCCTTTTTCTGTTCGAAGGGTGGAATGTTGGTTGTGCCATTGTAAACTGAATTTAGGGCTGCAAAGTTATGGTTTTTTTTGATATTCCAAAGGAATTTTATCTGGCCGGAATATTTTTAAGGGTGGCAACAAGATACTCCCAGAATTTCCTTACCGACTCGATTTCAGCTTTCTCATCTGGTGAATGGGGGGACACGATGGTCGGGCCGACAGAAATCATATCCCAGGCGGGGTAAGTACCGCCCAGTATCCCGCATTCAAGACCGGCATGGATGGCTTTTACAGCTGGTTCTTTTCCGAACATTTTTGTATAAAGGTCCAGCATCAGGTGAAGGACAGGGGAATCAGGGTTAGGCTTCCAGCCCGGATAATGCCCGTCGAATGTAATCTCGGCCCCTGCCATGGAAAACACTGCCTCCACCATGTTCTGAAGATCCACTCTCGCAGTATCCACCGAACTTCTGAGAAGAGTCTGGCCAAGGACCATATGGCTTTCAGTTTTCAGGACACCCAGGTTTATCGAGGTTTCAACCAGCCCGGGCATTTCGTTGCTCATCCGGATGACTCCGTTCGGGCAGGCATATAATGCATTGATTATATTCAGCTGCGTGATCTCATCGATCAGGCTGGCCGGTTTCACCGAGGCTGCAGCGAAGATCTTCAGGGTAGGTTCAACAGCTGAAAGTTCTTTTTTTATAATCTGTTCCAGTTCCGACAGGGATTTCAGGAAGGCATCCTTGTTCTCGAGCGGGAGGACGACCAGTGCACTGCTTTCCCGGGGGATTGCATTTCTCAGGCTGCCGCCTTCAAGCGATGCCAGTCTCAGGCCAAAATGTTTTGAACCTTCCCACAGGATACGGCTCAGGATCTTGATTGAATTTCCGCGTTCCAGGTGGATATCCACACCGCTGTGGCCGCCTTTAAGCCCTGTAACGACAATTTTATAGGCTTCGACTCCGGCAGGAACCGCAGAAGTTTTAAAACGGAAAGAAAAGTTGCCGTTCGTACCGCCGGCACATCCTATATACAGTTCACCTTCTTCTTCCGTATCCAGGTTCAGAAGGATTTCCCCTTTAAGAATACCGGCTTTAATTCCCATCGCCCCGGTCATCCCTGTTTCCTCATCCGTGGTAATGAAGACTTCCAGGGGGCCATGCTGGATGTCTTTTGCTTCAAGGACAGCCATGGCAGCAGCAACGCCCAGCCCGTTATCGGCTCCGAGAGTGGTACCCCTGGCCTTGATCCAGCCTCCGTCGATGTAAGCATCGATCGGATCCTTTTCAAAGTCATGTACAGTATCGTTGTTCTTCTGGGGCACCATGTCCATATGCCCCTGCAGGATAACACCTTTAAGGTTTTCCATACCCTTTGATGCAGGCTTCCTGATGATGACATTCCCCACCTCATCCTGGATGGTTTCAAGCCCGAGGTTCTTGCCGAACTGGGTGATAAATTCACGAATCCTGGTTTCATGTTTCGAAGGACGGGGGATCTGGGTCAGGCTATAGAAGTTTTTCCATAGCAGTGCAGGCTGTAGGTTAAGTATTTCTTTACTCATAAATATTTAGGTTTTTTACTTTGGTTTTGAAGGCCAAAGATAAGGATTTATTTCTGTTTGCCATGTTCTTCCTGTTCTTTTCCAAGTTCCCTGAATGTGATGAATCTCTGCTGGTAAAGGAGGGAAAGGAACTTGCCCACTCTTTCTTCAATTTCATCTTTGCCGGTCAGTTTTTCCGGGAAACGTTCAGTGAGCTTTTCGCAGATATCACCGGCATTTGCATTGCCGTCCATCAGGTTCCATACTGCCGAGCCGAATGCATCCAGTTTGATGCGGATGAATTTGTCTTTCCAGGCCGGCTGAAGCAGTTTGCTGCTTAACTTATTTTTAAACCTGGGAAGAAGCAGATTGAGGCAGCCGTTGTCGCGGGGTTCCGACCCGAGAAGCTTTTCGGGATGAAGATCCAGGGTGTTTGTACGCCGGAGTATCTTTCTTCTTGAAAAAAAATGCTGTTCCATATATTTAAAATTGAGGCTGTCCTGTGGTTACGGGACAGCCTCTGGCAAAGCGGATGGTTAAATCTTACATTCCTGAGGCGGGAGGGGCCGGTTCATCGGGTTTGCCCGCATTTTTCAAGGGGATCTGGATCAGCACGAAGGCAATAATCGCTATGATGACAAGACTGATGAGATAGCTGGGGTGTTTAAAGAATGAGAAATAATTGTACAGAAAGATCTCGAATGCCGCGAAAATGGCAATGACCAGGCCCATCAGGGCTTCGCCGGCTATCATTCCGGATGCAAGCAGCACACCGGTGTTTTCAACCCGTATTTTCTGTGCATTGTTCAGCTTTCTCTTTTCTGTATAAATGTCTACAACACCCTTGAAAAGTCCGCCAACGAAAATGGCAAAAGTTGTTTCAAGCGGCAGGTACATACCCACGCTGACGAGCATCGGGCTGCGGACCTGCATAAGAATGAAGGCCACTCCCATGAGCATCCCGGATATGATGAGGGGCCAAGCCATGGCTCCTTCGACAATCCCCCTTGAGAGGATAGCCATCAGGCCTGCCTGGGGGGCAGAAAGGTTGCGGCTGCCGAAGCCACCCTGGTAACCAAGGTTTTTTCCGGAGGCAATATCTCCTTCGTTGAGGTATGCCAGAACGACAAACATTACAGCACCTGCAAGGATCACACCGATAATGTCGCCGATCTGCATTCTCCAGGGAGTACCGCCGAGGATATGCCCGGCTTTCAGGTCCTGGAGCATCTCACCAGCCACTGCGGCGGAAACACAAACGATAGCGGCAACCCCGAGCACGGTTGCAACCCCTGCATTGCCCTGGACGCCAAGACCGACCAGGATCAGGGCTGTCACAACAAGAGCAGTGAGGGTAAGCCCGCTGATGGGGTTATTGCTTGATCCCATGATGCCCACCAGGTAACCTGAAACTGCTGCAAAAAAGAAGGCCAGTATGATCATGACTGTGGCAGCGACAACAGCTATAAGGATGTTGGTCTGGAAAATGAAATACGTTATGGAAAAAGTAAGGACTGCAACTGCGAGGATCCCGACGATGATGGCTCCGAAACTAAGGTCTTTTTCATTGCGGGGTGCAACCTGGCCCATCCCCTGGGCGGCTTTCTTAACGTCGGCTATCGAACGGCCGACTCCGGTGATCAGGCTCTTGCGCATTTTATAAAGAGTAAAGGCAGCACTTACAAGCATGCCTCCGATCGCAATAGGCCTTACAATGAACTTCCATATCTGGAGCATCTGGAAACCGGGATCCTGCACCTTGACCATGGCCTGGTCCAGGGACAGCGTGGCATCTTTGGCCATCAGAGCCGAAGCCCATATGCTGAAATCGATATGGGGCATGATAAAATACATGATCATGGGAACCATCAGCCCCCATGCCAGCAAACCGCCGCTGAAGTTAAGTGCGCCAAGTTTCGGACCGATGATATAACCGACACCCATGTATGCGGGGCTTACGCCGGGGGAACTGAGCATCATGCCTCCCTGTCCGGTGAAGATCGTTCCTGAGATCAACTGTTTCCCCCAGACGATGAATTTTTCCCAGAGATACAGGAAGAACCGGAGTTCACCGAGAAGCTTGACCAGTGCGCCGAGCCCCATGGCCCAGAAGAGGAATTTCGATCCGCCTGACCCATGCTGGCCGGCTTTATGGATTTCGGCAGCAGCAACGGATTCAGGGAAGGGCAGTTCGGCATCTTCTACCATTACGCGGCGAAGCAGGGCTACGAACATAATACCCAGGATACCGCCTGCGATCAATATCAATGAAGATGTAAGATAATGACCCATTGTAAAAAAATCAGGCCATATCCCCGAAATAAAGAATGCTGGCAGGGTAAAGATCGCACCGGCAGCCACAGATTCTCCAATGGAACCTACGGTACGTGTAAAATTTTCTTCCAGGATGGTCCCGCGCATCATGCGCAGAATAGCCATCCCCAAAACTGCAGCGGGATAGGTAGCCGCAATGGTCATTCCCGCTTTCAGACCCAGGTAGGCGTTTGCAGCGCCGAGAATAACAGCAAAGAACAAGCCGACGATCAATGCACGCACTGTAAATTCCTTCATGTGCGTTTCAGCGGAGACGAAAGGTACATACTTTTTTGCTTGAGCCATAAACCAATCAGTTTAGTTAAATTTTTTGCTAAATAACGAAAAAAGCTTCAACCTTACAAAAATGTTTATAAGTCATTCATGCCGCGGCCTTAATCATTTCTCCCGGCTGTGGATTATTGAAGATAAGTGAATTATTTGAAATGATAAAGGTGGATGATCTGCTTGGTGCTGAAAAATTCTTCAGTGAAAAAACCGGAAATTTTTATGACCCTGAATTCCGCTCCCAGGACATTCAGTTCTGCAGTAAGATCCCCTCCCTTGAGGTATAATAAGCCGTTTTCAATGGAGTTCTTCCCTTCGGGTTTGATCAGTTTTTTAAGGGGAAGTGTGAAATCCATGAGGTTTGTAACAGCCCTGCCGGTAATGAAATCGAAACGTCGCTGAATGCTTTCATACCTGCTGTTTACGGCTGAGGCATTTTGTAATTCCAGTTCATTGATGATGGCATTCACGACATTGATTTTTTTACCGACCGAATCAGCAAGCAGGAATTCTGAACCCGTGAAAAGAATTGCCAGGGGGATTCCCGGCAAACCGCCACCGGTCCCGGCATCGAGAATAACTGTCCCCGGAGAAAACCGGACGACCTTTGCGAGGCTCAGTGAATGCAGGATATGCCTTTCCTCAAGAAATGAAATGTCCTTCCTGCTGATCACATTGATCTTTTTGTTCCATTCAGGATACAATTCCAGCAAGCGGCTGAACCTGTCATCCTGGTCCCGGGAGAGGCCGGGGAAATATTTTCGTATCAGTTCCATTGAAAAAAAATCCGGGTGAAGAAAACACCCGGACCGAATATTAAAATGTGCATTGAATGCAAATTTATGCGCCTGGTCCCGGTTCTTCAGTCTTTACTTCTTCAACTTTTACTTCTTCAGCTGCTTCTTTGATTTTAGGTTCTGCCTTTTTTCTTGGCTTTGCGGCCTTTGGCTTTGTTTCTCCTTCAGCAGCCTTCTCCGGTGCTTTTTTAGCGGCAGTCTTTTTAGCCGGTTTCTTTTCAACAATTTCTTCAGCAGGTACAGGTTCCACCTTTATTTTCACCTCCTCTGCTGCTTCAGCTTTAACTTTAACTTCCTTTGCTTTCTCCTGATTTACAGATCCTTTTTTCGTCCTGTGACGGCGTCTGACACCATATGATCCTATGATGATTTTGCCTCGTTTTGTCTTTTTATCGCCTTTTCCCATATGTATTGATTTTAATAGTTCTGAAAAAGCAAAGGTAACAAAATGATGTTTAAAACCTTAGTCAGGCATAATTTTTCTTTAAATAATCACGGATCAGAATACCCGATTTCCGGATCGAGTTGGAGGCCCATGACAGTAAAACATCAGTTTTTTCGGATTCCGTCAGAGCCCAGTCAATGGATGAATTCCGCATCCGGTAAGTTATGGAATGTATCAATATCGCTGCAGACACACTGATATTGAGGCTTTCGGTAAAACCAAACATCGGGATCCGGATAAAGCGGTCGGCCATGCCCGATGCCTCATCGGATAACCCGTTCAGTTCGGTGCCGAATACAAGGGCAATCCTCCGGTCAAGCGGAATGTCCGCGGGAGTATGATCGTCCTTGTGCGGAGTTGCGGCAACAATGGAATAACCTTTCTCGTGAAGTGAACGGAGACACTCTGCTGAATTCGAAGAGGATCTTCGGTACCTGTATAAACTGAGCCATTTTGCCGACCCCAGTGCAACATCCGGGTTGACTTCATATTTATTTCTGTTCTCGATGATATGCACATCCTGTATGCCGAAACAGTCGCAGGTTCTCAGAACGGCACTGGCATTATGGGGTTGGTAAATGTCTTCAAGAACAACAGTGAGGTATCTTGTTCTTTGTACAATCATTTCAAGAAATTTCTGTTTCCTCTCCGCCGTAACGAATTCCATCAGATACTCAAGGAGTTTCCACTTATTCCTGTAATCCAGGTCTTCTGAATTCCTGATCATTTGCTTTCCCCTTTAAAATCACTTCAAACCTACATGAAATTGATCAACCGGGCAAATGTTTGCTGTCGGTAAAGGAAAAAAAAGGCAGAGGATTAGGGTATAAAGGGAAAAAATGTAACTTTGCACCTTCAAATTTTCAAAAAATGGCACAAAAGCTTGATAAACAAGTAAACAAGACTGAAGAAAGAATTGTAGCTGTTGAGGAGGCTTTCAGTAAGACTGAACAGTTTATAGAGCAGAACCAGAAGATCATCCTGATAATTATAGGCATTATTATTATAGTAATCCTTGGATTCTTTGGATTTAAAAGGTTTTATCTGGCCCCAAGGGAAAAAGAGGCTCAGGGGCAGATGTTCATGGCACAGAAATATTTCGAACAGGATTCCATCAGGAAGGCGCTTAACGGAGACGGGCAGTACCTGGGTTTCCTGGCGATCATTGATGAATATGGTATGACCAAATCGTCAAACCTCTCGCATTATTATGCAGGCATGTGCTACCTGAAGCTCGGACAGTTTGAAAGTGCTGTTGAACAATTGAAAAAATTCAGCGCCGATGATAAGATCATTGGCCCGCTGGCAAAAGGCGGCCTGGGAGATGCCTATGTGGAACTTAAGGATATTTCAAAAGGGATAGGATGTTATAAAGATGCTGCCGACCAGGCTAAAAATGAATTCCTCTCCCCTTATTTTCTTATGAAAGCTGCCATGGGATATACGGAACTCGGGGATTTTGAGAATGCACTGAAGATATACAGGAAGGTAAAGGATGATTACGGGCGTTCGAATGAAGCAAGAGATATCGAAAAATATATCGCGTTTGCCGAAGGAAAAATCAGGGAGAAGAAATAATCTTTCATTGCCGTCTCTTTTATTTTAACTTATTTTGCCTGAGAAATCAGGCATTTTTTTTACAGATGGATCCCGGGCCCCGAATCATATTTTTTGGAACTCCTGAATTTGCAGTATGGTCATTGAAAGCAATCAGGGAATCCGGCTATCCGGTCGCAGGGGTCGTCACTGCTCCCGACAAGCCTGCAGGCAGGGGAATGAAGCTGAGGTCATCCCCGGTCAAAATATATGCCCTTGAATATAACCTGCCTGTCCTCCAGCCTGAAAACCTGTCTGATCCGTCCTTCCTGAAAGCGCTTTCAGAACTCAAACCCGATCTCCAGGTTGTCGTGGCATTCCGTATGATGCCCAGGGCAGTCTGGGCCATGCCCCAAATGGGTACATTCAACCTTCATGCCTCGCTGTTGCCTCAATACCGGGGCGCTGCACCCATCAATTGGGCAATTATCAACGGTGAGAAGGAAACCGGTCTTACCACATTTTTCCTGAAGGAAAAAGCAGATACCGGGGATATTATTTTCCGGGAAAAGGTCATTATTGGCAAGGATGAAACTGCCGGTGAACTGCATAACCGGATGAAAATAGATGGCGCCGGTCTTGTTGTCCGGACAATTGAAAGCATAATCCGGGGGAGAGTAAATGCCTGTTCCCAGGAAGATCTTGCCGGGACAGGCTCAAAGTTATTAACCGCACCAAGGATTTTTACCGGGAACTGCCGTATTGACTGGGACCAGCCATCGGAAAAAATATATAACCTGATCCGTGGCCTGAGCCCGGTACCGGCAGCATTCACCATGCTGAAAATGAATGACAATACAATTCACCACCTGAAAATCCTGAGAGCCGGGTATGAAAAACCCGGCAGTTCCCGGCCTCCCGGGAGCCTGGTAACCGATAACCAGAGTTATCTGAAGATTTCAGCCAGGAATGGAGACATATGTATATATGAGCTGCAACTGCCCGGAAGAAAAACCATGAAAACAGAGGATTTTCTCAGGGGGTTCGGTAGCCGGATAACCTGAAATCCCCGTTATTCATAGGTTTCCACGTTGGAGTTATTAACAAAAACTTTGATTTTTCAACATTTTCAATGGTTTTAAGAAGAAATTACTTGACAAAATCAATACAGCCCTTATCTTTGCAGGGATTATCAAAATTGAGTATTAATTAAAAACTTAAAAAAATGAACAAGGCTCAGTTAATTGAAGCAATTGCCAATGATGCAAAAATGACAAAGGCAGAAGCTAAAAGAGGTTTGGAGGCTTTTGTAACTGCTACCACAAAGTCTCTAGGCAAGGGTGAAAGAGTTGCTTTAGTAGGATTCGGCTCATTTGCTGTTTCAAAGCGTGCTGCCCGTAAAGGCCGCAACCCGCAGAACGGCAAAGAAATCAAGATTCCCTCAAAGAAAGTCGTAAAATTCAAGGCAGGAGCTGAACTGGTAAAGAAAGTAAAGTAAACTTCCTAAAGCAATTAATTCACAAGAACCGCCTTGGCAAAAGGCGGTTTTTTTATGCCCGGAAATACCATGTTGTTATAAAAGCTGATGGTTGATCCTGAACCTGTATGGAAGGTTTGCATCCCTGCCGGCATATTCAACCCCGATCCGGGCCCCGACCAGGATACTACCTGGTTCGATGCTGATTCCCCTGTCCTCCACCCAGATCCCTTCGCTGTTGCCACCTGAAGGCATGAGGGTCAGGTCATGGCCGGTATGGGAATAATGGATCCCCAGGAGTGTTGAAACTTTTCCAGGTCCATCGCCAATGTTCTTTGTGAGCCGGGGTTTATCGGTTCTTTTGAGCATATGTTCGGGGCCTTCAAGAGGTTCTATAGCACGGATCAGGACCGCGTGGGGGATATCCGTTTTATTCGTCACGATATTGAACAGGGAATGGATGCCGTAACAAAGGTAAACATAAGCAGTTCCGCCATTGCGGTACATGATCTCCGTCCTGGCTGTCCGCCGTCCGCCGAAAGCATGGGAAGCTGAATCAACAATGCCATTGTAAGCTTCGGTTTCAGATATGATCCCGGATGTGGTTATTCCATGAAAGCGGGTGATAAGAACCTTTCCGAGGAGCTCACGGGCGATCATGACAACATCCTCCCGGGTATAAAAAGAGCGCTTAAGTACCATTTTGCAAAATTGCAAAAAAATATTCCGCGAATTTCTAAAGTTCTTCTTGTTTACCTTTGTACTTCACCTGTAAAAATCAAACCGCATGTCCGGTCCATCAAGATCTGTTCTCTACGATGAGTTGCCTTTCTGGTCGGCCCCATTTGGCCTGGTATTGCTGGATACCGTCAGGCTCAGAAAACACATGCTTGCTTTGGACATAGGTTGCGGTGGTGGATTCCCCATGCTTGAACTGGCCGGGAGGCTTGATGCAGACAGCCATATCACAGGGTTGGATCCCTCGGATGATGCTTTAGAGATGGTAAAGGAAAAGATCAGTGCCAGGGGAGTAAAGAACGCTTCCGTGATCAAAGGCAGAGGGGAGGCCATGCCTTTCGGGGATTCAGGTTTCGACCTGATCACCTCCAACAACGGGTTGAATAACGTGGAAGACCAGGCCCGGGTTTTATCGGAATGTTTCAGGGTAAGTAAACAGGGTGCCCAGATGGTCCTCACCATGAACCTCCCGCATACCATGATAGAATTCTATGATGCCCTGAGGCAGGTACTGAAGGAGATGGGCATGGATGATGCGATAAGGGATATGGAAGTGCATATTTCTGAAAAGCGTAAGCCGGTTGATTACCTGAAAGACCTGATTTTCGCTTCGGGCTTCCACATCAAAGCCATCCTTATTGACGGGTTCAAGTACCGCTTCGCCAGTCCACAGGCCTTTTTTGAGCATTACCTGATCCGTAATTTCTTCCTGCCTTCGTGGAAGTCTTTCATGCCGGGTGAAAAGCAGGGTGTCATATTTGATGATACTACAAAAATCCTGGATACAGAGGTTAAGGAGAAGGGATTTTTTGAGTGCTCCATTCCCTTTGCCTGTTTTGATTGTTTAAGGCCCTGATCCATGGCATTGATGCAATGTTCCGGCCCGCAAGTCCGGGCCGGTTTGTTGCAACAACGAAGACCGGGATAAATCTGCGTCATCCTGCAGGTTTGTGCCAGAAATAATTACCATCCCGGCTTTTTAGGATCCTCTTGTTATCCATCAGCCATCTTATCACCTGAATCACCTTGTCTTCATGGACAGGGGCAGCAGCCGTGATGATTTCCTCCATTGTGCAGGGCCTGCTTTTCAGCAGGGGCCTTATCCGGTTTACGATCTCATCGAATTCCATTTCATTCAGGCTGAGTTTATTCCTCTCCAGGCAAACATCGCATTTGCCGCAGCGTTTCGACTGTGTTTCCCCGAAGTATTCCAGCAGCAGCTGGCTGCGGCATTTGTTTGTACATTCCACATAATTAATCATTGCCTCCAGTCTCTGTCCTGCTTCCTTCATCCGGTCGTGGTAATTTTCCCTGGAGATATTTATATCCTTCCCGTCGAGCCGGTCATCGAGATAGGTCAGCTGGGGTTTATCGGAGGATGGCAGGTAATCAAGGATCCTTATTTTTTCCAGCCTTTTCAGGTGATCGGTCAGGGAAGCTGTTGTTATTCCTGTCCTCCGGGCCAGTTCAGCTTCATGAAAGCTCACAAATTCAGTCATGACACCGGTATATGACCTGAGAATTGTTTTCAGAAGAAGGTCATAAAATTCATTTTCGACCTGGAGACGGTACAGGCTTTCCTTATCCGCCCTGATGTAAATCCTTGACGGGCGGTGCATTGCATCAGAAAGCAGAATATAGCCTTCTTTTTCAAGAAACTTCATGGCATTGTAAGCGATGACCGTTGAAAACTTATACCGGCCGCAAAAGTCGGAGATATCCATATCGAGTACGCTGTCTTTCCCGTTCCCGACAGGGATCTGGAAATAATTTCCAAGCGCCTGGTATACGTTCCGGATCGTTTTTATCTCAGGAAAGCTGGAAGACAGATTATTCCGGGAATCCAGGATATCAGCCGTTTCATATAACAGGATAGCATAAGCCTGTTTTTCGTCCCTGCCTGCCCTGCCTGCTTCCTGGAAATATGCTTCGATACAGTCGGGCAGGTCCATATGAATGACAAGCCTTACATTATGCTTGTCAATACCCATACCGAACGCATTGGTTGCAACCATGATCCTGGTTTCTTCCTTCAACCAGGCATTCTGACGCTGGTCACGGATTTTCTGCAGCAGGCCGGCGTGATAAAAATCGGCGCTGATCTTATTTTTCTTAAGGAACTCTGCAATCAGTTTGGACTCACGGCGGTTCCTTACATAAATGATCCCGCTTCCCCTGATCTTAGCCAGTATCTTAAGCAGCCGTCCAGGTTTATCTTCTTCCTTAATAACAACATAAGTCAGGTTTCCCCGCTCAAAACTTTTCCTTATGAGATGTTGGGTGCGGAACTGCAGTTTGATCTGTATATCGGCGGTAACCCTGGGGGTTGCAGTTGCGGTCAATGCAAGGAGCGGTGTGCCGGGGATGAAAGGCCTGATGTCGGCAATTTTAAGGTAAGGCGGCCTGAAGTCATATCCCCATTGGGAGATGCAGTGAGCCTCATCCACGGCCAGCAGGCTGATCTGTGTTTTTTTTACCAGCTCGCGTATGCGTTCCGTCGACAGCCGTTCAGGAGAGATGTACAGGAGCTTAAGTGCGCCGAAGCGGGCATTGCTCAGGATCCTTTCCTGTTCATTCGGATGCATGCCTGAATAGATGGCTGCAGCTGCAATCCCTTTGCTTTTCAGGCTGTCGACCTGGTCTTTCATCAATGCGATCAGGGGGGAGATGACCAGGCACATTCCCTCTTTTGCCAGTGCAGGTACCTGGTAACATATTGATTTGCCCCCGCCGGTTGGCAATAAGGCAAGGGTATCCTTTCCTTCGAGGACAGATTGAATGATTTCTTCCTGTAAAGGCCTGAAAGAAGAGTAGCCCCAGTACCTGAGAAGGATTTGTTGTATGGTCAATCGGCTGGATTACGTGGCGATTCTGTATACTGAATCGATCACTGTGCCGTCAACCCATTTGATCACGGCAACGATCTCATCAGTAAATTTTGGTTTCCCGGGTTTTCCGCAGATCTGTTCGGCTTCGGCTTTGAGTTCATGAATAGTTTTGATCGGCAGGCCGGAGCCTTTCATCTTTTCGATAAGGTCGGTCCTTAGCGGGTTGATGGCAATACCGCGTTCGGTCACGATCACGTCGATCAGTTCCCCTGGTCCGCACAGGGTTGTGACTTCATCACGGATAACAGGTATCCGGTCGCGGAATAAAGGAACCGGGAGGATGACTGTTTTTCCGAACAATGTGTTCATCCAGCCTCCGATACCATGAAGAAGGTAGCCATCGGAATGGGTTACGACATTGGCATTGAAATTCACATCCACTTCTGTTGCACCGAGGATCACAATATCAACAAGGGAGGAAAAGTTGCCTTTCCCGTGATAGTTATAACTTGTAAACGGGCTTGTCCAGGTATGACGGGGGTTGTCCCTCATCGATCTCACCCCGTCCAGGTCAAATGTCTGGCCATCGAGGATATATTCAACCAGGCCTTCCTCCAGCATTTTAACAAGGTATTTATTGCTTCCGCCTCTTGCAAAACGGGCTTTCCATTTCCGTTCACGGAGGATATCAGCGAAATAGATACCGATGGAAAGGGCTGTTCCCCCGGCGCCGGCCTGGAAAGAGAATCCATCATAAATAAGTCCGGCTTCATCGCAGAACCTGGCGCTCCATTCGGCCAGCAAAAGGCGGTCAGGACTTTTTGTGATCTCCGTTGTTCCGCTGATGATCTTTTCGGGAATCCCTATCTGATCAAGAACAACTACGTAATCAACATAGTTGCCGTGGATCTGCCAGGGGATGCATGGAAAGGGGATCAGGTTATCGGTTACCACGATGACCTTATCTGCAAACTGGGCATCGGCAAGTGCAAAACCCAGTGGTCCGCAGGCAGCAGTCCCGTTAACACCGTTGCAGTTCCCGAACTGATCGGCAGCAGGTGCGGCAATTACAGCAATATCAATATTTACTTCTCCATCCTGGACCGCCTGGTACCGTCCCCCATGTGAACGCAGCACTCCCAGTCCTTTCATTTTTCCTTCGGATGTGAACCTGCCCAAAGCCCCGTTCATGCTTCCTTCAATATGATCAATAGTCCCGTCTTCAAGATATTTTGTCAACGGTTCATGGCATGGAAAGGAGGCCGAAGGGAACCACATCAGGCCTTTTACACCCATTTCTTTGGCAATATCGAACACGGGATTTGCCACGAGGTCACCGTTCCTGAAGTGATGATGGGTCGAAATGGTCATCCCGTCTTTTAATCCGCAGCGGATGAGGGCTTCTTTCAGCGAAGGCAGGGTTTTATTCCCGTCAGGCGGGTAGTCGATGCAGCTGGCGATCCTGGTGGCTTTCTTGTATCCTGAAGGCCGGTATTTGCCGACACCCATATAAGGAACTGCAGGCTGCCCGTTGATGATCGTCGGCACGATACGCCCTGCAGCATTAGTCACAAGTTTATCATATTTGCTCATAGGTATCACTCCAGTTTTTGGGTAATTTGTTCATTTTCACTGCAAGGTTTATAGTATTAACTGCCCTTTTAACCACAGGAGGGTCAATCATTTTATTTCCAAGGGCGACAACGCCAAGTCCTTTTTGCTCTGCTTCACGGAATGCATGGACGATCTTTTTTGCCCTGTCTATTTCTTCGGATGTCGGAGCGAACGCTTCATGGATCACTCTGATCTGCCTCGGATGGATGCATCCCATACCGTCAAATCCAAGAGCTTTGGAATCCAGTGCATTCTGCCTGAGCGCCTCCATATCCGCAATATCTGAAAAAACGGAGTCGATAGGCTGTATACCTGCAGCGCGGGCCGCATTGACGACCGTACTGCGTGCAAAGAATGATTCGGTCCCCCCGTTGGTTCTGGTGGTCCCGATATCCGCGGTATAATCTTCCAGCCCGATAGCCAATGCAACGATATCCGGGGCCGATGCTGCAATGGAATATGCATTGACCACACCCATCGCGCTCTCAATGATAGGCATAATCCAAACCGGGTTTTTTAATTTATTTTTCTTCCGGATAATATCGATCCGCTCATTCACAAGCAGGACCTGCCCGGCATTTTCGCATTTCGGAATCAGGACCAGGTTGACATGATGAGGAATTACGTACTCAAGATCTTCAAGGCCCCTTTCTCCCTGGTTGATACGAACCATCCGCTCGGCACCGTAAAAGTTGATGGAACGAAGGGCATTCCTTACAAGGAACCTGGCTTCAAACTTTTTATCAGGCGCAACCGCATCTTCAAGGTCCAGGATGATACCATCGGGATGATGGATACCTGCATTGATCATCAGTGCAGGGTTGTTCCCCGGAAGGTATAACCTGGAAAAACGGTTTTTCTCCCTCGGAGTGGTGAATTGGTTTGCCTCATGGCAGGGGGTAAGGTATTCCTTTTCGGTCACGAGCAGTTTTTTGATTGCAGCCTCCAGCCTGGCTGAAATAACCAGGGGCAGGGCTCCCGAGTCCTCAATTTTCAGGTTCGCATGAGCTATGCCGAAAAATCCCATGACCTCCATGGCCAGTTTTTTAATGGAATCCCCATACATCACCCCGACTTTGGAATCAAGTTGCAATACTATCCCACCTTTTGTTGTAAGTTCAAGTGTAACAAAACAATCTGACCGGATTCCTTTCCCTTTGTTGCCGGCTGATGAAATTTCTCCCATACGATTTAGCTATGTTGGTGAATTGAATTCAAAATTAGAAAAAAAAGGCATTACTTTTGTTCTGAATTTACTGAAACAGAACTATGGCGGCAAAATCAAGGAAAACAACGGGCTCCCGGCCGAAACGAAGTTCAGGCAAGGGTATAGGCAGATGGTTCCGCCCATACAGGGGAAATATCCACATTATTTTATTGCTTCGCCTGCTAATCGTAACCATCTTCCTGTTCCTGTCGAGGGTGGCATTCTATCTCCTGAACATCACTTATTTCTCCTCACTGCCATGGAATGAAGCAGCAAGGATCTTCCTTTACGGGTTCCGCTTTGATATTTCAGCCATCCTGATGCTGAACCTGCCGTTCATCGTCATGTACCTCCTTCCGTTTAAATTCAGGGAAAGAAGATGGTATCTGGTCACTGCCGACATTTATTTTTACTTTGCGAATACGCTAGGGCTATTGATGAATTTTGTCGACACGGTTTATTTCCGTTTTACACTTAAACGGCTGACCGCAGATATTTTCACCTATCTTAAAGTCGGCGGTGACTTTGATAAGCTGATACCGCAATTTATAAAGGATTTCTGGTACCTGCCGGTGATCTGGATATTCTTTACGGTTCTGATGATCCTTTTTTGCCAGCGCTTCAGGGTGGGAAACACCGGGCAAAAGATGAAGGGCGGAAATTTCATATATTACTCTGTGAATTTCATCCTTATGGCCCTTATTTCGGGCCTGGCCATCATCGGGATCAGGGGAGGGGTACAGCTGAGGCCGATAAACATAGTAACTGCTGCCAATTATACAACGGCCAAGAATGTACCCCTGGTCCTGAATACTCCTTTCTCCGTGATCAGGACCTGGAACAGCCCCCAGCTGATTACCCGGAACTGGTTCAGGGCCGAGAAGGAACTGGACCAGGTCTATACACCTGTTCACCAGGGGAAACCAGGTAATTTCAGGAGGATGAACGTGATGATCATCATCATGGAGAGCTTTTCGAGGGAACATATCGGCTTGCTGAATCATGATCTTCAGGACGGCCATTACCAGGGGTTTACGCCTTTCATGGATTCCCTGATCCGGCAGGGCCTTTATTTTGATGCATATGCAAACGGGAAAACATCCATACAGGGCATTCCTGCCGTATTATCCTCCATCCCTTCGCTGATGTACGAATCATTTATACAGACTGGGTATGCAGCCGGCAATTTCACCAGCATAGCAGGCCTTCTGAAAGACCATGGGTATTATTCAGCGTTTTTCCATGGCGGAACGAACGGGACAATGGGGTTTGACTCTTATACACGTATGGTAGGGTTTGACAAGTATTTCGGAAGGAGTGAATATAATAACGAAAAGGATTATGACGGCAAATGGGGTATCAGGGATGAAGAGTTTTTTCAGTACACTGCCAAAGAGATATGCGGCTTCAGGCAACCTTTCGTGGCCGCTTTTTTCTCGCTTTCTTCCCATCATCCGTATTATGTCCCTCCAAAATACCGGAATATATTACGGACAGGGAAGCTCCCCATCCAGCAGAGCATAATGTATGCAGACCTTTCACTCGCCAGGTTCTTCCATACGATCATACATATGCCCTGGTATAACAATACTTTGTTTGTCATAACTGCCGATCATTCTTCCGAGGCATATTATCCCTTATACCAGTCCAATACCGGGCAATATGCCATACCGATGTTATTTTACAGGCCTGGCGGCGAACTTCACGGGATGTCTCCCGTCATTGCCCAGCAGACCGATATTATGCCTTCAGTGCTTGGGTACCTGGGTTATGAAAAAAGGTACATTGCATTCGGGAATGATCTTTTCGACAACTCAACATGTCATTTTTCGATCCATTTCATAAGCGGGATCTACGGGATGATGAAGGATGGATACCTGATCGAGTTCGACGGTACGAAGAGCACACACCTGTTCAGCATTGGAAAGGATCCTTTACAGAAAACGAACCTGCTGAATTCAGACCGGGCAGCAAAAGACAGGCTGGAGATGTTTATTAAGGCGTTCATACAGCAATACAATAACCGGCTGATCGAAAACCGGTTGCTTGTTAAATAAATGAGATGGGCCCATCGGGTAAAAAGAAAATCATTTTTATAGTCAACCCCATTTCAGGGGTTGGCAGGCAGAAGGATATAGAGGCACTGATCAACAAGTACCTGGATGCCTCACTTTTTGATTTTTCGGTCGTGTACACTGAAAAACCCGGGGATGCCACGGAACTAAGTATGAACGCTGTAAGCCAGGGTCTCAATGCCGTTATTGCTGTCGGGGGAGACGGTACCGTCAATGAAATAGCCCAGGGGCTTGTAGGAACCGATGTTGCCCTGGGGATCATCCCCACAGGCTCAGGCAACGGGCTGTCGCGCCACCTGGGGATCCCAATGAATCCTAAAAAAGCACTCAGGATACTGAATACGTTCAGGAAGGAGAAAATAGACACCGCAACCCTGAACGACAGCTTGTTTGTGAGTGTTGCCGGTGTGGGATTCGATGCATCTGTTGCCAAGAAATTTTCCAGGTCCGGGAAACGTGGTTTCAGGACATACTTCAACATTGTTGCATCTTCCTATCCGTTTTACCGGCCGAAGAAATACCGGATGGTCATAGACGGCAAGGAGATCACCCGGCGGGCTCTGCTTGTGAGTTTCGCCAACTCAAGCCAGTTCGGGAATAACGCCTCCATAGATCCATCCGCAGTCCTCGACGATGGGTATATCGACGTGTGCATAGTCAGGAAAGTCCCCCTTTGGAAGATGTCGTTTATCGTACCTCTGCTGTTCATGAAAAAGTTTGACCGCACCCATTATATAGAGATTATACGTGCCAAGGATGTTGAACTGGTTAGGAAAAAAGGGAAATCGGGCCACCTTGACGGCGACCCTTTCAAAGCAGGCAAAAATGTGCATCTTAAGATACAGCCCTTGTCATTGAACATAATTATTCCGTAAATACCTGCTTATGCTGTTAAACGTTACTGCAAGCGCAGAAAAACTCGGGAGCGGATTCAAAACCCTGCTTCTGAGATGGGGATTTGGTGAGTCCGGTGCTGCTTATGTTATCGACTTTTCTTCTCTGTTCATCATCCTGGTCATCTCGGTGATCATTTATTACTTAACCAAATTTTTTATCAACAGGGTATTAAAACGGCTTGTCCTAAGAACCGAAAATAAATGGGATGACCATTTATACGGACAAAAGGTATTTACACGCCTGGCTCTGCTGATCCCGGCCCTTATCCTTCAGGCTTCATTGATCCCCACTATTTCAAAGTATCCGGAAGCCATTAACGTGATCAGCCTTTTGCTGAAACTTTATGAAACGGCCATTTTCCTGCTCGTTGGTAATTCATTCCTGAATGCCCTTTACCATATTTACGGGGACTATGAACTGGCCAATGCCAAACCCATTAAAGGATATATTCAGATAGGCAAGATCATCCTTTTTATAATCACCGGCATCATTGTGATATCCGTGCTTATCGGCCAATCCCCGCTCAGCCTGCTTGCCGGGCTTGGTGCGATGTCGGCTGTTCTTATGCTGATCTTTAAGGATTCGCTTCTTGGTTTCGTGGCGGGGGTACAGCTTTCAAATAATAAAATGCTTCAGATCGGCGACTGGATCACCATGCCGAAATTCAATACCGACGGGACCGTTCTTGATATCTCCCTGGTGACTGTGAAAGTAAGGAATTTTGATAATTCCGTGAGTTTCGTCCCGACATATGCTCTGATCTCCGACTCGTTCCAGAATTGGAGAAGCCTGGGCGATGCAGGAGGCCGCAGGCTGAAACGCTCCGTGTTTATCGATGTGTTCAGTGTTCATTTTCCGGATGAGAATTTAATCAGTCATCTTAAAAGCAAAGAACTGTACAAGGATCTTTCATTGCCGGGAGCCGGTCCTGTGACAAACCTGGGATTGTTCAGGAGTTATCTTTACGATTTCCTGAGAACAAACCCCCTTGTCAATAAAAATGCCACTCTGATGGTAAGGCATCTGCCTGCAGGCGATACAGGTATCCCCCTTGAAATCTATTCCTTTTATAACCCGCCGGACTGGGAGAATGCCGAAAACACCACTGCTGCCATCTTTGAACATATTTACGCCATGTTACCCGAATTCGGGCTGGCAGCATTCCAGAGAACTTCGGGAACAGCAAGCCGGATAGTTCCCTGAAACCAGCCGTATCATTTTCCTGCATAAATTCCTGAGACCTGCCCCAAGAGTTGTCCCTTTATTGACTTTTAAAGGATTTTGTTTATATTTGTAAATTATAGATATATACAAAAACTTCCATATTTACTCAGATTCCCTTCGTATATGAAAACAGGAGTTGTCAGATTAACTCCAGGGTTAATCAGTATTTTATTGCTGCCGTTCCTGTTGGTCTGCTGTAAAAAATCAGACAACGGCACTGCCTCTTCAGTCCCCACTGTAACTACCCAGCCACCGACAGCAGTCACCGATACTTCTGCAAGCGTGGGTGGGTTTATCTCAACCGACGGAGGTTTAACCATCATCGAGCGCGGCATTTGTTACGGCAAAAACCAGAACCCTACCATATCCGACAATACGATCAAAGGGGGCTCCGGGATAGGAAGCTATCTGTGCAGCATCACTGGTCTGGTCCCCGGTACGCCTTATTATGTAAGGGCTTATGCCC
>Ga0182021_10000636_pt1 | contig 38518 bp, 40 predicted proteins | sample 612E3MmetaG_FD_120493 | JGI IMG/M metagenome (GOLD analysis project Ga0182021, IMG submission 120493) | Permafrost microbial communities from Stordalen Mire, Sweden - 612E3M metaG (Illumina Assembly) | ecosystem: Environmental > Terrestrial > Soil > Wetlands > Permafrost | place: Sweden...
AGTTTCGACATAATAAGTGCCTTGTGATGGTTGTTAGCGAAATACACTTTTGCTTCTGCTAGTTTTTCCGGAGTAGCCCCAACACGATGTCCATGCTTGTGTAAGATGCCACTGCCAAAACGGCCGAGCCCGTAAAAAATACTGTCACCAATCATATCGCCAGCCACCATAATCGGAAAAACAAAAAGTAAATTAAAAATTCCACTGGTGGATAAAAAACCCGCCACCACGGAAGTGATAGGTCCCTCGATAATTGCCAGCGGCATCAGGATGATATATTTATATGTCAGCAACAACTGAATCATAATGTGTTTAATATATCATATTTAAAACTTTCGCGAGGACCGTCCTCGCGAAAGTTAATGCGCCACCGTGAAGGCTATTACTTTCCGTGCGCCAGCTTGTTTTAAAACTTTCTTGGCTTCCGCTAAAGTGGCGCCGGTGGTGGTGATGTCGTCTATCAGTATTATATTTCTGTTTTTTATTTTATTTATATTTTCTTTTTTTATGGCAAACGAACCAACTATATTTTTCAATCTAGTGCGGCGGTCTTTAATGCGCGCTTGGTGTTCTGTTTCTTTGGGTTTAACTAAAATATTATTTGCCAGAGTAAGTATTGGATTGGGGGTGAGGTGAATTATTTCCTCACAAATCAGTTGCGCCTGGTTGTATCCGCGTTCACGGTATCTTTGGGGCGACAAGGGGATGGGTATCAAAATGACATTATTAAAATTTTGGAGCACAGATAAGTCAGACAATTCTTCCAATATTCTGTCATAAATAACTTCCGCGAAAATTTTTGCCAATCTCTTTTTGCCTTTGTATTTGAGCAACCAGAGAGCTTTTTTGATGGGCGGGTGGCGATAATCGTATAAAGGAAAAACCCAACTCTCGCTTTCACGTTCTGCTGACGGAGAAAGATATAAACAAGACAGACATAATTCCGTTCCGTTTTTCCCGCAAGATAGGCACTTTGCCGGAAAGACAATATTTAATACACTGTTTAATATAGTGTTTAAAAACATCGCTTATGGTATAATTTTAGCATAAAACAATGGTATGAATAATTTTTTAACAAAGCTTATTTCTGGTTTCAAGTTGGGTGGAAGCGGGGGAGGAGACTCTGCCGTCGGTGTGGATATTGGTTCTTCGGCAATTAAGGTAGTTGAAATCAAACGAAAGGGAGGTAAGGCTGTTCTCGAAACATATGGATCAATAGCCCTTGGTCCGTATGACAATATGGACGCTGGATCTATCACTAATCTTTCCGTGGAAAAAGTCGGATCGGCTTTGAAAGAAGTTTTGAAACAATCCGGGGTGGCAAATACGACGCTAGCCATGTCTATTCCCATCCAATCAAGCCTGATTTTTACAATTGAACTACCGGCTCAATTAGGAGAATCCCAAATAGCTTCCATTGTTCCGACTGAAGCTCGCAAGTATATTCCGGTTCCCATCGATGAAGTATCTATTGATTATTTTATTTTGCCCAAAAAAGAAGCTTCCTTCACCGAACTCAATATTGATGAAAAAAACGGAGATTTACTTGGGAAAGACGGAGAAAAGATGAACGTATTAGTCGTCGCCACCCAAAATGACGCTGTCGCCAAATACCGCTCAATTGTTTCGGAGGCCAGGATGAACGCCTCTTTTTTTGAAATTGAAATATTTTCTTCCATTCGGTCAAATTTCGAGCATGAGCTTTCACCGGTTCTTTTGATGGATTTCGGTGCTTCGCGTACCAAGCTCTCCATCGTCGAATTCGGCATGATTAAGAGCTACCACACCATAAATCGCGGAGGCGCGGACATAACCAATTCCATTTCCAAATCTTTGAGTATTCCTTTCAATGAAGCAGAGAAAATGAAAAAGGAATTTGGCTTTTTTGGAAATCCCACGGAAAAAAATTTGGCGGAGATTATAAAAATTCATATCGATTACATTCTTTCCGAGACCAATGGCGTACTCTTGGCATATGAAAAGAAATATGACAGGACTATCAGCAAGATAATATTTACCGGTGGTGGAGCGCTCCTCAAGGGACTCAAGGAAGTGGCTATAAATAATTTCAAAGCAGAGGTAGAAATGGGTCATCCCTTTAATAAGGTTGAAGCGCCAGCATTTTTGGATAAAGTTTTGGAAAATATGGGTCCCGAATTCGCCGTGGCTCTCGGTCTCGCTTTACGCAAACTGCAGTAACGCCAAAGTTATGCACAATTTGCTTCTTTAAAAGTTGTTTTTGTAATATAATAGGGGAGTAAAATGGAACCGAATTTTCAAACATCATTTATACCCAAGAAGCCCATCGTGAACGAACGCGCTACCTCTCCGCGGCCAGTTGGTATTTTTCTCGTTGCTTCTCTTTTTATTTTAGTCACGGTTATTGTCGCTACAGTCGGATTGTATTTCTATAAAGGAATTGTTGCGAAAAATATTGCGGATATGGAAAATACCCTGACTCTGGCCAAGAATCGTTTCGAACCTTCTAAAATAGCCGAACTGCAAGTATTGGATAAACGTTTAAATGCTTCGACTGAAATTTTATCAAAACATATTACCGTTACTCCCATTTTTGTCTCGCTCCAAGACTTGACAATGAAAAGCGTTCGCTATACCAAGTTTAGTTATACCTTAAGCGATGACCAGAATGCCACCGTAGATGTTAAAATGTCCGGGATTGCGATTGGTTATCGCTCCATTGCGCTCCAGTCTGATTTGTTCACTCAAAACAAAAATCTGATTGATCCTGTTTTTTCCAATTTAACGCTTGATAACAGCGGCAATGTCCTTTTTGATTTGGAGTTTTCAGTCGATCCAAATTTTGTCAATTACAAGCAAAATCTCTTAACGCAAACCCAAAGCTAAATTTATGACAAGATTTATTATGCCAATTATCTTAATACTCATTGCCATCGCTTTGTTTTTTATGTTTGCCAATCCTCTTTATAGCGATATTGCAACACTTAAAGAGACAGTGACATCTTACAACCAAGCGCTTGATAATTCCAAAGCGCTGGAAAACGTGCGGGACAGTTTGACCGCCAAAGAAAATGCCATTGATCCAGCCAACTTGGCAAAAATTGTTAAGCTCTTGCCGGACAATGTCGACAATGTTCGCTTAATTTTAGAGATAGGGCAAATAGCTGCACCTTACGGCATGGTCTTAAAAGATGTGAAATATAATACGACCAATACAGCGACTGTCTCTACGACGGGGGCGGTGATTGGAGGCGGAGCTGTTAATACGGCGCCCAGCAATTATGGAGTTTTTGATTTAGAATTTTCTACAACCGGAACCTATGATAATTTTATAAGTTTCACCAAGGATTTGGAGAGCAATCTAAGAATTGTGGATATCTCATCGATTTCGTTTTCGTCCGATACAAATGTTGTAAACACTAATATAAAAACATCTTCTCCGGAAGTTTATACATATGATTTTAAAATTAAAACTTATTATTTAAAAAATTAAAATGCCCAAAATCAGAAACATTATAATATTTGTAGCGATAGCGGCGGCGCTGATTTTGATTTACGTTTTTTTCATCAAGCCGTCTTCTAGCGATCAGACCAACTTGGTTTCTTCTACGCCTATGTCCGCGACAGCATCACCAAGCGTCAATGGAACTCCTTTAGTTACAGAAGATTTTTTGAATTTATTATTAAGTGTTAAAAATATAAAATTAGACGATTCCATTTTCGCCGACCCTGCCTTTAGCAGTTTGCATGACTCCAGCATCACGCTCGTGCCAGATGCTACGACTGGCCGACCGAACCCATTTGCGCAATTTGGCAATGATGTTGTTCCAACAGTACCCGCAACGACTCCTCCTGTGGTCGGCACAACACCTGCGAAAATCCCGGGTGCTTCAATCAATTCTGCACCCATTATACCTTAGTCCCGTTAGAAGCCGCGGTCGCGGTTTAAAACATAAAGATGTTTATGAAAAATATAATATTTAATAATATAATTAAGCATAATCACGGTGTACTGACCGCGACCTGCTTCTAACGGGATGAGTTTCTTAGAAGAATTAGCTAAAAAGGGAATCATTCAAAGTAGCCAAATCGGCGAAATAAAAAATCGCGCCAATGGAGAGTTCAGCGGGGATGTCGACGAAGCTTTAATCAAATCCGGCGTTCCAGAAGAAAAAATTCTTAAAACAAAAGGAGAGTATTTAAATTTGCCGATAAAAAATGTAAATTCCGAAGAAATGTCTTTTGATACTCTAAAATATATTTCGGAAGATTCAGCTACGCATTATCATTTTGCCCCGATTGAATTGAAAGACGGAATATTGGAAGTCGGGATAACGGACCCGGAGAATATGGAAGCGATGGACGCTCTTCAATTTATCTCTAACAAGATAGGCATTCCTTTTAAGATTTTTTTAATTTCCAAGAGCAATTATCAAACCATAATGCAAGCTTATAAAGGCATCGGCAGCCAAGTTGAAGAAGCTCTGACCGAACTGAGTCAAGATGAAATGGCCGACGTGAAAGGTTTAAACGAGGAAAATTTAAGTAAAGAGATTAAAAAAATAAAGCCGGGAGAAGAAGCGAAAATCGTGGAAGACGCGCCGGTTATAAAAATCGTGGCAGTGATACTGAGGAATGCTATCGAGGGGGATGCTTCAGATATACATATTGAATTTACTGGCGAAAAGGTCAAGGTGCGTTTTCGCGTGGATGGGATATTGCACACCACAATAGTATTGCCGCCGAATGTTTATGGCGGAATTGTGGCTCGTATAAAAATTCTAGCCAAATTGCGGCTGGATGAAAAACGCAAGCCTCAAGATGGATCCTTCAGCGCGAATATTGACGGGCGAAAAATCGATTTTCGTGTTTCTACAATGCCGGCATATTATGGCGAGAAAGTCGTTATGCGTATCTTGGATTCCGAAAAAGGAGTGAAACCGCTTGATCAGCTCGGTTTGTCAAAAACAAATTTAAGCATAGTGCAGGAGGCAATCAAGAGACCCTACGGACTTATCTTGATTACCGGCCCGACTGGGTCCGGGAAATCCACCACTCTCTACTCGATGATGAACGCGCTGGATAAAGAAAAAAGCAACATCGTGTCCTTGGAGGATCCGGTGGAATATCATATGCCGGACATTAATCAGTCGCAAATGATGCCGGAGATAGGGTACACCTTTGCTTCTGGGCTTCGTTCGATACTTCGCCAAGACCCAGACATAATAATGGTCGGAGAGATTCGCGATAAAGAAACGGCCCAACTAGCCATTCAAGCCGCTTTGACCGGGCATTTAGTACTTTCCACCTTGCACACCAATTCCGCCATTGGCGCTATTCCACGCTTGGTGGATATGGGAGTCGATCCGTATTTAATTGCTCCTACATTAATTGTTTCCATTGCGCAACGTTTGGCTCGATTAACCTGTCCATCATCGCGGAAACTTATACCGATGGACGAGAGCATTAAAATGCAGATAGAGGAACAAATGAAAGATTTGCCGGAGGAATTTAAAAAAGATATTAAATTTAAAAATGAAATGTATGAAACGGTTCCATCGAGCGAATGCCCTTCTGGTACGCGAGGTCGTATTGCGGTTTTTGAAATGTTTAAAATTGACAAAGAAATGCAGGCAGTGATACTCAAAAATCCCACCAACGGCGCCATCTATGAAGTGGCGCGCCGAAAGGGAATGCTGATGATGAAAGAAGACGCAATGTTGAAATCGCTCGACGGTATTATTCCTTTCACCGAAGTGTATAATTTTAACAACGAGAATGATTAAGCGGATTGTGATATAATAAAGAAGCACATGGAAAAAGAGAAAAGAAAAATTTTAATAGTGGATGATGACAATTTTCTTTTGGATATGTACGCGCTCAAATTCAGCCAGAACAATTTTGAAGTTTATACGGCGAGTAGTGGTCTGCAAGCGATAGATAAAATGAAAGGGGGATTAAATCCGGATGTGATGTTGATGGATATAATTATGCCGGAGATGGATGGTTTTGAAATGTTGGCGCAAATAAATATGCAAAAGTTGTGTTCAAATTGCATAAAAATAGTTTTATCTAATAAAAGCGAACAAAAAGATATTGATGAAGGCAAAAAATTGGGAGTGGCAGGGTACATCGTAAAAGCAAATTCCACCCCAGCCGAAGTTATTGACCAGGTGGTTAAAATTTTAGAAAATAAAAAATAAATTATGAAAGATTATAAAAAAGAATTTGAAGAACTTATTTTAACTGTTATCCACGAAAATGGTTCAGATTTGCATTTGGGTGCTGGGCGTGTGCCGGCCATTCGCGTTTCCGGCGAGCTTATTTTCCTCGCCAAACACGCAGTTTTGACCCAGGAAGACATATTGGGAATTTTGGGTGAAATATTGGAAAAAACAAAAATTGAAAAATTCAAAGAAGAGCAAGAAGCCGATTTTTCTTATGACTTTCGCGGAGAAGCTAGATTGCGTGGCAATGCTTTTTTTCAAAAAGGTTTGATAAATATTGTTTTTCGCTTGGTGCCGAAAGTCCAGACCATGGAGCAATTGCATTTGCCTTCTGTTTTAGCCGATCTGGCTCGCAAGAAACAAGGATTTTTCCTCGTTGTCGGTCCTGTCGGACAAGGTAAATCAACCACCTTATCCGCGATGATTGATGTTATTAATAATGAGCAAGCGCGCAATATCATTACCATCGAAGATCCGATTGAACACGTTTATGTGCCAAATAAATCCATCATTAGCCAGCGCGAAGTCGGTATCGATACCAAAGATTTCCACGTGGCATTGAAAGAAGTTTTCCGTGAGGACGTGAATGTGATCATGGTTGGCGAAATGCGTACACCGGAAACTATTTCCACGGCTGTAACGGCGGCAGAGACTGGGCACTTAGTGCTTTCTACTTTGCATACCAACAATGCTTCACAAACCATAGACAGAATAATTGATTCTTTCCCGGGCACACAGCAAGATCAAATCCGCTCTCAGCTCGCCGCCTCGCTTCTCGGCATTTTTTCTCAGAGGCTCGTTCCCAGAATTTCCGGCGGACTTGTGCCGGCTTATGAGCTTCTCTTGAATAATAATGCGGTGGCAAATTTGATTCGCGAAAAACGCACGCATGAAATAGATGTGGTTATAGAAACGGGGTCAGAATCCGGAATGGTGGATTTAAACCATTCATTGATAGAACTCGTCCGCGCCGGAGAAATTTCCATTGAGAACGCTTATCAATATTCGCTTAATCCAAAAGGGTTGGAGAGATTAAAATAATATGTTATTCAAATACAAATCAATAGACAATACAGGAGCAAATAAAGAAGGGGAAATTGACGCGCCCAATCGCGATATCGCTATCAGCGGGCTTCAACGTCGGGGGCTGGTTGTTATTTCCATCAACGAAGAAAATGAGAAAAAATCTATTTTTGATATTTCTTTTTTCGAGAAGGTGAAAATGAAAGACATTGTGATTCTTTCTCGCCAGATTTCCACCTTGTTTGAAGCGCAAGTTTCCGCCTTGAAGGCTTTCACTATGCTCTCTGTGAATACTGAGAACAAACTTTTGGGGCACAAACTTACTCAAATTGGCGACGATTTACAGGCGGGAGTTTCCATTTCCGGCGCACTCGCAAAGCACCCCGATGTTTTTTCCGACTTTTATGTGAATATGGTAAAAGTAGGCGAAGAAACGGGAAAACTTAATCAGACATTCGCGCACTTGGCAGAATATCTGGATCGCCAATATGCCCTCACTTCTAAAACCAGAAATGCGCTTATTTATCCGGCTTTTGTTATTCTTACATTTTTTGTTGTGATGACGTTGATGTTTACGATTGTGATTCCGAAACTTTCGGCAATCATTTTGGATTCCGGCCAAGATCCGCCGTTTTTCACCAAAATTGTTATAGGCGTTTCAAATTTGTTTGTTCATTATGGATTTTTTGCTTTGATTTTTTTGGTACTCTTGGGTATTTGGGTTTGGCGACTGTCTTCTACTTCGAGGGGAAAAGTGTATCTTGATAACTTGCGCTTGTCTGCTCCGGCTATTGGCAACCTTTATAAAAAACTTTATCTTTCTAGAATTACCGACAACTTAAATACAATGCTTTCCTCTGGTGTTCCGATAGTTCGGGCGATAGATATTACCGGAGATGTCGTGGGTTCTTTGGTTTACAAAGATTTATTGGCAGATGTGGCCGATGGCGTGAAATCTGGACTATCTCTTTCTTCAGCATTCGAAAAACATCCGGAACAAATACCTGGAATCTTGGTGCAAATGGTCCAAGTGGGCGAAGAAACGGGTTCACTTGGAAATATTTTGAAAACTCTAACGGATTTTTACGCGCGCGAAGTTGATGGCGCAGTGGATACACTGGTGGGCTTGATAGAGCCGGTGATGATTGTGGTTTTGGGTCTTGGGGTGGGTATACTTTTGGTTTCTATTTTGATGCCTATTTACAATATGGCGGGGTCAATAAGTTAAAGGGGTGTGGATAACTCCATTGCATATATATTCTTATCTATATGATATAATTAAGGCATTAAAAATAAGTCGAAAAATTATAAGTTATTATTAGATAAAAAAGCGCCGCGTTTTAATGGACAGTTACGCGGCATGATTTTGCAAAATCACATGAAAAATTTGAAAAAAGGTTTTACATTGATAGAACTCTTGGTCGTCGTTGCCATTATTGGTATTTTGGCATCAGTTGTTTTGGCATCATTGAATACAGCGCGTGCAAAGGGTTCCGATGCAGCCATAAAAGCAAACTTGGCAAATATGCGCGCTCAAGCTGCTATTTATTATGATACAAACAATAAATACAGTGCCGCGGCTGTTACTTGTACTGTTACAGGTGCTAATCCTAATGTTCTGACGGGTTGTACTGATTTATTTGCTGATGCAACGATGCAATCTGGTCTAAAAGCAGCAGCTAGTGCTTCAGGACAGACAGTTACCGCTACTACTGATTCTGCTGGTGGATTATATGGTATTGAAGCAGTGTTGAAAACTAGTACAACTGCAGGTTGGTGTGTTGATTCAGGCGGTAAGTCAGAGGCGGTGACCCTTGCCACTGCCAATACTGCGGTTGCGGTAACAGCTTGTCCGTAATCTATTAAGTTTTTTACGCAAAAACCACTCTTTGAGAATCTCTTAGGGTGGTTTTTGTTTTTTGGTTATATGATATAATAAAGCTATGAAGAGTAAAAAAATATTAAATAGAGGATTTACATTACTTGAGCTTCTGGTGGTTGTGGCAATAATCGGTATTTTATCCGCGGTTGTTGTGTCGGCATTAAACAGTGCCAGAAATAAGGGCGGCGATGCCGCCGTGCAGGCAAATTTGAAAAATGCCATTTCACAGGGAGAGATTTTTTATGGTACTAATGCTGTGGCGATAAATACTTATACAAATGTTTGCACTAATGGCGTAGTCGGAGGAGCGAATGGCGTCGGCGCATTTGTGCTTGCGGCAGCAAAAGCTAATGGTTTAGTCAGTTACGATATTGATCCCGTGTCACCTGGTGGCACTCTGACGACAGCCACCTGCAATGATAGTGCATCTGCCTGGGCAGCGGAAGTACCGCTTAAATATATGAGTGGTATGTGGTGCGTAGATAGCGCGGGAGTTTCTAGACAAGAAACCACTTCAATTTTAACTGGAACTGCTTGCAATTAATTTATAATATAAAAATATATGATATTATTTAGCACTCTCATCTTCTTCATTTTTGGTCTGATTATCGGCAGTTTTCTAAATGTTGTAATTCTTAGATTAAATACAGAGCGGTCTTTGAGTGGGCGGAGTGCTTGTATGTCTTGCATGAACACGCTCTCTTGGTATGAGCTTTTTCCAGTTTTTAGTTTTTTGGGGTTGCGAGGCAGGTGCCGAAATTGCAAAACGAAAATATCTATTCAGTATCCACTTGTGGAATTAATCACCGGTCTCATTTTTGCCGCACTTTTTTTGAAATTCCAAGATATTTTCTTTCTGAACACCCTCGCTTTTAGTTTTACCTACGCTTACTACGCTATCGTATTTTCTTTATTAATGGTTATTGCTGTTTATGATTTAAAACATAAAATAATTCCTGATTCGCTTTCTTTAGCTCTGGGTATTTTGACTTTTTTTGGTTTGTTTTTATTTAGTACGGGTAATTTTTCTGTGTTCTCTTTGCATTTGCCTACTCTATGGGATATTTTAGCAGGACCTTTAATTGCTTTGCCTTTTGCCTTATTGTGGCTGGTGTCTGCCGGCAGATGGATGGGGCTCGGTGATGCCAAATTGGCACTTTCTTTGGGGTGGTTGCTGGGTTTATCAGCCGCATTTTCCGGCGTAGTGGTTGCTTTCTGGATTGGAGCTATCGTCGGTATAATGCTGGTTATTTTCTCTCCGAAACACGGCATGAAAAGCGAAATTCCCTTTGCGCCGTATTTGGTTTTAGGTACTCTCTTGGCATTTATATTTAGTTTAAGTATTTTCCCAATTTTATAATGAACAAGAAAATTAAAACAAATGCAGGAATGACTTATGTAGAGCTAATTGTTGTTCTTAGTATTTTTGCGATTATGTCTTCGGTGGTTATATTTAACTACGGAAGTTTTCAAGACAGGGTTGATTTAAAAAATTTGGCTAGCGATATCGCCTTGCAAACCGTTGGGGCGCAAAAATCAGCTCTTTCTGGTTTGTTGCCAACTCAGACGCCAACAGTGTCTCCTTGGAAGCCGGCTTATGGAGTTTATTTTAATCTTGCCAACAACAAAAGCTTCATTTATTTTACAGACCTTAATAACAGCAATTTTTTCAATGGCACTAATTGTACCGGAGAATGTTTGAATTATATTACTATCACAAAAGGTAGTTATATATCCAGAATAGACAGCTATCTGGGCGCAGTTGCCACTTCAATAATAAATCCAATCTCAATTACTTTCAAAAGACCGAATTCCAGCGCAATTTTCAGTTATTCTGACGGCACATCTATAACGGGTTTTGATTATATCCAAATTACCATTAGTTCTCAGAGAGGAGCTGTGGCTTTGATAAAAATATATCCTTCGGGTAGGGTGCAGGTGAATTAGATTATGCAAAAAAATATTATAAAAAAAGAATCAGGGTATACAATTTTGGAAACAATGATTGCTATTTCTCTTTTTATAGTCATCGTGATGGCGGGCATGGGGGCATTACTCAATGCCAATCTACTTAGTAACAAAGCGCAAAATATGCGTTCCATTATGGACAATCTGAGTTTTATCGTGGAAGATATGGGTAGAAACATGAGGACGGGTTACACCTACCACTGTGTTGATAGTGTTGATCCTGTTCTTACTCACACCAATGCTCGTAGTTGCCCTAGTGGGGGAGGAGGTATTTCTTTCAAGTCTTCTCTTGATAGTAGCCAATGGGTTTATTTTATAGGTACTTATAACGGGAAACCTGGAATTTTCAAATCAGTAGATGGGGGAGTTAGTTTTGTGCAATTAACTCCGGATGAAGTTATTCTCAATCCAGTTTCCGGTTTTTCTGTTTTGGGCGCCGAGCCACCGCCAGGTGATAATCAACAGCCCTTCGTTACCATAAAATTGGTCGGAACAATAATTTTAAATAGCACTGTTTCTACACCTTTTTCCCTACAAACTTCTGTGTCGCAAAGACTTGTAGATTTATGATGAAAAAAAATATTAAATTAAATAAAGCTTTCACTTTAGTCGAAACACTTGTCGCTATTTCTATTTTTTCTATGTCGCTTTTAGGATTGATGTCGATTTTAGCTTCCGGTATAACAAGCACTACTTACGCAAAGCAAAAGACGGTAGCCAGTTATTTGGCGCAAGAGGGCATTGAATATGTCAGAAACATGCGGGACACTTCTGTGCTTTATAGTGCCACTGGTCAGATTGGCTGGGATAGTTTTAAAACTAAACTATCTTCATGTGTTTTGGGGAACGAGTGCGGTTTTGTTAAACCAGTAGTGCCCTTCAATGTTTCTCTTTGTACCGCCCTTAATCAATGTAAATTATATGTAAACAACGGAGGTTACGATACTGTTTCAAGCGGCACAAATTCCGGCTTTGTTCGGAAAGTTTGGATGACGACTATTAATGCGGATGAAGTGAGAATTTTTTCTAAAGTTTCTTGGACGCAGGGTTCGGGTAATTACGATACAACTTTTTCGGAAGATTTATTTAATTGGGTACTATAGGATAGTTATAAAGTTTATAAAGTAAAAAATGAAATACAAAATATTTAAAAAAAATAAAGGACCTGCCCAGTACCGAAGTCGTAAGACTTCTGGTTCTGGGTTTGTGTTACTTTTTGCGGTTACGCTTGCGGCGTTGCTTCTTTCCATTGCTCTTGGTGTTGCCAATATAGCGCTCAAAGAAGTGAAGTTTGGGACTTCCGCCAAAGATGCAGGTAATGCTTTTTTTGCTGCCGACACCGGGGCCGAGCAAGCTCTTTTTAATGATAAATCTACAAGTTATTCACCAGCCCCAGGAGCTTGGAGTTTTGTCATTTCCGGACTAGGCAGTGATGCTAAAAGTTGCGCAAGAGTAAGTATTACAAAGGATATTCCTAATCCCCCGAACATACAAACGACAATTATCTCAGATGGATACAATAATGGAGGGGGTACGGGTGTTTGTAATCCGACAGCAAATACTGTAGAGCGTGAATTGAAAACTATCTATTAATTATTGGCATGGACAAAACGCAAACTCAAAAAAGAATACAAAAACTGCGAAGTGAAATCGCGCGTCTTCGAAATGCTTACCACATAGAGAATGCGCCTGGTGTGACTGATGATATTTATGATTCTTTGACCCGCGAGCTTAAAGAACTTTTGCAAAAGTATCCCGAGTTTAATGATTTGAATTCTCCGGAAAACAGAGTCGCTGGCAAACCCTTGGATAAATTTGTGAAAGTTAAGCACGAAACTAGGATGCTTTCTTTGAATGATGTTTTTAATGAAGAAGAATTATTTGATTGGGAAAAAAGAATTAAAAAATTACTTATAGGTAGTGAGATCAATTATTTCTGTGAAGTAAAGTTCGACGGACTAGCCGTGTCTTTAATATATGAAAATGGTATTTTTACGCGCGGAGCTACAAGAGGGGATGGATTTATTGGTGAAGATATAACGCAGAATTTAAAAACAATACATTCTATACCATTGGTTTTAAACCCCCTCCTTTCACCCGAGGGGGTAGGGGGTGGTAATTTAAAATATCTTGAGGTTCGCGGAGAAGTATTAATGTCTAAAAAAACATTAATTTCTTTAAATAAAAAAAATAAAAAGGAAAATAAACCACTCTTTGCCAACAGCCGAAATGCGGCCGCCGGAAGTCTGCGGCAACTAGACCCGGAACTGGCGGCCGAAAGAAAACTGGATTTTTTCGCTTATGATATTGCAGAGATGAAAGAGGCAGGACCTCTACTGAGAGGTCCTGCCTCTAAGTTACAAACCCACTCCGAGAAACATAAACTTCTGAAAAGTTTTGGTTTCAATGTGGATCAAGATGATGCAGTCTGTAAAGACTTAAAAGAAGTAATTTCTTTTATAAAAAAGTTTGAAAAAATTCGACCTAATTTTCCATATGGCACCGACGGTGTCGTTATTTCTGTTGACAATCTTAAATTGCAAGAAATTTTAGGAGTTGTCGGCAAAGCGCCTCGTTATATGGCTGCCTTCAAATATCCGGCTGAAAAAGCGACGACTGTAGTGAAAAATATTGTTGTGAATGTCGGCCGTACGGGAGTGCTTACCCCGCTGGCTATTTTTGAGCCGACCCTGGTGGCAGGTTCCACTGTTTCCAAGGCGACCTTGCACAATATGGACCAAATTGAACGTTTGGGATTAAAAATAGGGGATACGGTGGTGATAGAAAAAGCGGGAGACGTGATTCCGAAAGTTGTGGAAGTATTGACTAGAATGCGAATAGGTAAAGAGAAAAAATTTAAAATGCCAGAAGTTTGTCCGACTTGCGGGGGAAAAATAGAGAAAAAAGAATTGCCCGGACAGAAATCTGTCGCCTATTATTGCAGTAATTCAAAATGTTCCGCCAAAAACGAGAGATATTTGGAACATTTCGTTTCCGTTTTTGAGATATATGAGCTCGGGCCGAAAATTTTAAGGCGGTTTAAGGATGAAGGTTTGATCACAGACGCCGCGGATATTTTCACCTTGACCAAAGAAGACATTGCGCCGCTCCAAAGATTTGGAGAAAAAAGTGCGGAAAATATTGTGCAAGAAATAAAAAACAAAAAGAAAATTTCATTTGCCAAATTTCTCTGGGCGCTTGGTATACTCCATGTGGGGGAGGAAACGGCACGAGACATAGCGGTGCATTTTAGCACATTGGAAAAATTATTAATTTCAGCAAGGACTACCCTTGCTGAGATAGACAATATAGAAAATATCGGTCCGGCTGTGTCGAAAAGTGTCAATGAATTTTTTAACGATAAAAATAGTTTGAATTTTATAAAAAAATTACAGGAAAATGGTGTGATTATAGAGAAGGCGGAAAAAACAAAAGCGGGAAAATTTACCGGACTTAATTTTGTCTTGACGGGCACACTTGCCCAAATGTCACGCGAGATAGCCAAGGAAAGAATTCTGGCCTTAGGTGGAAAAGTTGTCGGTTCGGTGTCAAAAAATACTTCGTATGTTGTGGCAGGCATTGACCCCGGCTCCAAGCTTAAAAATGCGGAAAAACTCGGAGTGAAAATATTAAACGAGAAAGAATTTCTAGAAATACTGAAATAAACTTTCCTTTTTCCGTAAATAATGTAGATTTAAAGGTACGGAAGCGTCGCATAGCGGTCTAGTGCGCAGACCTGGAAAGTCTGTGTGGGGCAACCCACCGAGAGTTCGAATCTCTCCGCTTCCGCATTGTTAAAATATCAGCATTTTTAGGCACATTTGCCAGTGCTGAATATGGACTTTTGAATTGATATTTCAACATATTTTGATCCTTGAACGAAAGGTTCCAAACTATGTTTTCAATGATTTCTCTCTTTTCAATGTCATCAGCTAGTAAAAACCTTTTGGAGCTTCTGCTGGCTCGTAAAAACACTTCTCTTGTTGGTTCCAAGGTGGAAATTTTCATAGCGTGTTTTTCTTTCATATCGCTAATTTGTTTAGTTAAAAGCGTTTTTTCATTTTGAATTTCCAATATTTTGCTGTCATAAATCTCTTTAGAAACTTGCCGATCTAGGAAAGTATCAACTAGGCGAGATTCTTTCACTACAAGGGCGTCTAGGCTCTTTTGGAGGGTAGCTAGAATTGATTTCATATACTCGTTATCTAACCCTAATTTCTCTTTAGCAGAATCATACAGAATTTCAACAAGCGTTTCGTCGATATTAAATTTCTCAAAGAGTGAAGCAATAATAGGATATAGGGAATTTTCTCGCATATATGTTTTGTGTTCAGTACAGACCCCTTTGCTATTGGTGCAGTAATAATAATGATGTCCTTTTTTCAAGGAAGCAGTTAATGAACAACCACAATTTTCGCATTTTAGAAACCCACGCAAAGGGAAGAAATGAGTTTTAACTCTCGGACGATTCTTGTTATGTAGAACATTTTGAACCGTATCAAACAATTCTTTTGAAACTAAAGGCGGATGATTGCCAATATACAATTTTTCGTCTCTACGCATAAGTCCGCAGTAAAAAGGATTATTTACAATCTTATAAACATTTCCACCAAAATATTTTTTTCCAGTTTTTGTTTTTAATCCCTCGTTGCATAAAATCTCTGCGATGTTTTTAAAACTATAACTGCCAGTAGCATAGAGTTCAAAAGCCCTAATGACATATTTTGAATTAACTGGATCAATGACAATAGTGATAGTAGCCCTATCGTTTAAGTAGCCAAATGGAGCACGGCTTGGCCAGCAACCTCTCTCTAACTTTGCCCGATGACCTCTTTTGATATTACTGCTTAAATCACGAATGTATTGGCTAGCCATTCCTTGCTCAATACTCATAAGCAGAACATTATCATTTGGCAAAAAGTTTTTCTCAAAAGTTTGTATTCTTTTAATTTGATCATTTTGTAAGAGCCATTGAATCTGTCCGCTATCAATAGGGTTGCGAGTAAGCCTGTCAATTTTCCAGCAGAGTATCGCTTCCGCTTTTCCCGAAGAAACAAATTTAAGCATTTCGTTGAAAACAGGACGACCCGGAGCTTTAGCCGATTTGCTTTCTCTAAAAATTTTAACAATATCAAGACCCAGCCTTTCAGCTAAAGAAAGTAATTCTTTTTCTTGTGAATCCAAAGACAACACTTGGCGGTCATCTGATTCAGTTGATTTTCTGCAATATAGGACGAATTTCATAATATTTGGAATCATATACTTTTTTCGTTAAGAGTAAAGTTATCTGGTACTAAGAACGAAGAGTATTTTACATTCCCGCAGTATGTAGAGTAAAACTCTCGGGTGCGAGTTAAATATTCAGGTGGGATAGAAGCTTGCAGACCGATGACTGAATTTTGATTATAAATATTTTGAGGACGTAAAAGTTTCAATGAAGGAAAGTATTTGCGACGACCTGCGAGTGTTGAGTCATGAAAGTTTTTTGTTAAATACTTAGTTAAATAAAAACAAATTTTCCAACTACGCTTTACTCTAATATCAACAATTCCTTTAATGCCTTTCGGATTGGTGGGTGTGGCGATAACATCTTCTAAACCACTTTCCCAAATATCTTGTAAAGTTTTCTGAGCGACAAAAGGCATATTAAAAAGTAAGGTGTGATAATGAACTACCCCGTCTTCTTGGTGTTCAGGAACAGCGATATAAATAAGTTTCCTATGTTCTAAGTCATTACCATAAATATACCGATTCAATCTGCGAATAAAATCAGTAAAAAGAGGATTGGTTTTTTCAAGAAAAAGCAAAGAGCGATCAGCTAAGGTAAGAGTTAAAAACTTGGTAGTGAAATATGTGGTTTCAGTTTCAAAATGTCTTTGGTGGTTAGCACTTATCAATCTTTTCATTTGAGTGGATGCCCGACGAATAGAGCGTTCAATGTATTCCTCTTTTGTTTCTGGTTCAATCTCCCGATGTCTGATTTCTCTCGCTATCAAATTGCCGTCCTCACGAAAAGCACCATACTCGCGACCATATTCCCAATAGGTGCCACCTATGGGTTTATTCTTTATGCGAGTAGAACCATACTCCAAAGGGCGTGAAGTAAATTCATAAAATTCAATCAATCTTCCCGAAATTACCGCTTTATTACTAGTTTCCATAATTTTAATCTGTCATTAAGTGTCCTATACTCAAGAGAAGAAATGCGCGCGCGTTCCGCGCGCAATGCACTACTCTGAATCATTAACACCGTCCAAAGGCGCACCGCCCCGAACTGATAAATCAGTTTCGGGGGCGGTACGCCCCTTTTGCCCGACCTTAGCAAAAATGATATACAAACTGGCATAGGAATTTAGATATTCCTGTGCGGTTTCGTCTGGCAAATCTAAATCGTATTTCTCTTTGAAATATGTTTGGATTCGTTCTACTAATAATTGGCTAAACTTTTTCACATAACAATTGTTTCAGTTTTCACTAACAACTTATAGACTACTTTTCCTATACGCTAACAACAAAAAATACGCCTATTTCTAGGCGATTAAAGCAAAATTATTAACGTTAAGTAAAAGTGGTAAGAATTATGCTATGTCAAAATATTCTCTGTTTAAAGAATATGCACGAACTTTAAGATGGATTATTAAATCGTGACTAACGTGCAATTTTACCTTGAAAATTTGATTCATTCTTTTAATTTCTTGGGAAATAACGGCATCGCTTTGCATTGTTAATTTTCTCAAATTAGCTATGCCAGATTTTTCATTCAGAAGAAGATATTTAATAATTTTCATTCGCTGACTTTCACTATCAAGCGGATAGCAATATTCGGGATTCTTGGTTTGATAAATACCTTTCTTGTCATCAATTTTTATTGATACCTTAGGTGGAATTTCAGTAAAAGCAGATTCAATTTCGTATCGTTCAATTTCTTCCTCTAACTCGCGATGAGGGTATTTTAGAATGGAAAGCCAACTATACGCGTCATCACTTTTTACAGTCATATGTATTTCACGTTTACCCTCTGGGGTAGTTATAGAGTGTATTTTAGACAAAACCTCATAAAATTCTTTAATCAAATTCATACCACCATAATACGAAAAACCGTCTTGCTTCAATTCTTCTTCAAGAATAATAATGTCTTGATCCACTGGCTCAAAATCTGCTGGAAGCATTTTGGAGCAGATAAGGTCTAGTATTTTGATTTGGTCGTCTCTGTGGCTCATACCAGCAATCTAGCAATTTTTTATTAAAAAAGCTATGATTATTTAATATGAAAAAGAAAATTATTATCTTGGGAATTTGTCTTTTAATTATAATTTCAGCTGTAAGTTATTTGGGGTTCAAACAATATCAAAGTGCAAAAATTGAAAAAGAGAAAGAAGCTCAAGTATTACTAGATCAACAGCAAAACACTTCAAATATTGTATCTGTAGCGCAAATTAATAAAACTAATGTTACCGATGTGTTTTATGGTTTTTTTCAATACCAAATAGAAGACAAAGGTTCAACCATAGAACCCGGCCAGCGTTTTACAGTAAAAGTAGAAAAGGATAAAAAGTACCCACAAATAGGCAATGCAACTGGTGTGGTTATTGTGGATTATCCTACAGCAAATTATAAGTCTGGCGACAGACCTTCTCCTCAATACATTTTCTATACTGAATATGACCCACACAATTATTGGTATAAAATTTTAAAATTAAAAGCCGTAAATCTAAATTCGGGTGGTGATCAATAAATTATCTTTATTCTGTAACAAACTGGTTCCAACTTCATACCACACTCTCCGCAAAACGTGTAAGATTTGAACGGAAGTATTTAAGGCTATTTCTTGTATTGAAATTTTGATATAATGTAGGGCATGAGTAAAAATATTAAATTTATTTATGCACTCTTGATTATTACAATAACAGGCGGTGCGCTTGCTTATTATTTAGTTCAAAAAGAGCAAGACGTTGCTTATAGTATAAATACTCCATATCAATATCAGATACAAAATAAAAATACATCTACTAAGATAACTTCAGATAAGGCGTTAGAAATTGTGAGCAATTTACCTGAAGTAAAAAAATGGGAAAAATCGTTTACAAGCCCAGATGGAACAAGTCCAACAACAGGGGGCACTCCTGTTATAGATAATGACTCAGAGACAAGCACAACTTATGTAATTCATGTTTACGAAAACATGCCCGATCACACAGCCACTTTTAATTGGTATTATGTTGACAAAAACACAGGAGCAGTAACAAAGGAATTTTAATTTATAAATTGTTAATTAAAAAGGTTCCAACTTCGCACCACAGCCTCCGCAAAATTTGCTCGAAAACAAAATAGTTATCCACAACACAAAAAAAGGAAAAATGTTATAATAAAGGCAACCGGGAAAGATTCTCGTCGCTTCTTTTCTAGCCACTCTTTATTATTCAAGTAAAAAATCTATGAAAAAATTTAATAAGAATTCAATAGTGACTGCCTTTGTTCTTTTCTTTGTAGTAGGTTTTACTTTACCTGTCGCTACTTTTGCGGCGGGGGTTGTCGTGAACCTTGGGTCAGCCGGTAATTTTACAATTTTAGCAAAAACGGGAATCTCAACTACCGGAACTACCTCAGTAGTTGGTGATATTGGAGTTAGTCCAGCGGCGGCGACTTTTATTACTGGATTTGCCCTGACTCTTCCGGCAGGAAGCGCATTTTCCACATCGTCTTTGGTGACTGGAAAAGTCTATGCGCCTGGCTATGCAGATCCAACTTCTTCCAATTTAACTACTGCAATACTTGATATGCAAAATGCTTATACGAGTGGTGCGGGACAAGCACCTAGCGCAACCGAATTGGGAGCTGGAAATATTGGCGGGTTAACAATTGCTCCAGGCGTGTATAAATGGGGTACCGGTGTTACGATACCGACAGACGTCACTCTCGCTGGTAACGCAAACGATGTTTGGGTTTTTCAAATAGCACAAAATCTTAATGTCAGTTCCGGGGTAAAAGTTATTCTAAGTGGTGGAGCTCAGGCTAGTAATGTTTTTTGGATTGTTGCCGGTCAGACAACTCTCGGCACCACGTCCGTTTTTAATGGAAATATATTAGATCAAACAGCTATTGTGTTAAATACTGGCGCGCAATTAAATGGCCGAGCATTAGCACAGTCCGCCGTTACCTTGGACGCAAGCACTGTTAGTATACCAGTTGCTAATTCATCATCTAATAATAATGGAGGCAATGTAAGCACTAGTGGAGGATTATATCCAAGTGGTGGGACCACTGGAACTGTGGCTCAGAGTTCTATGCCTACAACATTGCAAGTTTCTCCAAGTGTCACGATGATCACAATGTCCCCAGGTTGTTCCGGGGGAAATAAGTACAACACATCAACAGGTGAAATTTGTAATAATAATACTGTCACCACTACGACTTCATACAACTTCGGCGCCGCAACTCTCAAGAATGGGAGCAGAGGTAGTGCCGTTATGGAACTTCAAAGATTTTTAAATGACAAATTAAATCTTGGTTTAGTGACAGATGGCAAACTGGGTCCAAAGACAATTGCCGTGATAAAACAATGGCAAAAAGATCACGGTCTGGTCGCAGATGGTATGGTCGGTGTAAAAACAAAAGCAATAATGAACTCTACAGTTCAGTAAAATTTATTAAGTTTAAGTTTTAATAAATAAATTTATGCAATATCTTAATAAAAATCTAACAGTAATTGTATTAGCTATCTTAGGTCTTGGTTTGGTTTCGATTTTTACTTTTGGGGGATTTAAGAATAATTTTACGGGAAAATCTCTAGCGGCTACGGTTGTGGCTGCCAATCTTTCATCAGCTACCAACTTTTCGGTTCTGGCGGCCCTGTCTACGAGCTCTGCCGCTTCGGGTACCACTACTTCCGGCGATTTGGGTCTCAGTCCCGGTCTGGCTGTTTCCAGGACTGGTACTTGGACAGTAGGAGGTACAGAATATTTCGGTCCATCGAGTGCCGCATTTAATGCGCAAGCGGATGCCTTAATTGCTTTTAATAACTTAGTAAGTGAAACTCCAGATGGTGTATGGGCCAGCGCGAGCCCGACACCCGGAGTGTGGAATATTGCTACCGATACCACTTTTGCCGGGCCGACACTGACTCTCACTGGCAGTCCCACGGATGTTTGGGTTTTCCAAATCGGGAATGATATGACTTTTACCGGTTCGGTTGTTCTTGCTGGCGGAGCACAAGCTTGCAATGTTTTTTGGGAAGTTGGACGAGATGCAACAATTGGCGCAGGCAGTAGTTTTGTAGGAACGCTTATTGCGTCGCGAGACATTACTTTAGCGTCCGGCGCAACGGTAAATGGCCGACTCATTTCTCTCAACAGCTCAATAACAGCTACTGGCGCTGCTCATACTATTTCAGGTCCTGGGACATGCGTAGCTGCTCCTACAACCGAAACAATTAATGTCACAAAAGTTGTAACTGGTGGCACCAAAGCAGTTGCCGACTTTCATCTCTTCGTCAACGGTTCACCGGTCACTTCAGGCGCTGTTAACAGTTTTAATGCGCCCGCCACATATACCGTTACAGAAACTCCGAGTCTCAACTACACCGCAACATTCTCTGGTTCTTGCCCTGGCGGTGTTATAAATCTTACTTTAGGCAATCCTGTTCTCTGCACTATTACTAATACTTATACTGCTCCTGCGCCGATTCCATCTCCATCAGGTGGAGGTGGTGGTGGACCTCTAATATCAACACCAGTTCCGCCGTTGATTAGTGTTCTGAAAATTCCAACTCCACTATCTTTACCTCAAGGACCCGGACTGGTTACATACGATTACACGGTCTTAAATGTTGGAACAGTCGCGATGAACAATGTTAAGGTTACTGATGATAAATGTTCCAATGTAAGTTTTATAGGAGGAGATACAAACGGTGATTCAAAATTAGATATCAATGAAATTTGGAAGTATCATTGTGTTACAACGCTTACGCAAACTACCACAAATACTGTGACTGCTACTGGTGTTGCGAACGGTATTACCGCAGTTGATACTGCCGAGGCTACGGTTGTCGTAGGTGTGCCGCTTGTTCCGCCACTCATTCATGTGGTAAAAGTTCCCAATGTGTTTGTTCTTCCTGCGGGCGGCGGAGCAGTTACTTATATGTACACGGTAACTAATCCCGGAACAGTGCCGCTTAGCAATGTCAGCATTACAGACGATAAATGTACCGGCTTGCCGGGTCGGGTCACCGGACACCCCGGAGACCTAAATAAAAATAATTTACTTGAAAGCAACGAGTCGTGGAGCTTCACCTGCCAAACGTATCTTACCCAAACGACGACAAACATTGGCACAGCAGATGGAAGTGCCAATGGAATGACGGCCGTTGACCACTCACTGGCCACGGTTGTAGTGGCTGTTCCAGGTCTTCCAAAAACAGGTTTTCCTCCAGAAGAAAAAAATGAATCTTTCAAAAATTTCCTTAAAACATTCGGTATTAGTTATTAGTCTTGCCGGGATTGCATTATTTTTCTCTCTTGGGTTTTCTACTCAGAATCACAATCCTAAGATAGCTTTATCAAGCGCGCAAGCAGACGCAGGTTTTCCTGTGCGCATTAGGATTCCCAAGATAAATATTGACACATCTGTTGAAAAAGTTGGACTTACACCCGAAGGAGCGATGAGTGTTCCGATGTATCCCCAAGATACGGCCTGGTTTGACTTGGGTCCACGTCCGGGAGAATTAGGGAGTTCGGTAATTGATGGACACTCCGGATATAAAGACAATAAACCAGCTGTATTTGATAATCTGGGCCAGTTGCAAAAAGGGGACAAGGTATATATTGAAGATGAAAAAGGAGAAATCAACACTTTCGTTGTGCGTGAATTAAGAAATTACGACCCAAACCAAAATGCGGAAGATGTGTTTAGTTCGGATGACGGAATTTCCCATTTAAATCTCATAACCTGCGGAGGTGCTTGGGACGAAACAGACAAAACCCATTCAAGTCGATTGGTGGTATTTACTGACAAAGAAACAGAATAGTAAAAAAAGATTGAGTATGGTATAATTACCTCATGAAAGGATACAATACAAACATAGAAAAAGATGCTATCGAAAATACAAATTTTCGAAAAGTTTTATACACTGGCAAGCATAGCCAGATGGTTTTGATGAGTTTAAGGCCGAACGAGGAAATTGGAATGGAAGTTCATCCGGACAATGACCAATTTTTCCGTTTTGAAAAAGGTGTTGGTAAATGCATCATTGACGGCAATTCTTACGATCTTGCCGACGGTTCAGTTATCATCGTTCCAGCCGGGGCAGAGCACAATATAATAAACACATCAAATACAGATGATTTAAAACTTTACACGATTTATTCTCCGGCTCATCACAAGGACGGCATTGTGAGAGCTACTAAAGAGGAAGCGGAAAAAGACGGTCCCGAATTTGACGGGAAAACAACGGAATAAAAAAGTTAAGGCAAAAATATAAAAAAAGAGTAGAATATAGTTATGCTATTTTCTGCCGTGATTACCATACTCGGTCTTTCGGTTTTTGAGACCATTTCGTCTGTCGATAACGCTATCATTAACGCGGAGGTGCTTTCCACCATGGGCAAACGTGCTCGGGGATGGTTTCTGACCTGGGGGATGTTGGTGGCTGTTTTTGTGGTTCGGGGGTTTCTGCCATTTTTTATAATCTGGGGATTTAATCCGTCCCTGAATGTTTGGCAAGTTTTGTCGGCTACTTGGTCCAGTAATCCGCTGGTTCAAGATTCTATACACAGATCGGCTCCTGTATTACTTATTGCTGGTGGAGTATTTTTGCTTTTTTTGTTTTTGCACTGGTTATTTTTAGAAGACAAAAACTTGGGTTTGCCGAGGACAGAGAAATTTTTTATGACTCAAGGGGTTTGGTTTTACGCGACTGTTTCTATTTTACTTGTTGTTATTTCTTGGTTTGCCCTAAAGCAAAATAATCTAATGGCTTTCGGCGCGGTAGTGGGCTCGAGTCTGTTCTTTATAACTCACGGCTTCAAACAAAACGCGGAAATAGAGGAAAAAAGTCTGCTGAATAGCGCGCGTTCCGATTTGAGTAAACTCTTTTTTTTGGAAATAATAGATACCACATTTTCCATCGATGGCGTACTCGGGGCTTTTGCTTTCACTCTTTCGGTGCCTTTGATTCTGCTCGGCAACGGTTTGGGTGCTCTCTTGGTGCGACAACTTACAGTCAGTAACATAGAAAGAATTAAAAAATATGTTTATCTGAAAAATGGCGCCATGTATTCAATTTTGGTTTTGGGTATAATTATGATATTGCACAGTTTTGGTTTTAGTATTCCGGAATATGTTTCACCACTCTGTACGTTCATCATTATTGGATTGTTTTTTTGGAAATCAAAAATGCATCTCAATAATTTATAATATTTTTTATGGAAAATACGCAAAAATTCAAAGAGGAATATGGAAAGCTTAATCCTGCCCAAAAGGAAGCGGTGGACGCTATTGATGGACCGGTGATGGTGGTGGCCGGCCCGGGGACGGGGAAGACAAAAATATTAACATTTCGCATTGCCAACATTTTAGTTAAAACAGACACAGCCCCAGAAAGCATTTTAGCGCTTACTTATACCACTTCTGGAGTTATTGCAATGCGTGAGAAACTTTTAGAGATAATTGGCGACAGGGCATATCGAGTAAACATTTTTACATTCCATGCTTTTTGTGAACACATCATAAAAGAATTTCCTTTTTATTTTAAAGAACTTGAAGATGGAAGAGTCATAGCTGATTTAGAGAGAGTGGAAATTATTGAATCTATTATTAAAAAAAATAAGTTTGAGCATCTTGTTTCTTTCCATGATGAGTTCTCTTTTCTGAATAAAATAGTCGATGGAGTGTTGACGATAAAGAGGGAAGGATTGTCGCCTTCAGATTTTGATAAAAAGTTATCAATTTGGAAAAAAGAACTTTATGAGAATGATGGTATTTACTATAAAAAAGATTTTGGAAAGTTTAAGAAAGGGCAAATTAAACCCGCCGAAGAAGAAAAAATAAACAAAAAAATAGACAGAGCGCAAGAATTGAAAGAAATTTTTTCTCTTTATCAAAATGAGTTGAAAAATCGCGGTTTGTATGATTTTTCCGATATGATTCTATATGTTTTGGAAGAACTTTCAAAAAATGAAAATTTAAAAGCTGACATTCAAGAAAAATACCAATATATTTTAGTAGATGAACATCAAGATACCAACGAAGGACAGAATAATTTAATAGAATTTTTAACTAACGCTTTACACCTAGAAGGAAAACCAAATATTTTTACCGTGGGCGATGAAAAACAATCTATTTATAGGTTTCAAGGGGCAAGCGCGGAGACATTCTCGCGATTTAGTAATCTATATAAAGACATAAAGTCAATTAAACTAAAGGAGAATTATCGATCAACGCAGAATATTTTAGATGGTGCTCATAGTTTAATTGTGAAATCTAAGGGCTTAGAAGACAGCATTAGTCTACATTCAAACACAAAAGACAATGAAAAAATAAATGTGTTAGAGTTTTCAAACTATAAATTTGAACTCTTATATATAGTCGAAGACATAAAATCAAAAATTGAAAATGGAATAACACCTAGTGAAATCGCAGTACTTTATCGAGCCAATAAAAATGTTTCTGACATAAAAACAATTTTAGATTTCTATAAAATTCCTTACACCATTTTTTCAAAAGACAAAGTGTTAGATGACCCGAACATAAGAAATCTCATTAATATTTTGAAAGTTATTTTTAATTTAAACGACGACCACTATTTGGGAAAAGTTCTCTTTGCTAAGTTTTTAAATCTTGATGCGTATGATGTGGTCAGAATTTTAGATAAATTTAAGTCTTTAAGAAAAGAAGAGAAGAAACATATTTTTGCAATTATTGAGGATGAGAAAACTCTGAACGAAATAGGGGTAAAAAATCCTAAAGACTTTTCAAGTCTTGCTAAAGTTCTGAAAGAGTTGAAAACTGAATCCTTAAATCAAAACTTTCCGGATTTCTTCAAGATATTTTTGGAAAAAATAAATTATATAAAATATATGATTGCCTCTCAAGACGGTCGTATTCAACTTTTAAAACTTGATAAACTTTTAGATGAAATAAAAAGTCAAAATCAAAGAAAAAAAGAATATGGTTTAGCTGATTTTGTTTATTTTGTTGATTCGTTTATTAAATACAATTTAGATATAAAAAGTACCGACCCAGAAATCATCGAAGGAGTGTCTTTAATGACGGCGCATGGTTCGAAGGGAAGGGAATTTGAATATGTCTATATAATAAATGCCACTAGGAAATCTTGGGAAGCGAGTCGTGGTGGAAGTGGTATTACTTTGCCTATTTATCAATATGATGGTGATATGGAAGACGAAAGACGACTTTTTTATGTTGCCATGACGCGCGCCAAAAAGAATTTAAATATTTCTTTTTCTAGGACAGATAACGACGGCAGGGAACATGAGGAATCTGAATTTGTTAAAGAAATTAATACTTCAGTTAAAAAAGAAGAGAAAATGAAAAGTTTTGAAGAAAAAAATATAAACAAACTCGCCTTATTTATGAATTCCGAAAATAAGGCGGCTTCTTTGTTTGATCCTGAGTATTTAAAACAGCTTTTCTTTAAAAGAGGGCTTAATGTTACCGCGCTTAATAATTATTTAGCTTGCCCTAAAAGATATTTGTATAAGAATTTAATTAGAATTCCCGATATATATTCTCCAAGTATGAAGTTTGGAAGCATTATTGATCTTTCCTTGAATAAATTTTTTGAAAAGTCCAAAGAAGAAGAAAAAATTCTACCAAAGAAAATTCTTCTAGGGGAATTTGAGAACGCTTTAAACAAATTCAATTTATCGGAAAAAGATGAAGAAAAGTTTAGAGAAAGAGGAGAAAAAGCGCTTGCTGATTACTACGATGAGTATTCCAAAGAATGGACATATAAAGTAGACATGCAATTTTTTATTGAAAGAGATTTTAAACTTAACAATGGAGATACTCTAAAATTGAGCGGTATTTTAGATAAAATAGAATACATAGAGGATTTGTTTTCACCCAACATAAATATCATTGACCATAAAACGGGCAGAACTTTTTCTGAGAAAACAAAAGAACAAAAGGTTGATTATGAACGACAACTGATTTTTTATAAGTTGCTTCTTGCTGATTACGGCAAGAGAGATTTTAAAATTAATAAAAGCACTCTTGATTTTATAGAAAAAAACAAAAAAGGAAATTTTGAGCAGTATTCTTTTGATGTTACAAAGGAACATTTAGAAAAACTAAAAGAAGAAATTAACATGTGCGCCAGAGAAGTTTTATCTATGGAATTTTTGAAAAAAGGTTGTAATAAAAAAGATTGCGAATGGTGTCAGATTGAAAAATAATTATGAATATCGCAAAACAGCGGAAATTTACAAAAAGAATGTTTAGGTGTATCTTTTAATCGAAAGAGGTACAAAATGAGCGAAACAAAGAGCATTGTTCCAGCAGACATTCCCAAGGGATACAAGAAAATGTTTCTTGGAAAGTATGGTTTTCTACGGCTGAGGCTGGGTCTGACCCCAGAAAAAGCCGAAGAGGGCGCGAGAGCGTATGTCGGCCTTGTTAGGTCGTCGATGAAAGAAGCAATGAAGTGAACCCGCTCGGGTTGCACGAGAACCGTGTGACAGGCGGGTTTTGTGCTTTTAATTTGGCTATATTTTGATATAATGCATTTATTACTAGTTTAATTTAAATATATGGAAACACATCACATACATGGTGAACCAATAGGTATTCATGATAGCGCTAAAGATGCTAAACATTGGATGGAAAATGGATTAACAAGGGAAGGATTAAAAAAACTTCAAGATAGGGCAAAAAATGGAGAAGAGGTTCATTTTACTGACGGAGAAGGCAGAAAATTTAAAATGCAGCACGATGAAAAAACAGGTTTTAGTGTAGATATAAGTCATCATAGTTAAAAATGAATCAAGAAACTAAAAAAGGAACATTACACCCGCTTTCACTTTTAGCCGAGGAGGCTTATAAGGTTTTTTCTGATATGGGTTTCGAAATTGCCGTCGGGCCGGAGATGGAGAGCGAGTGGTACAACTTTGATGTCTTGAATGTTCCGAAAGACCACCCGGCGCGTGACATGCAAGACACTTTTTGGATAAAAGAAAAAAAAGATTATGTACTTCGCACACACACTACCAGTGTCACTGCGCGGGCGATAGAACAAGCCGGCAAAGAAGGCAGAGTTCCTTGTGCTTTTGTTTCCATTGGAAAAGTTTTCCGAAATGAAGCCACGGACGCCACCCATGAAATGCAATTTTATCAGATAGATGGCGCGATGGTGGGTGAAGATATTTCCATTGCCGACATGAAGGGTGTGTTGACTCATTTTTATAAAAAAATGCTGGGCGAAGAAACGGTGATAGAATTTAGGCCAAGCTTTTTTCCTTTTACTGAACCGTCCATAGAGGTTTTTGCAAAATTCAAGGGTAAGTGGTTGGAACTGGGTGGCTCAGGGATGTTGCACCCGAATGTTTTACGCAACCTGGGGCTGGACCCCGCCAAAGTGCAAGGTTTTGCTTTCGGTCACGGCTTTGACCGCATCGCAATGGTTCGCTGGGGCATACCGGACGTGCGTTTTCTTTATCAAGGTGATTTGCGTCTCAATCAATTTTAATAACATAATTTATGTTGATTTCTTACAACTGGCTCAAATCTTATATACCGGAAGCACTTGATGCAGACAAGCTCACGGATATTTTTAATTATCATCTTTGCGAAATGGAAAGTCTGGAAAAATTGCCGGACGGAGACACGGTTTTTGATATAAAAGTTTTACCCAACCGTGCGCATGATTTGCTCTCACACCAAGGCGTGGCTCGTGAGCTTGCTTCGCTTTTAAATGTAAAATTTGTTGACCCTATATCGAAATATAAAATACCTGAATCTAAACCAACCAAATTAGAGATAAAAATAGGGGTAGATAAATGTCGCCGATATGTGGGCAGAATCGTGCGTAGTGTAAAAGTTGGCCCGAGTCCGGAGTGGGTGGTAAAACATCTCGAGTCAGTTGGACAGAGAAGCATAAACAATATGGTGGATGCGGCTAACATTGTTATGTTTGATTGTGGACAGCCAACACACGTGTTTGATCTAAATAAAATGAATAATGCGATAGTGGTACGCGAAGCCAAAGAAGGCGAAAGCTTAACCACCTTGGACAACAAAGAAGTAAGGCTGAAAAGTTCAAATATGGTAATTGCTTCTCCCTCTCCTTTACCAGGAGAGGGCAGGGGTGAGGTTTTAGCAATTGCCGGAATCAAGGGTGGAAAAATTGCCGAAGTGGACAATAATACAAAAGATATCATTTTAGAAGTCGCCAACTTTGATCCGACCTCGGTGCGAAAAACTGCGCAAGCTGTAAATATCGTGACCGATGCCAAGAAGCGTTTTGAAAACGATTTATCGCCGGAATTGTGTTCATATGCCATGCTGGAATTTTCCGCGTTGATTATGGAAATGTGCCCGGAGGCTGTTTTTGAAGACATGGTGGATGTTTATCCTCAAAAACAAGAAGTTAAAAAATTGTCTTTTTCAACCGGAAAAATTTCAAAGATTTTAGGTCTAAATGTTTCCGTAGAGGAGATAAGAGATATTTTAAAAAGATATAATTTTGAATTTGTGGAAAATAGCGGAAAATTTACAATCACTGTGCCATCCATGCGCCTGGACTTAGTCATTGAAGAAGATATGGCGGAAGAAGTGGGCAGGATTTTGGGTTATGACAAAGTAAAAGTTAAAATTTCCAAAATCAACTTCCAGCCGAAACAAAACGAAACTTATGCGAAAATACTTTGGGCCAGAAATAAATTACTGAATGACGGATACTCCGAAGTCATGAACAGCAGTTTTAGAAATACTGGGGAAGTTTCAGTTTTAGCTTCCGCTTCAGATAAAAATTTTTTGCGCACAAATTTATCTGACGGATTAAAAGAAAGTCTAAAACTAAACCAAACCAATATGCCACTTTTGGGATTGAGTGAAATTAAAATTTTTGAAATTGGAACTGTGTTTAAAAAAAGCGGGGAAGAAATGCATGTTGCCTATGCTGATAAAAAAGAAATAAAGGAAATGAAATTAGATGAATTTGGAAGAGAGGGAAATTCCTCCCTCCTTTCGGAGGAGGGGGTAGGGGGTGGTGATTCTAAATTCAAACTCTGGTCCCTGTTTCCATTCATCGCTCGCGACATTGCCGTGTGGGTGCCAGAGGAAGTAGAAAGTTCAAAAGTTTATAAAGTTATAAAGGAAAACGCCGGAGACATGGTGATAAGAGGTCCGGAATTGTTTGATGAATTTAAAAAAGGAAATCAAATTTCTTACGCTTTCAGATTGGTTTTCCAGTCTTTCGATCGCACTTTAACCGACCAAGAAGTGAACGACATTATGACTAAAATAACCAATAAAATCAAGGAGAACATTGGTTGGCAAGTCAGGTAAAATTTGCTATAATGTATCTGTAATGGCTAAAGAAAAAGAAACTAAAAAAGACGGAAAAAGCCTGTCCGCCTCTGGTGGGGTGCATCATTATGATGCCTCGGATATCTCGGTTTTAGAGGGCCTAGAGCCCGTTAGGCGCCGTCCTGGTATGTATATCGGTACAACAGGTCCTGAGGGGCTACACCACCTGGTTTGGGAGATTTTTGACAATTCCCGCGATGAAGCGATGGGTGGTTTTTGTAATGATATTGAAATAGTGCTTTTGCCTGGGAATCAAGTACGGGTAGTGGATAATGGCCGGGGCATACCTGTCGATATTCATAAAAAAACAAAAGTTTCCGCTCTGGAAACTGTCATGACGACCCTGCATGCTGGAGGAAAATTCGGCGGAGAACATAGTGGTTACAAAGTCTCAGGCGGTCTGCACGGCGTCGGCGCTTCAGTGGTAAACGCGCTTTCCATTTATTGCAAAGCGGAAGTTTATAAAGATGGCGGCAAATATGTGCAAGAATATTCTCAGGGTAAGAAAAAATCTGCGGTGAAAAAAACAGGCGCGTCTAAACTCCACGGCACGATTATTACGTTCGAGCCTGATAAAGAAATTTTTGGAGATATTGTGTTTGATTGGAACACGATAGTAAACCACATTCGACAGCAAGCATACCTAGTGAAAGGGTTAAAGATTTCCATAATTGATGCGAGAGAATGGGACAACAAGAAGGGTATGAATCAAGATGATGTTTTTTATTTTAGAGATTTAGGATTGGAACTCCCATCGGTTACTTTTTATTTTGAAGGCGGTCTTGTCTCTCTCGTAAAATATTACAACAAATTCCAAAAGCCGGTTCAGAATAATATTTTTTATGTTGAAAAAGAATTGGATAATGTCGGCGTAGAGATAGCATTGCAATATGTGGATGATATCACCGACAGAATTTTTCCTTTTGCCAATAATATTTACACCGGGGAGGGTGGCACGCATGTGACTGGTTTCAAAACGGCTCTGACCAGGACGCTCAATACCTACTGCAAGAAAAATGAAATGATGAAGGAGTCCGAAGGCGGTTTTACCGGCGAAGATGTCTTAGAAGGTTTGACGGCCGTGATTTCCGTCAAGCTCCGCGAAATTCAATTTGAAGGGCAGACCAAAGCCAAGCTGGGTAGTATGGAGGCTCAGGGGGCAGTGGCCACAGTCTTCGGCGAGGCCTTTGCTAATTTTCTGGAAGAAAACCCCGATGAAGCCAAAGCCATAATCAGCAAGTCAATTCTCGCCTTAAAAGCTCGCAAAGCCGCTAAAGCCGCCAAAGATTCTGTCTTGCGTAAGGGTGCACTTGAGGGTATGACTTTACCTGGAAAGCTCGCCGACTGCCAAAGTAAAAATGCATCCGAGTCCGAACTATTCCTGGTGGAGGGAGACTCCGCAGGAGGCTCGGCCAAGCAAGGGCGAGACCGCCGCACGCAAGCGATATTGCCACTTAGAGGTAAGATTTTAAATGTGGAACGTGCGCGCATCGATAAAATGCTGGCTTCCAAAGAAGTGAAGTCTCTGGTGATTGCGATGGGCACATCCATTGGCGATACTTTTGACTTGGATAAAATGCGTTATCATAAAATAATTATTGCCACCGATGCCGACGTGGACGGCTCACACATCAGCACACTTCTCCTGACTCTTTTCTACAGATATTTCAGACAGGTAATTGATGCGGGATACATCTACATAGCTCAGCCACCACTTTATAAAATAAAAAAAGGCAAAGAAGTTTCCTATGCCTATACCGATGAAGAAAAAGTAAAAATTATTGGTAAGAGTGCCGATGTGAGCGAGATACAAGAAATTGAGGAAGCCCCGACGCCCGAAGGGGTCGGGGTCCCGACCTCTCCTGATGAGGAGAGCGTCGGGAAAGAAAAATCAAATAAGATACACATTCAACGATATAAAGGTCTCGGAGAAATGAATCCGGAAGAACTCTGGGAGACGACCATGGACCCTGCTCACCGCATCCTGAAAAAGGTGATGATCAACGACGCCGAAGAAGCCAACAAAATTTTTGACATCCTCATGGGCTCCGAAGTTCCGCCAAGAAAATCTTTCATACAGTCAAATGCCAAGTTAGCTGAGATTGACATTTAGTGTTATTGATGTATAAATAATTAGAGGTAAATTCAGGTGTTTGGATTTTGGCAGACGAAAGGCCATCTGAGATGGTTCGTTGTTTCTACAATCTCAACCCTAACATTTCTGTTCGGCATTCAGCCGTTTTGGTATGAATGGGTGGTGATTGTATTATTCTATGCTGTATCGATTCTGGCCTTTTTCCAAACAATCTTCATTGGGAAAGGGGTCAACGAGCCGTACAGCATACATTGCATTTGGTGGAACGCATTAATCGGGACGATTTTGTTGCTACACAGGGTCGCCTAAAAGAACGCTCGCTGGTTGCAGTCGAGCGTTTTCGCTTTTATTCTTGATTATTTACATAGGTCAGACCTATGATATATAATATCGTTATGGCGTTGAGAGATTCTAATTTAGTAGAAAACGAATATTACCATATTTATAATCGCGGAAATGGTAAGGGTAATATTTTTAATTCCGAAGAAGATTATGACCGTTTTGCTAAACTTTTATATGTTTGCAATTCTGATAAAAATTTTACGTTTAGAAATTCGATTATAGAACAAAAAATAGATGCTTGGGATTTTGAAAGAGGAGAGCCTCTTGTGGAAATATGCGCCTGGGTGTTAATGCCTAATCATTTCCATATTATTCTGATTTCTCATAGGTCAGACCTATGGGAAAAGAACTATAATCCCATTACTGAATTTATGAGGAAACTTTCTACGGCTTACGCTATGTATTTTAATAAAAAGCATAAAAGAACTGGATCGCTTTTTGAGGGAAAATTTAAATCTAAACATATTGGAAAGGATAATTATTTTAATTATTTATTTTCATATGTTCACCTTAATCCGGTGAAATTAATTCAATCAGATTGGAAGGAAAATGGAATAAAAAATATAAAAGAGGCCATTGATTATCTCAATGATTTTCAATATTCAAGTTTCCAAGATTTCTGTGATATTCCCAGAAAGGAAGGGAAGATAATAAATAAAGATTCATTACCTGAATACTTTAAATATAATCATGTTGATGATCTTTTTGAATGGATAAATGATTGTCCACAGCTTACATAGGTCTGACCTATGAGAAATTATTTCTTATTCTTTATTTCTTCCAAAAGCTTTTTCAAAAGTTCTTCTTTGGAGATTTGGCCTAGCTGGCCTTTGTCTCTGGATTCTAGGGTGACTTTGTCGGCTTCTATTTCTTTATCGCCAATGACTAGCCAGTAAGGGATTTTGTTGTTTTTGGCGTCACGAACCTTGCCTCCAAGGTTTTCTTCGGCATCGTCAAACTCCGAACGGATATTATTTTCTTTCAGCATTTCAAAAATCTTTTTAGCATACTCGTTGTGACTAGTGCGCACAGGAATCACTTTCACTTGCACGGGCGAGAGCCAGAGAGGGAAGGCACCTGCATAATGTTCAATAAGAAAACCAAAAACACGCTCAAGGCTGCCAATCGTTGAGCGATGAATCATGACAGGACGTTTCTTTTTACCATCTTTGTCGATATATTCCATCTCAAATTTTTCTGGTAGGAGAAAGTCCATTTGAGCTGTAAATAAAGTGTCTTCCTTACCGTTAACATTTTTTGCCTGCACATCAAGCTTGGGACCATAAAAAGCTGCTTCGTCTTCCGCTTCCACATAATTTAATCCAAGCTCATCAAGAGCTTCTTTCATAAGACTTTCTGCGTGTTTCCATAATTCGTCATCGGGATAATATTTTTCTTTATTATTTGGGTCGCGTTTTGAAAAACGATAAGAAACAATATCTATTAAACCTAAACCTTCCATACCTTCCACAATCATTCGGCATACACGCTTAAATTCATCTTTAAGTCCTTCAGGAGTTACAAATAGATGTCCATCAGTAAGTTGGAATTTACGTACTCGCATCATCCCCATTAATTCTCCGGATTTTTCATATCGATTATAATCTGCGATTTCTGCATAACGAACAGGCATTTCTTTGTAACTCCATTGGCGTCTTTGATACATGCGGATGTGATGAGGACAGGCCATTGGGCGAAGATAAAATTTGTCGCCATCCATATCAATTGGCGCGTACATATTTTTTGAATAGTGATCAAGGTGTCCAGAGGTTCTGTATAATTCTTCAGCACCAAGATAAGGTGTTTCCACGTGTTCGTAATCATATTTACGTTCAAGTTCGCGAGTAAAATTTTCCAACTCAAATTTAATCGCTGTGCCTTTTGGTGTCCAAAGTGGTAATCCCTTACCAACCTTTTCATCAATCAAAAACAAATCAAGTTCTTTTCCAAGTTTCTTGTGGTCACGAGCCATTGCTTCCTCTCTTTGTTTAACGTACGCCTCCAATTCTTCCTTAGTCTCAAAAGCCAACCCGTAAATGCGAGTGAGCATTTTGTTTTTCTCATCTCCTCGCCAGTAGGCTCCAGCTACACGGTCGAGTTTAAAAGAGAGGGGATCAATTTCTTTGGCGGGATTTTCCAAATGTCCGCCACGACACAAATCTGTAAAACCTCCGCAGGTGTAGGTGGTTATTTTTTCTCCTCTATCTGCTATTTCATTTATTAGTTCTTGCTTGTATTCGTTTTTAAAAAAGGCCAGGGCTTCTTCTTTGGAAATTTCCTTATGCGTAAACTCGGTCCATTTCGGCAGAATTTTGCGCATCCGGTCTTCGATTTTTTGCAAAGACGCGTCGCTTATTTTCTCTTCACCAAAATCAATATCGTAATAAAAGCCGTTTTCTATGGCCGGGCCGAGGGTCAGCTTGATTTTATCGAATTTATATATTTCCCCAACGGCTGCCGCCAACAGGTGCGCCAGAGTATGTCTCAAATTATTTAACCTCTGTTCTTTTTCCATAATATTTTTTATAATTATTAATGTAAATTAAAATCGCCCCGACAAAAATGAAAAATTTCATTTTTGTCGGGGCGAGTCTATTTCGCGGTTCCACCCAACTTTGTTCTTTTTATATATTTATAGATTAGCCTTTTGAGGGGTAAATTGCGGTTGGTGGCCGCAACAATCTCTATGTCCCTAATCATACCAAAGACAATTTTTCTTGTCAAAACCACAATCCCTATTTCAGCCATGGCGTAAATGGGGATGAGGTGATACAATTTTGGCATGAGTCCGAGATTTTATAAAGGCATGAGAGTAAATGCATTCGGTTTGCCGATTTTTAGTCAAGGCAGAACAAGCCGCGCAAAAACAGAGAATAGAAAAAAGTCTTTTTATAATATAACCTTCACTTCACCTTTTAATGATAATTCTTCCAAGAATTTAATTGTAATGTATGATATCCCGCATTTGCAGAAAAAGGAACGAGATTGGTTTCGTCGCCAATTGATAAAATTTAGTTATATTATGATTCAAAAAAGTGTTTGGGTTGGACCATCCCCACTACCAAAAGATTTCCTGGATTATTTAAAAGAGATAAAAATAGGGGATAAGTTTAAAACATTCAAACTGGCAAAATCTTACACGGCGAAACTTTAACTTTGAACAATCCCCATCTACGCCATGGCGTAAATGGGGAAGAGGGGTTTTGGTGAGGCTTTTAGTTTTTATATATTACTATTATTACCCCCACTATTTTGCATTTCATCTTTAATATGCTAGGATGTGTCTATTATGGTAGTACGAATGAGACATACAAAATCGCATACGGCAAACCGACGTTCTCACCACGCTTTGGAGAGCACGAGCTTTTCCAAGTGCGAAAATTGCCAAGCTTTGAAAAGACGCCACACCGTCTGCTCTTCTTGCGGTTTTTACCGTGGGAAAAAGGTTTTGGATTTGATAAAAAAGACCGAAAAGAAGCAAAAGAAAGCCAAAGCAAAAAAGGCCGAGTCAGAGAAATAGATTTTCTTGTTCATTTAATTTATGGCAAACAGGCACCTTTCCAGATCAATAGTGCTTCAGACTCTTTTTGAATGGGATTTTTTGCTGCCTGATAAAAAAGAAGGCGGGTTGGACATTAAGGAAACTTTAAAAAGAAATTTAAAAGAATTTGCTCCAGGTTTCGAAGACGATACTTTTGTTTTTACTCTCATAGAACAAGTATTAAAAAAACATAAAGTCATAGACGAAATTATAGAAAAAGCCGCGCCGGATTGGCCACTCGATAAAATCTCCATCATAGACAGAAATATTTTACGCATTGGTTTGACTGAGCTACTTTTTGGCGATCGTAAAGAAGTGCCCCCGAAAGTGGCCATCAATGAAGCCATAGAACTAGCTAAAACTTTCGGCGGAGAAAATTCCAGCAAATTTGTAAACGGTGTGCTTGGCGCAGTGTACAAAGAAATAGGCGAGCCGGGCAAAGAACAAATTAGCAAAAAGAAAAAAGAACAAGAGCCGGTTGATATCACCAAACTGCCAGTGGAGAAAAAGGGTGGGGCAATAGTTTATGCTGAAAAAGACGGGCAAACATTGTTTGCTTTGGTTCACGACGTTTTCGGGTATTGGACTCTTTCTAAGGGTGGCATATCTGAAGGACAAAATGAAGAAGAGGCAACTGTCGGGAAAATAAAAGAAGAAATAGGATTGGACATTAAGATAGAGGAAAAATTAGGCGAGAATGAATATGTGGCTTCTCATCCGCAAAAGGGGAAAATTTTAAAAAAAGTTGTTTACTTTTTGGCTAAGAGTGAATACAAAGAACTTGTTTTAAAAGAATCTACCGGCCTCGATAATGCTCGCTGGTTTGCGCTTTCGTCTATACCAGAGCTTCGCATTTATAATGATATTATTCCTTTAATAGCCAAAGCTATAGAAATTATTAGTAAGAAGTCGCGCTAAAAGGACGGTTGCGCGGCACGATTTCGCTAAATCGCATGATTAAATTTTCAGATTTTGAGAAAAAAATAAAAGTAGTCTTTGAAGACAAAGATTTATTGAAACAGGCTTTTACGCACCGTTCTTTTATTAATGAAAATCCGGGCGCAAATTTATCACACAATGAACGTTTGGAATTTTTGGGCGACGCGGTGCTCGAACTCATCGTCACAGATTTTTTATATAAAAAATACCCGCAATATACCGAAGGGGAATTGACGGCTCTGCGTTCCGCCCTAGTCAACGCTATTATCATTTCCGAAATTGCCAGTGACATCGGAATGAACGATTATCTGCTTTTGTCCAAAGGCGAAGCCAAAGACAACGGCAAGGCCCGACAATATATCTTGGCCAATACTTACGAGGCGCTAGTGGGAGCGATGTATCTGGACCAGGGCTATGAGGTGACGAATAAATTTATTGCCAAAACTATTCTGCCGAAGACTTCCGAGATAGTGAATAAAAAACTTTGGCGCGATGCGAAATCTCTGGTGCAGGAAAAAGCGCAAGAATTTGTGTCGGTGACTCCGGCGTATAAAGTTTTAAGTCAATCTGGTCCGGATCACGATAAACATTTTACTGTGGGTATTTATTTCGGGCCGAACCTAATAGCCGAAGGCAAAGGAAAATCAAAACAAGAAGCTGAACAAAAAGCTGCAGAAGCCGCCCTAAAAATGAAAAATTGGCTGGATTAGGGTATACTAAAAGAATATGCGGCTAAAAACCCTTCAAATAAATGGTTTCAAATCTTTTGCTCACAAGACTATTTTGGAGTTTGAGACTCCGGTTGTTTCTATCGTTGGCCCGAATGGGTCAGGGAAATCGAATGTCGTCGAGGCGATTCGTTTCGTCTTGGGCGAACAGTCTATGAAGTCTATGCGGGGGAAGGGGGGCTCCGATTTGGTTTTTAAAGGTTCAAAAAATTTAAGCCAGGGTTCCAAGGCAGCTGTGACAATCTATTTCAA
>Ga0182021_10000637_pt1 | contig 38478 bp, 29 predicted proteins | sample 612E3MmetaG_FD_120493 | JGI IMG/M metagenome (GOLD analysis project Ga0182021, IMG submission 120493) | Permafrost microbial communities from Stordalen Mire, Sweden - 612E3M metaG (Illumina Assembly) | ecosystem: Environmental > Terrestrial > Soil > Wetlands > Permafrost | place: Sweden...
GAGCGGCTCCGGATCTGCTTCAGCACTTCGATGCCGTCCATATCGGGGAGGCCGAGGTCGAGGACGACGGCCTCGGGGCGATCGGTCGCACTCCGCGCAAGCCCATCCCCGCCGCTTGAGGCCTGATGCACCCTGAACCCGTTCGATTCCAGCGTGAGCTGGAGCAGGCGCCTGATCTGAGGCTCGTCCTCGATAATGAGGACCGGAGGCGATGCTGACGACACGCTCATCGGGATTCGGGGACGGGATATTTTTCCAGCGGCAGCCTGATGACGAACCGGAGTCCTCCCCCGGGACGGTTTTCCGCTTTTATCGTTCCCCTGTGCGCTTCAACGAACCCCCTCGCAATGGAGAGCCCCAGCCCCGTCCCCCCGGTCCTGCTCCCGGGAACGCGGAAAAATTTGTCGAAGACCTTCTCCAGTGCGTCGGGCGGGAGTCCGGGACCGTTGTCCGCGACAGTGATCTCGCATTCATTGCCGTCTCCGGCGGCGCGCACGAGGATTTCCGAGCCGGCGGGGGTGTAAAACGAGGCGTTCAGGAGAAGGTTTGTCAGCACCTGCTCCATGAGCGCAAAGTCGATACGTATGAGAAGGATGTCGCCCGGCGTGTCGATCCCGACGCGGAACCCGGAGAGCTCCGCCGCCGTTTTTGCGACCGCGGAATTGATCAGATCGCGCACGTCACACCACTCGAGCTTCGGGCGGATGAGCCCCGATTCCAGACGCGTCATGTCCAGGAGGTTCTCGACGAGCCGGTTCAACCGGGCTGCGGCGTCATGGATTTCACGCGTCAGCTCGTGACGGGTCGACGCGCGCTCCGACACGGCGTCGTCCAGGAGCGTCTCGGACGCCCCGATGATCGCCGAGAGGGGAGTGCGCATCTCGTGCGAGATGGAATTGAAAAGGGTCTTGTACAGTTTCTCGGACTCCTCGACAACGACCGCCTTCTTCGTGATATCGTTCAGCGTCTCCCGTTCCACGGCGGAAGCGATCTGGCGTATGAAATTCTCAAGAAGCGTCTCCTGGTCGATGGAGAGCTTCGCGTCCCCCTTCAGACTCACGCCGAGAACCCCCAGGGGATAGCGAGGACCCGACATGGGGTAATATGTGGCGGACGCGGATGGGAGCGTGTCGGTGAACCGTCCCGCCTGCTTTTCGTTCCAGTAGACCCACGCGGCCACGCTGAGATCCTTCCCGGTCACCGCAAGCGTGCTCGCCGGATGCGGGGCGGTGAATATGTCGCCGTCCGTCTGCCCGAGACAGAGGACGACATCCGCGTCGAAGAACTTCTTTATGTTGGCGACCGCCGCCTCCGCGACGGCGTCCTTTGTCCGCGCCAGGGAGAGGTCCCTTGAGAGCGTATACAGGGCAACCGCCCTTCCTTCTCTGATGCGCACGGCCCGCTCCTGCGCGCGCGTCCTGGAGGTGAGGACGCCGAGGACGAGGGCGATGCAGAAATACATCAGGAGCATCAGTATGTCCGGCACGCGGCTGACCGAAAACGTGAAGACCGGAGGGATGAAAAGGAAGTCCCATGCGATCGCGCTCATCGCCGCCGCAAGGAGGACGGGCCCCATGCCGAACCTGAGGGGGAGCAGCGCCACGGTGAACAGGAGGATGAGCGAGACCGTCTGGTACTCGATCAGGTCCTTGAGCGGAAAACACGCCGCCGCGACAAGGAGAGGGACGGCCCCGGCACCGATGTACTGGCGGACTCCGGAGTGTGCTTCGAGAAGGCTCGCAAGCCGGCGCCCGGGTTTCGCATCCCCTTCGCCCCCGATGACGTGCACATCCAGGTCGCCGCTCTTGTCGATGAGCTCCTGGAGGAGCCGCGCAGATTTCTGAAACGTCCCCGGACGGGGCTTGCCGATAAGGATCTGCGTGCAGTTTTCCTGGCGGGCCACGCGTATGAGCGCGTCGCCGACGTTCTCATCGGCGGTCGTGACGATCTCGGCCCCTAGCTCGCGGGCCAGCTTGATGTTTTTCGCAAGGAGATCCTTCTCTGCCTGGCTGGGAGTTGCGGACGACTCAACATGCACGGCCAACCAGGAGGCATCCAGCGTAAACGCCATCCGCCGCGCCCATCGGATGAGATGCACCGAGTGCGGGCTCCCGCTCATACCGACAAGAAGCCGCTGGCCGGATTTCCACGGCCCGGGGATCCGGTTCGTCCGCATGTAATCGCGGAGCTGCCGGTCCACCCGCTCCGCCGTGAGACGGAGAGACATTTCCCGGAGGGCGGTGAGGTTCCCCAGCCGGAAGAAGCTCTCGACTGCCTTTTTCGAGCGGTCGGGCGAGTACACCTTCCCCTCCGCCAGACGGGCGAGAAGCTCATCGGGGGAGATGTCGATCAACTCGACCTCGTCCGCCCGCTCGAGGATGGAATCCGGGACGGTCTCCCGTACGACGGTCCCCGTAATCTGCGCGACCGCGTCCGCCCGGCTCTCAATGTGCTGGACATTGAGCGTGGAATAGACGTCGATCCCGCTGTCGAGTATCTCCCCGACATCCATGTAGCGTTTCGCGTGCCTGGACCCCGGAGCATTCGTGTGCGCCAGCTCGTCGACAAGGACGAGCTTCGGCCTGCGGGCGAGTATCGCGTCAATGTCCATCTCGTCGATCCGGGTCCCCCGGTACTCGACGGTTTTCCGGGGGAGGATCACGAGGCCTTCGAGGAGGGCTTCCGTTTCGCTGCGGCCATGTGTCTCAACGATGCCCACGACGACGTCGATCCCGTGGGCCTTCGCGTCGTGTGCCGCCTTCAGCATGTCGTAGGTCTTCCCCACCCCCGCGGACATCCCGAAGAAGATCTTCAGCTTCGCCTTTGATTCCGTCTCCTCCGTCCGCCGGATGGACTGCAGCAGGGCGTCGGGATCGGGGCGGTTGTCTTCAGGGAAATCCATCGTCGACGCGGTTCATGGCGTGGGACTCATGGCACGGCCTCCTGGCGAGGCCCGGAGCCGGGCCCGGGATCAGGCCCGGGATCAGGCCCGGGACCAGGATAGAGAAAACGGGGTCAACATTCAACCGACCCCACCGGCGACGGGACCTCACGCCCACCCGAGTGCGGCCATCAGCATGTCGATCGCCTTTATCCCCAGAAACGGGGCGACAAGGCCGCCGAACCCGTAAATAAACAGGTGGCGCCGGAGAAGCTGCACGGCGCTCACAGGGCGGTATTTCACGCCGCGCAGCGCCAGGGGGATCAGCGCGACGATGATCAGCGCGTTGAATATGACGGCGGAAAGTATCGCACTCTCCGGGGAGGCAAGATGCATGATGTTCAGCGCGTTCAGCGCCGGGTACGTCGTCGCAAACGCGGCCGGGATTATCGCAAAGTACTTCGCCACATCGTTTGCGATGCTGAACGTCGTCAGCGTCCCCCGCGTCATCAGGAGCTGTTTACCGATCTCGACGATCTCCATGAGCTTCGTCGGGTTGGAGTCGAGGTCGATCATGTTCGCCGCCTCGCGGGCGGGCTGCGTACCGGTGTTCATCGCGACCGCGACGTCCGCCTGCGCGAGCGCGGGGGCGTCGTTCGTCCCGTCCCCTGTCATCGCGACGAGGCGTCCCCCCTTCTGATACTCCCGTATGAGCCGGAGCTTGTCCTCCGGCTTCGCTTCCGCGAGGAAGTCGTCGACCCCCGCTTCCGCGGCGATCGCGGTGGCGGTGAGCTGATTGTCGCCGGTGATCATCACCGTCCGTATCCCCATCGAGCGGAGATGCGCAAATCGCTCCTTGATCCCCCCCTTGACGATGTCCTTGAGGTGTATGACGCCGAGGACCTCGGCGTTCTCAGCCACGACAAGGGGGGTTCCCCCGCTGCGGCTCACGTCCTGAACAATCTGGAGAACCGCAGGGGGGAATGTCCCCCCCTCCCCTTCCACGAATGCGCGTATGGCCTCGGAGGCCCCCTTCCGGATTATTCTCCTGAACGCGGTATTCTCCGCCTGTATGTCGGCCCCGCTCATCCGTGTCTGTGCGCTGAACGGAACAAAACGCGCGGCAATCTCCCTGACCTCGCGCCCCCTGAGGCCGTACTGCTCCTTGGCAAGGACTGCGATCGACCGCCCCTCCGGGGTTTCGTCGGCAAGAGAAGCGAGCTGCGCCGCGTCGGCCAGCCGCTCCCTCGCCACGCCGGGGGCGGGGGTGAACTCCGTCGCCATGCGGTTCCCGAGCGTCACGGTCCCCGTCTTGTCGAGAAGGAGGACGTCGACATCGCCCGCCGCCTCCACAGCGCGACCCGATGTGGCAATCACGTTGTGACGTATCATTCTGTCCATTCCGGCGATGCCTATCGCCGCGAGGAGCCCCCCGATCGTCGTCGGAATCAGGCAGACGAGGAGCGCGACGAGGACCGTCACCGTGACGGGCGCGCCGTGCCCCGCCACCTGCACGCTGAAGAGCGAAAAGGGAAGGAGGGTAACGCACACGACGAGGAATATGATCGTGAACGCGGCAAGGAGGATGTTGAGAGCGATCTCGTTCGGCGTCTTCTGGCGCTTCGCCCCTTCGATCAGCTTTATCATCCTGTCAAGGAACCCCCCTCCCGGTTCGGCGGTCAGCCGAATGACGAGCCAGTCGGAAAGGACCCGCGTCCCTCCCGTCACCGCGCTCCGGTCCCCCCCCGACTCCCGTATGACGGGAGCACTCTCGCCGGTGATCGCGCTTTCATCCACCGAGGCGATCCCCTCGATCACCTCTCCGTCGGCCGCGATGACGTCCCCCGCCTCGACGAGAAACGCGTCCCCTTTCCTCAGCGAAGTGGAGGGAACCGGCTCGGATGCCGCACCGTGTCGGGGGTCCTTCAGCCGCTTCGCCATCGTCTCCCGCCGCGCACGGCGGAGGCCTTCGGCCTGCGCCTTGCCGCGCCCCTCGGCAAGAGCCTCGGAGAAGTTCGCAAACAGGACGGTGAACCAGAGCCAGAGAGAGACAAACCCGATATACCAGGCCGGGGCCTCTCCGTGGCCGGCAAGCGCCTGTATCCAGAGCGCGGTCGTCAGGACGCTCCCGACCTCGACGACGAACATGACGGGGTTGCGCATCATCCATTGCGGGTTCAGTTTTTTCAGCGAATCCATGAGCGCCCTGCGGTACATCTCCCCGGTCAGGCCAAGCGGTTTTCTCAGCGCGTCAGTCTCAGAAGTCATTCTTCACCCTGTTAATGGATCATCATGAAATATTCCACGACGGGCCCGAGCGCCAGCGCCGGCAGAAAATTGAGCGCGCCGACAATCAGCACGACGGCGATGAGCCAGAAGACGAAGAGCGGCGTGTGCGTCGGCAGCGTCCCTTCGCCTGCGGGAACCAGCTTTTTGCGCGCGAGCGCACCGGCCAGCGCAAGCGTAGGGATCGCCAGCCAGTAGCGGCCTATGAGCATGGCGACGGCTCCCATGATGTTGTAGAAGGGAGTGTTCACCGACACCCCCGCGAATGCGCTCCCGTTGTTGTTCCCCTGCGACGTGAAGACATACAGGATCTCGCTGAACCCGTGGGCACCCGGGTTCGCGATCGCCCCCCTCCCGTCGGACGTGACGACGGCCAGCGCGGTCAAGAGAAGAACCGTAATCGGCATGATGAGTATAAGGAGCGACGCCATCTTCATCTCGAACGATTCGACCTTGTGCCCCAGATACTCCGGCGTCCTCCCGACCAGGAGTCCCGCGACAAATACCGCGACGATGACAAACACGAGCATGCCGTAGAGCCCCGAACCGACGCCGCCGAAGACCACTTCGCCGAGGTGCATGGCGATGAGGGGGATCATCCCCCCAAGGGGGGAGAAAGAGTCGTGCATGGCATTGACGGAGCCGTTGGACGCTGAGGTCGTCACCGTCGCCCAGAGCGCGGAGTTCGCCACCCCAAACCGCACTTCCTTCCCCTCCATGTTCCCCGCGGACTGGTCGATGCCGTGCCCGTTCAGAAGCACGTTCGGAGCCCCCTCCGCCCAGTAGCACACGCCGAGCATCGCAACCAGGATAAGGGTCATCGCCACCAGGAGCGCCCACCCCTGGCGCGTGTCCCCCACCATCTGCCCGTACGTGTAACAGAGCGCGGCCGCAATAAGGAGGATTGCCAGCTCCTCAAGGAAATCGGTGAGCGGCGTGGGATTCTCGAAGGGGTGCGCCGAGTTCGCGTTGAAGAACCCGCCCCCGTTCGTCCCGAGCTGCTTTATCGCAATCTGCGACGCCACGGGACCCGTCGCGATAACCTGTTCCTTCACAAACGCGCCGCTCGTATCCCGGGGGGGGTCGACGAACTGCGCGTGCGCGTAGGGGGAGAAATTCTGCGGCACCCCCTGGGAGACAAGAACGACCGCAAAGACGATCGAAAGAGGGAGAAGGATGTAGAGCGTGCTCCGGGTCATGTCGACCCAGAAGTTTCCGAGGGTCGTTGCGCTGTGGCGCGCGAATCCCCGGATGATGAGTGCGAGGAGCGCCATGCCCGTGGCCGCGGAGATGAAATTCTGGGCCGTGAGCGCGGCCATCTGGGTGAGGTAGCTCATCGTCGTCTCGCCGCCGTATCCCTGCCAGTTCGTATTCGTCACAAAACTGACAGCGGTGTTGAACGAGGAATCGGCACTCACGGGCCCCATCCCTTCCGGATTCAGGGGGAGCAGGTGCTGCACCCGCTGCATGAGATAGACGAGGAGGAACCCGGCCGCATTGAAGAGAAGCATCGCCACCGCGTTTTCCTTCCAGTCCATCTCCCGGGCAGCGTCGATGCGCGCGAGGCGGTAGATGAGCCTCTCCAGCGGGCCGAACACCGGATCGAGAAACGTCTTCTCGCGCTTGTACACGCGGGCCATGAATGCCCCCAGCGGTTTCACGAGCGCCACGAGGACGGCAAGATACAGGCCAATCTGCAGGAAGCCGTTCGGCGTCATTCGAATTTCTCCGGTCTGAGAAGTGCGATGAAAAGGTAGATCAGCAACCCGAGCGCAATGACTCCGGAAATGCAATAGATCCAGTTCATGAGTTCCCTCCAGGTTTCCGTTCTTCGGGGATCTCGCATATCCTCATCAGCGCCCACGTCGCGACGGAGAAGAGGACGAGAATGCCCATGCATATGTAGTCCATCGTCATTTCCCTCCCTTCCAGGCGGCGCTCTCATCGAGGGCGAGGTTGAGCGCGAGCACGTTCACACGGGGCTCCCCGAGAAGCCCGAACGTCCTCTCCCGCGTGTTCGCGTCCACGAGGGCGCGAACGGCGTCTTCACCTATGCCCCGTGCGCGCGCGACACGGCCGACCTGGTATGCCGCCGCGGAGGGACTGATATCGGGATCAAGACCGCTCGACGAAGAGGTGACGAGGTCGACGGGAACAGGAAGCGCGTTCAGAGAGTCGGCCTTCCTCAGGTCCGTCAGGCGCCCCTGTACTTCATCCAGGAGAGCGGGATTCGTCGGGCCCAGATTCGATCCTGTCGATGAGCCGGCGTTGAACGGGTAGGGGGCTGTCGCAGACAGACGGCTCCAGAAGTACTTCGGATCGCTGAACGGCTGGCCTATCAGCACCGATCCGACGGTTTTCCCCCGGACTGTCAGGAGGCTTCCGTTCGCCTTTGCAGGGAATGCAACCTGCGCGATGCCGGTCACCAGGAGGGGATAGAGGACGCCGGTGATGACCGTGAGGAGGAGAAGCGCGATGAGAGACGTGATTGTATGTTTGACTATCATGCCGGATCCGATCCGATCGTGAATTTCGTCATTTTCCCCCATTGCGGGGCGGATCAATCTTGCAAAACAGATGGCCGGACGCAATCAACGGTGTGTAAAGAGAGGGGCGGGTCCTGTAAAAAGAAGATAAAGATGGCGCGTCTGCCCCGCACAGAAGGTCACTATTGACCACGATGCAGTCGAAATGCCCTCCTCTTGAACCCTCACGAGCGCTTCCTGAGGGAGAATGCGGGTGGATATCTGTCATTCGATGCATAAGCGCAGGCATGGCGTGCAAATTGCATCATATTTTGCTCTATCTATGGACATTTCTGCGCGCCGGGAGCCATGAAAACTCGAGATTTGAAGCGGTCAGCCAATCACCCCTCCGTCCCCCCCCCGAGGGCCGAGGAGGCACTCAGGGAGAGTGAGAAGTTCCTCCGGCAGGTGATTGACCTCGTCCCCCATTTCGTCTTCGCCAAGGACGAGGAGAGCAAATTCCTCCTGATGAACAAGGCGATCGCGGAGGCATACGGCACCACCGTCGAGGAAGGCCTCGGGAAGACCGATACCGATTTCTCCGCCACACCGGAGGAATCAAAGCACTTTCACGATGACGATCTCGCAGTTATCAGGGGGGGAAAACCCAGGACAATCTCCGCGGAGCCTTTCACCGACTCCCGCGGGAATGTCCGGTTTCTCCATACAACGAAGATCCCTTTTCATTTCGGGCCCGAGAGGACGCCGAGCATACTCGGCGTGGCGGTGGACATCACGGACCTCAAACTCTCGGAGAGGAGACTCCAGGAGAGCGAGGAAAAATACAGGAACTTCGTCGAGCGGGCACATGACGGCATCGCGGTCATCCAGGACGGCATCATCAAGTACCTGAACCCCGTTCTCGCGGACTTCTTCGGAGGCCCGATCGCGCAGGTAATTGGAACCGGGTTCACGCAGTATATCCACCCGGACGAAGCCAGGAAACTCTCCGAGAACTACAGGCGCAGGCTGGAGGGGCTTCCCGTCCCCTCGACGTACGACACGATACTCCTGAGGGCGGACGGACGCCCCCTCCCCGTCGAGGTGAACGCGGGGCTCACCCAGTATGACGGGAGGGCGGCGGACCTTATCATCATCCGTGATACCCGTGAGCGGAAAAAAGGAGAAGAAGCGGTCGCGCGCCGGGACGCAATACTCAAAATCGTCAGGGACGCGGCGGAGCAGTTCCTGAAGTCGCCCGAGCCTGAGTCGACGATCGACGACATCCTGAAGCGGGTCGGAAGAGTCATGCGGGTCGACAGGACATATATATTCGAGAATGCGAAGGAGGAGAAAGGGACGCTCGTCGCAAGGCGGCGGTTCGCCTGGACGCATGACGGGACGGAAGAAAGCGATACAGCGATACGCCGGATCAGCTTCACCTCCCCCGCCCATTCACGGTGGCGCGAGGTCCTCGGCGGCGGGGACGTCATCTACGGGGAAAGGGAGGGATTTCCCGGGGAGGAGCAGGCATTCCTCCGCGCGGGGAACGTCCGCTCCCTGATTGCCGTCCCCATCTTCGCGGGGAACGTCTGGTGGGGATTTATCGGGTGCGACGACTGTCACTCGGAACGGACCTGGTCGGTTCTCGAGACCGACGCCCTCACGTCGCTCTCCAGCATGCTGGGGGCGGTGATCCAGCGGAGAAAGACGGAAAAGGTCCAGCACGCCGTCTACAAGATCGCGCAGGCGGCGGGGAGCGCGCGCGGAATACGGGAGCTGTGCGGATCCATCCATCTCATCGTTGCCGAGATCATGGAGGCGAAGAATTTCTACGTGGCGCTCTTCGACCGGAAGGAGGAGATCCTCTCGTTCCCCTATTTCGCGGATGAATTTGACCCCCCCGCCGCCCCCAAGAAGCTGAAACGCGGACTGACCGAATACGTGCTCCGGACGGGCACGTCGCTTCTTGCCACGGAAGCGAGATTCAACGAGCTCATCGAGCGTGGTGAAGCGGAGCTCATCGGGAAGCCGTCCGCAGTATGGCTGGGCGTGCCGCTCGTCATCGAGGGGAACGTCATCGGGGTGATGGCGGTCCAGCATTACGAAGACCCCGCGGCCTACGGCCCGCAGGAGCTCGAGATTCTTGAATATGTCTCCTCGCAGATCGCGCACGCGATCGACAGAAAGCGAGCCGATGAGGCGCTCGTGTCGCAGACGGCGTACTTTCAGCGCCTCTTCGAGGATTCCCCCTCCGGCATCGCGCTCATGGACACACGGGACTGCATCGTGAGCGTCAACCGGTCGTTCCAGGAGATGTTCGGGTTCGCCGGCCCGGAGATCCGGGGGCGGAACATCAACGACATCATCGTTCCGCCGGAGCTCCTGGAGGAAGCCCGCTCTCTCAGCACGACGAGCCAGCGGGGTACCGCCGTCTCCCGGGAAACCGTCCGTCGCCGCAGGGACGGGAGCGACGTCGACGTCCACATCACAGGGTATCCCATACTTATCGAGGGGAAGCACGTCGGCGTGTACGGGATGTACGAGAATATCTCCGAGCGAAAAATCCTGGAGGGGCAGATACTCCATGCACAGAAGATGGAGAGCATCGGCACGCTTGCAGGAGGAATCGCGCACGACTTCAACAACCTGCTGGCGATCATCCTCGGACACCTTTCACTCATGGAGCACGGGCCGGCGGACCCCGCCCGGAACGCCCTGTCGATGGCGGCGATCACGAAGGCCGCGGAACGCGCGGCCGGCGTCGTCCGCCAGCTCCTCACGTTCGCACGGAAGGACGAAGGCTGCAGGGAATCCGTCAGGCTGAACGACGTCGTGCGCGAGATACGGAAGTTCCTTGACGAGACGCTGCCGAAAAACATCGCGATAACCACGGATCTGGCGGAGGGACTCCCCTCCGTCGTCGCCGACGCCACGCAGATCCACCAGGTGCTCCTGAACATCTGCGTGAACGCCCGCGACGCCATGCCGCACGGGGGGACGCTCGCCATCACGACCCGGACGGCGCCGTACGAAGAGGTCAAGAACAGGTTTCCGCTCGCCGACGCGGGTTCGTACGCCGAGATCCGGGCCAGTGACACCGGTACGGGGATGGACGAGACGACACGGCGCCGGATATTCGAACCTTTCTTCAGCACGAAGGGACCCGGAAGGGGAACCGGGCTGGGGATGGCGGTCGTCTTCGGGATCGTCGAGAGCCATCGCGGGTTCATCCACGTCGACAGCCGTCCGGGGGAGGGATCGACGTTCTCGATCTATCTTCCGGTGATGCCGGCCGCGATCGAGAGTGCAGAGCCTGACACCGTCGAGGCCTGCCCCGCCGGAGGCGGGGCGGGGACTGAAACGATACTCATCGTGGAGGACGAGGAGGAATTGAGCGAACTTCTCCGCTCAACGCTCGAGGAGGCCGGGTACACGGTCCTCGCGGAGGCGGACGGAAGCGGAGCTCTCGAGACGTTCAGGAACCACAGAAACGAGATCGCGCTCGTCATAAGCGACGTCGGGCTCCCCAGGATGAGCGGCGACCAGGTCTACATCGCCATGAAAGCCATCGACCCATCCGTCAGAGCGATACTCGCAAGCGGATACATGGAGCCGGAGCTGCGGGCGGATGCGCTCCGCTCGGGGGTCCGGGCGTTCATGCAAAAGCCCTATGAGATGCGCAAGGTCCTGACAGAGGTGCGGCAGATACTCGACGCACAGTAAAGGAGTCCTCCGGGCGAGGCCCGTGCGGATTACGCGCGGAGCGGCGGCTGTTTGCTCTGCGGCGTGAATGAAAGCGCAAGAAGCAGCAGAGCGAGCGCGCCGTATGCCGCGGCAAACTGGTACGGGATCTGCCGCGCCAGGCCCGCGAGCGTCCACGGCAGATACATGAGACCATCCGGCGACGCCGAGTGGATGACCCCGAAGAACGCCAGAAGCGCGAGTATGAGAAGATAGGCCGCCGCCGCACGGACCCGCCTGTCAATCAGAACTGCAAGAAACCCGCCCCAGAGCATTGCAGTCACAATGAACCCGTTGCCGAGCGCAACGGTCACAAGGAGCTCGGGGAGGGCCCTCCCGGGCGCCTCCATCAGCCGCGCGAAGTTTTCCGGCGGCACGAAATCGGGGTTCCCCAGTTTTATCGCCAGCAGACGCGCCAGGGTCGGGAAGAATGCAAACGCCACGGCGGGAGCATGCCGCACGGGGGAAGCGTGGAACGACTGGACGATGATGTCGATCGCGACAAACACGAGTATGGGCGCCAGCACGGCGCGCGGTATGAGCTCGACGATGAAAGAGACGAACCCGAACATCCCGCCTATGCCGATGAAGAGGCCTGTCAGGACCGTGTACCCCGCACGGGATCCCATGTGTTTGTACGCGGGCTGGCCGATATACGGCGTCGACTGTGCGACCCCTCCGGTGATCCCCGCGATAAGCGTCGCCGCCGCCTCCGTCAGGAGAATGTCGCGCGTATTGTAGTCATCGCCCGCGACGCGGGCGCTTTCCGTCACGTTGATCCCCCCCACCACGGTCAGTATCCCGAACGGAATCGCGATCGGGAGGTACGTCAGCGCCGGAACAATCCCGCCGATGAACGCCAGCGTCGGCACGGGCAGACCGAAATGAAAATCGGGCGACGGCGGGGAGCTGTACCCCCCTCCGATCATCCCGGACGGCCCGAAGGCGTAGTACAGGACCGTCCCCAGGGCGACCGCCGCAAACACGCCGGGGATGTTCTTCGGAAGGGGTATTTCCGCGACGAGCGTGTACAGGACAAGCCCGAGCGCGATCAGGCCTACAAGAGGCATCCCGAATATGTCGACAAGGGGGACGAGGCCGATGAGCGCGAGCCCGATTCCCGCGAGCGATCCGAGGAGCCCGGCCTGGGGGACGATGTTCTGGATCCAGCGCCCGAAGAACGAGAGGATGACTTTGAGAACGCCGATCATGACCATCGTGGCCATCCCGACGTACCACGTCATCATCGCCGCTTCCCGCTCCCCCATCCCCCTCGCTTTCATCGCGATGAAACACGGGCCGAGCACCACAAGCGCGATGCCGATCGTGGAGGGGGTGTCGAGCCCGAGGGGCATTGCTGTCACTTCGCGATTCCCGGTCTTCCGGGCGAGGCGGAAGGCCATCCAGGTATAGGCGAGGTCTCCAAAGAGGACCCCGAATGCGGTCCCCGGGAACATCCTCGTGTAGACGATGTCGGCGGGGAATCTAAACACGACGATCAGTATCCCCGCGAGGAACGAGAGGACCGTCAGGTTGTCGAACATGAGTCCGAAAAAGCCGTTCAGGTCGCCCAGGGCGAACCAGCGGTAGCGGGACGAGGGAGAGAGTGCTGTCATGGGGAGAGCGGGTTCAGGGTTTATGTCAGTTGACGAAAAGTCCCGCGATACATGCCGTCATCCAGGTCGCGATCGTCCCCCCCATGACCGACATCAGGCCGAGGCGGGCGATATCGCTCCGCCGGTTTTCGGCAAGCGGGCTGATGCCGCCGATCTGTATCGCAATGGAGGAGAAGTTCGCGAAGCCGCAGAGGGCGTACGTCGCGATGACAATCGATTTCTCGGAGAGCTGGTGCGCGGATATCGCGTCCGCCATCTTCAGGTAGGCGACAAACTCATTCACGACGAGCTTCAACCCCATCAGGCTGCCGACGTTGAGGGCGTCGTGCCACGGGACGCCGATCCCATAGGCCACGAACTGGAAGACGAGGCCGAAGAGGAGCTCAAGCGAGAGGGGCTTCCCGAACTGCGCCTGGCAGAACGCGTTGAGCCCTGTCGCTCCCCCGGCCCAGCCAAGGAGCGCGTTCAGGAGGGCGATGAGGGCGATAAACGCCAGAAGCATCGCCGCCACGTTGAGGGCGAGCTTGAGTCCGTCCCCCGCGCCCGAGGCGGCGGCTTCGATGACGCTCGCGTGCTGTTTTTCCACTTCGATCCTGACTTTCCCCATCGTGACCGGATCTCCCTTCTCCGGCCGGAGTATCTTGGCAACGATTATCGTCGCCGGGGCCGCCATGATCACCGCGGCGAGGAGGTGGCCCGTGAAGTAGACCTGGGCGGCATCGGAGGCGATCCCCGTCGAGGCGGCATACGCCGCCCCGAGCAGGGCCATATATGCCGCCATGACCCCGCCGGAGATATGCGCCATCCCGCTCGTCATTATCGTGAAGAGCTCGGATTCCGTCAGCGTCGCGAGGTAGGGGCGTATCACCAGGGGCGCCTCTGTCTGCCCCATGAACGTGTTGGCGGCGACCATCAGCGATTCCGCCCCGCTTGCGTGGAGGAGCCGCGCCATCACCCACGCCATGCCGCGCACGACAAGTTGCATGATCCCGAGATAATACATGACCGCCATGAACGAGGCGAAGAAAATGATCGTCGGGAGAACCTGGAACGCGAATATGAACCCCAAACTCCCCGTATTCCCGGGGGAGATGGCGAGCGTGCCGAAGACGAATTTCGCACCGTCGGAGGCAAAGGAGAAGAACCGGACGAAGAGCCAGCTAATGGAACTGAAGAGATCCCTCCCCGCGGAGGTCCGGAGGACGAGGAACGCGAACGCAAACTGGAGGACGAATCCGACCGCAACAAAGCGCCAGCGAATACTCCGGCGGTCGCTCGAGAAAGCGGCCGCAAGGGCCGTGACAAGCACGAGGCCGATCAGGCCGCGGAAGAGGGATGCGATGTCCATGTGTGTGCCTGTGCTTCCATGATGTACGTATTCAGGGGGGGATGACCGCAGGCGACGCCGGCGGGAACTCCCCTTCCCAGCGTGCGACGACGACCGTGGCGAGGCAATTGCCTATCACGTTGATTGTCGTCCTCCCCATGTCGAGTATGCTGTCGACGCCGAGTATGACAGCGACCCCTTCCAGGGGGAGCCCGAAACTCGAGAGCGCCCCCGCCAGTATGATGAGCGCCCCCCGGGGAACTCCGGCCACCCCCTTGCTCGTGAGCATGAGCGTGACCATCATGAGTATCTGCGTCGGGAGGGGCATGTCGATCCCCGCAGCCTGCGCGACGAAGACGCTCGTGAGCGAAAGATAGAGCGTGCTGCCGTCGAGATTGAAGCTGTACCCCGTCGGGAGGACGAACGCGACGATCCGCCTGGGGACTCCCATCCTCTCGAGTCCCTCGAACGCTTTCGGGAGCGCCGCTTCCGAGCTCGTCGTCGAGAATGCGATGAGTGCCGGCTCCCTGACTGCGGCGATGAATTTCCTGAGCGGCACGCCGGTCACGAGGGCAACGGGGACTAGCACACCTGCGGCGAAGACGAAGAGCGCGCCGTAGAGAGTCAGGATGAGCATCCCGAGGTTGACGAGGACGGACATCCCCCGGCTGCCGACGGTCACGGCAATCGCCGCCCCCACCCCGATCGGCGCGTAGAGCATGACGATCCCGGCGACCCTGAACATCGTTTCGGCGACCGCATCGCAGAAATTGATCACCACGCGGCGCTTCTCTTCCGGAATTGCCGCGAGCCCCAGGCTGAAGAGGAGCGCGAACACCACGATCTGCAGGACCTCCCCTTCCGCCGCCGCCTCAACGATGCTCTGGGGGACGATGTGTGTGACGACGTCCCCGAACGTCTGCCTGTGCGTGATGATCTCGGATGCCGCCTCTTCCTCGCAAAGAATAACTCACACGCCGGGCCTGACCGTGTTCACGGCGACGAGCCCGACGATGAGGGCAAGCGTTGTGAGGATTTCGAAATAGACAAGCGCTTTCAGCCCCATCCGGCCCACCTGCCTCAGGTTCCCGTGCCCGGCTATCCCCACGACGAGTGTCGAAAAAATGAGGGGGGCGATCAGGCTTTTGATGAGCCGGATGAAGACGGTGCTGAGCGGCTTCAGGTTCAGGGCGAACTCGGGCCAGAGCCAGCCGACCAGGAGGCCGGCAGCCATGCCGAGGAAAATATAGCGGGTGAGGGAGTTCGGTGCGCGGGTCATTGGATCGGGGAAAATACAAAGAAAAACCCAAAAAAGGGGGAATGGGTTGCGCCTGAAGGGAGTTTGTCGTATTTTCGACCAACAAGGTAAAATAGTCGAACACGGAGATCCGCACCCGCTCATGCAGCACGAACAGCCGCAGGCAAAGGAAACACTCATACTCGCAGCGGCGAGAAAACGATTCGCGTATTACGGCTTTTCCAAGGTGACGATGGACGAGATCGCCTCCGACGTCGGACTCGCCAAGCCGTCGCTCTACTACTACTTCCCCACGAAGGAAAACCTCTTCCGCGCCGTGATCGGACACGAGCAGCGGGCGTTCACGCGGGACATCGAGCTCATGCTGAAGAAGGACGCACCGGCCGGGGAGAAACTGCGGGAGTACGTCGACATGCGGATAAGGCTTTTCCGGGAGCTCGTGAACCTGAGCGCCCTCGGCGTGCAGTCGTGGGCCGAGGTCTCGTCGATATTCGGGGACCTCTTCGCAACGCTCGAGGAGCAGGAACAGAAAATCCTCCACGCCGTGCTCCTGGCGGGAAAAACGTCCGGGGATCTCGAGATCGTCAATCCCGCCCAGACCGCGAGGCTCATCATTCATCTCCTCCACGGGCTCAGACTGAGGACGTTCCACACGCGGCGGAGCCCGCACCCCGAGGAGAGCGTCTACGCGGATCTGAAGAAGGACTCGGACCACCTGATCGAACTGCTCTTGAACGGCATGAAACGACAACAACACTAAAGGACAGGCAATGGCAACAACCGGAGAGAAAGAGAAGCCGGCCGGGCGGATCCCGCAGCCGGAGGCGGCGGTGGCGAACAGCAACGGGGATGAGAGCATCGACCAGGTGCCGATGTTCAGGAAACGACGGGTCATCATCCCCCTCGCGCTGATTCTCGCAGCCGCGCTGGCGGGAGGATGGTACTGGTATGTGAACCTGCGCGGGTACGTCACGTCCGACGACGCCTACATCGACGCGGACCGGGTCTCGATAAGCTCCAAGATGCTCGGGCGCATACAGACGCTCACCGTGGACGAAGGGGACACCGTGGCCGCCGGGCAGGTCATCGTCACGCTCGACGACAGCGACCTGCGCGCACAGCTCGCGCAGGCAACCGCCGCGTTCCGCCTGGCCGGGGAGAGCGTGACGCTCGCAAAGGTCAACCTCGCCCGGGCGCAGGACGATTTCCGCCGCGCGGACCAGCAGTTCAAGACCTCGGTCATCACCAAGGAACAGTTCGATCATGCAAAGAGCGCCCTCGACGCCTCCGGCGCGGAGCTGGGGATCGCCGTCTCGCGCGTCGCGGCCGCGCAGGCCCAGACGGGGGTTGTGCAGGCGCAGCTCGACAACACAACAATCCGTTCCCCGTTCAACGGGAACGTGGCGAAGCGCTGGGTGATACAGGGGGACGTCATCCAGCCCGGCCAGCCTGTGTTCTCCGTGTACGACAGGAGCAGGATCTGGGTCACCGCGAACCTCGAGGAGACGAACATGGACGTCGTGAACCTGGGCGAAGACGTGGGGATCTCCGTGGACGGGCATCCGGACAGGATATTCGGGGGGCGCGTTTTTCAGCTCGGCGGGTCGACCGCGGCGCAGTTCTCGCTCATCCCCCCGAACAACGCGTCGGGGAACTTCACCAAGGTGACGCAGCGGGTGCCGATCAAGATCACAATCGAGGAGCGGACGCCCGGGAACCCCGTGCCGGCTCTTCTCCTGCCTGGGATGTCCGTCGAGATCCGCATCAGGACGAAATAGCCCATGGCACGCGGGGACAACCAATTCCGCTCGAGGGCCCTCCAGCAGTTTTCCTCGCTGCACCATGAGCACCCGTCATACCAGTGGTGGGTCCTCGCCAACGTCATGATCGGCACGTTCATGGCCGTTCTCGACGCCACGATCGTCAACGTCGCTCTGCCGAAGATCATGGCCGCCTTCGGCATCGGCGTCGACAAGGTCGAATGGGTCCTGACCGCGTACCTTCTCGTCTTCGCCGTCATGCTCCCCACCTCCGGGTGGGTCGCCGATCATTTCGGCTACAAGCGGACGTACATGTCGGCCCTGCTCCTCTTCACACTCGGGTCGTTCCTGTGCGGCATCGCGTGGGACGAGAACGCGCTCATCATATTCCGGATCGTCCAGGGGGCGGGCGCCGGCTTCATGATGCCCGTCGGCATGGCGATCGTCACAAGGGAGTTCCCGCCGCACCGCCGCGGGATCGCGCTCGGGTTCTGGTCGATTGCGGCGGCGGCTTCGGTCTCGCTGGGACCGCTTGTCGGGGGATACCTCATCGACCATTTCTCCTGGCACATGATATTCGACGTCAACGTCCCTGTCGGGCTCATGGGCGTGTTCGCGACGTACGTCATCCAGAGGGAGTACAAGACCGAGCATGTCCGCTCGTTTGATTTCGGCGGATTCATTTCGATGACCGTCTTCCTCACCTCGCTCCTCCTGGCGCTCTCCAACGGGAACTCGGCATGGAACACCGGCGGGTGGTCGTCGCCGTTCATCGTGGGCTGTTTCGCCGTGGCGGCGATCGGGCTCATCGCGTTCCTTGTCACCGAGTCGCTCGTCGAGCATCCCATTATCGACCTGTCGCTCCTGAAGAACTTCAACTTCGGGATGACGAACATCGTTCTCTTCATTTTCGGGCTCGGGATGTTCGGGAGCACGTTCCTCCTCCCCCTGTACCTGCAGAACTCGCTCGGCTACACCGCGTTCCAGGCGGGGCTTGTCTTTCTCCCGACGGGGATACTCCAGGGGCTCGTCTCCCCGCTGGCCGGGGTCCTCTCCGACAGGGGGCACGCGAAGATCCCCGCGATCATCGGGATCGTGATGCTGGCACTGAGCCTCTACCTCAATTATTTCCTCTCGATCTACTCGGAACACGCGCAGATCATGATCCCGCTCTACATCCGCGGCGTGGCAATGGGGCTCGTGTTCACGCCGCTGAGCACGCTGGCCCTCTCCGAAGTCCCGCGCCACAAGATGGCGCAGGCATCCGGCCTCTTCAACGTGATCCGCCAGGTCGGCGGCAGTTTCGGCGTGGCGCTCCTCGGCGCCATGCTCACGCGGCGAATGATCTTCCACCTTGCGGCGTTCGGCCAGACCGCAGACCAGTACTCGGTCCCGTTCAGGACCGCCGTCGCACACACGCAGATGTTCGCGCAGAGCGTGATCGGAGGGAACTCCGCGGTCTCCGCGTCGCGGGCGCGGGCCCTCGTGTTCGCAAATCTCTCCGACCAGGCGTTCGTCGCGGCGGTGGCCGACGATTTCCTCATCGCCGCGGCAATCACGGCGCTCTGCCTGATCCCGATCCTCTTCCTCCGCGTCCACAGGCGCGCGAAGGGAACCGCGGCCGTGCCGCTCGAATGATGTTTCACACTTCACGGGATAACGCACAATGACTTCCCACAGAATTATCGCTCTTCTTCTCGCCGCTGGCCTGACCGCAGGGAGTTCTCCCGCGCAGACCCGGAGTGATTCGCCGATGACCGTGGAGGATGCCGTCGCGCTCGTCCTCGCACACAACCCCGCGCTGGAGGAATCCTCCCGCGCCATCGACGCCTCGCGGGCCCGCGCCGAAGGGAGCCGGAGCGCCTACCTTCCGAGCGCTGACGTGGAGGCGACGTACGTTTTCCTCGGACCCGTGTCCGTGTTCGACCTCCCCGGCGAGTCCATCAAGGTGTTCCCGTACAACAATTACGACGGGCACGTGGGGGTGCGGCAGACGCTCTTCGACTTTCAGAAGACGGGCTCGCAGGTACGCCTTGCGGACTCGCGCGTCACGCTTGCCGAGGACACGCGCGACGCGGTGAAGCGGGACCTCGGCGTGCGGGCCGCGGAGACGTTTTACGCCATCCTGTTCCTCCGCCGGAGTATTGCGGTCCAGCAGGAGCAGGTCCGGACGCTCGGCGAACACCTCGCGATCACGCGGAAGAAAGCCGAGGCCGGCACCGCCACGCAGCTCGACGAGCTCACGACACAGGTGCGCGTCGCCTCGGCGCAGAACGTGGAAATCGGTCTCGAGAACAGCCTCAGGACGGCGGAGATCGCCTTCCGGAGGCTCGCGGCTCTTCCCGCGGACGCGCCGCTTGATCTCCGGGGGGAATTCTCCGGTTCTGCGGTCGCGCCGGCAAGCAGGGATTCGCTCCTGAAAGCGGCGCTTGCCGGAAGAATCGAAGCCAGGAGTGCGGAGGACGCGCTCGCATCGGCGCGGGCGTTCCGGCAGGCGGCAGGCGCGAACGACGCCCCTTCCCTCAGCGCCTCCGTGCTGTACGGCGTGAAGAACGGGTACATACCGAACCTGGACGTCCTGCGCGGGAACGTCGTGGCCGCGGTCGATTTCCGGGTCCCCATATTCGACGGGAACAGGACGAGCTCGATGGAAGAGGAAGCGGCGGCGGGGATCCACGAGGCCGAATCGCGCAAACAGGAGGTCGCACTGATGATACAGGCGGAAGTGGACCAGGCGATATCGGATCTACGGGCGGCAAACGAGCGGGTCGGCGTTTCACAGACGAACATCGCGCAGGCCGACCTGGCCGCAGCGAACTCACGGCTCCGGTACGAGGCCGGGAGCATCTCCAACCTCGACCTCCTCGACGCCGTGACAGCCGTCGCGCAGGCCCGGCTGACGAACCTGCAGGCGCTCTACGACATCGTCGAGGGGACGATACGGCTTCGCCGGGCGACCGGGAGCCCGGTGACGGGGATGTGACGTCCGCTCACCCCCCGGGAACCCGTCCGGCGCGCGCGGCGCGGCCTCCCCTGAACAGGCGGTAGATGAGGGGAAGGGCGAAGAACAGAAGCAGGCTCGAGAGTGAAAATCCGCCGATCACCGCGATCGCAAGCGGCTGCTGCATCTGCGCGCCGGCGCCCAGGCCGAGAGAGAGGGGCAGAAGGGCAAAGACCGCCGCAAGCGCCGTCATGATGATCGGGCGCGTGCGCGTCCGCGCGGCGCGGACGAGCGCGTCGTCAAGCGGCACGCCGCCGGCCGTCAGATTCTTCACGTTGTGCATGACGAATATGGCGTTCTCGGCGACGATCCCGATGATGAGGATGATCCCGACAAAGCTCGAAATGTTGAACGTCACCCCCGTCAGCCAGAGCGCGCCGAAGACGCCGAGGAGCGAGAGGACGTTCACAACAAGTATGGAAAGCGGCACCGCAAACTCCCCGAACTCGAAGAGAAGCACGATGAAGACGAGCGCGACCGCCGCCAGCGTCACAAGGAGCAGGCCGCGGAATGAATCCTGCTGCGTCTGATAGACCCCTCCGTAGAGGATGCTCACGTCAGGGGGGATCGTGATCTCCCTTGCGAGCTTCACCTTGATGTCGTCTACGGTCCGGCCCAGGTCCCTTCCCGAGATCCTCGCAGTTACCGCCACGAACTGGCGCAGACCTTCCCTGTGAATCTCCGACTGCCCCTCCGTGAGTTCCACGGAAGCAACCGTCCCCAGGGGAACAGCGCTCCCTGACGGGGACACGAGCCGGATCTGCTTTATCCTGTCAAGGTCCAGCCTGTAGGGGTCGGGAAACCGGACGCGGATACCGATGATCTTCTCCCCCTTCTGGATGTTGCTCTCCGTCGAGCCCCGGATGATCGTCGTGAGCTGCTCGTCGATGTCCGTGACCGTCATCCCCGCCAGCGACGCCCTGAGCGGGTCGACACGGACGATAAGCGAGGGACCGGAGATCACGATGCCGTCGAACGCGTCGACGACCCCCGGAACGGAGGAGATGAGCGACTTCACCTCCCTCGCCATCGCCTGAATAAACTTCTGATCGGACCCGAAAATCTTGATCTCGACGGGCGAGGGGTTGTTCGTCATGTCGCCGATCACATCCATCATCAGCTGGCCGAAATCGACCCTGAGCGACGGCTCGGACGCGTTAATGTTGTCCCGGACCTGCGCGATGACGTCCCCGATCGGGCGCGTGCGAACGCGCCTCAGCTTCACAAGGAAATCCCCCGTGTTAGGCTCCGTGAGGAAGAACCCCATCTGCGTTCCCGTCCTCCGGGAATAGGACTCCACCTCCGGGATCTCCATGAGCATCCGTTCGACCTTCGTCAGGATCCTGTCCGTCTCGTCGAGCGAGGTCCCCGGAGGAGTGGCGTAATCGAGCACGAACGTCCCTTCGTCCATTTCCGGCATGAAGTCGTTCCCGATGTGCGTGTAGAGCCAGTACGTCCCCCCGACAACAAGGAGCGAAGCCGGAATAATGACCCACCGGCGGGCGAGCAACCGGGTGAGCGCGCGCCCGTACCACTCCCCCAGGACAGACCGCCTCTCGTGGCGGACGACTTCGCGTGCGACGTCGGACTCCCGGATGACGTACGATGCCAGAAGCGGAGCGAGCGTGATCGAGAAGAGGAACGAGATCAGGAGCGCAAAGACCATCGTGACCGAGAGCGACGCGAAGAACGCGCCCGTCACCCCGCCGAGGAACGCCAGCGGTATATGGATCACAATCGTGCTTGCAGTCGACCCGATAATGGCAGGCATCAGCTCATGGAGGGATCTGCCCGCCAGGTCAAAGAGGCTCCAGGATGACGCCCCCCCGTTTTTCCGCGCAACGAAATGGGTAAAGACGTTTTCCAGAACGACGATCGAATCGTCAATGATCAGCCCCACCGCGGCCGCGATCCCCCCCAGCGTCATGATGTTTATCGTCTTTCCCACCACGACGAGGCAGACGATCGTCGACGCGATCGTCACAGGGACGACGACCGCAATCACGATCGCGACGCGCCAGCTCCGGAGGAACACGAGAAGGACGACCATGGCGAGCACGATGCCGACGATGATGCTGTCGCGCGTGCTGTGGATCGAACTCTCGATGAAGCTGCTCTGGTCGTACCAGTTCTCGAACCGGACCCCGGGAGGGAGCTTCAGAGCCGCAAGAGCGGTTATGACGTCGCCGCCGATTTTGACCGTGCTCCCCGTCGGCTGCTTCATGACGTTCACAAGCACGGCGGGACGCCCGCGGGCAGTCGTGCGGATGTACCTGTCAGAGACCGAGGGGGTCACCTCCGCCACGTCGCTGACCCGCACGGGGACTCCACCGCGAACGGCCACAACGCAGGAGCCGATGTCCTCGGAGCTCCTGTAGAGGCCCGAAACCAGGGAGAGGTAGAGCCGGAAGTTATTCTCCACGAGCCCCGCCGAAGAGACCAGGTTCGCCTTCTGTATTGCATCGGCGACCTGCCGGATGTCCAGATGGTAGGCCGCGAGCTTCTCCGGGGCGACCGTCACGCGGAATTCCCTGGTGTCGCCCCCCGTCACTTCGACGCGGGCCACCCCGCCGACGCGCATCAGCGCGGGCCGGATCTGATAGAGGGCGATGTCCCGGAGGTCGACAAGACTGACAGAATCGGACGTGAGGCTGTACCCGAGTATCGGAAAGACCGCCACCGACATCTGCTCCGTCTGAATCGTCGCGCGGGCCGGAAGCGCGGAGCGGACGTTGGCGATCCTTCCCTGCAGGAGCTGGAGCGTCTGCTGCACGTCGGTGCCCCAGTTGAGGTTGACCGATATTTCCGTCGATCCCCTGCCGGTGATGGAGCGGACGGTGCTGACGCCGGGAATGGAGCTCGCCGTTTCCTCCAGCGGCTTTGTCACTTCGATCATCATCCGCTCGGCGGGTTCCTCGCCGTTGTCGGCAAGTATCACGATGCGCGGGAACGTGACGTCGGGGAAGAGAGAGACGGGCATCTGCTGGAGGAGGGCTACCCCCGAGGCGGCGAGCACCGCGATCGTAAAGAGGAGGGCCCGGGCGTGGCGCCGAACGTATTCAAACAGTGTCATCGGCGGCTCATTCCCCGGGAGCAATTCGTGTGGAATCAGCCAGGGAGTAGTTCCCCTCCACGACGACGCGAGTACCGGGGAGGAGCCCGGGGGCCGACACTTCAGCAGTCGAGTCGGTCCGCGCGCCGACTTCGACGGGAAGAACCCTGGCGAGCGAATCGGCCGTCGCGATGACGATCGTGTATGTGTCGGTCTCGTCGTTGCGCAGGAGCGCCGGCTTCGGGACGATGAGTATCCCGACGTGCTTCCCCGTGACGATACGTGCAAGACCGCCCATGTCGCTCATGAGGGAGCTCATCCGGCGCGCGTCCTCTCCCGTAAAAGAGATCCTGACTCTGACGGACTGACTCCCCGGATCAGAACGGGGGTTGACGGCATCGACCCTGGCGCGGAAGGCTTCACCGGGAAGCGCCTGGAACGTCACCGCGGCCCGCTCCCCGGGGTGCACGCGGGCGATCTCGCCGAGCGGGACGTCGGCGACGAAAACAAGCGTCCGGAGGTCGACGACGGTCATCAGCTCCGCGTTTTCGGCGACGAGCTCACCCTCTGTCGCACTCCGCGACGCAACGACGCCGTCCGTCGTCGCCCTGACGTTAAGATTGTTCTGTGCGGCGAGCGCGAGATTCATCGCGTGCCGCGCCTCCAGGCGTTCCGCATCCGTCCCCGCCGCGCGGAGGAGCGCATCCGCGCCCGTGATCGCGGCGCGCGTCTCCCTCGGCTGTATGACCGCCAGCAGATCTCCCCTATGCACGGGCGTCCCTTCAAGCACTTTCACGGACAGGAGAGTCCCTGCAATCGGCGTGATGATCTTTTCCTTCCGGAGCGCGTCTGTGCTCCCCGTGACCGCCACGACAGTCTCCATATCTCCCCGGACGACGGGAGCGGTCTTCACGACGACGACCGCGTTCACTGCGGATGCCGCGTTCTCGTCTTCGTCGCCCGCGCCGTGACGGCCCGTGCAACCGGCAAGAGCGATGCACACGAAGGTTGTCAGGAGCAGATGCGTGTGAAGATTCTTCATGTCCCCTCTCAGCGGGCGTTCATGCGTTCGATTCTGGCTTCGCAGGCGCGGATATCCTGCAGGGTCTGGAGCTCCGCAATGCGCGCGTCGGTCAGCGACTGCTGCGCCGAGAGCACTTCGATCGACAGGGAAGCGCCCGCCGCAAATTTCGATTTCGTCAGCAGATAGTTATCCCCTGCCTTTGCCAGGTTTTCCCGCAGAACGCCGAGCCGCTCCCTGGCTCCGGCGATCTGGATGCGGAGGCGCAGGGCGTCCGAAGCGATGGCGCGCCTGAGGATCTCCATGCGGTTGCGGAGGTCATCCGTGGCGACTTCCTTCTGCTCCGTCCGCAGCCCCGTCGCACCCCAGTTGAGTATCGGGAACTGCACCGCCAGCCCCACCTCATACCCGAGGCCGTTCAGGCGTTCCGACGAGGGGAGACGGAGATTGTCCCCCGAGGTGAGATAGCCCGCGTCGGCGAAAACCGAGATGTCGGGGAGCCGCTCGTGCTTCGTGATATCCTCATCGATCACGCTGTGGCGGACGAGCATCCCGGCAACGGTCATGTCGAGCGTGCCGGCGAGGTCGGCAGGGGGGGACGCAGCGGAATCATTTACAGCACCGGCGGCCTCTTCAAGAGAACCCGCAATGCGGACCGACGTATCAGGCGGGACCCCCATCGCCTCCTCGAGCGCGATCAGTGCGCCGGCGGATGCTTCACGCGCCTTCGCGAGCGCAAGGCGCGCCCCCGAGGCCTGGATTTCTGTTTTGAGAATGTCCGTCGCGCCGGCGCTCCCCCCGCTGTACAGCCGCCGCAGCAGGCTCAGGTACGCCCCGAGCTGATCCACGCTCTCCCGTTGAAGTTCCACCTCGGCACGGGACCTCAGGGACTCGAAGAATGCCAGCTTCACCGCAAGTGCGAGGTCAAGTGCGGCGAGCCGGCGTTCGCTCCCGAGCCGGTCGATGTCGAGCGAGAACTGGTCGGATTTGAGCGACCGGACCCCCGAGTCGTAGACGGACTGGCGGACGGCAACGAGGCCTCTCACTTCCCCCCCGTCGGTGATCGCGGGATCGTACCCGTACCGCGGAGGGACGGGAAGATAGATTCCGTCGATGACCGCCTGGATCTGCGGCAGCACCGTCGTCAGGAGCTCGGAGCGCGCGAGCCCCGCGGCACGGACGGCATTGTCCGCAGAGCGGAGCGCCGGGCTGTTCGCGAGCGCAATGACAAGGCAACTGTCGAGCGTGAGCACCCCCTGGGCCGGAGCAGCCGGGGGGCCGCAGAGCAATATGGTGAGGAGAAGGGGGAGAAAGCCGGGGCGGCTCATTGTCCATCAGCGATTCGTTTGCCAGTAGGAAGAAACGATTCCGGGGGGCCAAAATCAACCAGATGGCTGAATCTATCCTCTTCACAGAAGGACCGGTATCCCCTGCTGCCCACGAAGCCCCCCTTTTCCCGTCTCCCCGCGGAGACGAGTACGGCATCCTTTTTGGAGAGTCATCCCGGATTGGAGGGAGCACGCACCCGCACCGCCGCAACGGGGGGGGTGCCGCCCTCCCACGCGAAATACTCCGGGGAGGCACAGCATGTCGCAGGACGTGGCATTGAAAAAGCGGAACACGCAGGAGCTTCGGTTGACGCCCAAGGCGGGCCTCGATAAGAAAGAGTACAACAAGGCTCTTGAAAAGCTCCAGACGGAACTCGTCAGGCTGCAGGGGTGGATTGTGCACAAGGGGCTGAGGGTCGTCGTGCTCTTTGAAGGCCGCGACGCCGCGGGAAAAGGGGGCGTGATCAAGCGCATCACCCAGCGGATGAACCCGCGCGTCTGCAGGGTTGTTGCACTGGGAACACCGAATGAGCGGGAACGGACCCAGTGGTATTTCGCAAGGTACGTCGCTCATCTCCCGTCCGCGGGTGAAATGGTTCTCTACGACCGGAGCTGGTACAATCGCGCCGGAGTCGAGCGCGTGATGGGGTTCTGCACCGAGGCAGAGACGTCCGAGTTCTTCCGCTCCTGTCCCGAATTCGAGTACATGCTCATGCGCGAAGGGATCATTCTCATCAAATACTGGTTCTCGGTGAGCGACGAGGAGCAGGAACGGAGATTCAAGGACCGCATCGATGATCCCGCCAAACGCTGGAAGCTCAGCGCGATGGATCTGGAGTCCCGCTCGCGCTGGATAGAGTACTCCAGGGCAAAAGACGAGATGTTTGCCCGTACGGATACCAAGCAGTCCCCGTGGTACGTTGTCGACGCAGACGATAAGAGGCGGGCCCGCCTGAACTGCATTCATCATTTGCTCAGCCTGATCCCGCACAGGGACCTCACTCCGGAGGCGCCGGTCCTTGCCCCGAGAGCGAAGGCGAAAAGTTATGTTCGCCCTCCGATCGAAACGCAGACGTTCGTCCCGGAAATCTATTAGGAAGGGGAGCGGCCCGGGAACGGACGCAGGGCTCAACGCGTTCCATGGCGTGGCATGATGTCATTGTGCGCGTCAATGCCGCGTGGATCGTCGCCGGAGGAGCCCTCGCGGGATGGGCCGCGGGGCTCCTCTGAAGGTTTCAGATCCCCAGGTTCGCGAGCATCGTGCAGATCGCGTTCACCTGTGACACGAGACCGGGGTGGGACTCCTCAAATTCCCTCGCCGATTCCTCGAGGCCGGCAAGCGAGAGTCTGAGAAGCTCGGGGTTTTTCTCCTGCCGCGTCGCTTCATGCGCAGAGCGGTCGATGAATCCCGTTATGCTTTCCGCGTGCTCTGCGCGGGTCTTCGCAAGGTTCGTGATCTCCGATTTCAGCGTTGCAACGAGCGCCAGGAGCTCGCTTCTGTTCTTTCCCGGAATTGCCTCCGCGGAGGCTATGCGGGATTCGATTTTCCGTATCGTCTCTTCGATCATGCTTCCCCCTTCATGCCGGGTTCCGGCCCGGGACCGCATCCCATGTGCCATCCGGCGCGGTATTTCTCGCGCTCCTCGGGAGTCATCGACTCGAGCTTCTTCTCAAAATGGCGTCTCCAGCGCTCCCTGCGCCAGCCGTGGCCGTAGCGCCACGGGCTCCACCCGCGGAGAAGTATGTGCGCCAGGAGCATCAGCGCGATCGACTGGCCGAACGTGATCGCCGGACCGTGGAACAGATCGGGGACCGTCGCGTTCCAGAGGAACATGACGACGCCGCCGAACACAACGACCGCCGCGGCAGCAATGCCGAGAAATATGAACGCCTTTCCTATCCACCACTTTTTCATTGTGATTCCTTTCCTGTTGTATGATCGCACTCCAGACTCATTTCCATCCCGATCCCCGGGCACCTCAGCCCGAAATCTCCGCATAGAGATCCTCAAGCCGCCGGCGGAGAAACTGGACCGCATACCGCTTGCGTGAGAGGAGCGTGTTGAGCGGCTCTCCCGTGATTTCGCGGATTTCGTTGAACGGGCGCCCCTCGATCTCATGCATGATGAACACCTCCCTCTGATTCTCGGGGAGTTCCTCGAGAGCTTCCGCCAGCTCCTCAGCAATGACTTCCCTGTCGTACCCTGCGTCGGTCTCTTCCACGGCGGCGGGGAGCACTTCCGCGAGCGTCACCGGAGTGCCGTCCAGCGCCTCATCGAGAGACCTGTTGGCCGGACGCCTCCGCCTGTACCAGTCGATGATCTTGTGGCGGGCGACGGTGAAAAGCCACCCCGTCATCTGCTCCAGCGGCTCGGTCAGGCTGTAGCTCGTCAGGAGCTGGTAGAAGACGTCCTGCAGGATGTCCTCCGCCTGGCTGTCGCTCGCGACGCGTTTCCGGATGAAGGCGAGGAGCCTCCCCCTCTGGCCTTCCGCGGCCTGCGCGATCTGCGTGTTCCGTATGAGTGATTCCGCCGTGGCTTCCACTCCGGGTGACCTGATTTCTCCTCTAGTACGCAGGAGACACAGGAATATTGTGCAGATGACAGAATAGTCGTGAATTCCCACAAAACGAGGGGGGCCATAACGGGACCGATATACAGGTTTCCCGGCCATGCTCAGGGCGACACTCAACGCCCACAACGCACTGGAGGAACAGGAGGGGAGGAGGTTCCACGTCTGCGAGGCCGCAACGGGGGATCGGCCGTGAAACGCCCCCCCACTACGTCCAGAATATTTTCATCCCCCCCGGACCTATCTGCACATTCGGAGGGCGCATCTTCGTCAGTATCCGCACTGCGGTCAACCCTCCCGTCAGCACGCACACCGCGCCACCCCCCACGAGAAGCCCGAGCTTGCTTGTGGGCTCGGGATCCAGGAATGCCAAGACGACCATCGCCGCCCCGGCGGCACTGAGCCCCACCGCAACGCCGACCGCGGACCACTCCCTGGGTGTGAGCTTCGCCTTGAGTCCCATTGCGGCGAGCGTATCGACCGCAGGGTCGATGCCCACTCTGGCATCGTCGATAAGGAAGACTGGAGTCTTCTGCCTGTACGCCTGCGCGAGCTGAGTAAACCACCCCTTTTCGCTCGTCCGTATCTGTATCTCTTCCATGCATCGACCTCGCTCAGAATTTCGGGACCACGTGAAGGGTTGAGGGGAAGAATGAAACGATTATGACGCACGCCGCCGCATGATCCGACTGACCGCGCGGGGACTCATCTCGGTGCGAACCCGGTGAAACTGATACTGCCGAACATCCCGGGGAAAACGAGGAATGCGACGACAGCCACAAATCCCACCCAGAGTGCACCCAGGACAAAGCCCCCTGCGCCGGAACGACCCCGCCGCCGGATGGCGAGGCCCGATGCAACGCCCCCCGCAGCAAGGACCGGGAACACAAGCAACCTGGCCCCGAACGCCGTGACAAGGAACACCGAAAGGAGAAGAAACGGCGCGAGAATCGCCAGACCCGCGCCCAGGGGGAAGCGCGGCTTCGAACGGGAAAAGAGAAGGCCCGCACCGAAGAAGAATATCCCCGTGAGAAGGACTGCGACCGACGCCGGCGCCGCGAACAGAGCGCCCGTGACGAGGAGAAGGGCCATGATCCCCGCAGCGGGGGGAAACAGCGCCTCAATGCCCGTGCGCGCCGGTTCACCCATGCAAACGGCCGACGATCTGGGATGTCCCGAAGGGAGTCCCCTGCCGGGAAACGCCGGAGAGGCCGGCGGCGATCATCCAGGCCGACACTTCGCTTTCCGTGTACGTGTCCCCGGCCTCCGTCCCCACGAGCATGTTGAGCGCGAAGAATGCGCCGTGCGATGGAGCCACGCGTTCCTCGTCCATGATAAAGTCCTGCACCACGACGCAACCCCCCGGACGCAGAGCCCGGGCGCACTTCCGGATGAGTTCGGCGTTTTCACCCGCAGAATTGCTGTGTATGATCGCGGAGAGGAAGACGACGTCGAAGCCGCCGCCGAGATCGTCCCTGAGGTAGTCTCCCGCAACTGTGCTCACCTGTCCGGAGAGCCCGTCGCGCTCGATGTAGGACGCCGTGAGCGGCAGGACGTTCGGGAGATCGAACACGACCGCGCTGAGGCCCGCCTTCGCCCTGACGAATGCCATCGCGTAGGCCCCCGACCCTCCTCCGACGTCAAGAACCCTTGTGACGCCGGCAAGGTCCAACTGTCCGACAACTGCGGGAGCCTGCCGCACGGCACGGTCGTGCATCGCCGCGATGAACGCGGAAACCCACTCTTCTCCTCCATCACTCCCGGGGCGGGGAAGGATGCCCGTCCCGGCTTTCACGGCGCCGGTCAGCGTCGTCCATGTGTCCCAGAGGTGGACGGTGTGCATCAGCCCCCCGAGATATCCGGGGCTCCCCTCGACAAGGCACTGCGCCGCGGCCGGCGAATTTGAAAACCTGCCGTTCTCTTTTTCGAGAAGCCCCATCGCGCAGAGCGCATTCATCAGCCGGTCCGTTGCGCGGGGATCCGTGCCAAGAAGCGAGGCGATGCCGCCGGAGGTGTGCTTTCCACCTCCGAGCGCCGTGAATATACCAAGCTCATGTGCGGTAAGGAGTATGCGGCTCTCCTGGAACGCGTACGCGATACCACGGATCTGTTCGCGCGTCTTCATGTCAGGCATGTCTGCACCTTCGTAAAGTATCACCCCTGCAGGGGTTTCCCGAGGCGAAAGGAATGGACATACAGTTTCAAAATCAACAGTGACGCGGGAGATTCTCGATTGATTCTTTGACCTATTTCGCGTAACGTATACGGCAGAAAGGACTTACCCAATGACTTCCACACCGCGCGTTCAGCGGCTTCACGGCGGGACCCCGATACTGAGGCGGATTGAAGACCACCCCTGGGAGAACCGGGTCACATTCAATCCCGCCTGCGCGTTCGTCCAGGAGCGACCGCTGATGGAATCCATCGTCTCTTCTCTTCCCTTCGACGCATCCACGAAGGAGCTCCTTCTGAAGCAGGATGGGCTCTGCTTCCTGCTCTACAGGGCACAGGGGGCGCGGCGGGACGACTACGACCACACGCGCTCGTCGATGGGCCTGGCGGTTCTCAGTCCCGGGCTTGATCTCCTCGCGCGTCACGACCGGCCCGTCATGCTCCCCGATCAGCCGTATGAAGACCTCGGCGTGGAGGACGCCCGGATCACGAGGGCGGGGGACCGGTACTACGCGTTCTACACGGCGTATCACTCAGGCAAGCCCGCCAACCGGGTCCGGATCGCGATCGCCAGCACGAAGGACTTCTCCCGGTGGGAGAAGCACGGGCTCCTCAAAGGAGACTTCAACGGGATCGACAACAAGAACGCGATGCTTTTTCCCGGCAAGATCGACGGAAAGTACATCATGTTTCACAGGCCGATGGAAGGACCCGGACGCATGTCGATACACTGGGCGGAGGCGAACGACGTTCTGGGTCCGTGGAAGACGCGCGGACTTCTCATGAAGCCGCTCGGGAATCCACTCTATGCGGACACCTGGACGGGCGGAGGGCCTCCCCCACTGCTCCTTCCCGACGGCCGCTATCTCATCATTTATCATAACGGGAACAGAAAAGCGGACAACTCACGCGTCTACGAACTCGCGGTCGCCATCGGCGATCCGCACGCGAAGGGGTTCATCACCAGGAGGGACGAACCGCTGATGAGCCCTGAAACGCCCGCCGAGACGCAGGGGGACGCGGACCTCGGCGTGAACAACGTTGTCTTCGCGTGCGGGTGCTACACATACAGGGGCGATCTGTACCTCCCGTACGCGGGAGCAGACAGCGTCGTCTGCGGCGCGAAGATCGCCGCCGCGGAGATCGCCCGTTACGCAGCGGAGAAGTAGTCGCGCTTTAACGGAGCGAGCCGACCCTGAGGCTTTTCCTGAACCGCCGCGGCGAGATATCCGACTCGCAATGCACGGTCCTCGCCCCCCCGCCGTCGATATCAAAGACATTGTCGTCAAAGACCACATCCGTTCCCTCCACTTCGAGCCGCACCCCGCGCGCAATGTTCCTGGCACGCACAGTCACCGCATACGACATTCCCGGACCGCGCGCGACGGACCAGGTGAGGCCGGGATCGGGAAGAGCGGTGTGTTTGAGCTCGGCGAAGTAGTACCGGTTCTCGACGGACATGCCGTTCTCCGCCGTAAACCTTGCCAGAAGGTAATGACACCTGCAGTCGACCCCCCGGAGATCCTCCCGCTTCACGGTCATCCACCGGGCTGACGCATCGGCATTCAGCCGCAGGCGCTCGGTCCACTTCCGCGCCGCCTGTCCTCCGAACGAGACCAGCGAAACCTCGAGCGTCCCCGCCGCGGGAACCGGCAGATCGCTCGTGACCCAGACCTCGGCGCCGCCGCCGGCTCCCCTGAAGCTGACGAGGAGAGGGGCAAAGAACCGCCTGGCAAAATAATACGCCGCCTTGGGACGCAGCGCGCTGTCGATCACCGACCAGCTCGTGACGGGCCAGCAGTCGTTCAGCTGCCAGAAGAGAACTCCGGCGGTGCCGTACTTGCGCCGGCGCCAGTGCTCGGCCGCACGCTTCAGAGCCTCCCCCTGCACGATCTGGCCCTTCGTCACAAAATCCTCAAGGCTCTCCGGCACGCGGTGGTGCGCCGCGAGGAAACGGAAAAGCCTCTCCGTCCCCTCCACCTGCTTGTTGTGATGTTCCATCACCTCGCTCTGCGGGTACCTGTCGGAGGGGATCGTCACGTTGAGGAATGTCGGGAGGTTCGCCGGTCCCTGGAATCCGAATTCGGTCACGAACCGCGCGTTGTCCTTTTCATATTCCGGATAGTCCTTCCAGAGACTCCAGACTTTCCACTGGTGGTGATTTCCGTTCGATTCGTCATTGGGGAGTCCTTCGCCGAACGGGGAACTCCTCCAGTACGGCCGCGTTCCGTCGAGCCTCCTGAGGACGGACGGGAGGACGTCCCGGAATATCTTCGCGCCTTTCATATCGTCGGGGCTCTTCCCCGGGTGTTCCGTGCAGTAGATCCACTCACACTCGTTGTTCCCGCACCAGAGGACGATGCTCGGATGGTTGCGGAGCCGCGCCACCGCCTTCTCCGCCTCGTCCCGCACCTGAGCGATGAACCACGGGGAGTCGGGGTATTCGCCGCAGGCGAACATGAAATCCTGCCATACCATGAGGCCGAGCCTGTCGCACAGGTCGTAAAAGACGTCTTCTTCATAGAATCCTCCCCCCCACACGCGTATCATGTTCATGTGGGCGTCCTTCGCCATCCGGAGGAGCCGGTCATACGTCGCGGGGGCGATCCGGGGGATGAACGTATCCGCGGGGATCCAGTCCGCGCCCTTGCAGAATATCTTCCGTCCGTTCACCTCGACAATGAACGACTTCCCCTCCCGGTCCTTCGCCTGCAGGAGCCGCACCGTCCGTATGCCGAACCTGACCTGTTTCTCATCCAGGACCTGTTCCCGGTCAATGAGCGTAAAAACTGCCGAGTAGAGGGGCTGTTCCCCGTGGCCGTTCGGCCACCAGAGGTGGGGATCGGGAACGGTCACCGTCAGCTCCACGCTCCCCCTCCGCACGTCGCGCACATACTCGGCAGCGCGATCCGGCCCACCCAGGAAGAGGCGGAGAGCCAGCGGCCCGGTTCCGGCGCGGATAACACGCGCGGAGAATTTGACGACGGCTTTCCCGGCCGACACGGAAACCACCTTCGCACAGGGATCCGCGAGCCGTCCGCCCGAGAACGCCTCGAGCACAATGTCCCGCCAGATTCCCGACGTCGTGAGCTTCGGCCCCCAGTCCCAGCTGAACGAATATTGCGCTTTCCTGGCATAGACGCGGTGAGATTCCAGCGCAACCTCGAGCCGCCCGTTCTGCCCTTCGAGCTGCTTCGCCCGGAGGACCGGAGAATCGAAGCGCACGCTCAGGACGTTCTTCCCCTCACGCAGGAACCGCCTGACAGGAAATCGATGTTCGACGAACATGTCCGCGGTGGACCCGACGACGCGCCCGTTACACCGGATTGTCGCGTATGTGTCGAGGCCGGCGGCGACGAGGTCGACCGCGGCCTCCGCGAGGAACCCCTGCGGAACACGGAACTCCTTCCGGTACTCCCAAGCGATCCCGTCGACCCACTGCACGTCCTTCTCCTGCATCCTGTAGAAAGGATCGGGGATGAGGCCGCACGCCATGAGGTCGGTGTGCACCGTCCCCGGCACGGAGGCAGCATGCCAGCGGAGCGCCTCCCTCCGGGAGACCTCCAGCGGGGTGCCCGATTCAATCGCTCTGAACTGCCACGCCCCGCCAAGATCAAGTGTCTTCATTGTCGAATATGGCCCGTTGTCATTCCGCGGTCACGCGGTCACGAAGAGCGGTCACCCCGCGGTCACGCGGCAGAGAGCGCTCGCGTGATGACCTGAAAAGCGGTCACACAAGGCGCTCGCGGGGTGAGCTGAGAAGCGCTCATTTTACAACTACAAGCCGCCGGCTCTGCGCGAAATCCCCCGACTGCAGCCGGTAGAAGTATACGCCGCTGGCGAGATTGGAAGCGTCAAACCGCACGGTGTACGTCCCGGGATCCTTTATGCCGTCGACAAGCGTCGTCACGTCCCGCCCCAGGACGTCGTACACCCGGAGCGTCGTCCGCTGCCGGCGGGCGACATCGAACCGGATGTTTGTCGAAGGGTTGAAAGGGTTCGGAAAGTTCGCGTACAGCCCGAACGCCGGAGGGACCTCCTCAGCCGTGACGGGGCGGACGCCGCTTGTAAAGTCGGAGAGCGAGGCGATCTGCGCGAGGCCGAGCCCGTAGTCATAGAGGCGCACGTCATCGAGGACCCCGTTGAAACCGTACAGGTTGTCCGTCGGAAGATCCTGTCCCATCGTCAGCGCGTACGACGTCGTGTTGATGAGGCCGGAGAACGGGGTGAACGCATTCAGCGCGCCGTTTATGTAAAGCTCCATGTCGGTCCCGTCGTACCTGGCAGTGACGTTCATCACGCTATCGAGGACCAGGGGTGAGGCGGAATCGAGATCCCTCGTCTGGAGGGCGGCATTCTTCACCGTCCACCGGAGGGCGTTTGTCCCCGGCGTGACGGAAATCTTCCACCTGTTCTGCCAGCTTCCGTGGGAGATGATGTACTGCTCGCGCCCTGCGTAAAGCGCAGCCGGCTTCACCCAGAGGTTCACCGTAACGGCGCTCTGGAAGTTGAGCGCGGAGTCGTCCGGCACGACGATGGAGGCCGCCGAGCCGTCGAATGCATAGGCGCCCGAGGGGTGACCGAGCCGGTCATTGGCCGGCACAACCCCGCTCGCGCTGCCGTTGTGGCCGTTGCCGCTCGCATCCGATGCGCTCCCGTCCATCGGGTAGTACGCGACGAGGTTCCCTGTCTGCTGGACGGAAAGGTCGCGCACTTCAAGGCCGATGCTGTCAGCGTCATGCCCCCCCTTCCCGTCGTCCACGCTCACGCGGACCACGTCATTCGAGGGGGACGCGGGGGCGCGCCACGCGACTGCGGGGCCGGTCCCGCTTATCGATCCGGCGGATGCGCTCCACGTGAACGTGAGCGCGTTTGAATCCGGGTTGCTGACGACACACGAAACGGCGGACGAGGCCCCGAGGTCCACTTTCCGCGGCAAGGCCGCCATCCTGAGTATCACGGGAGGATGGGTGATAAAAGCGACGACCTGAAGCGTGTCGCGGGCGGCGGCGTTCCCGCCGTGCCCGTCGTCGACAGTGCAGGTGACAACACAAACCCCCGGGGAGTCCGGCGCGGTCCACGTGACCACCGGACCGTTCCCGGCAATCGTACCCCGGGAAGCGCTCCAGGAGTACGTCAGCGCATCCGAGTCCCTGTCGGCGGCCGAACAGTAGATATTCACAGGGGTACGGACGGACATCCGGGCGGAATCAGGGGAGAGGCTCTTGATCCTCGGCGGGTGGTTCCCTGAATATCCGTTCCGGTAGTCCACGACGACGCTGTTGATCAGAGTCTTGTCGAGCACTTTCGTCATGGCCCCCCCAGCCGGCGCGATGACGACGACAGACACTGAGCCCGCAGAGATCGTCATGGAGACGGTCCCGGTCGCCCCCGTCGCAATGAACCCTTTCGTCACGGTATTGTACAGATCGTACGAACCTGCGCCGAGCGCGAGCGTCACCGCCGTATCGGAGGCGTATGGATTGAAGTAGCAGTACGTCGGATATGCGGCGGCGTGGAAATAGTCGGTCTTCAGGAGATCCAGGCGGAGAATCCCCGCCACATTCGTCGTGTCAATGATCCCCCCCAGTATCCCGGCATGCGCCGCGCCGTACAAGCCGAAATTCGTCGCCGCCCAGCCGCCCCGCGCCGCGTCGCCGGTGGCAAAAGGGGAAACGGCGCCGTCGCTCAGGCTGAACTGGTGCATCGATTCATGGGCGATCGAGGAGAGCGGGTCATACTGATGGGCCCATGCCGCGCTGTCCTGGTGATCGTCGGGGAGATAGCCCGCATAAAACAGACGCGAGGCATTTGCGACATTCAGCACCCATTTGCCGACCGCGCGTGCGTACCTGTCGTCGTAGCGCACCAGGGGAACCAGGGCCCCCGCCTGCTCCGCCCCGTTCATGAAGAACGCGTAGTCGTTCGACGTGCTTGCCTCGCCGATGAGCCCTGAGCAGTCATAGCCTCCCCAGTTCCCTACGATCGCGCCCCACTGCCGGAGCGTGAGGTTGCCGTTGGAGAAGCACCAGTTCATCATCTTCGTAACGTCGTACGACGTCCCGAGCTCGGCGTTCATCCGTGCGGCGATGTACGTGCCGTACGGGAGCTGGAGCTCGTACGAGGGGTTTGTCGCGTAGACGAGTAGCGATTCGAGGGAGAGCTCCGCCCCGATGCGGAAGTCCTGGTTCCCGGTCCGGCAATACGCCGCGTAGAGAAGCCAGGCGATCGCGCCGGCGGCCTCTGGCTCAGGGACGCTCGAATCGTTCGGCTTCATCGTGATGAGATTGAACGCGCGGTGGTTCACGTTCGCAAGGCTCCAGGGCTTCGTGCTCCCTCCCATCGCGGCGATCGCAGCGCGCCACCTCGATGCCACAACGGGGATCCTATTCCCGAAGTCCCCGGTCGCAGGATAAAGGCTCGCGATCTGGAACGCAAACACGTTCGGCATCGTCTCATACCACCAGTCATCCCCCGTCCCGGACGAAGGGGTGTTGAGATACACGTTCTGCCCGTCGGCGCCGTTGAACCACTCCTCGCCCATGACGACCCAGTTCGTCCCCGCCTGATTGCTTTTATTGATCCCGACGAGGCTCGCGCTGACGATCGCCGGCAGGCACGTCACCGCCTCCCCGCCGTAGCCCGGGGAGCCGACGTAGCTCTGTATCCTGAAGCACTCCTGACCCGGATAATTGACGGTGCCTGTGTAGAGCTGTATGAGCGGGAGATACCGGCCGGTCCTTGAGGCGTCGAATGCGATGGAATCGAAAGACGCGGCCACGGCCTTCCAGTTCCTCATGAGATAGGGGGAGGGAGCGTTCGGCATCCCGTCGATCCTGCCGATCGGTATCTGCTGCGCGAGCGATTCACCGGCGAAAAGCACCAGGAGGATTGCAGAGGCGAGCGCCGAGGGGAACGAAACTCCGACCCCGTTCTTCAGGGGATGTTCTCCTTCCTGCAAAAAGCCCTGCTCGCGTCCCCTTCGTAGACCGAGAGTTTCCCCGTAGCGGAGTCCCTCGCCAGCGTCACTTCCGTATCCGGCACTCCGCGGAAGAGCGCCCAGGAGAATTTGTCCTTCCGCCCGGCTGCAACCTTCCTGGAGTGAAGGCATGCCGCCGCCGCAGGATACCGTTCCACCTCGAGAATCGTATAGAGCGCTTCGATCGTTGATTCCGCCCCCGAGTTCAGATTCAGGGTGACCGAATCCCGGATCCCGTCGTAACACCTTCCCGTGGACGGGTCGTACATCGTCCTGCGTGCAGGATTGTTCCCCGTGAGCCACGAAGCGGCGAGCCCCGCCATAAGGAGGTACTCCCGGTCCCCCGTCGCTTCAAAGAGCCTTATGAGCCCGACGGCCATCGGCCGGACGCCGTAGGCGATCTGTTCGTATTCTTCCGGAGGCGCAGCGCCCGCAACGTCGCACGCTTTCAGGAATCCGTCCATCAACAGGCGGCCGTACCAGCCGCGCGCCTCGCGCGCCGCCGATCGTATCATGGCGGAGTCGTGAAGCGCCGCTCCCGCAGTTGCGAGCGCCTGCGTCTGGCCGTTTCCCCACATGTGCCACTGCGTCTCCCAGGAACGGTGGAGACCGTACGGGGGGGTCATTCCGTCCCCATCCTGCATGACGAGAAGCCCCCGGGCAAGCTCTGTGATGAACCGGGAGAGTGAATCATCAGGCGAGATCATCCGGTATTCCAGGAGCCCCAGAAGGAGTTCCGATGTTACGTCGGCTCCTGATTCGTACAGGAGCCACCGGGGGATCCGGTAGCCCCGGACGGTCCTCATACTGTCATACTCACTCAGCGACGCGGCGACGAGCGGCATCATACGGGCGACGCGCCCGGTGAGTTCCCGTGCAAACGCAGTGTCGCGCTCGGCGAACACCCTCCCTCCCATCGCCATCGCCCAGAGCCCGCGCGACGCCCACCATCCGAACGACTTCAGGCTCGTCCGCCCCGTCGTGTTGATCGTGTGATCGGAACGTACGAAGTTGTAGA
>Ga0182021_10000638_pt1 | contig 38414 bp, 21 predicted proteins | sample 612E3MmetaG_FD_120493 | JGI IMG/M metagenome (GOLD analysis project Ga0182021, IMG submission 120493) | Permafrost microbial communities from Stordalen Mire, Sweden - 612E3M metaG (Illumina Assembly) | ecosystem: Environmental > Terrestrial > Soil > Wetlands > Permafrost | place: Sweden...
AAATAAAGAGAATGACAATAAATGTACGGTGAAGCATATTGATGGCTTAAAAGATTATCCTGAAATATCCCAAGATGAAGAGGGAAAGACAAAACTGATAATTCCACTAGTAAAGTATGGTAGATCCATGGAGTTTAATAGCTATAGAAATATAACAGAAGCTGAAGATAGTCGTAAACTTCTTGTTATGTATTTAAAAAGATATCTTACGCTGATAATAAGGAAAATTGAAGATGTTGAGAAAAAAAGATCGCTTGCAGTGGCAGTAGTCAATTCAAGAAATTTGTCTCACAACATTGGTTCGCATGTTTTGTCTCGATTGACAGATCCGGGATTGTATGGACATAACAATAGCCCGGATGGGAAATTAATCACAGATCTATATGCATATCTCCAAACGCGCATGGAATTTCTTTCCGATCTTTCAACTGCTACGCCTGCTTCATTTGTTCCATCTGCATTTTATAAGGATATGATCGACACCTTCCTCCCCAGGGAATCAAAAATTGCTGAGATGTTTAATTATAAATTATATAACAATGATAAATCAATAATAAAAGTAAAAGAGATAATTGAAACACTAACAATACACAATCCAGAAGGGCGATCAAGAATTAATGAATTGTTCAATTCTGCATATTCAAAGTTACCAGATGATAAAGCTATTATTGATGAAATAAAAATACAGTTAGAAGATATTTCGGATGGACAAGTACTCCTTCTTAATCGTATAAGCGGTATTGACGAGATGAAATGTGCTAAAATAACTATGCAATGTATCAATGGAGCTGCAAGAAATCCGATTTCTCGAATTACACAGGATATTGCATTCGCAAGTCCGCATGGTGTTCTCGGTTTTCATGCATTCTATGTAATTCTTGAAAATATCATTAGAAATGCGGCTAAGCATGGAGGTAGCAATCTCAAAATTAAAAATTACTACTTAGAGTTAATAATAACTTTGTTTGATAATGTAGATTTCGTGGAAGTGAGAATTACAGATAATCTTGAGAACGCAAATATAATGAAAGATGGATATCCACTGTTTCAGTACCTTCAAAACAAAGTTGATCAACCAATACTTGGTGAAAATGAAGAACTGCGTTCAGATGGTTGGGGAATATTAGAAATGAAAATAGCAGCCTCATATTTAAGAGGTATAGATCTAAAACAAATTGATTATCAAGGAAATCGACGAGAGCTTCTAAAAGTGCAGGCCAACCAATCAAATTTGGAATACATACTATATTTAAACAAGCCCAAAGAGGCATTGTTCTTTGATAAGTATAATAAATTGAACTTTAGAAAAGAATTGAAAGACGAATTAAGGAAGAATGGAATTGATATTGTTAATGATCAAACCGAGATTGAACTACCTATTCCACATCGTTTTTTCGTTGCAGATGCAAATGACAACAATGTTTTTAAAGACGATCCTAATGGATTACCATTACAATGCTTATATTTAAACGATAAAGAATGGAATGAAATTAGGAATTCTTTTGAAGGAGGGATGGCAACAGCGGATACTCAATTGAATAAATTAGTAAATGGAATATTAATCGCGCTTCGTATCATATGGAAGCGAAAGAAAAATCAAGATATCGTGTTGGTAATAACGGCAGATTATGAAGCTAAAGCAATAAATACAGATTGGACTAATTTGCAATGGTCGATTGGGATTAATAACGATACACAACAAGAGTTGGTGCCTAGCTTTACAGAGAGGGGAAAGCGTTATATAGTTTATGATCATCATGTTATATTACGCGAAAAATGTATGAAAAATTTTGGTAATGTAAATAGTTCCCCTCCTATCCTACCAGAAACTAAAGATGCTATAATATCCTACGAATATTATTCAAGCAAAGATCCCATTTATAAAATTCTTTTTCAAAAATGGGACAATGACAAGAAAAATCTTATCGCATATGATTTAATTGAGTCCGGTCAAGCCCATGTTGCAGTTCTTGATGAAAGGATACAGAGAGATGCAGATAGAAAAATCGATGGTGATAAATCTTTTAGAAGCGAATTGTTTTTATCAAATGTCTTTATCCCTAGAATTGAAAAGGCAAATCTTGAAAAACCAATTGAAAAAGAAATTGATGACTATCTCATAGAGCTTGCTAACCACTCAAATCATGGTTCATTAATTATTGTAATTCATTTAACGATTCTTGAACGCATGATGAATTCGGACGTCGAAAGAATCCGAGAATGGATAGACAATAGGAAAAGAGAAAACTTTACTGTCATTATTACCTCTGGAAGAGGGATACCAAATATTGTGAGAATCTTGAAAGAAAGATACGTTCACATGTCTGAAATAACTACATATCTTATACGAGAACGGAGCAAACATCACTTTGTCAATACACTCTACTCTTCAAGGAGGCCGTACTAATGCCATTAATAATCATATTTCATAAAGAAGAACGATACAATAAACTCTTCCTTGAGAAGTACTGGTTTTGGCAAGCCGAAAACAAATCTCTTACTAAACCCTTACTTAATTGGAATATTCTTGTTCTCGATGATAAACTAGAAAATGGGAAGGATATTATTGACAAGTTTCAGATTAATAAAAGTGATCCTGATAAAATCATTTTTATTCATTCAAAAAATGCACAACACGCAGAGAAGTTTTTAACTGATGCAGGAATTGATAAAAGTGTTTGCAGAGTTTATTATTATGCTCATAATCTTATGCCTGTCCCTGATATAATTTATAAAGGTTTGTGTATATGGGAAGATAAATTATTTGCATATAATGAAGAAGGTCAGACCGAAAAAATGGTCCAATGGTGTAATGAATTTCTAAACAACCTTAATGAAGGCTTTATGTTAGATGCAATAATTAAAATGCTTCACAGAATATGGAATTGTGATAACAAAACCATTGATTCGCAAACAGAAGAATGTATTTCTATGATCCATAAATATATGGCGTCTAAGAAATATATTAACGTCGAGACAGAATTAACCACTACCATCTATAATAAAATAGAGAGAATCCTTATATCACAGGAACTCCATCAAATAGTAGAACTACGCGATATTCTGATCAGCAATGTGATCTCCGAGTAATGAAATGACTTTATTTCATTTAATAGAAGAAAATAAAATTGGGGTTATTTGGAATGAAGAATCAATAAAATCAATTTTACGAGAAAATGAAATCACAAAAAGTGTTGACATTAAAGATGATAAGTCTATCCTCAATCTAATTCAAACATCCGAATTAAATGGTATGATTCTGCTATCAGAATTAACTTGGCAAGGTAAAAATTATTCAGAATTCTATGGATTTAAACTTTTACAAACACTTAGAGCTTCAAGAGAAATTCGGTTTTCAGTGCCTGTAGTTTTAACATCTATTATGCCGGAAGATTATTTTTGGAAGAGACAGAAAGAAAATCCATCCTTTGCCATTCTTCGTGACCCATCAGTCTCTTTTGTCCAGCTACCTGCAACCTTAGAGAATATCATAGATACGCTTGGTAACCCATTAACGGAAGAGGTATGGTATGACGTTCAAGAGAGCCTATGTGATTTACAGGGTCTTGTTCATGAAATACTTCACGGTTTAAAGAATGCTATCTCAGTTGAACAAAATAGCCGTTATGATAAAGAAAGGATTCATCAATGTACTCTTAACTCAATAGAGAAGGCATTTCAGGGCATTTCAAATTTATTGGGCTTAGAAGGCAAAGTAAAAAACGTTTATGAAAAAATATTAGAAGAAGTAAATAGTGCAATTAATGATGGAGAATATCTACGCTTACCAAAAATTATTGATAACTATGAAGGTCAATTACTTGATAACTTACCAGAGCGAGTCTCGATAAACCGCCAAATTATTAAAGAAAGGGTCCCTTGGAAAATTCTTCTCATTGAAGACGAAGATAATGTTCGAGAAAATTATGTATCGAGGCTGGCAGAAAGAAATCTTAATGTACTTGCGGCAAGCAATCCTCAAGAAGCCTTAGATATGCTTACTGAAGATGCACCTTACAATGCCATCACCGTTGTAATAGCTGACTACAGGTTAGAAAAAAAATATCCACACGGGAAATGGTATCCATTACAAGGATATGCTTTATTAAAAGAAATTTATAGAAAATCAACGCATTTACTATCCTATTTTGCTTTAACTGCAGCTCATCGAAAAGCTACGAATATCATACAGAACTTAAATGAAATGAATGTTCGTTTGTTTTCAAAACAGGATCTCACAGATGAGATTTATTTCGAAAGATTTGTCGAAGATTTAATAAAAGAAGGCTCTCAGGTTTTTAATACAATAGTAAGTATTCCAAATCGGAAGAATACACGTGGTGATAGTTGGTCGCGTTTCAGGCCTTATTATAGATTATATAGAAGTGCAAAGGATTATCAATCTGTTGATCGGGAAGTATCTTTGAAGGCAGACGAATACATCAAAATGGTGTTGTCAAAAGATCATATTTCCCTGCAAGATTGTAATTATCGGTTTGGTGGAGCATTGAAGGACGAATTATCTTTCCGGAATAAATTGCTTGCAAGGCGGATTGCGTTAGGTTTATTCTCAAATGAATTTACAACTATTGATATATATTTTGCTTTGCAATCACCCCCACTAATAGGATTTGATGTTGAAAATAAAATTGATAACGAAATTGGACTTGCTGGCTCTCGTGTATCTGCTCTTGAGAAAATTCGAAATCGTGCAAATAGTTTTATTAGTGAAAATCTGGCAATAGCCTTTGAAAGTGATATACCAGACCGTTTGTTAATCGAAGAACGAAATTGGCTGTCTAAGTCTTCATTAGTTCATTATAGTGACAAACTTGAAACAGCTATGTCTTGCATCGAAGAAGCATTATTAAAATATCAAGAAAATATTGCAGTATCTGAGAATTTGCAGGAACGGCGTTTTTCTAAACGAACGATTTCAATTGAAAGCTCTCAAGATGTTGCAAGCGCACTTGAAGAAGCCGTTAGTTTGGGGGATAACCAAGAACTGTTATCTTCCTGTGTCGAATGGGCCGTTAATGAAACGCTTAAGAAAAATATTGGGGAAAGATCGCTGCAAGTCTCTGGAATAGCCTCGATTTTAAGGAGGTTAAATTTATGGCCGGAATATGTACTATCATCACCTGAAAACAATCAATTCTAATTGTTGTTCATTAATAGATAATTTAATATATGGAAATCAATGAAATTGTTTATAAAGAAAAAGACCTAAGTAAGGTCCTTTACGGACACATTGATGATAATAAGTTCTCGTTACAGTGTTCGCCAGAAAGCGGGAAACCTCATTGCACATTCTTATGTGCTGATTATGTCGATGCTAATCAGCAAAATGATAATTCGATTAGGTATTTATTTGATTTCCCATTCCTACGAGAAAAGATAGATAGAGGATTATCCGACCTTTCTCAATTCGAGAAATTCATAGGAATGTTCCATTATTCTTTCATTCCTCCGGATTGTTCCCCCACTTTCTATGCAGATTATCCATCTCTTCGGCAATTTCACCTAATGTTCCCCATGAGTGCCGATGAACTCACTAACGTTCTTTCTCCTTATTACGATTTCTATAATGCAATCGAATCATTAAATAAAAACGTGCACTGGAATTCCCTCACCATCGATAATCCAGAAGGAATATATCTCTACAATATTCAAGGTGGGTGTAGAAAGTTTTGGAAAGAACTTGAAGCCAAAATGTTTTCACTGGACAAATTGGCAAATCGTTATTTCCTCTTTTATTGGCAATCAAATGGTGACGGTATTGAAGGGAGTAATAGGGATAAGTCTGAATGGGAGGTCAAAGATAAGTTGTGGTCGCAAAGCAGATTCTTGAGAGACTTTTTAATGTATCATAAAAAGTCATTCGCGATAGATCTCCAAATATGGCAATTAAAAAAAGAAGAGAATAACAAGAATATTGAATATTCAATTTCTCAATATCGTAAAGCAAACACAGAGTTTTCCCCGATGAACATTTTTAATAATGTTCAGAAATGTATTTCATCATCTTTGAGAGCCACCTATGGCAATGAGTTCCCAAATAATTATGGAATAAACGAGATCTCACAATTCTATCTGCATAACAAAGTAAAAAATGAATTTAATTCTCGTCAAGAACAAATAGAACAACAAAAGAAAGTTGTGGGTCGTGAAGTGTCGACAAATGTGGGAGATCATGGCATCCTTGAAACAAAAGACAATTGGCTCCGATCCTATAGTTTGGAGAAAAAAGACTTCTGGGAATATTTGGGAATATATGATTTATGGGGACATTTCTATAGGACGATGTCAACTCTAAGCTCAAGTATTATGTGGTGGTCTCCCGATGTAAAAGGAGAAGAAATACTATTCATTGATGATAATCCTGAAAAATTTGAGTCAAAAATTAGCGCTCTTTATGATTGGTTCCCAAATTCGTGTTTTTATAGTTTCAATGACTTGGAACCCTTAGTAAATAATGAGAACCACTTGAAAGAAAAATTGAAAGTTATAGAATACTATCGTAAAGGTGAAAGTCTATCAAAGCGATACAAAGAGATAAATTTAACCGATGTAGACTTCCTTATTATTGATCTCGAATATAATAATGAGGAAAAAGGATTTGAAATCTTGCATAGACTTCGCAGTGCCTGTAAATGCACCGTAAAGCCAAATATTATCACACTCAGTCGTCGTGAAGACCCTCAGAGTATTCAGCGAGCATTGAATAGTGGCGCTCTCTTTTATGTCGCTAAGGCATATTTTTATGATCTTGTTCCAAACATATGCCAGATCAGGCAACTGCGAAATGAATATAACGTCGACTTTAAATTAGATGATAGCGAAAAAGCTAGATATTCTAAATACGAGAACTGGCATTTGTTATCAAAGTTACCATTAAAGAAAGTGATTGAACTACAGGGTCATAGGATAGTCGGAAATGAATATGTCGAAAATCCAAATCTAGAAATAATATCAAAGGAAGAAAATCCCTTTTGGGAAGGCGCAAAATATTCGAATAATTATCAATGGATTAAAAAGCTGCCCAAAGCAGATATCCATTGTCATATTGGGTCCTGTATGGGAGCAGATTTACTCCCTCAAACAGCTTTAATTGTACTTTCGCAATTATGGAAAAATGATAAGTTTAAGAATAATATTGAGAAAATAATAACATTTCTGAAACCCATAGCTACCGATCCAAACCTTGTTGAGTCCGGCAATATATCTTTAAATACAAATGATTATGTTTCGGAGTTTTCTAAAGCCATAGAGGAGCGTAATGCGTTAAAAGATCAAATATCTACAAAAGAAAAGGATAAAAACAAAAGTCTTTACAACCTAATTTCAGATATCCCTCTAGTTGAAAACAAGATAACTCATGAAGAAGCATTGCTTTCACCTAAAGAGACATCAATTGAGAGGGAATTCGGACTAAATTTAAAAAACTCAAGTTATGTAAGAAATAAATTTGCATTGCGTCAAGCTCAAGTAAGTTATGATGAAGTCATGTTGGTCTTTATTCTTCTTTTACACTTAAGAGGGATTAGTGATCGAAAGAAATATGATGACTGGTTTTTACAACTAAAAGGTTCAATTGATGATATAATATTCAAAGAAAATTGTCCTGATCTAAATAGTGATTTAAACGGATTCTCTAAAGAATGGATTGACTTAATAGGTATCGACCAGATTAAAAGCAATTTATTCTTGGAAATTACTGCATTACCATTGAATGAGAACATAATTGAACAATTACAATCGGCATATTTTCTTAGGAAAATATCTGGAAATAAATCATTATTTAATTATTTACGCGGATGTGAATATGCGGGATCTGCACATCTTCAAACAAAGGCATCAATCATTCTTACGGCAAAGTATATTGTTCAAGACTATGCTATTCCAGATAATATTCGATATTTGAGCCTTCGATGTGCGGTTGACGGGTATTCAAAGTTGAAGCTACAGTCTCAAGAAGAGGCAATGGAAACATTGCTCCGTGCATTCGATTTCTATACCGTAAAAGCCTGCCAAATAAATAAGACAAGACTTCGGGTAGATTTGATTGTGACAGCAAAACGCCATAAGAGTATAACAGAATTTGAAAATAATGTTAGGTTGGCTCTCAAATATCGAAATGGTCTCCAATTGACAAAACAAAACGAACCCGAAGGGGATAAAGGAAACTACTTCAAAGCATTTCCAGCGAGAACGAAAGTTGTGAGTTTCGATCTAGCAGGATTAGAACGAGGAAATCGCCCGAGTAAATTTTACAATCATTTTCTCCCACTCCTGAAAGAATGCTTCCCCATAACAATCCATGCAGGAGAAGAGGATGATGCTGAATCGATTTGGGAGGCAGTTTATCTTGTTCAATCACAAAGACTGGGGCATGCTTTGACCTTAAACTCAAATCCCGATTTGATGAAGTTAGTGAAAGAACGACATATTGCAATTGAGTTATGTCCTATTAGTAATTATTTAACAAAGGGAGAATACAAACTTAGAGATTTTGGATCCATAGAGAAATGGCTCCCAATAGGTAAGAATTCATATCCATTAAGACAATATCTTAATGAGAATTTAGACGTTACAATTAACACGGACAACCCTTTTGTTTCTAATTCAAATATAACCTTGGAATTTCTTTTCGCTGCACGTCTGATAGATGGCTTGACAAAATGGGAAGTTCTTCGCTTGATTAAAAATGGTTTTCGAGCAGCAGCGATCCCTAAGGAAGAAAAACGAGTACTTATGAATGAAATCGATGACGAAATTTATGAAATATTGTTAAACGAAGACTGATGTAACATGGATAAAATGTCTATGAGATGTTTTATCTATATTCGTTCGGTTATTGTTGTGATGATCCCATAAGGATTAATATTTTCAAGGTAATTTACATGAGTAAAAATGATGTGAATCCCACAACTGAAATGCGGAGAATCAAGGGTAGCAATCGTATACAAATAAACAATATTCTGGGAGCTTTGTGCCTTGGTATATTAACTATTATTATTAGTCTTTCAAAAGAAATCGTAAACACATGGATCGTTTCGCAATTAGCAATTGCGATTCCGTTATTGGTTACATCATCGCTTGCTTATTCTAAAATTTGTTATCGTGCGGCAAGTGAATACAATATTTGGAACAATCTTGCTTGGGTGACGCACTCTTTTGGATATATATCGATACTAAATGCAATGGCGATATTTTTATCAAAGAGCGGCTATCCTATAATTGCCGCTCTTTTTCTGGGTTCTATTGTTTTGCTTCATCTCATATATACAATTTTGAATATTATGATGGACAAATCAAGATTATTGGTTTCAACTTTGAAGCTGTTTTTTTATATACTACTGTTTTGTATTGGTTCTATATACCCTATTCTAAAATAATTCCTCAAAAATCGCAGGCTATTAAGTAGGTTCAATCAATCTACAAAATAGCACCACTGTGTTGGCGCGCGGTGGTTGTTTACCCCCACCCCTATGATCCCGATGCCTTTTAACGTCGGGATTTTTGTTTTTATATCAGCTCAGAAATCAATTGACTAAAAACCGAACCTTTCTTACCATATTTCCACGCCGTCTCCCCGACGGCGTATAGTTAGCCTCCCTAAACGCCTGGCGTCTGGTAGTGCGTCAGGCGTTTTTTAATTAAATCTATACAATCCCCCTTGATTCTCCTTTTCTGCATCTTTATATTAAGTGCAGAATTACCGATTCACTCCCTATGGATGCCATACTAAAATATTTTCGCGAGAATAAAGGATATGCTCTTATGAAACTCATGAGAGCGCGTCGATTTCAGACGAGAGATATCCAGAAACTCGTTAAGGCCGGACGTATCGTTAAGGTAAAACCCGGAGTCTATCGGCTTGCCGATCTAGTAATAGGAGAATCCAACGGGCTTGTCGAAGTCTGTCTTGCAATACCTAAAGCAGTCATTTGTCTTTCTTCAGCACTCGCATATCATGAGCTTACGACATTTGTTCCTACAGCAATCACCTATGCAATTCCGCGATCTGATAAACCGATCAAACTTTCTTATCCACCGACTGAATCTTACTATTTTTCTCAGACACAATACAAAGCCGGAATAGAATATCACGAAACAAAAGCTGGGAATATCAGAGTTTACAGCGTTGAAAAAACTATCTGCGATAGCTTCAGGTTCAGGAATAAACTTGGTGAGGATATCGCGATGGAAGGCCTCAAAGTATATCTCCGTCGTCGCGGCCGGGATCTGAATAAACTCATGAAATTTTCGGACACATGCCGAGTAAAAGGAATTATTTCTCAATACGTTAAAGCCATTGTTGAATGAAACTTGGGAATATTTATGCGAAAAGGTTCACATAAAACATCAATCCTTTTATCGTTTGTCGGTTTCAACGATGCTGGGAAAATGAATGGACCAAACGATGGTGCCATCCTTACCGTTTTTCGAAAACGCCGATTCGATCAAGTGCATCTAATTTGGAATCCGAGTGAGAAGAAAGGATTACAGTTTGAGGATATTGCTAAATATATCAAGGAGGAAATTCTCAGCAGAGATTATGCAAAGAAAGTGGAACTACATCGATTTGAATGCACCGATGTCACGGACCATAATGAGATATATCCAAAACTGTTAAATCTATGCAAATCTCTTGGTGCCTCAGGAACAAAAACATTTACTGCAGCTATTGCATCAGGCACTCCGGCTATGCAGGTCTGTTGGATTCTTATGGCTGAATCTGGAGATTTTCCTTTAGAACTTATTCGTAGTAATGAGCCTAAGTATGGAAAACCCCCAGTAACACCGATTCATCTTGGAACTGGTTTGCCACGGATCCTGAGTCTCCAGAAGGAAAATGATGAGCTAAAGCAACAAACCGAAAAACTCATTCCTCGGTTGCGAATATCGCTTACAAAAGGAGAAGTTAATATTGACGGAATAATTATTCCATTATCACCGATTGAATTCTCTTATTATAGATATTTTGCTGAGCGTGCTAAAGCGAACCTTGGTCTAGAACGTTTCTCGGGTATTGATGTACCAACAACTTTCACAAAGAAAATCTATGAATATCATGAAACAAGTTTCTTTGAAGCAGAGCAGTTTCGGGCAGACCTAAAATCAATTATTCGAGACGGAAGGAGTCTTGATATAGCAACATTCAGAGGAAATGTATCCAAGGCAAACTCTAAGATTCGGAAAGCGTTGAGTTCTTCTCCTTGGATTGATCTGTTTCAATTATCCATCGAAGGTAAAAGGCATGCCAAGCTGTATGGAATTCGAGTTCCTTCTGGCAAAATTCAGATAACTAAGTAAGGGAGGTTTGTTCGGTGTATTGCAACAACGTTGCCACTATCGTAGGTCAATATTCTCCTGTTAAATTACATGTAGTTAATTAAACATATGAATTGTCAAGGAGAATAGTGCTATGCAAACAACGAAAATTGATCTTCCCTCAACGAATGGTATCCATGTTGAATTGAACAACGAAAAAAGACACGTCGTAATAAAGGATTTCAGAATTACATCAAACGATGTATTTGATTTCTTTAGTCGATTTTCTACGGGCCAGCAGATGGAGGAAGAGTTAAGACGTGCAATAGAAATCGGTGTATCTGTGATTCAAAAAGTTCAACTGGTTTCAGACACGGATTATTTCGAAAAGAGGATTGAACAACTAAATTCAAGATTTGAGACAAATTTGGAAGAATTGCAGACGTCAGTCCTCCAAATGGTTGAAAAGAGCTTTGACCCTGCCGAAGCAAAATCCTATACCCGACAATTAAACGATTTCTTCTCTCAACAAAAGCGGGAATTGCAGAGTGCAGTAAAGGACGCCGCTGACAAGATGTCCTCTGAAAAAGGAGAACTCGAGAAGCTCATCAATAACAGCTTCGATGCTGACAATAAACAGAGCCATTTAGGGAAGCTTGTGGAACGGATTGATTCGTTTGAAACAGACATTGAGCAAAAGTTCGATCCCAATGTTAAGACCAGTATTACTTCCAAACTCAACGAAAAGCTGGAAGCAATTTTCGCTGATTCGGGATCTCTATCAAAGATTCTTGATCGTCACTTATCAGTTATAAATCCAGAAAGCCCGTTGGTCAAATTCAAAGAAGAAATTAAGAAAGAAGTATCTGACCTGAGATTAGAACTCGCAAAAAACACACAAGCGCTTCAGACCCGTGAAGAAGTGATTCAAAAGTCTCCGGAAAAGGGATATGAGTTCGAAGACTATGTGTATGATCTTCTGCAGGGATTGGCACGCATCGAAGGTGATATAGTGTCCGATGTGAGCAAAGAACAAGGTGAGACCAAACGGAAATCCGGTGATTTCACTTATGATGTTTCAAAACTCAATAAACGAATTGTGATTGAAGCGCGAAGTCGCACTATCACATCGGTAAAAAGTGCAATCACTGATTTGCAGAGCAGCAAGGAAAATAGATCTGCAGAATACGGCATCTATTTGGTTGAGAATGAGGATCAACTTCAAAAACAGATCGGAATCTGGAATGAATATCCGGATGGTAGTATCATCACTCATGCCGGGCTACTTGAGGTTGCCATTAAAGTCGCAAAGGCGAGAATGGCACTTGATCAGTCTGATGGTGTTGACCTGAATATTAACGAAGTAAGAGTGAATCTATCAAAGATCATCGATTCATTGAAGAAATTGTCAACGATCAAACGGCAGGTTACCTCAATTCGCGGTAGCAGTGACGAAATTGAAACCAATGCAACAAGTTTGCAAACAGAAATACAAACACTTGCGAAAATGATTGAAGCTGAATTGGCAAAGGCAGCTGGATGACTGATATTCAAACAAAAACAAGAAAATTCATTTCTGATACAATTTGTTCACGACTTTCGTCGGACATCCCTCCGGCACCTGAGAGCAAAGAAGACTTTGCATTGAACGTTACTGAAGGGTTAGTTTATTTGAGCTTTCTACCCTGTGCACTATCGAAAGAATTCAATTCGAAAGGATCGGCAAGCAAAAACATTCCCTATACATTGCTCGTGACAACTGTTGCTGCTGAAACCTATGTTGCCACATCAGAATATTTTAATGAACACGATGGTCTTAGTATTACATTTCCTTTCGTCCAATCAAGAATGTTGGAGAACTAATTGTCAACCAAGCGTAACATTAAGAAAAAAGTAGCACCGACCACTGGTAATAAGTTGACGAGCTTTTATTATAGTCAGGTCTCAAATAATCTATTGGACACCGTTAGCGAAAGAATAAAAAATCGTCAATCTGGAATCTGTTTTATCGAAGGCGATCCTGGAATCGGCAAGACAGCAATTCTTTTAATGCTTAAATTAACTCTTCCCAGAGAGGCAATAAGACAAAAATCTGCAGATCAAAGTGAAAATGTTCTGTGCATACCAGTCTCACTTTTTACACATGTAATGGGTGATTCAATTGGTTGGGGGATGATAAATGCATTTGAGGAGTTAATCCTAAAACGAAGAAAGGAAAGTAATCGAATAGTTAATAAGAAGAAGACTCCTAAATACATAGATGCTCTGAAATTACTTCTTAATAGCTATAAAGATACTATCACAGCGATTGTTTTCTTGATTGATGATATAGAAAAGCTTAATTGGTCAAAACCGCAATTAACAGAAGAATTAAAAACACTCGTAGATGATCTTCAATTGTTTCCACTTCCAACAGAAGTTGTTTTAACGGGACGGCCAGGATTAATCGATTCCTCAGTATTGGAGGCTTCACGGGATTTCTCAAAGTACACCCTAACCAAGTCATATCAATTGGATTGGATGAACAATTACATCCGTTCTTACTTCAAAACTCAACATGATGAGTCAGAATGGATAGCATTTCAAGATTACTTAATCACAGTATTAGCAAATTCCCAGGATAAGGGGACCCTGATTTTATCCTTCGATTATGAGGCATTTCGAAATTTATTGGTGCACTTCAGGATTGATGATCCCCAACTGTCGCAGTTATGGCTAGAATTATCATGGAAAAGAATAGTCAATGATTTTAAGAAAAACGAATACGAAAAATGGTTGAATCAATATGGAGAATTACTGCCATATTTCGGCTCAAATAAATCTAATGATCTTATCGATTTATTTACGGAATTGATTCCAATTTCTAAATGTAAATCCTTTAAAGATTTATCTCTAATTGATCAAGATTTCAGCAAACAATTCGAATTAATAGGGGGATCAAATGATCCAGAGAATGCTATTGTTTATGTGATTGAATCTATTAATAAGTTTTTAAAGAAGAAGTCATCCTCGAATTATGGTGAAGCTCGTCAAATTATTAATACTTTTCGCGAATTATTATCAGAAAATGATAATCAACTTGCTGATGACAAGAATAATTTTTTAGGTAAGCTAATACAGGCATTTTTTGTTCGTGAGTTAGGCAAATGGGAGATATTTCTCAGTGAAGAATTAAATGATATTGAGCAGGAAACTAAGGAAATTGAAAACCGTTTCGGAGAAATTCGAACATTAGTTGAAAGGCTAAAATTTGATGTCTCTTTGGAGCAAAATATAAGAATTGCATTTGATCTTATTAGCAAGACTCAACCATTTGAAGACGGTATCTTCATTAAAACTTCTGTCAGCACAAATGGTGATGTGAATGTTGAGAAAAGCTTTTTATTTTCTATGCGAAGTAGATCTGTTGTTCCAATTGAATCTTGTGTTATCGATAGAGAAGACATCAAGTCTTGCATTAACGAAAGTTCTCTTTATGAACTCGTCAAAATAGAATTATACCCAAGTTTATATGCAAATGTAAAGAAATGGATTAAAAGAGAAAACAACGATAATAGAGAAACGCTTGTTGAAAGAGTTCTTGTTGATGGTGAACTATTTGGGATAATAATACTTCCATATATTGAAAATGTTACTGAAGACGATCCTTTGCGATATTTTGATGAATTGAGTTTGAGTTGTGCATTAATCGAACTTCTTTTCGCATATAGTGCACGATCTCTTAGAATAGCTGATATGCGCAATATTATGGCGAATCTTGCGCATAAGTTAAAAAACCCATTAATAGCTTTAGAATACTTGCTTGAACAGGTAAAAGAATATATAGTTGATAAAGGACTTCAAGATCAGATCGTATTGACAGAAAAAGGCGAACAATTAGCGAGAGAAAATAGGACCGTTGACATCTCCAAAAATTCATTTAATGGAATCTTGAAGAGGTGGGAAACTATAGTGGACCAATTAAAAGATACATCAAGAGCGATCTCGCTTTATGGAACCATACGGTTATCTCGACAACAATTAACCCTAAAGAGTGTAATTGAAAAAGCAATCAATCTTAATAGAACAGAATTAAAACCGTTTACCGTGAAATACAGTGGTGCAATTGATGTTCAAGTTGATGGTGATTTCGAGAAACTAGTTGAAGTGTTTGATAATCTTGTTTCAAATAGTTTAAAGAATGTTAGCGAGGATCTTTCTTGTAATTTAGATATCGTGATCATTGATGAATATGATTCGGTACAAATCCGTTTCACAGACAATGGAGTTGGAATTTCAACCAAGAATTCCGATGATATCTGGAATCCTTTTTGGACATCCGACAATAAACGTGGCGTTGGTTTGGGACTCGCAATTGTACGCAGATTAATAGAACTTCATAAAGGAACCATCGTTCTTAATGGTGAATATGAAGAAGGAGCACAATTTATAATATCACTTCCGAAAGGTCGTATCGATGGAAAGTAAGAATTACGTTTTAATATTAGATGATAATGCTGAATTCTGTGAAGGGCTTAAAGCAGTCTTAATAAATGCAGGTATTGAATCTGAATCATTCCTCAAGGCGGAACCAGGTATCGCTCACTTTAAAGCTATTCCATCTTCGATCATTTTTCTAGACGTGAGATATGTAAGAGAAGGAGATCCTCCAGATGGGAAAAAGGAGACCGGTATATTTGTTTTTATGCAGCTAAAAGAGTTAATTAAAAAATATAATCTTTCTACAAAGATAGTCGTGATATCTGGAGATCCAGAAGCGGTAAAATATCCTTCCGAGGTTTTAGGTCTGGATAAAGAATTCATAGATATTGTGCCAATCGAAAAAGATCGACTTGATAAGAATTTGGTATTAGATATTATAAAGAGACAGTTTGGTAAAGCTTCAATTAGCGTAGGAGTAGAGGATCATACTGTTCAGTTTCAAGAAGCATTACAGAAATTGAAGATAGTAGATACCAAGCGTGGTGTAAGAATGGCGCCTAGTTATGAAGAAGCGCTTATTAATCAAAACAAACATCCTGACACATCGATATCCAAACTAAGATACGTGCTTGAGTGTGTGACCGATGAAATGTGCAAGTATGAAGTAAATAGATACAGATCTGGCGATATCGGTTTGAAAGATAGAATTGATGCACTATTAAACAGTAAAGTATTCGACGGATTTGTGGCACAGTCAGGAAGGGCATTGATGGCAGTATTTAATGACGATGTTATTGTAGATGTAAAAGTTGCAGGAAACAAAGCCATACATAACCTTGAAGAAAAGAAAGCGCCAAGTCCATCGCATGCGTTTGACGTTCTGCTAAAATCGACTCAAATATTGGAATATTTTTTTGTGTGGTTTGAGAAAACGAATACGCGTAAAAAAGGAAGGATTCATGAAAATGGTATACGAACCAATGAGTATGGGACTTTGAATAACTTTGTTGACGTTATTTTCGATAGTGGAAGGACGGCAAGTCTACATAGAAATTGTTGGCTAGATTCAATTGTCAAGTTTCACGATCTCAAACCTCATAATGAAATTGAATTTGAATTATCATATGGTCAACAAGGAAAGTTTTTTGGTCTGAATGCTGTTAATGCAAAGAAACTAAGTAAATAAAAAAAGGAAAGCTTTAACAAAATGAAAGAAAAACCAACAAAAAAAGAAACTTCTGGTGTAGCAACTGAAGGCTTCCTTCTAGATTACATTGATGGTAAGAGTCGGAAGTCAACAAATAAAGAAAAACTCCGGCAGACGATAGAACATGCCCTTGTTTTGGAATATAAATTCCCCCGAAATCGTATTGGAGTGGATGTTTCAATTACTGTGGGCTCTGCGAAGAAAAAACAGGATCTCGTTGTATATGCTTCTGAAAATGAAATGAGTCAAAGTTCAATCTCTATTCTCATCCATGTATGCGATGATCGCACTTCTCCGGAAGACCGTGACAAAGGCGTTAGCCAGCTAAAGATTGCCTTAGCAAACTGTGAAAAAGCAGAATTTGGGATGTGGTTCAATGGCTTGAGCAAGGTATGCCTACAGAAAATAGAAGGTAAGTTTGACTATGATTTCAGGGAGATTATTGATTTTCCTGGTAACGGTCAAACTCTGGATCAAATGGAGGAACTGCGCCGAAAAGATCTTAGGAAAGCTTCGGCAGACAACCTATTATATACATTCGATCGATGCCATGATTATATTCACGGCAATCAGGGGTTGAGTAAGCCAGCTGCATTCCTCGAACTGTTAAAGCTTATCTTCTGCAAAATTGAAGATGAAAAATCACGGAAGCTTCAATTCTTTGTTCGAAACGATGAACGCTTGACACCTTCCGGACAAGATTTGGTAAAACAGCGAATTCGATCCATCTTTGATAAAGTAAAAAGGAATTACCAGTCAATATTTAAATTGAATGAAGATATTGAACTAGAGCCACGCGTCCTTGCATTTGTGGTTAGCCAATTGCAGGGGTACACACTATTGGAAACTGCTGTTGATGTTAAAGGAACAGCATACGAATCTATCATCGGATCAAATTTGCGTGGCGATAAAGGAGAATTCTTTACTCCACGAAATGTCGTAAAGATGTGTGTTAGGATGCTTGACCCGGGACCGGACAAAACGATCATTGATCCTGCATGTGGGACTGGTGGATTTCTTATCAATGTTCTTAATTATGTGGGAGCAAAAATACTTTCAAACAAATATCAAATAAAAACTAAACAAGAATTTTCTCAATCATTGTTCACGTTGAACACAGAAGAACTGAATGATGAACAATTAGATAATCTAAGAGAATCTATCAAGGATTATGCTTCAGACCATGTATATGGATTAGATCTCAATCCCGATCTGGTTCGGGCGACTAAAATGAATATGGTAATGAATAATGACGGGCAAGGGAATATTTTCAAGGCTAATTCCTTGCTACTCCCAAGTGATTGGGATCCGGAAGTTCGAAGCAAAGTCAAATTGGGAACTTTTGATTATGTCTTTACCAATCCACCATTTGGCTCAAAAATCCCAATCGATGATCCTAGGATTTTAGCACAATATGATCTTGCAAAGTACTGGGATAAAGTAGGAGACGTCTGGAAACTTGATGTAGGAAGGCTGCAATCCTCTGTGCCCCCAGAAATTTTATTCATAGAACGCTGCATTCAATTTTTAAAGCCAGGATTGGGAATAATGGCAATTGTTCTACCGGATGGCGTCCTTGGCAATCCAGGTCTCGAATATGTTAGAGTATGGATTCTTAAGCATTGTAAAGTTCTTGCCAGCGTCGATTTAGCGATAGAGACCTTTCTTCCTTCGACAGGAACTCAAACCAGTATTTTGGTACTAAAGAGAAAATCTGAAGAAGAGCTTCGTATCGAGGAACACGCAAAAAATGTCAAGAAGTATCCAGTATTTATGGCAATTGTAAACAAGGTTGGTAAGGATAGACGCGGCAATCCTATATTCAAGCGAGACGATAGTGGGAAAGAAATTACTATTGAAGGAGAAAGAACCTTGGATGACGAAACAGAGGAGATTCCTGTACTCTTTAGAAAATTCAGAGGCAAAGTAGTACAAAATAAAAACGGAATAGAATGATGCTCAGTAAAAACATAAATATAGTAAGTAGCGATTGGCTTGAAAAGCTTGGGCGATTAGACGCTCCTCCATTTTGTAGTGAATCGTTTTTAAACAGACAATTAATATCAAACAGTACTTTTCCAAAGATACAGTTAGGCAGAGGTGAAAATGCTCCTGCGAAATGCTGGATGCCTGGAAGAGAACAAAAATATGTGGAGTCAAAAACTGATCATTCAATGGAGATATTTTCACCAAGTGATCTTCAGAAATACCAACCCAAAGTAAATAAATACATAAATAAAAACATAAAATCGTTTCAAGATTATGTTGTCCACAAAAACTGGGTACTTATAACTCGATCTGGTACAATCGGTTTAGCTAGATTGGTCGACGACAACTTAGCTGACAAGTGCTTTTCAGACGATTTAATTCGTGTCGTACCAAATGGAATATTACCACCAGGCTATTTATATGCTTTTCTTGCAAGTAGCATAGGTCAGGGTCTTCTCCGTGCCTCAACCTTTGGTTCTGTTGTGCCACATGTATACCCTGAACACGTAGCTGATTTGTCCATCCCGTTATTGCCAACGACAATTCAAAATAAAATTCACGAATTAATAATAAAAGCTAGCATATTGCTCGTAGATGCAAATATCCAACTCGATAAAGCAAACTCTCTTGTACACTCCGTAAACAATTTGCCATATTTGGATCATGTGAATACAGGTCTGTTAGACGATAGTAATGTGACAGGTGGCGTTAGGGCTTTTATTGCGGATGGTATTTCAAATCACCAACTTTTGGCTGATCGCTATGATCCCAATCTAATGGCTGCCGAGAAAATTGTTAAGATGCACAAGAATACTCTCAGACTAGGCGATCTAGTTGCTAGTGCTTTTGGAGTACCACTATTTAAGCATATTTATGTAGAAGCGGATCAGGGTATTCCTTTATTTGGTAGTGCCGATCTATTCAAGATTAAAATATCGGAACAAAAATTCATTTCAAAGACAGAAACCAAAGCAATATCCAAATATCTGGTGAAAAATGGCTGGATTCTGATAGCAAGTTCAGGTTCAATCGGAGGTGTAATTGGTCGTACAACCATAGTCCATCACAATTTTGAAAATATAGCTGTATCAAATCATGCAATAAGAATAATAGCTGATAACAACAGAATCTTTCCTGGTTACTTATTGGCTTATCTCTCCAGTGAGTATGGATACCGTAGCATTATCAGGACTGCCTTTGGATCTTCCGTGCCGGAGATACACCTTGGTGATGTTATGGATATCCCAATCCCTATCCCAAGTCGGGACAATCAGAACAAAATATCCGAATTAGTACTTAGTGCATATACGAAGCGCTCAGAAGCTGTGGATATGGAGTCAAAAGCTATTAGTATTTTTGAAGACGAGATAAAGTCAAACCAAAGATTGAAAGGTTAAAATGAACAATCTCAATCTATTGAAGTTTCTAAAAATGTATTCACAGAGTCGCGTCTCAAATAAAGAAACTCGTGGCCTTGATGTTGACACCTATGTCCCAACACGTCTTGACACACGGTTAAGAGAAGATATTCTTAAATCAAAATATCGTCTTGTGATCATCACTGGTAATGCTGGTGATGGTAAAACAGCCTTCATCCAAAAGATCGAAGATGAATTATTCAATGAAAAACAAATTGTCATTACCAAGCGTGACAATGGAAGCACTTTTTCTATAGATGGGCATAAATTCGAAACAAACTATGATGGTTCTCAAGATGATAATGATCTCCAGAACGAAGAAGTGCTCGATACTTTTTTCGAATATCTTTCAGGTGATAAGATCAACTTTGACGCAATTGATATTTGCAAAATTATCGCAATTAACGAAGGAAAACTTCTTGATTTTTTATTCAAGTCTCCAAAGAAAGAGAAGTACCGGCATTTACAGGCCATCGTCGAAGATCAGCACATTCTTCACAAATACGATGATAATCTGCCGATTATTCTAATCAATCTGAATTATCGGAGTATAGTCGATGGTGAATTGGATGATCTTACAGGTGATAATCTCTTTGAAAAGATACTGACTGAATTCTCGCGTCAAGATCACTGGAAGGATTGCAATGCATGTCCTTGTAAACTGCAATGTCATGTCAAATTCAATGTTGACACTATGAACCATCCTCAACATGGTGTTGCTGTCAAAAAAGGGCTTAAAACTCTATTTCAAATACTGCATCTGCGAAAAGTGCAACATATTACAATTCGTGATCTTCGTTCTGCACTCTCATATATTCTCTTTAATATGTATACATGTGAGGAGATTGCAAGTAACGCAGACGATCCAACCTTTTTCTTAAGTAAAGTCTATTATAATTCAGTTTACGATCTCCCTAACAATATCTTTAATGAGCGAGATCGGATTCTTATTCTTCTGAATAAGTTAGATCCTGGTGTCAACTCAAATCCAAAAGAGGATAATCGTCTAAGCACAAATTTCTTCCATGATATAAACTCAGAAGATGAGGAAAGAAAGGACTATTTCTGGAAATACGATGGACGATCAGAATATGAAGAGGAAATCTTAAAATCATATTTTGAAAGCCGTCCCCAGAGCTATTTAACAGAATATTTGAAAACACATCCGACAGAGAGAATGAATGAAGCAATATATTTCTTAAGTGTGAAAAGAAAATACTATTTCGAAGGAATCTTTCCCACGAAAGAAGACAGAATGAAATTGCTCCCTTATCGAGCTTTGATGAAGTTTATTGCGTCAATCAGAGGAGATGTGAATTTAACTGAAACCCGTAAAGAATTAGTTGAAGCCATTAGTGTTAGTGAGAGAATATATAATCGGAAGTACAAGCGTGATTATTTGATGATTCGGACATCTGATAATATTGATATGAGAATCAAATCTTTCTATAGATTTCCATCAGCAGAGTTTATGGTAAATCCCAAAATATTGAATAAGAATCTTGAGCGTTATATTGAAAACAGTTCCAATGAATTGGAATTGATCTATGGTAAAGATCAGTCAAAAAAATTAGCAATCAATTTGGATTTGTATGAGTTATTAGTCAGAATCAAGCAGGGGTATATACCCAGCCAAAGTGAAATTCGTGGTCTTTTCCTCAATCTCTATATGTTTAAGAGGATTATGAGCTCAGATAAAGAACACAAAGACCAAATATTTTTGACAAAGAATGATGATGAATTCTTCTCGATAAGTAAACTTAATGCAGGGAAATTTGTATTCCGTTCGGAGTAAAAAATGGCAATAGAAAAAAAACATTTTGCATTTCATGAAGATCGAATCAGCTATCTGCCAGAACAAGATATTAGTGCCGAATTAGCATTGGTCTCATTCTTAATGTTGCTGAAGAATGATGGCAGAAGTTATGTGTCTGATTTAAAACAAGACAAGACTCCTAAGGAACTTGTGGATGTGATTCTTTCAAGTCCAGATAGGTTTGAAGGTTTCGGAGATGACAACAATCCCAAAATCTTACAGGATTGGTTGGCTGATGAATACCTCGATGTCCGACGAATAAAGAAGCCCAAGGAAGGTGAACCTCATGAGAGAATAATCAGCGCTCATCCATTACATCTTATTACAACGCGCTTGAGGGCTAGGGATTTCTCTACGTTCGCAAAAGGAACGGGTAAGTTTCTCTATTCTGCTTTGAAGGACGAGCCACAATTAACCTCTGATCTCTTGAAGTTCTTTAAAGAGGGATACAACGAAATAGAAAATAAGCTAGAAGATGACACTCTAGATGTGGATACGGCACTTCTTGTATCGGTATTGCAGGATGCAAAGGACGGAACACCGGACTTTAGGGAGTCGGTAGAATATTATCCTCCTTTTTGCGTAGGACAGTCACAATTATTGGCGGACGATCTAAGGAAGTTGATAAGATATCATTTCGGGAGTAACATGCCGAGGCGGGAACTCTTGAAATACATGGTGACGATTATCCGCTTTCACTTGTATCTCTATACTTTGCGTGTTTTTAGAGAGGTAAATCAATTGTGGGAAACCAAAAAGTATTGCGCAAATAGTTGCAAGGTTGATCCTTCAAAAAATTGCCCATTCGAATCTTGCACCGGAGGTAAGCTCAATCTATTTGTTGATTTTGGAGAGGACCATCGTTCTAATTCGGCTCAATTAGCAATGGATGCTGTTCAAAATGATTATCAGGAACTTCATCGATACATAAAAAATCAATACCGATTGAAAAAATTAATGGAGTTTGCTGATGATCTTAGAAGAACACATCCTAAGTATGAAAAGAAAGGGAATGAAACTCCTTGGGATGACCTTGTTCTTTTGCTTAATAAAGAAAAAGATCTTGCCCAAGCATTCTTCTCTGGAAGACGACAGATCTTAATTTCGGAATATGAAGATGATGAGGAAATTATTGAAATATTGAAACTTCCGTTGTCGGAATTTGACCGCTATGTAGAGATTGTCTTTTACCTAACTGCACAACGTACGCACATCCGCAAATTTAGAGAAATGATGGATTCTATCTCAGGTAAAAATCAAGAATATGGTATACTAAGAACAACTGGTGGACGGAAGGCCACAAGACGATATGCTATGGGGAGCGTTCTGTTAGAAGTTCTTGCTCAACTTGCAGTCGTTCATGTCGATCCGAAGAAAGGATATCATACCCACAACATAGGTATTCTGGAGTTTATTGAATTCTTGAAAAATCGCTACGGAATTCTCATTGACACACTCTCAGATGTCGATAAACAGAAACACATTTGGATTCAAGCAGCTCTATCGGAAAACTACCTTGCACTGAGGAATAGACTTCGAATGATCGGGTTCTATACTGACTTATCAGATGCATCTAATGTTCAAGAAATCGTTCCTCGTTTTAGAATAGGCAATTAATTATGGCGAATAAATTCAAGTTAATTTCATCAGAAGAAATAATTGGCCAAGTAGCCAAACGATTAGCTGATCGGATTATTGCAATTGCCGCAAAAAGATCTCAAGGACATTGCATGCAGGTCGTCAATGCAGATTCCGATCTTATGGAAAAACTTTGCTTGGAAATTCGAGCAAACAAGCGCTTTGACAATGTCTATCTGGTAGGTGGATTACGCGATCCCAAGAAACCGTATCTGATAACAGATACAAGAGTGACCGAACTTCGTAATAGTCCTGAGATTGATGTACTTATTATATTACGACCAAGCGATATCAAAGCATCTCTGAGAGCAGATGATTCTATTGGAGAGCATACTTTTGAAATAATTGATCCTCATCCATTTCTCGAAGACTACCTTGATGAAATAATTGAACGGCTTGATGAAGATTCTAGAGAAATGGTCAAGTTGATTTTAAAGCGTTCTGATGATGCATTTGCCTATCGTGGTTTTACAGCAGTAGAGCAGAAGATCCAATTTGTCTCGAACATTATTCAAAATAATCTTGCAAAAGATGAAATTGGAGCTCTCTATTTCTTGATTGGCTTGATTCCTGATCTTGATCCACGAATGAATAATAAATTTGAACGGAGATTGGCGAAGAATATAGAATCAGTCATTGTGTTATTGGATGGGACTAAAGCTGCATATTCGAGAATAGGGGCGTTGCATCTTAAAAGGGGAAGAATCGAAGAAGCACTTCGAAGACTTCTCATAGAAGAGGATACACTTGATCGATTCGAATTTAGTAATAAAGTCTTTGATCGATCATTTGGCAAGCCGAGCGAAGAACAACTTTTTTTCAATCATTGGGAATTTGCCGATGACCCCAAGGAGGGAGTGGAAGCGGAAGTAGAGATATTGGAGATACAAGGCCCACGTTGGGAAGAACCTGACCACCAAATCAGGTCAGATGAAAAAATGATCGTGAAATGGGATTTTCGTGGAAATGAATCGACAATTTGCGATTTCTATATTCAGGGAATAATGGACGATGAAGAAGCCTTCTCCATCTCTGTTAAATCAAAAAAGAAACGAAAACACACTATCAATCTGAGAAAGTACGATATTGAGAAAAGCGGTCAATGCTATATTCGTCTTACAGCACGAGACGAAGGCAAAATGCCTATATGCGATGAATCTATTGCCACAAGTGATCCTTTTTGGATTGAAGTTGTAGAGTCAACCGAATATGATGAACTTGGAGAGCGCCGGGGCTCAAAAGAAGTTCCTATATCTAATATTTATGAGGCTTATTTTCATGAGGCGTCTAAAGGTCTTGGACAGAAGGAACTTGCTGAAATCAAAGGAAACACACTTCCACATTTTTATCTCGATAGCAGTAAGAAAGGAAAATACGCACCAAAAGATCGATTAACCTACAAAGTAGGTAAAACTGGTTATTCGTTGGAATTAAACAATTGGCTACTTGATATTGAGCGTTCGAGCCTAAACAATCCTGGACGATTGGCTAAATACCTCCTTGCAAGCCGAGATCGTTCTCTTGATTCGATGAAAGACTTGACAAGAGTTAACCTTCCTTTTGTTGCCTATTCTTCTCCACAATTGAATGAATTCATCAAAGCGAGAGAGACATTCTTTTCTGCTGTTCAATCGAGTCTGCCAAATTGTGATGGATTAATAGAGTCCACCGATCTAATAGCTGTGCAGTCAATTGCAGAAAATTATGTTCAAAAGTATCTATCACTGATTGAAGCACTCAAAGGGACAATCCAAAGTTCTTCAGCAGGTGAAACTGTAAATGTGATTGCTCTCAATCGAGGTATTCTCGATCTCGATACAGTGGAGGTACGATTTGATGATCTCCAAGAAGATGTAATGATTCTTATGATGCCTACACATCCTTTTAGAATATTATGGCTCTTGAGATATCAATCTCAATTGGAACAGTGGCTCAAAGAGCTCGAAACTGCAAAAGCTCTAGGTTCGAATCCGAATGACTTGTTTGATAAGGATATGTTTAATCGTTTACCTGCATTGAATTATCCATCGTTCATCTTGCCAGAAAGTGATCAATCAGTAAACCTTTATCTTAATATTGATTCGTTTGGACAATTCTGGTTGTTCTATAGTCCAGTGGGTCATTCTAATTTGAGAAGATTATTAACCAAGATCCAAGTATTGCTAAGTATAGAAACAGGCGAGGAAATACTAACAGGAGTTAGTAAGAAGGATATCATTGAAAGAATGAAGCGATTTCTAAGGCAACACGCTTATGTGAAGACCTTGAAACTAAATGTTATTAATCCAGGGAAAGGTCAACTTGTCTTGGATTCACTTGAAGATGTTATTGATGAAAGTGAAACTATTACTATAGAAGATAGAAATATTGCTTTCGAAGTAGATTTATTCGGGGACGATCGACGTCTAGACTTGCTTGGTTATGAATTTGATAAACTAATGGGCACTGAAAATCCTTTGATGACAAGGTCGGCATGGAGAGATTCCTCAAGGTTGGTTTTTTCGAAACATGAACAACGTGAACTTTATGATGCTGACTCTCATCTTGATGCTCATTTAACGCTTCTGATAGATCACTTTAAGACAAAAGCGACTACTATTAAGCCAGATAAAATATCTCGAAGTTCTTTTGCAAATGGATTGATTACTGAATTTGTAAACAGATTCGATACACTTGCAGGGACGGCTGCTTGGACACGCTATATTTCACCGTCAATTTGTGAAAACGATCCGCTGCCATTGCCTGAAGTTAGCGTTCAAATGCACAGAACATACCAGAATCTTGTTGCATGTTTTCTTACTCGTGCAAACCGTGTCGACGACATCCCTGCAGTTCAACTGGAAATAACTGATGATGATAGATCGCTTATAAGAAGATTGCATAATCTTTCAGATTGGGTCATCACAATTGATCGAAATTTTGGTATTGAGTATTTGGATAGTCCGTATGAAACTTCCCTTTGCGAGTACTATTTGATCGATTATAGTCCTGATTTCATGGAGAATATTGGCCACAGGCTAATCACATCAACAAAATTGACAAGTGAAGTTGGTCAGATCATTAAGCCTCGCCTAAATGATTGGAATATTACAAACGAATGGACTAATGTAGATAGGATACTGTCAGCCCTTCAATCATTATCAGGTAAGCTGATTCTTAAACTACTTACCTCAAGAAACAAAGCCGATGAAGTGTTGAGTATGGCATTGCTAAGAATGTATTTTGAAAGGAATGGTAAATTAAAGGACTCTTTATTAATAACATTAGATGATCATCCAGAATTCTACGCTGAGTCTCGCATCGAGAGTGGCTCCATTCGTCGATCAGATGTTTTAAAGGTCAGTTATGATCCATCTGCTTCAGAATTTGTGTTCAATATAATCGAGCTTAAGAAAAGAACGCAGGATTCGCTTGGATTGCTCGAACTCAGAAAAGAGATAAAAAGTCAGATCGATAGTTCGGTCGAACATATTAAATCATATTTCGTTCCGACACAACCAGACCGTATTGATAGGCAAATCCGTAATAAGGAGCTTATTAACCTCCTTCAATTCTACTTGCAAAGATCGAAAAGACACAATTTAATTAACGAGCAATTTGATCGTGACATCACTCAAGGACTAGAAGAACTGCGGAAGGGCAATGTGAACATACGATTCGAAAAGTCTGCTTTTCTCATTCAACCTGATCTGCAACAAGCCGAAGAAATCGAAAAGGACTTTGACCTTACTATTATCTCTCTAACAAGTCAGACGGTCAATGCCTTGTTCAATGAAGCGATCTCTAATCCTAATGATGACGATAATACCATTGAGACAACGTCTCAGACAGCAAAAAATTTGGATGTGACGATTAATGAACACATCAGCAAAGAGAGTCAAATAGAATATGTTGTACCGAAGGAACCTGAGCGTTCCGAAAGTGTTCACGAAAACCTCGGTGCATATGAAGTCGACAGGATAGTTGTTGTTGCGGATCAACCTGAGAAAACAATAGATGAAGTTAATACCGAATTGAGTCCACAGTCTCTTAAAAAGAAAGTCGATAAAATTGTCCAAGTATTGGATGCGTATGGAGCAAGAATAAAACCAATAGGAAATGCACTTGTTGGGCCTTCTGTAATCAGATTCCGATTTCAGCCGGATGCGGGTACTTCTGTTAGTAAAATTCGGAGCAGAGCAGAAGATCTGCAGTTGCACTTGAAGAGCCTTTCGAGGCCATATATATTTATTGACAAAGATGCTGTAGCAATAGATATTCCCCGAGAAAAGATTGCAACGGTATATCTATCTGAACTGCTTGCAGATCCTCAATACGTGAACCATCCATCAAATGTAAGAATACCTTTAGGACGTGCGGTTGAGGGAAGCGCTGTCATTATTGACTTAGCGGATAGTAATTCTCCACACTTACTCATCGGTGGGCAAACGGGCAGTGGAAAAAGCGAATTAATGAAATCTATAATTGTCAGCCTCCTGACGATCAATACTCCCAAAACTCTGCGGCTGATACTTATCGATCCGAAAAGAGTGGAGTTTAACCGGTTTTCAGGATTGCCTTTTGTCGAAGGTGAAATAATTCGAGATGGATGGAAGGCTGCGGAAAAATTAAACAAGTTGGTAATTGAAATGGATCGTAGATATGATTTTTTTGTAAAAGCAGGTGTCAATGACATTGCGAAGTTTAATGCAGCCCTGATAGGATCTGAAAAACTTCCCAGGATTGTGATGGTTTTTGATGAGTTCGCGGATTTTATGTTGGATAAGGAACTGAAAAAGACTTTAGAAACTCTTATCTCAAAATTAGGTGCAAAAGCCAGAGCAGCTGGCATTCACCTAATCGTTGCTACACAAAGACCATCTGCCGATGTTGTGACAGGGCTTATTAAGGCTAATTTGACTGCCAAAATAGCGCTCAAAGTTACTAATTCGATAAACTCTCAAATCATAATTGACCAAAATGGTGCTGAGGATTTGTTTGGCAAGGGTGACATGTTATTCTCAGCGGAAGGCAAGATTACTAGGATTCAAGGAGCATTTATTAGTGATCAAGCAGTAGATGATTCAATAAGAGATATAATTTCACGCTATAATCCGGATTCATTAAAAAAGTAAATCTAATTGACCATTAGGGGTGGCAGAACAACGATATGAGCAGTGAGATTACTTTCCTCAAAAAAATTTGTGAGTGTGGTAAATCATTAGATGACGATATTTCAACAAGAGTAGGTAATACAAGGGCGCTATTTCTTGAATATGATCTTTTCAAAGTAATTATCGTTGAGGCCTTGACCTGGACAGGTCATGGAGATGATAATAAGTACTTTCGTTTAAATGCTTTAAAATATCTTTCAGAAAAAGACGAACAATCACTATCCGAGGCTATAAGATATTCTGGACGATTTGGTGAAGATCGTCTAGCCAAACCTCTCTATGCATGGAAACGTATTATACATTCAATTCCATCCAATATTAATTTTGAGACTGTTGTTCCTTCGCGTCTTGGAACATTACAGATGAACACTCTTTTTTCTACAGCTTTGAGATTGGTTCAAAATGGATCGATATCAGGAATAGGTCCATGGTTATTCTGTGCACCCTTCAAAATTCTTACTTGTTATCGAAAATCATTTTGGTTGGATGGAAAAACAGATGAAATAAGAATGCCTTTAGGCCTTGAAGTCGTCAGGGGTTTTGAAAAACTGATTGCTAAAAAGACTCAATATACTCAAGGGATTGACGCATCAATGTTTTCAGAAGAAGAAGGTGGTCTTTTAGAAGGAATGGCAACGGTTGAAATTGCACATGGTATTACTAAGAAAATAGCTCAAGCAGTCGGTTCTCGAGCACTTCATGTTAATTCAGGTTTATATCTTCTAGGAAGAGGCGAGGTGTAACATAGTGCTCAATTTACTTCAATGGATTCGTTCCTGTTTGCCCCAATTGGTGATACCAAGCGGGACTTCGTTCGTGTGCAAATGCAAATCGTCGAATCACTCTCAGATAATCCTGCAGCACAACATACAATCATTCAAATAAATGGAGGATGCAAGATTATGGCTAAGAAAACAAAAGAAGAGCTTGCAGAAGTAAAAAGAAAAAGGTTGGCCAAAAAGGAAGAAGAAGAGCGGCAAGCCGAAATCATGCATGAGAAAGAACTACTCGATCTAAGTGAAAAGCGGTCTAACTATCTTAGAAAACAAAAAGAATATGAACTGATTAATAGTGATCTTAAAGGGTGGTATGATGAACTAGACAAATTAACGAAGAGATCACCAGCGGATACTGTAACAGATTTACAGTTGGAAACCGTGAATGATTTAATTGTGCAAGTTAAACAACTCATCACCGAAGACGATTTCATAGAAAAAGTAAAGCAATTTGTCCCTGCTGGTAATAATCCTGAATACCGTGATGTAATTGGCGTCCTTCGTCGTCTTAAACAAGGATTAGATAGATTTATAGTTAATCTGAAAAAAGAACATGATGTTATTCAAGAGCAAGCAGATGAGACTTTAGATCTAGACGATGAAGATTTTATTAATTTGGACTTGAAATCAGATTATAATCGAGAAGACTTTATCGATCCATCAATATATGACCAATTGAAATAAATGAATGTATTCGATTTTAAAACATTAAAGCAGGACGAAGTCGATTTCGTAATTCCAAAACTTGACTGTGATATACCACTTGCAATCGATCCTTTTCTTCTTTATAAAAGCAGGTATGATAATTTCAAATTACTTCATAAGGGTATACTTGATGTCTTTAATGAAGGTGTCCGTCAATTCGCTAGTGGAGCTGAGAAGCGTGCTCGAAACATTATTGATTTCCCAGAAGTAAAAGAAATCGGATTAGGATATGGACGAGTAACAAAAAGAGGATCGGGCTTAGGGAGTCTTTTAAACCAATTATTGATTGACACCTTAGTAGCAAGCCCAGATCTTGTAAATCGCGGAGTTAAGCATATCGAAGAGATGCAGCTTCTTTCTTTGGGTATTGGGCCTGATAGAATAAGCGATATTTCTGGGAATATATTGAAAACATTTCTTATCGATTATACACAAAGACAATCGCAGTTATGGAAAATCCCATTACAATCTAACGTACCTATTAATCATGCCTTTGACTTCAATGATTATGAATGGTGTGATGGATACTACGATCTCCCTGTGAATGGATCAGGAGAGCCCATACTCCTTGTTCCTAGATGGATCGTCCGTGTACTCCCTTGGATAAATTTCGATGATTATGTTAAAACCGAATTTTCTCTTTTTCTTAGAGCAAAAGCGACCAAGAATAATATTAATAGAATGCAAGCTAATGAAAACAAGAAAGAAGAAATAGTTAAAATATCAAGAAGTGAAATAGAACGCATTGATCGATATATACAAACAAAAGAAAAGACTGCGTATTTAGCACTGCCAGTTGAATTAAAAACGGAAGTATCTGCTAAACGGTCGTTAGGAGTTTCATTTATTCAATGGTTAAAAAATCTATCTCCAGGTCGCGATAATGCAAGTGAATACCAGTCTAGAATGTTAGAGATCCTTAATTATTTATTTGAGCCTGATTTAATTGACGGAAGACTAGAAGAAGCAACAATTCTTGGAACCGAACGTCGGGACATTATCTTCGTAAACGACTCAGAGAAAACATTTTTTCAATATATACGTGATCATCACGGAAATTTTCTTTTATTATTTGAAGCAAAAAACGTAAAAGATCTTTCACCGGAAAACTTCAACCAAACGGCAACCTATTTGGGTGATAAAACGGGCTATTGTGGTTTTATTTTGACTCGCAATTCTCTTTCAAAAGCTGATAAAATAAAATCCATTTCACTTTATAACAATTTAAAAAGAGTAGTCATTGCTCTTGACGATCAAGATATCATCCAAATGATAGAAATGCGAAATGCTGGTAATGATCCAATGCGTCATTTGCAGAAACGTTATAGAGAATTTATGGTTTCAATACAATAATCCTGTCAAGCTGAAAAAAAAGACTATCTAAAGTGTGATCCATAATATTTATTTTCCTTGCTTGGATCACAGCTCCAACAATTCAAAGTCTGGAAGGAAGTATACAATAAATAATATTTTGAGGAAAACATATAATGTCTATCGCAAATAGGAAGCTTTTAATTGATCATTTATGAGATCTTGTGAAAAAGAAATTGATGATGCAAACCGCCTAGAAAATGAGGGTTTGGCTTCGGCAGTCGACACAGCTATCAAGCGGAGCCTTCTTGTTATTGAAGAACTCCGAGGAGGTGTTGCGGAAGCATTTAATTCACTTGAATCAGTGTCCGCAAAGGCAAAAGCACATACAGGCAATGATCAGAATGCAAATGATGCCATTAGGTCTTTTGAGAAAGAACTGCGACAAATACATGCTGAAGCTTCATCACTGTTTGAGCGCCAGAGAAACGTACTACAGAATGTAAATATTGCATTATTTGGACGTACTGGGGCTGGCAAGAGTAGCATTATTGAGGCACTGACTTTTGGAAATGGAGCTACGATTTCAACTGGCGAAAGTGATTTTACTACTGAAGTAAGATCTGTATCCTGGCGCGGATGTAAATTCTATGATACTCCGGGAACGAATGGTTGGGGAAGATCTGAAAAACGTATCGTGCTTGAAGATCGGGCGAAAAAATCTGTTGAAGTATCAGACATTGTTGTTTTATGTTTTGATACACAAAGTCAACAACAAGGAGAATTCGATAAAATTGGCGCTTGGGTAAAAGAGTACGGTAAACCTGTTATTGCTGTACTCAATGTTCGCAATCCATTATGGCGTAGATCGATTGATGTCCCCCTTGGAAGCCAACGTCAAAGACTGTCTCGTTCGGTTAGCGAACATGTATCAAACATCGAAACTGAACTATCAGCTTTAGGTATTTTCAATTCTCCAATTATTGCAATAAGTGCTCAGAGGGCTGTCTATGCAAGAGTGAAAGGAGAATATCGTGGACCTGAATTGGAACAGTTTCGAAAAATGCGAACAAAATTTGGTGCAGACATTTTGTTTGAGGGATCCAATTTCAAGGTTTTGGAAAGCATTATCGTCGAGGCTTTAACGAATCATGCATCTGAATTACGTCTTGGTATGTTGTATGGTCAGGTTCACGGGATGCTCTCACGTTTAGAGGATTCACTTAAGAGGATTAACGACACGGCTCTATCTGCGGCAAATATTTTGGATCGGACAATTGATGGTCTCTTTGCCGTTGTTGGTTATCCAACTAGTGGAAGTGCTAAGCGAGAATCTCTTCCAAAGACAAACCAGAATGAGGACATCTTAACTTGGGTTGAGTCACTTAGAGGAGGTCCCTTTGAAACTAGAGCAAGGGGGAAATTTGGCCACTATGTGAATCAGCGGCTTGAAGCAGAGATGGGTACCTTGAGGGCACAGTCTCTGGCCGAGGCAGAGAGACTCGTTGCCGAGGCTTTTGAAAATCGCAAAGATATTGATAATGATGAATTCCAAAATATCGTCTATAGCAAGAAAAAAATTCAGAATATTTGTGAAAAGGTTGCGGATGATGCAGCAGAATTTTTACGACTTGAAACTGAGTTGGTAGTAAGAGACACAAAATTAGACATTGATTTCGTATTTGGGCAAGAACAAAAAGTTGCGGGATCCTCCGGTAAAACACGAAAAATAGTTAGCTACGCACTTCGTGGAGCAGGAGTTGTATCGGGAGTTGCTTCGACAATTGCGACAATAGCACTACTTGATCCGGAACCTGCAAGCAAGGTCGTTCTCACGGTAGTGGCAATTGGTGCTGCCGTTGTTTCAATGGTTCTTGGATGGTTTGGGAGCAGCCAAAGCAAAAAAGCGGAAGAGCAGCGTCAAAGAGCATGGTCAAGTGCCATTGCCTCCGCCAGGAAGAATGTAAACGAATCCTATGACGGGTTCATGAAGCAAGTATTAGAATATGCTGAATCAATAGTCCTATCAGGCACTGTTCAACTACTTCACGAACCTCTTTCCAAAGCGGGAGGATTTTGGTCGCTGCTACACGAAGGTAGACTTGCACTAAGTAATATTGTGCAACTGGAAAACAATATTCCTGCCACCAACAATTCGCAAATCGCAATAAAAGAGGCAGCAACATCTGTTAGTTCTATATTATTTCCGAACAATTCGGCCAACGTAAAATTGGCACTACTTGGTGAATACTGGATCCAAGATAAGATCGGTCTACTGGCGGAACAAGGCGTTGCGGAACAGATCCGTACGACAACATATGATCCAAGTTTCTTTAAAAAATTGTTTGAAGGTATGCGAGGATTCGTATCCAGATTCGGAGAAAGTGTTCAGCCAGGTGCGGGATATCGATGGCTAAAAAGTATCAATGATATTCTATGTGATGATCCCTATGCCTTGGAGATTATGAAAGAAGTTCATACAATCTATGAACGGGGTCTGCCAAGATTCCAATTATTTGGAGATTATGATAGTGGAAAGACATCATTCATAAAAAGACTATTGATAGATTCTGGGTTGACTATTCCGAATACGCTTGTAATAAGGGCAGATCCAACCACAGACCAAGTCCATCTTTACGATTGGGAAAGAGTATTGCTTGCAGATGCACCGGGACTTCAGTCAACAAATGAAAAACATGTAGAAACTGTAATATCAGCCTATACCGACGCTAGTGCAGTGATTTATCTGTTGCAGCCGAATTTACTGGTGGGTGACACTGAAGTCATTGAACGCCTATTTAAAGGTGATCATGCAAATGGAATCATATCTAAGCTTGATAGAACATTATTTGTCATCCATCGGACTGATGAACTTGGCGCCGATCCCGAAATCGTTCCAAATGAATATGTACTACTCTGTCAACGGAAAAAGGAGGAGTTAAAGCAAGCATTTGCATCGAGGGGCATAACTGTTGAGGAAGATAGAATATTCTGCATGGCTGCAGACCCATATCAACTTGTTGGTGACCGCCGTGATGTTAGTTCGAGTCAATACGACCGATTCCGGATATGGGATGGATTCAAAGAATTCAGAAAAGCAATTCGTGGAATTGACGAAAGCATCCTTAATACAGCGGTAGATAGATCTATTCTTGAAGGGGGTTTATCAAGATTTAGCAAGCTTCAACACAGTATAGAAGCAGACCGCCACAATGCAAATACTGCTTTGGATTCCATAAATCATATCTCGTTGATTTTGCAGCAAATTATTGCTGAAGGTGAAAGATTAGTCGAAGAGCATAAGTCCAAAGCAAAACGTTTGATTGATGACCATGCATTCAATGAACTTGAACTCGTTGTAGCTGCCTCAAATGAGGCAGAATTGGAAACTGCCGCAAAGAAATTAGCCAAATGGTGGGATGGACCGCTATTTTCAGCTGATGTTGAACAGTGGCAAACCGTTGCGAAGAATGCGGCAGATGATTGGTTCCAAAAAGGAATCGAACAAATAAAGCGAATGATAGAGTCTCCGCGTTTCAAATCAGCCTTGGCAAGAGGTCGAATTGATTTTGATCCAGAATCTTTTATCAAAAATTCAAAGGGTTGGATTGGACAAATTTTAAATATTGCTGCACAAGCGTTTAAGCTAGCCAATCGTGAAAATGTATACCTTGTTGGCAAAGCCGCAGGAGTGGTTTTTAAACCATGGGGAGCGGTAAAACTCGCAAATGTATTTGGTCGGGTCGGTGTCGGTCTTTCAGCGCTTGGAGTAGCAATAGATGTCTTTTCGATATACAAAGACTGGAAAGATGAAAAACGTCGCAAGTCTATGCGCAAAGAACTAAGAGGATTTGTTGAAGAATCTGCGAGACTTGTTTATGAGTCATTGACTAGTGACGATGAATCAGAATCTGGAATCATCGGTTACATAAATGAAGGATTAAATATATTCAAAAAGTGTCTATCCGAAGTTGAAGGTAATTGTTCAGAATTAAAGATCGAATTATCAGAGCTTGACAGAAGAATAAGAAGATATAATGAATGCATGGATCTCGCTTGGGACGCACTTGGAATAAAGGACTAATAATATGAGTTCAAAAATTCGTCAATGGTGTGACAATGCATGGCAAGTTATTGAACAGTTGCCAGGTGTTACAAGTGAAGAAATTTTAGCCTCTTGGATGACACACTCCAAACATGAATCACTAGTTGTGACATTGTTTGGACCATACGATTCCGGGAAAAGTTCTTTATTGAAGAGACTACTTGTTGATGGAAATCAAGCGATTCCATATTGGTTGACGGTTAGTGGTCGAAGAGAAACCTTCGAACTAATGGAGGTGCCGCTAATGGGCATGACCTTTCGCGATATACCGGGTATCGCTGGAGGGAATGAGAACCATTCTCGACTTGCGATGGATGCAATAATGACAACGGATATCATCCTTATAGTACTCCCTCCTCAGCTTGTAACCTCGGAACGAGAGGTCATTAGCCAAGTATTGAATGGTGAACGATTTGGTTGCAAAACTTATATTGCTTTTGCCCCAAAAGGGCTACCTATTATTCTTTCTCGCATGGATGAAGCAGGTGCAATGCCTAGAGACGACATGGATGGGTATCGTTCGCTAGTAAGACGAAAATGCGAAGAGTTTGAGGACTATGCACGCGGATCTGGAGTATCCGATGGAATTGTCTCCATATTTCCGCTTGCTGCTGATCCATTTGGATTGATCGGTAATGCTGTCCCAAAAGATTCAGCAGAATATGATGCAGATAGAAATTGGGACGGCATTGCAGACCTCACTCTATATTTAGGAGAACAATTAAAAAACAAGGATGATCATAGACTTCGCAGCGAAGTGCGTTTTCTGGGTAGAACTCTCTTAAGTACCATACAAGGTCTTCAACAGCTTTCTGAAGAATATCGAGTTTCGGTAGAATCTGCGACAAACGAAAAGATGTCATATGAATTATTTGAGAAGAAATTAGCCGCTTTACTCTCTGCTGCCAAATCAGACCTAGATCGATGTATTGAGGAGGAAGTATCAGCAGCAACAAGAAGAGGCGCTGCAGATGTGAACGAGATGCGGGATCAAATCAATGGAAGACTTGAAGAGACTATAGGACGTTGGATGAACGGTCATGAAGCTGGTCTACAATCATTATTGCGTGAACTCGATGCTGAATCAAAGACTCGTCATGAACGTCCGTCCTGGAATAAGTTTAAGGATATCCTTACTGGCAAATCTGTTGATACTGAACCTAAAATAAAAGATAAGAAGACCAAAGATGTTCTTGAAAGAGCGGATAAGATATCAAAACTGTTGCACAAAGGGTTCCGGGAGATTCAACCAATACGCATTGGCATGTCATTAGAAAAGGCAAAGGATGAACTTGCACGCTTGCAAAATCTAGGATCCTTTGAGAAATATGTTGAGCAAACGAGAAAAGGAGCAGCTCGATTGCAGGATGCTGACCATATATTGAAATCAAAAAGGGCGGTACTTCTTGATAAAGGTTTTGGCGTAGCAATCCCAGCGATTTTGGAACTCGCAGGAATAATTTCTGACGTTTGGTCTGATCACAAAGAAACTCAAAAAAGGTTTGAGAGACGTGAAGCATTAAGAAAGATGATCCACGAATCGTCGAACAACTTGGCAGAGAAGGCATGGGAATTATGGCGTACTGAAGGTCTGCCGATCGCCGTAGAAAATGTTATTAAAGAGGCAAAGACAAACATTGAGAACATTCTAGAAGAATTGGAAAGTAAAAAAAATGCTGTCGACAAGTCGTTGAAATCGGTCGAAAAATGTAAGAAGTCTTTAGATGATTTATCAGATTAGTTATTTTCAATTCGCAAAGCAAAGAAATGATTCAAGATGCGAACCTCCAAGATGGTCGGTGTGGTAAGAAAGGGAAGGATGATGCTCGTAACGTCACTGTTCTTTCCAACATCAATGAAAATTGTTTTGACATTTGGCGTTACAATCAGCGTTGCCCCTATTGTCCTGAGTTAATTTAATGGATCGCTAATTCCTGTCCGAAGACGGAAAATGAACAACTATAAGAAGGATCAGGTAAGTATTTGAATGTTTATCTTATTTTCGACCTTCAAAGCATTCGGCAGTTTCCCCTTTTATTGTGGAGCCAATGTCCAATTGCAATATGATGTATGAAAATAGATTTGTGCCTGATTCGTTCGTGTGCGGTTCAGGGCGTATACATTTGGTATTAGAATCGAACCGCATCCTTCACCGCAACACTCACTCACAAGCACTTTATTGGTAAAAGGCACAACTCCCGTGAACACGGTCGCAAGTGCCGGTTGCTCTTCACGCGGCACATCCACGCCCTTAATTGTTTTGTTGATAGTTTTTCTTGTAAATAAGGGACGTGGAAGTGCCTTTTGAAAAGCGAAACTATTAGAACACTAATTCCTCCGGTTTAAGGAATCATGACCGCTGAAGTTGAAATATACTCTTGATAAATCATAGCCCTCGTCAAGGGCAAGTCGCTCCTCCCTTTGGTCGTCGCTCTAAATTGTGAACGCTCGCAATCATTTCGCTCCACTCATTCGTAAACTCATTCCGTTCTACTCAATCATTGCTCGCTAAAATATTTTGGTTCCCCCTCAAGCGAAGAAAGTATGTTTCACAAACTTTCTTTTATGGGGAGTTACCTACCGTCACAACACGCGCC
>Ga0182021_10000639_pt1 | contig 38367 bp, 32 predicted proteins | sample 612E3MmetaG_FD_120493 | JGI IMG/M metagenome (GOLD analysis project Ga0182021, IMG submission 120493) | Permafrost microbial communities from Stordalen Mire, Sweden - 612E3M metaG (Illumina Assembly) | ecosystem: Environmental > Terrestrial > Soil > Wetlands > Permafrost | place: Sweden...
CAAGAATTTCGAACCCAACCAGCACATCGGCTTTGCCAGTTTCAATTAGTGGAGACTCAACTTTATCGGCAATTCTTGCGTATGCCACAATAGACCCTCCGCGCTGGGCCATTCCGTGAATTTCCGCTTTTGCCACATCAAAACCGTCCAGCAACGCTGCCTCACAGTAAATATCGCTTAAAACTACAACTCCCTGACCACCAACGCCACTGAAAACTATGTCAAGCGTCATTTCTCTTTTCTCCCGATCGCTTCGAAAGGACAGACGGTTTCGCAAACGCCGCATCCATAACAAAGAGTTGAATCTATCTCGACTTGTTCATCAGATAAGGAGATGGCTGGGCAACCGAAGGCTTTCACGCATACTCCACAAGCGTTACATTTATCCAAAACTTCTCTAGCTTTGCCCCTCTCAATTAGAAGCGGACAAGGCTTCTGTGAAATAATAACAGATGGCCCATTGTAATCAAGAGCTTGCCTTATTGCCTCTGTTGTCGCTTTAATGTCATAAGGATCAACAATGTCTACTTTGTCTATTCCCAAACCTCTTGCAACATCTTGGATTCTGATTATTTTAGCATCAGCCCCCATGACAGTTTTTCCTGAACTAGGTGTTGGCTGGTGTCCAGTCATAGCAACTGTGCTGTTATCCATAATAATTACGCAAACATTCGCCTTGTTGTAAGCAATGTTTAACAATCCCGGCATTCCTGCATGGAAAAATGTTGAATCGCCAATAACAGCAAACACTTTTTGTTTTACACCAGCATGAAACATGCCCGCTGCTTGTGATATTCCAGCACCCATGCACAGACACGTTTGAACGGTGTTTACTGGTGGCAAAACACCCAGCGTGTAGCAGCCAATATCGCCTGTAACTATTTTATCGTCTGATTTTCCAGTCAAACTCAAAGCGCTTTCAGGGCAAATAGGAATACATTTTGGGTCGCCATTACATGTGTCACAAATAATTACTTTTCGAGTGTTCGGATGCAGTGTTATAGCACCGTAAGCGCAGGCGTCTATACACCATCCGCAGCCATTGCATTTAGCATCATCGACCAGAATGGCGCCCGTTTCATTTTGCGTTATGGCTTTTTCTTCGCAAGCGATGATGCATGGTGCATCTTTGCATGCTTTGCAGGTTACCGCTGTGTTGAAAGTTTGACCAATTCTCACCGAGCGGATCCTAGATTTAAGCGGATTGAAAACTTTTTCTTTTTCAAAAGAGCAAACATACTCGCAGATGTCGCAACCAACGCATTTGTCGTTGTCGCAATTAACATGCTGATTTACCATGTTTAGAGCGTAATAGAGTGCTCTGTGAGGGCACCCTGGGCAAAGAGCTGGTGGTCTTGGCGGCAAATCCACGAGTTCTGATTGCTCTGCTTTCTCGGTTAATCCTAGACTTGCAAAGGCTCCCCGCACATTATCAGGAGTAAATTCTCCTATCTGTTCTAAGCCTAACTGACTTTTCCCGAGAATTTGCAAACCCAATCGCTGAATATTTTCCTCCAGGTATAGCCTTAACTCTTCAATCACTATGAGCTTTTTGACTTTTGAAGCAAACTTTTTGACTACACCTTCCGGGAACGGGTAAACGAAACCAAGTTTTAACCACGAATATTTTTTTGTATCTAAAATTGAGCGTGCGTAATAGTAGCCTACGCCGCTTCCAACAATTCCTATTTCACATCCATTGTCTTCAATTATGTTAAACTTTGAATTCTCAGCAAGCTTTTTTGCTTCAGCTAATTTACCTTCCAGAACTCTATGTTGACGAATAGCGTTAGCTGGTACCATCACCCATTTTGAGCCTTTCTTATCAAACTCAACTTTCCGTTTGATTTTCTGAAATGCGCCCAGTTTAACTCTTGCTTTTCCATGAGCCACTCGAGTTGTTAGCCGCAAAATCACCGGTAAATGCAATTTTTCGCTTAATTCAAAAGCTTCTTTAGCCATATCCAAGGCTTCCTGTGGACTGCCAGCATCAAGTAACGGCAACTGTGAGTGTACAGCAAAATACCTTGTATCTTGTTCATTTTGGCTACTGTGCAATGCGGGATCATCACAGACTGCAAAAACCATTCCACCTTCAACCCCAGTATATGCCAAGGTCATGGCGGCATCAGCCGCGACATTTAATCCAACATGCTTCATTGAAACAATTGCTCTGACGCCTGTCATTGAAGCGCCCGTAGCAACTTCTGCAGCCACAATCTCATTGGTGCTCCATTCAGCATATACGTCAAAGTCTTTTGAAACTTCGGCAAGAGTTTCCAAAATTTCAGTAGCAGGGGTTCCGGGGTACGATGTCGCAACTTTCACGTTAGCTTCCAATGCACCTCTTGCCACAGCCTCGTTGCCGTTTAGCAAGGCAAAATTGCCCGGATTATCTACTGCAATCTTGGAAGTCATAAGTTAAGTCCTTTACATTTTGCCTTTTCGCAAATCCAAAACTCTTTTTGCTTTTCCCTCGGTTCTCGGAAGCTCGCCTGGCTTAACGATCTCTACATCAGCAGATATACCAGTCACGATATGAATTCTCTTTTGAATATCATTCTTCAGTACGTTTTTATCTATCCGTGAATCTTTGGAAGCTTTATCAGACAATTCAACTTTAACAACAAAAGTGTCCAAGGCTCCAGGTCTGTCAACAACTATGAGGTACTGCGTCGCTAGTTCTGAGAAGCACATGACCGCGTACTCTATTTGTGATGGGAAAACGTTTACCCCGCGAATAATGAGCATATCGTCTGATCGTCCGTGCACGCGCATCATTCTGGCGTGTGTGCGTCCGCATACGCATTTTTCTGTTTTTATTTTGGAGATGTCCCTTGTCCTATATCTTAGCATGGGTAAACCCGTTTTGGTAAGCGTTGTAAAAACAAGTTCACCTTCTGCTCCAGCAGGCAAAACTTCGCCTGTGTCAGGGTCAATTGTTTCAACGATAAAATGATCTTCTGCAATGTGCAGACCATTATGCGCAGGGCACTCGATAGAAACGCCGGGACCACAAAGCTCCGTTAACCCATAACCATCAAAGGCTTTGATTCCAAGGTCATTTTCAATTCTTTCTCTAATCTTATCTGACCACGGTTCAGCCCCAAACATTCCGATTTTAAGTTTGAGGTCTTTTCTGGGGTCTATTCTTTCTTGAATCATGGTTTCAGCTAAGTAAACGGCAAAGCTAGGCGTACAGGCCAAAATTGTTGCATCCAAATCTTTCATAAGTTTTATTTGGCGCTGGGTCATTCCGGCGCTTGCAGGAATAATTTTAGCTCCAACTTTTTGAGCGCCATAATGAAAGCCCAAGCCGCCCGTAAACAATCCATAGCCATAAGCGATGTGTATAACGTCTTGCTGTCTTCCGCCTGTGGCATAGATGGATCTTGCCATTAATTCTTGCCAAACATCCAAGTCGTTTCTTGTATAGGCGCCGACTATTGGGTTTCCAGTTGTTCCGCTTGAAGCATGAATCTCACATATTTCATCAGATTTAACTGCGATCATGCCACACGGGTAATTGTCTCTTAAATCAGTTTTTACTGTGAAAGGAATCTTCTTTAGATCCTCAAGTGAGCGTATGTCTTCAGGTTTCAATCCAATGCTATCAAATTTTTTCTTGTAAAAACCGCTATTTGCGTAACAGTGTTTAACCTGCTCTTTTAGCTTCTTAAGCTGGTGCTTTTTTATTTCTTCAGCAGGCATGGTTTCGACTTTTTCGTTCCAGTATTTGCCGTTCACTGCTTTCCCTCTCTTTTTTCAAAGCCCTAAATACACTTCTTTATGTGACTATTAGATAAAAGTTCCCTACTTTTTCCTTCTAACACGATTCTTCTTTGCTCTAAAACTAGGCTCTGTCTTTTTTAATGCTGAAGTTCTCCAAATTGCTGAGACTTCTATTAACCTTAGCAAATCAGCCGTTATTAGATTAGCAAAAATTATTCGTAGAGAAAATTTAAGGTTTGATAAAAGTATTGTTTTTTTTACACGTTTTTGAATAGAAGTATTCCATGGAGAAAGTTAGTCAAACAAGCGACCAAAACATACATCCATCGAAACATAAATTTATATAGATAAATCTATCTTACCGCAATATTTAGGGTTCATGTGTAACGCGACAGCCGCTTTTAATAAATCGAAGCTACGATTGCAGTAACTGTTCCCTGAATATTCGTGACTTCTTTTTGAATTTGAGAAATAAGTTGTTTTAGGTCTTCCTTGTCGTTTGCTCTGATGGCACATATTATGTCGTATGGTCCAAAAACAGTATCAGCCGACAAAACTTTAGGAATGCTTTGAAGCTCTTGTTGGACCTTTTCGATATTTCTGGGTTGAGTATTAAGGAACAGAAAAGCATATGGCTCCTCAGTGAATGGCTTGCCTTCGGAAATAACTATGAGAGTTTGCGTTTTTTCAACCATGGGTTCTTGGGGAGTTATTTCCCTAATAGGATTGAACCATTTATTGATGAATTGTCAAGATCTCTTAATCCACGGAATTGAACAAGAATATCAACGGGGCCAAAAAGCAAAAAGACGTCTTTTTTCGAAAGATTTAGTTTTATTAACTCGTTTAATACTGCATTAAAAGCGCCTGGCTTACACTATAACGTCATGTATGCCTTCATGTTTAATCAATTAATAATTATCCGCGTCCTTGATAAATTTAGCTTTCACTTTTGCTGAAATATCAAAAAAGAGCTTTCTAAGACGTTTCAGGTGTTCAAAATATGAAATAGTCGAGTTGAGCTAAATTCTAGCCCAACCGACATCTTAATTCTGTTCAGCGGTGCACTATTGTAAACTTCTAAAAAAATTAGAAAAGAGTTTAAAAAAGAAATGAAATTTTTGCGAATACTCTTATTCGCCCCAATCTTCACCTTCAATAATTAACTCTTGAAGATCTACGCATTCACCTCCATCACTTATTTTCTTAACTTCTAGTTCAAGTCCGCAACCTGGGCAGCTTAGAATTTCTCCTTCTTCTATGTCGCAGGAAACATTCAGTGCTGAATCACAGTCTGGACATTTAGCTTGGTTGTCCTTATTTTGAAGATTTGATTTTATGGGATTAATCATTATATTTTCACTTTTTTGGGAATACTTTCTTTGTGGTGAGAAAACCTATTAAATATTGCGACTTTTATGTCACAAATTATGGCATTTGTGTTCCATTTGGCACAACAGCCCTGGTCATCAACCCCTGGTTAAACTTAAATTATTTGCAACTATTGAGGTATGAGTATCGCGTTTGCCTATAACTCAAGGCTGCAGCTATCCCTGTAGATGGAAAAGTTGCATTGATACTTTGCCCAAGCAACATTGAAAAAGCAGAATAAATGTTAACCGCTAATGGCATAGCAGTTCTCTGGTTAAATGAAATCAAAAGGTATTTTCAGTAGGCAAGGTTTCAAGCGCTTTCTAAGACTTCGAAGTTTGCAAGGCATTGGCTTTTTTATATAGGTTGAGCTTTGTAAAATAACTAAATGGAACGGTAAACTTAATTTATATCCGTTATATTCGACCATGTCGTAAAGGTTTGATCGAGAATGGGCACATTAAATCTTGAAAAGATTTTCGACCCTAAAAATGTAGCTATTGTTGGAGCTAGTGATGCTGAAGGCTCAGTTGGCTACGCGATTGTTAAAAATTTTAATCAATCAGGTTATGTTGGCAAAGTTTTCTATGTCAACATCCGAAAGCCAGAGATTTTAGGCGTTAAAACTTACAAATCAGTTGATGAGATTCCTGAACCCGTTGATTTGGCCATAATTGCTACGCCGGCAAAAACGGTTCCCGATGTTATGGAGGAATGTGGCAAAGCAAATGTTAAGGGCGTAATTATCGTTTCTGCAGGGTTCAAAGAAACTGGTCCTTCAGGGAAAGCTTTGGAAGAGAAAATTTTTGAAGCTGCCCGGAAATATGGTATCCGAGTTATTGGCCCAAACTGCATTGGCGTAATTCGACCAAGAGTAAACCTTAATGCTACCTTTTTGGATAAAATGCCTAAATCGGGCAATGTAGCCTTTTTGTCTCAAAGTGGTGCTTTAGGTTCGGCAATTCTTGACTGGGCAATTCACGAGAATATTGGTTTTAGTAACTTCGTTTCAGTCGGTTCCATGGTTGATGTCGACTTTGGTGATCTGATTGATTATTTTGGTTCTGATCCAAAAACCAAAAGCATATTGATGTACGTGGAAGGCATAACTGAAGCACGCAAATTTATGAGTGCCGCGAGACACTTTGCAAGAACCAAGCCTATAATTGTTGTTAAATCAGGGAAATTTGCTGAAAGTGCGAAAGCTGCTGCTTCCCACACTGGTTCTCTTTCAGGGGAAGATGACATTTACGATGCAGCATTCAAACGTGCAGGTATTGTGAGAGTTGATGAAATCGCTGACCTGTTTAATTCTGCTGAGGTTTTGGGAACTCAGCCGTTGCCGAAGGGTCCAAGACTTGCGGTGATAACTAACGCTGGCGGACCTGGAGTAATGGCTACTGACGCTTTGATTGGTCAAGGTGGCAAATTGGCAAAGTTAAGCCAGAAATCGATGGATTCACTTAACGCTGTCTTACCGCCTTTCTGGAGCCACGGCAACCCAATTGATGTTTTAGGTGACGCCAAGGCTGAACGTTACAAGACTGCGGTCGAAGCTTGCCTAAACGACGAGAATATTGATGGAATGTTAATTATTTTCACTCAACAAGCAGTTTCAGAATCTGTTGAAATAGCCAAAAACATAGTTGAACTTGTTCGTAACAAAACCTATCAAAACAAAACAATTTTAACTTCATTTATGGGTTTTGGCGCAGTGCAAGAAGCAAACAGCATCTTAAACGCAAATAACATTCCAACATACACCACTCCTGAACAAGCAATCAAAACATACATGTACATGTACAATTACCAACGCAACATTGACCTCTTATACGAAACACCCGAAGAACTACCGGTTGATGCCTCACCACCCAAACGCCCAATCATGGTTATATTAAGAAACGCTGTATTTGAAGGCCGAGAAGTTTTAACTGAAGATGAAGCTAAAAAAATACTCAAGTACTACAATTTCCCAGTTGTTAGAACTGCTGTAGCTAATAATGTGGAAGAGGCAGTTGCACTTGCACAAGATATGGGATTTCCAGTTGTCCTAAAAATTTTGTCGCCCCAAATCATACATAAAACGGATGCAGGCGGAGTAGCACTTAATGTTAATTCAGCAAAAGAAGTTCGTGACACCTTCGAAGTTCTAATCCAAAGAGCAACCGCTTACAATCCTAATGCCCAAATAATAGGTGTCACCGTTCAACCCATGATTGAAAAGAGGGGATACGAAATTATAATTGGCGGAAAAACGGATCCTGTTTTTGGCCCAGTTATACTTTTCGGCATGGGCGGCGTAGGTGTTGAACTCTTTAAAGATTACTCAATTGGACTACCACCGCTAAATACGACACTTGTTCATCGACTAATGGATGAAACAAAAGTTTACCAGCTGCTCAAAGGGTACCGTAACTCGCCTCCAGTCGACCTCAAAAAACTCGACGAAACAATGTTACAATTCTCACAATTGCTCGTTGACTTCCCACAAATAAAAGAAATCGACATTAACCCACTATTGATTAACGAAAAAGACGCTTCTGTTCTTGATGCCCGTATTGTTGTTGACAAGGACAAGGTTTGCCAGAAATTCGATCGTCACGAGCACATGGTTATAAGTCCTTATCCTAAAAAATACGAGATTTTGTGGTTACTTAAGAACGGTCAGGAAGTGCTGCTGCGTCCCATAAAGCCAGAAGATGAACCCATGTGGCTAGAGATGTTCCAGAGTTTCTCAGAGGAATCTATTCGATACAGATTCTTCCAGATGCTTAAGGATACTCCGCATGAAGTCAGAGTTCGTTACTGCAACGTTGATTATGACAGAGAAGTTGCCATTGTCGCTGAAATGGTTGAAAACGGAAAAAGAAAAATCCTTGGAGTTAGCCGGGTCAGCATTGAATCAGATGGGAAAAGCAGTGAAATGGCCTTCATTGTAAGTGATTACTGGCAAGGCTTAGGTTTAGGCACTAAAATGGTTGATTACGCGCTAGATATTGCAAAGGAAAAAGGCGTTGCAAGCGTCTACGCAATCATGCTGCCAGACAACTACAGAGCTTTAACCCTGACAAAGAAAATGGGTTTCAACATTGAATACTTAAGCGACGGCACAGTCAAAGCAACTCTTAACTTAAAAGATGAAGACTTAGACTTTCGATGTATTACAGAAAAGTTGCCTGAACCTCCACAAGAGCAGCCAAAGCAACAAACGGCAGGGTTTCGCGAAGAAAACAAAAAAGCGGTCAAGGAACAACAAGAGTTAGCTCCAGCTTAACTAACCTGACATCTAGTTCTATCCTGCTCATTTGAATTTATAAAAAAGGAGGCAGACTTAAGTCTGCTTAAGGGCTTTAAACAAAATGGACTTTTATGGCGTGTGTGGAGCATGAAATGCATGGATCATAAGCTCTGGAGCATTTCCAGGCTTAGTTCGATTTCTTTTTCAGATTTATCCAGAATCTTCGGTAAAAGCGCTTTCATGTCTAATTCGATGTTTCCGTGATTTTGGTTTGTTGGGATTATGCAGTTAGCTTTTGTGCAGTAGCCTTTGTCGTTGTAGATGTAATCATGGAATAGTATGCCTCTTGGGACTTCAACAGCGCCTACTCCGCGGCCGGCTTTAACTTTAATTTCTGGATTGTTGTATTCTGGTTGGCTTTGCAATCCTGTGGATTCTAATTCATCGATGATTCTAATTGAGTCTTCTAAGCTGTGAACAACCTCTACTAGTTGCGCGATGTTGTTCATGAATGGATTATGGCAAATGGGTTTAAGGTTGAACAGTTCTGCTGTCTTCTTAGCCATCGGTAATAGATTGTTATAGTTAAGGTTGAATCTCGCAAGTGCTCCAACCATGTAAGATTCACGGGCGTGTTTTGTACGTTTGGCGGTTGATATTGGAACAATGTATTCGTTTGTAAATGATAGATACTCATTTGCAGGCGCTCCACTTGTGTCAGTAGAGCCAATTTTTCCGTCGTATAATGCGTACTCATCAGGGCTGGTTAATCCAATGAACTCTGTTTCTCGACTAAAATCTGGCAGTTTAGGCGCTAAAGTCTTCATTAAATCTGCAACTGCTTGAACGTCAGGAATAGACTCTTTCAGTTTATCTCTGATCGATGTTAATTCTTTAATTGAAGGGATTTTTGAAAAGCCGCCAGGGATTAATCGTTGAGGGTGAGTAGTTCTTCCGCAGAGTAAATCAGACATTTCGTTTGCTTTTCTATGTAAGCGTAAAACTGTTTTTACTTCGTTTGGGTTTGAGGATGCCAGTGGAATAACTGAACCTACTCCTAACAGGTCAGGCAGCACGAGGAATCCTAAATGTAGAATGTGGCTTTGTAGGTTTTCGCCGTGAAGTGCCAGTTTTCTAAGTTTTAGGTCTTGATCGCTAATTTTTATGCCCATGGCTGCTTCAGTTGCCTTAAGTGATGCAAGCGTGTGGCCTATCGAGCAGATTCCGCAGATTCTCGAGGTTATATGATGTAACTCGCTGTATAAGCGGCCAACGACCATGGCTTCAAAGAATCTTGGTGCTTCGGGAATTGCCCATTCACATTTTTCAATTTTGCCTTCTCGTACGTTTACAAAGATATTACCATGTCCTTCAACACGCGTAATATGATGTACTTCTAGGTTCAAATTACTGTTTTTCATTTTTTCCTCTCCTGCCCACCAAAGTATAAACTAAACTTGCTTATCGCATCATCCACTGTTAAGCCATTTTTGATTAAGACTTCTTTTTCGGAATTCTCGTTAGGGTTATCAATTAAACCTCGGCATCCCCAACAAATGGTTCCTTCGTTGACGCAACAGGAGTTGCAGCCTGCTCTGGTAACTGGTCCTACGCAGAATTGGCCTCTTTCAAAAGCACATACATTTTCATTCTTTTTGCATTCAACACAAACTGGGTAAGTAGGTATATCTGGTTTCTTTCCAAGTAACAATGACTTAACCACGTGAAGGAACTCATCTTTGGTCATTGGGCACCCGTAAACATAGGCATCAACAGGTATCACTGCATCAATGGCTCTTGCAGCGTAAGCGTCAAAGAGCTTTGCGCTATCGCCATAAACAACTTTTTTGACCTCGTCTAACTCTTTATAGTTTCTAAGTGAGTTTATGCCGCCGATTGCTGCGCACGAACCGATGGCAACTACTACTTTTGCGTTTTTCCGGATTTGTCTTAATCTGTCTTCGTCTTGCAGTCTTGTGCATGATCCTTCAACGAACGCTATATCATAATTATCGCTGTGCTCTTTCATGACTTCCCTAAAGCTTACTATTTCCACCTGGTCAAGAAGGGCGAGAATGTCTTCTTCTAAATTGGCAATTTGTAATTGGTCGCCTTCGCAACCTGCAAAATCAAAGAATGCTACCTTTGGTTTCATTATAGCGCCTCCGGAATTCCTCTAATTTTTGAATAATAACACTGGTCCATCTTTGCAGACGTAGACTTGGTTGATCTGGCAGTGGCCACATTTTCCTACGCCACCTTTCATTCTTCGCTCTAACGAAAGTATTATGTGGTCGTCTGGAACGTCTCTCTTTTTTAAGTCGGCGATTACGAACTTGTACATGATTGGTGGACCGCAAATTACAGCGTAAGTTTTTTGAGGATCAAAGTTAACTTCAGGAATCAAAGTTGTGATTACACCTACGTTGCCTGTCCACGCTTCGTTTTCAGGGCACCAGTTGACTGTGGGCTTGAATTCTACATCGTCTCTTTTAGCAAGCGCAATGAGTTCATCAGCGAAAAGTAGTTCTCTTGGTTCTTTACAGCTGTAAAGCAAAGTAACTTCGCCGTAATCTTTTCTGTTAGCCAAAACATAATTGAACAAAGACCGCAAAGGTGCAAGTCCAAGACCGCCCGCTATGAAAAGTAAATCTTTCTGCTTCAAGAATTCTGAGTCAAAGCCATTTCCGAATGGTCCTCTTATTCCCACTTTATCGCCAACGTTAAGCGTATGCATCTTGGCTGTGACGTTGCCTAATTTACGCACGCAGACTTCAAACGTGTCCTTCTTTGACGGAGGCGACGAAATAGAAATCGGGGCTTCGCCTATTCCAAAAACCGAAACTTCAGCAAATTGTCCTGGTTTATGACCTAGCACTGAACCATCATCTAACTTGATTTCAAACAACGTTTCCATTGCAGTCATGGGCTGTTTCTTTATTATTGTTGCCAATTTCGGAACATAGTCTATGTCCGTTCCAGTTTGAATCTTAATTTCTTGGGCTAATGGAGTTGTTACTTGTACTCCGCTGTTTTGGCTTTCATGGTACATATCGTTGAATAGATTGACTGGATTAGCAATGTTCGGAAGGCAGTTTGAAGAGCACCTGCCGCAGCCGATGCATGAAATAAATCCAAATCGATCAAAAAGATACTTGCCTTTTTTGAAGTATCGATGCCTATATCGGGTTGGCCTTGTTGGACGGAAGTTTTCTCCAGACGCTACTTTCGCAAAGTCTTCAAGTAAGCATCCATCCCATGTTCTTACACGTTCACCATGTTGAAGTGACAAATCAGGATTATCTTTAACATCAAAGCAATAGCAAGTGGGACAAACAAGGACGCAGGAACCGCAGGCTAGGCATTTCTCTGAATGTTTTTCCCAAAACGTGCTTTCGCCCTAAATTTTGCTTAACATTTCAGGAATTAATTCTGTTGGGCAATCCAGCTTTTGCTGAGACATTGCCATGACATCCCGCTTTTTCTGACCAACCAGCTGGATGTCTCTGGCAAGCGCATTACCCACGTTTTTGGCATATTTATCTAAAAGTTGTTCACCTTTAGGCGAGCCGATATTGATTGCGTACCTGTTTCCCAGATCGGTAAGCATAAGGTCGTAGCCATATTCTACTGTCGCGGTGCCCATGTATGGTGCAAAACACCACTTTGACATTTTTTGAATGTTAACACCTATGATTATTGACGAATTGCGTTTTTCAAAATAGTAGAGATCTGATTTTGTTTCGCTGAAAATTTCGTCCATGTGAAGAAGTGCTACTATGTCGTATGGATGAACTCCAATTATTACGGTTGATGGCTTGTTTTCAGATGGATTTTTGGCGGAAAATCCTGTTCCCACATTGTAAGTTACTAAGGTTTCTCTTTGGGGAAAATAATACTTCTTGGGTGGAGGAAGAGTAACGTCATAATCCATTCGAAGTTCACTTGCAGATTCCAAGGGGCCGAAAGCGAATTTACCGCCTTTCGCTTTAACACCTATAATGTTCAAGGAACTATCTTTTATCAACGCATTAACAAAGTCAGTAAAGCTTTCTTTTGATATTATCCTCATTTAAACTCCTCATCGATTGCTTAATGTAAGCAATTTCATTGCTAGTTATTCTATGGAATAGATTAGGCAACATTTAATATTTTCTAGAAAAAAGGAAAAATAAAGAAAAAGCCATTTTAGCAGTTTTACGGAGGGTTTTTCCTTTATAATTCCATTTATTTTCTCCTGCTATACTTTTATACTTGGACTTTCTGTAGTGCTATAATGCGATTCTCATAATTTTAAATGGAGGTTCAACTGTTTGTCGGAGAAAGATAATAGACGTTTTTTGCTTGAAAAAGTTATGAAAGAACATGGCTATCAAGAAAGCGCTCTTCTTGAAATTCTGCATTATGCCCAAGAAATTTACGGGTATTTGGATAAGGATTTGCTTATGGATATTTCTGGTTCGCTGAATCTTCCTCCTAGTCATGTTTATGGAGTTGTGACTTTCTACAGTTTTTTCAAACTGAGAAAATCGGGTGAACACGTTGTAACTGCATGCTTAGGTACCGCTTGCTATGTTAAGGGGGTTGAGCAGATCATTGAGGCGATCGAGCAAGAATTTAATGTCAAACGCGGAGGCTCAACCGCTGACGGCAAATTATCCTTGCTTGTTACTCGTTGCATTGGTGCATGCGCTATGGCGCCAAACATTGTTGTTGATGACGAAGTAATTGGTAAAGTAACTACCGAAGAAGTGATAGAAAAAATTAAAAATGCGCTTGGAGGCGTTAAATCTGAAACTTGATGACCTTCAAAAAATAGTTGAGCAAGAACTTGATTTCCAAAGAGCTTACAAATACCGTATTAACGTGTGCTGTTCAAGCGGATGTGTCCCGTTCGGAGCGCTTAAAGTTCTCAAAGCTTTTGAGGATGCGGTTAAGGAGTTTGGCGTTGAAGAGGAATGCAAGGTTGCACGTACAGGCTGCGTCGGCACATGCTCTGCGGCTCCAGTTGTGCTTATCGAACCAGGCGATTATCTATATCAAAGCGTCACACCCGAAAGCGTCAGGGAAATAGTTCGCGACCATATAGTTTTAGGACTACCTGTAAAGGATATGCTTTACAAGAATCAAGCATATTTCCAAAAGCAGCATCGACTGGTCCTTCGCAACGCAGGAAAAATTGATCCTTCGCGAATTCAAGATTACATTTCAGCGGGCGGCTACTCTGCACTGGCTAAATGCCTTGCAACCATGACTCCGCAAGGAGTAATTTACGAAATCAGAACTAGTGGTCTTAGAGGTCGAGGCGGTGCAGGTTTCCCAACGGGGCAAAAATGGGCTCTTGTATCAAGAGCACATAACTCCCCCAAATACATAATTGCGAATTTAGATGAGGGAGACCCAGGTGTTTTTGCTAACCGAACTTTAGCTGAAGCTGACCCGCACGCCATCATCGAAGGCATGCTTATTGCCGCATACGCAATAGGTGCCGAGAAAGGTTACATTTACATTAGGTCCGAGTACCCGTTAGCTATTCAAACATTGCAGAAAGCCATAGCTCAAGCCAGAGCCATGTCACTACTTGGCGATAACATTCTTGAAATTGGGACATTCAAATTTGACCTTGAACTTCGTTTCGGTGCGGGTGCATTCGTTGCTGGAGAAGAAACAGCTATACTTGCCTCGGTTGAAGGTCGTAGAGCAATGCCTCGTCCACGTCCACCGTACCCGGCAAACTCAGGTTTATGGCAGAAACCCACGCTTATTCAGAATGTAGAAACCTTAGCCAACATACCGCTTATCGTTCAGAACGGCGGCTTATGGTTCTCAAAGATAGGAACGCCAAAATGCACTGGAACCAAATGTTTCTCCTTAACAGGAAAAACAAACAATCCAGGACTCATAGAAGTGCCCATGGGGATCAGTTTGAGAGAAGTCGTATTTGATATTGGTGGCGGAGTTTCTGATGGCAAAAAATTTAAAGCAGTCCTTGTTGGTGGGCCATCAGGCGGTTGTCTACCTGAAACATTGCTTGAATCTCCAATTGACTACGACTCACTAACAAAGGTTGGTGCAATCATGGGTTCAGGCGGCATAGTGGTGATTGATGAGGATTCATGCATGGTTGATACTGCAAGGTTCTTCACTGAATTCTGCGTTGAGGAATCCTGTGGTAAATGTACTCCATGCAGAGCGGGCTTAGCTAGAGAGAAAGAAATTTTTGATAAAATAACGCATGGCCAAGGAGAAATGAGCGACATAGCTACTTTGGAGAAATCTAGCGTTTACATTCGAGACGCAAGCCTTTGCGGTCTTGGTCAAACAGCGCCTAACCCAGTTATTACTACTCTACGATATTTCAAGGATGAGTATATCCAACATATCGTGGAGAAAAAATGTGAAGCCGGTAAATGCTTCAAAACCAGAGACGAGGAGGAATAAACATGAGTGACAATACTGTTAAACTGAAAATTGACAACGTTGAATTAACAATTGCTGAAGGCACAACGATTCTCAAAGCAGCGAAAGACAATGGAATAATAATTCCTACTTTATGTAACATCGAGGGCTTAACTGCTTATGCTGGTTGCCGATTATGCCTTGTTGAAGTCAGAGGTACTCCGAAACTTTTCCCAGCGTGTACTACACCAGTAGGTGCTGAAATGGAGGTTGTAACTAATTCAGACAAGCTCAAGGAATACCGTAAAATGGCTGTTCAGATACTTTTGGCAGAGCGCACCCACATTTGCTCAGTATGCATAGCCAACGACCATTGTGAACTCCAGGCTATGGCAAACCAGCTTGGCGTTGACCATGTCATGTTTGAAAGGAACTGGAGCTGTGAGGAGATAGACTCCACTCATGATTTCCTAGTTATCGACCGAAACAGATGCATCCTGTGTACTCGATGCATAAGGATTTGCGACCAAATTGAAGGCGTACATACGCTTGACCTTAAGCTACGCGGCAAAGACTCTCAGGTTATTATGGATCTTGATGAGCATTGGGGTAATTCTTGTTCTTGCACATCCTGCCGCAAATGCGCTAAAATTTGTCCTGTCGGTGCCATATACATTGAAGGAGAACCCATCGATCACACCAAGAACAGAAACATTGCCGAGTTCATCATCGAGCGGAGGAATCGGAAATGACAACAAATGCAAAAGTTAGGGTTGCAACAGTTTGGCTAAGCGGCTGCTCAGGATGCCATATGTCCTTTTTAGATCAAGACGAGCGCCTTTTTGATTTAGCTAAAAAGATGACATTGGTTTATAGCCCCATCGTCGACGTTAAAGAATTCCCAGAAAACGTAGATGTCACGCTTGTTGAGGGCGCCGTCGCGAATGAAGATCAATTTGCGATGCTTAAAAAAGTGCGAACAAGAACAAAACTCCTAGTTTCACTTGGCGACTGCGCCGTAACAGGAAACGTGACTGCGCTACGCAATTCATGGCACCACAGTGATCAAGCAGTTTTAGAGCGAGCCTACAAAGATCTCTCCGACTTAAATGCTGTCGTTCCAACAGCGGTGCCTAAACTTCTAATTCATGCTCGTCCTCTGCATGAAGTGGTTAAAGTTGACTTTTTCATCCCAGGTTGCCCGCCACACCCTGATCTGATTAACTATGTGTTAACTGAGTTGTTGGCTGGCAGAACACCCGTCATGGAGGGTAGATCTAAATATGGTTAATGAATTAGAGAAAAAAATTTCCGTCAGTCCCGTTACTCGCATTGAGGGTCACGCTCAGGTAACTATTCTGTTAAATGGTGATGACTCGGTAAAAGAAGCCTTATTCAAGGTAGTTGATTTCCGAGGCTTTGAAAAATTCACTGAAGGCAGACCATTTTATGAGATGCCAAGCATTACCTCCCGTGCCTGCGGTATCTGCCCAGTCAGCCACCTTTTAGCTTCAGCCAAAGCCTGCGATGCCATCGTCGGTGTAACCCCTCCGAAAACAGCTATAATGTTAAGACGCTTAATGCATATGGGGCAACTCATCCAATCACACGCCTTAAATTTCTTCCATCTTTCATCACCCGACTTGCTACTGGGCTTCGATTCTGATCCAACACAACGAAACATTTTCGGCTTAATTGAAAAACAACCAGAATTAGCTTTGCGCGGCATTAGACTGCGCAAGTTCGGTCAAGAAATAATAGAGAAAATTGCTGGCAAACGGATTCATTCTAGCGAATGGATACTGCCGGGAGGCGCAAAATGGCCACTTACCAAGGAAAGGGCTGACTATCTCCGCATCAATTTGCCTGATGCCTTAGAGAGCACGCAAGAAACATTGGTGATGTACAAGAAGATGCTTGATGGGTTTGAGGAAGAGGTTGAAAATTTTGGTAATTTCCCAAGTTACTATATGGGTTTAGTCACAGCTGATGGTGGGCTTGAACATTATGATGGTACACTTACTATTATTGACAATGACGGCAAAGTTGTTGCGCAATGTGTTGATCCAACGACATACCGGGACTTCATAGGTGAAGCTGTTGAACCATGGTCTTTCATGAAGTTTCCATACTTCAAAGCGGTCGGGTATCCAGAGGGCGCGTACAGGGTTGGACCATTGGCAAGGCTTAATGTGGCTTCTCACTGCGACACAGCTCTTGCAGACCAAGAATTCAAAGAATTCAAAAGGCTCGGCAAAAATGGGATTGTACAAAGCACGTTCCAATATCACTATGCTCGATTGATTGAACTGCTTTTCTGCCTTGAGACAGCTAAAAATCTGCTTGAAGATCCAGAAATCCTTTCAGAACACGTTACATCCAAAGCGCTAGTAAACAACTATGAAGGCGTTGGAGTTGCTGAAGCGCCAAGAGGCACGCTGATCCACCATTACAAGGTTGACCCTCAAGGAATGATAACTTGGAACAATATGATAATCGCAACAGAACACAACAACATCGCCTATAACATGGCAGTAACACAAGTCGCCAAAAAATACGTCAAAGCAAAACAGCTACAGGAAGGCATGTTAAACCGTGTTGAAGCAGTAATCCGCGCCTTCGACCCATGCTTAAGCTGCGCTACCCATGCAGTCGGCGACATGCCCATAGATGTAAAACTGATTGATGCCGACGGCAGGTTAGTTGATCGAAAAGTAAGATAATATATTTAAAAAACCATGCCGTATGGAGGTTAGAACAAACCACAGCTTGCAAAAGTAAGTTTTCCTCTATGACTTCACGCTAAAACGACATGCTATAATGGCAGAATCGACGAAGCTTTGGCTGAACCTTTATGTATTTGATTTTGGCATTTGGAGTAAACAGGCACGCATAGTGCCGACTAACTGTCAAAGTGAATCTATGTGACTGAGACAGCACAAACAACTTCATCAGGCAAAGAGCCGATAAAAGCTTCCGAACTGGATCCAAAATTTAAGTATGAACTGCTTAAAATTCACGGAAGCGAAAAAATTTTAAAATGTTTCCAGTGTGGAACATGCACATCTGACTGTCCAGTGGCAAGGTACAGTGACAGTTATCGACCAAGAACTCTTATTCATATGGCTCAGCTCGGCCTCCGGGATCGAGTGCTCAAAAGCGACACATTATGGTTATGTGCAGCCTGTTTTACATGCACAGACAGATGTCCACAAGATGTTGAAGTAGCAGCAGTAATCCGTGTATTTCGCAATTTAGCCGCAGAAAAGGGTTGTGTACCTCAAGTTTTTAAAGAGCAGGCTGCAAGCCTGCTCGAATCAGGTTATGCTTTCAAGATTCCTGAGTTAAGAATCAAAAAACGTGAATCCCAAGGTTTACCACCCCTGCCAAGAGGCAACCCTGAAAAAGTGCGAAAAGCGCTTAAAGGGGTAAAATTCTTCGAAACCGTCCAGAAACCAGTAGAGGAAAAACCAAATGGGCAATAAGTACCTGATTTTCCTTGGATGCTCCATCCCTTATCGTGTTTCAGCGTATGAAATTTCCGCTCGCAAAGTCCTCGCCAAACTCGGCATTGAACTGGTTGAAATGCCAGAATTCAATTGTTGCGGTTTACCTTTAGATCCAGTAAGCCATGAAACTATGCTTATTTTGGCCGCGAAAAACTTAGCGTTAGCAGAGCAACAAGGGCTAAATATTCTCACACTTTGTCCAGGCTGCGCTGGTACGCTAAAAAAAGTTAACAAGATTTTGAAAGAGGATAAAGCGTTAAAAGAGCAAATTAATTGTCATCTCAAAGAAGCAGGATTGGAGTTCAAAGGAACTATTGAAACAAAACATCTCCTTCAGCTGCTCAAGGAGGATATTGGTGTAGAGAAAATCAAAGCCTCTGTCGTAAAGCCGCTTACTATGCTTAAAGTCGCTGAGCATAACGGTTGCCACATCCTAAGACCTAAGGAATACATTGGTTTTGATGATCCAGAAGACCCGCAAACACTAAAAATGCTCATTGAAGCCACGGGCGCCACATGTTTAGATTATATTGACGAAACAGAATGCTGTGGAGCACCAAGCGTTGGAGTAAGCGACAAAGTTGCCCTGCAACTTGCTAGAGACAAACTAAGTCACGTAAAAATGGTTGAGGCGCAAGCATTAATCACGATTTGTCCTTTTTGCCATATAATGTATGATACAAACGAGTTGCGGATAGAGAAAATGTTTAATGAAGCATACGGTATTCCAATTCTCCATTATCCACAACTACTCGGGTTAGCAATGGGTTTGACACCTGAAGAATTAGCATTCAATGAACTACGAGTAAACGCATCAAAGATTTTAAAACAAGTAACTGAGGAAGTAAACAAGCCATGAGTAAAAACAAGTTAAAAATAGCCTTTTACTGGGCTGCAAGCTGCGGCGGTTGCGAAATAGCCGTCTTAGACTTAAACGAGAAAATCCTAGACGTAGTGCAATTAGCCGACATAGTTTTTTGGCCAGTAGCCATAGACATCAAATACAAAGATGTTGAAGCGATGCCTGAAAAATCCATAGACATAACATTTTTCAACGGATCAATACGCAACTCAGAACAGGAACATATGGCTAAGGTTTTAAGAGAGAAATCTAAAACCCTTGTTGCTTTTGGCTCATGTGCTCATCAAGGAAGCGTACCTGGGCTAGCGAATTTAAGTGATAAGAAGGAAATTTTTGATCAAGTTTACATAAAAGACAAATCAAATGTAAATCCCCACTCAACTACACCTAAAACTCAAACTCAAGTCAAAGAAGGCACCCTCAAGATTCCAGAATTCTACGACACTGTAAAAACACTAGCACAAACAGTAGATGTAGATTATTTTCTGCCTGGTTGCCCACCACCAGTTAAACTAATCGCTGCTGCAGTAGATGCGATAGCAAGTAACAAACTACCGCCAAAGGGCTCGGTACTTGCACCACTCAAAGCAGTATGCGACGAATGCCCAAGAAAACGAGAAAATAAAAAAATCGGCAAAATCTATCGAGTTTATGACAAAGCACCTGAACCAGAAAAATGCCTCCTTGAACAAGGCATACTTTGCCTCGGACTTGCAACCAGAAGCGGCTGCGGCGCTCAATGCTTAAACGTTGACATGCCCTGCACAGGTTGCGGTGGACCAGCTCCAAACGTACCCGATCAAGGAGCAGCAATGATATCCGCTTTAGCTTCAATACTCGGTTACGAAGGCGAGCCAGGGAAAACCAAATATACAGAGAAAGAGATTGAAGAATTATTGAGCCAAGTAAAAGATCCAGTTGGCACATTTTTCATGTATAGTTTACCAGCATCGATTCTAAAGAGAAAAGTGATTAAAAAATGAAAGAAATAATTATAGATCCAATCACCCGTCTTGAAGGCCATGGAAACGTATCCATATTCCTCAACGACAAAGGCGAAGTAGACAACGCTTATCTTAAAATTCCAGAACTAAGAGGCTTCGAGAAATTCTGCGTCGGCAGAAAAGCCGAACTCATGCCCCAACTCACTTCCAGAATCTGCGGCGTCTGCCCAGTTGCACACCATTTTGCAGCAACAAAAGCCTTAGACGCAGCTTTTAATGTTGAACCAACCTCAGCTGCAAAGAAACTTCGAGAACTCATGTACAGCGCTTATTACATTTATGATCACACATTACACTTTTATTATCTCGGAGGACCAGACTTCATAGTCGGGCCAGATGCTCCACCAGAAAAACGAAACATACTTGGCGTCATCGAGAAAGTTGGCATGCCCGTTGCAAAAGAAGTCATAAAACATCGAGCATACGGCCAAAAAATAACAGAAATCATTGGTGGAAAAGCAACCCACCCAGTCTGTGGGCTGCCGGGCGGAATGTCAAAATCATTAACTGAAGCTAACAGGCAAGAAATCGAGACTATGGCTGCTTCCTGCATAAACTTTGCCCAATTTACAATTAAAATTTTCCATGACATCGTTTTAGGCAACACACAATACGTTGACATGATCAAAAGCCCAGCTTACACAATGCCAACATACTACATGGGCACAGTTGATCAAAACAACAAAGTCAATTTCTATGATGGCAAAATCCGTGTTGTTGACCCCTCGGGAAACGAATTTCTAAAGTTCGAGTCGAAAGATTACCTCAAACACATCGGCGAACACGTCGAAGAATGGACATACAGCAAATTCCCATACCTCAAAGCAATCGGTTGGAAAGGACAAGTATCAGGTGCGAACAGCGGTGTTTACCGTGTAGGTCCACTGGCACGATTAAACGCTTCAGACGGCATGGCAACCCCATTAGCACAAGCAGAATATGAGGTCATGTACAAAACACTCGGCGGCAAACCAGTCCATAGCACACTTGCATTCCACTGGGCTAGAGTAATCGAGCTGCTGTACGCTACTGAGCGAGCAATGGAACTTGTTAAAGACCCAGAAATCACCAGCACAAACATCCGCAACAAACCAGGCGAACCAACTGAAGGCGTCGGCATCACCGAAGCAGCAAGAGGCACACTAATCCACCACTACACCTTAGACAAAGATGCATTGATCAAAGACGTAAACCTGATCGTTGCAACAACGAACAATTACCCAGCAATATGCATGAGCATCCGTGATGCAGCAAAAGGCTTAATCCATGGCGGCAAAGTTGACCAAGGAATACTGAACAAGGTTGAAATGGCTTTCCGAGCTTATGATCCATGCTTCGGATGCGCAACACACTTTGCAGTGGGACAAATGCCATTAACTGTTGAAGTCTTCAATGCACAAAAACAATTAATCAGCGCTGTTAGCCGTTAATTTAGCCATTTTTCTTAACGGCAATCTTTTTCATTTTTTAAATTTAGAGTAATTTTTGTTGCATTTAGGAATGTTTATATCGATTTGTATTGAATACTGCTCTGTTGGCTGTGATTAACTTTGAAGAGTCTGGTTGTTTATTATTCCCGAAGTGGTAACGCACGCTTCGTCGCTGAAACAATAGCGGCAGAAGTAGGTGCAGACGTCGAAGAAATTATCGATCTAAAAAAGCGCAGTGGCGTACTTGGCTTTTTAATTGGTGGTTCTGATGCTAGGCGAGGCAAAGAAACCAAAATATCCCCAATCACAAAATCACCCGCTAACTATGAATTAATAATCGTTGGAACTCCTGTTTGGGCCGGACGTCCAACTCCCGCTATCACCACTTACCTGAAGAAGAACGACCTTTCGGGAAAGAAGGTTGCCGTTTTCTTTACGAGGGGCGGTAAAAAAATAGTGGCTATTGACCAAACTAAAGCATTAATTCCAAACGCCACCTGCATAGGCGAACTCTCGTTAATTAATCCTTTAGCTACCAAAGAGGAGTCTGAAAAACAAATCACAGCATGGTGTAAAACGCTATCCGCAACTTAACTTGATAGTGCTAGCCTGTGTTACAGGTAACTTTTTTTTAGAAACCCTAACATTTTAGGGTAAATCCTTATGTGATGACAGGACGCTTATTGTCATATGAGCTCGGAGATTTGATATGCAACCGCAACCGCCTAATCCAGAACATAAACGAATGAAACGCGAGAAAAAAACAATAGGCTATATGACCCAAATCTATTGCAAAGGTCACCATGAAACCCGTGGCGAGTTATGCCCCGAATGCAAGGAATTTCAAGAATACGCGTTTATGCGCCTTGACAACTGTCCATTTCAAGAGAAAAAAAGCACCTGTGGCAAATGCCTTATCCATTGTTATCGTTCCGATATGAAAGAAAAAGTCAAGAAAGTCATGCGTTACTCAGGTCCTCGAATGCTTCTGCCTCACCCAACATTAGCACTTCACCACGCATTGGATGCACGGCGAAAGCCCCCGAAATTGAGCAAGAAAACAAACTAGCCAATAAATTATGGTAACCTTTTTCTAGCTTCAGGTTTATTTCATTTTTGATGTTTCATTGTCCGACAAAATCATAAAAGAGCTCAAAAGCTGGTTAGTTGATGCAAAGAAGGTTGTTGTAGTAGGTATTGGAAATCCGATTCGCACAGATGATTATATAGGTTTAAAAATTGTTGAAAACTTGAAAGGCAAAATAGCAGAAAGGGTTCTTTTGTTGGAAGCGGAGACGGTTCCAGAAAGTTACCTTTTAGATATAGAGGAGTTTTCGCCGACTCATGTTTTGTTGATTGATGCTGCCTTTTTAGGGTTACAGGCTGGAGCAGCCAGTTTGTTGGATGCAGAAAAGATTGTGGATTACTCTGCAATTACTACGCATTTGTTGCCTATGCGTATTTTCTGTGAATATGTTAAGCAGGCAACTGGCGCAAAAATTGCTTTGCTATTGATTGAGCCCAAGAGTATGGAGTTTGGTGAAAGTTTAACTGCTGAAGTCCAAGTGGCAGCAGAACGTCTCACAAAAGTTTTGCTTGGTTTGCTTGGTTAAGTTTCTTTTCTTTTGAAAATATAGTTGACCGTAAGAGTTGGCTTGCCAAGGACATAATGTATTTCTTTTACTTCAATTTGGTCTTTAGTTAACCATTTTGCCTCTATTTTTTCCTCGATCTCTTGGTCTTCAAAGGTTCCTCGCCAATTTAGTTCAAGGAGTGAGTTATCTTTCCAGTTGCCAACATGGTCATGTACATCGCCTTCTGAAGTGATGCTGAAAAGATGCACTTTGCCAGTGGATTGGTCAAAGCTCCAAAAGTCATTCTCGTAGTAATCATCATAGCCTTCAATACACGCGTCTATTTCAGAGTTAAAGCCTACATCTCTGATTTCGACGGCAGCCATCTCACCGCAGCCAGAAACAATTTTGCCATCGCCTGTTTTCATGGCTATGCCTACATTCCATTCTCCAATCAATTGCTTAAGCAACTCTAACTCTTTATGCTGCATGCTTTGCGTCATAAAACCAACATGCACAAACAACGTAAAATGCGTAATAAATCAATGTGATAGGTATTAGGCAACAACTGTTTAGACAGTTTAGTTAATTAGCCCGTTTTTATTTAGCATTGTGTAGTGAAAATTGTTATGTCTGGAAAAGCAGTTATTGTTATGGGTTCAGAGCGGGACTTGGATTTTTCCCGAGAAATCGCAAAGTACCTAAAACTTTTAGGAGTAAGTTACGAGTTTCGGGTTGCTTCAGCACATAAAACTCCACAGAACGTTCTTGACATAATAAAAGAGTTTGAAGGCGAAAAAGTAGTTTATGTAACTGTTGCTGGTCGCTCAAATGCTTTGAGCGCGTTTGTTGACGCAAACTCATCTAAACCGGTAATTGCATGCCCACCATACTCAGAAACCTATAGTGGAGTAGACATTTTCTCTTCACTGCGGGTACCGAGCGGGATCGGTTCGGTTGTAACTATTGAGCCTGAAGGAGCAGCAATCGCTGTAGCAAAAATTTTGGCTCTAGAGGACAGCACTATGGCTGAGACTGTTAAAAATTATCAATCCTCTAAAAAGAAACAGCTTGAAAAAGCGAACGAGTCGGTTAAAAAACTCAAGTAATGCATAGACCTTATTTCTAACTATCGCCATAATACATTAAGGGCTTGCTGTGAAATGAAAAAGAAGCTCTTAGTAATTGCTTTAGTAATTGTTTTGGCGACTGTAAGTCTTGTAGCTGCAGATGAAACTGGTATAATAACCTTCAACATAATCAATAGCTCCGATACTCAGGTTGGCATTAACGTTTCTAACAGTACTATTGAGGGGCAAACAAACTATACTAATAGCCAAGCTATGGAAAACATCACTTTAACCAATTCTACATTAACATTAAATGTGAACGGGCAGAATATCACGATTAGTTCTCAGGGCGGCAATCTATCAATAAACACACAAAACCAAACAGTCGCATCAAATCCGAATCCGAGACCTCTTTTAACCGTGTCATTCCTTGGATCACAGCCAACAACACACTCAATCGTGTCAGCTAATGGCACTATAGAGTACGATTTCAATATAACAGTTAGCATTCCAACCAGTATGAATTACCCATTTGGAGTAAATGCCACATCATCACAAGTAAGTCAAGCCTTGTTACCACTAGTTGATAAGTACAATTTAGTTGTCAATAATTTTAATGGTAACGGAAATATTACTTCTGCACTATGGGTTGATAAACCAATAGTGGATGGAATGAATACTTTTTGTCTTTTCAGTTATGATCAGTTTAACTCTACTCAGGTAGGCGCGTTGACAAACGATTTGTTTAACGCCTTCACGCTGGCAATGAACGGTAACGCATAAAAATCAAAAGCTCCTAAATAACTCAACAATAGGCTTCTTAGATAGCGATATTTTTAGATAAGCGATATAAGCTAAAATAGAATACTTTTCTAGAACTAAAGAAACCGCAGGGATAATCGTAATGGGCAGCGTAAAAGACCTTGAAGTAATCAAACAACCAACCACAGAAGTCATGGGTACTGGAAGATTCCATTTTTCAGATCGATATAGCGTTTTTGATTGGGGAGAGATGCCTGACCATATTGGCGCCAAGGGCGCTGCTCTTTGCTTGATGGGCGCTTATTGTTTTGAACAGTTAGAGCGTAAAGGTGTTAAGACTCATTATCGGGGTTTGGTTGGTGCAAACGGCAGAGCCGTCAAGCTAAGCGCGTTAATGCAGCCTGAAAGTGTTATGGAAGTCAGTTTGGTTAATGTTTACAAACCCAAAACAAGCGTAATCAACGGAAAAGTCATGCATGACTACAGCGTTTATACACCTGAATTGAAGAATTCTTTGATTCCTCTAGAAATAATCTATAGAAACGGTTTACCCGACGGATCGTCTGTCTTTAAACGGCTTGACCAAGGAAAAATAGCTTTAAAAGACCTTGGCTTAGACCACTATCCCAAGCCAGGCGAGCAACTTGCCACTCCAATTTTTGACGTTAGCACCAAGCTTGAAGAAACCGATCGCTACGTAACATGGACTGAAGCGCAGAAAATCGCTGGTTTAACCGACGGCGAAAAAGCTGATATCACAGATATCTTACTTAAAGCAGATGAAGCCATAACTGAAATGGCTTCAAAGGCTGGATTGAAGAATGAAGATGGCAAAATAGAGTTAGCATTCGACGAAAACAGAAAACTCGTGATAGTTGATGTTGTTGGAACCCTTGATGAATGCAGGTTTACCTACGCTGGCATCCACGTAAGTAAAGAAATTGCCAGACAATTCTACAAGAAAACAAGCTGGTATAGCGACTTGGAGCAGGCCAAAAAAGAAGCTGAAGCCAAAGGCATACAAGACTGGAAAACGCTTTGCAAGTCGCAGCCTCCAAAACTAGACCCCGAGCTTAAAACAATCATTAGTGAAATGTATATGGCTGCGGCAAATGAGATGACAGGTCGTCTCCTTTTTAATGCACCCCTGCTTGTAGACGTAACAGGCAACTACAAAAAATACCTGAAGGAATAAACATGATTACTGACAGCATTGAGCAAGTAATAAAAAAATATGATTCTAAAAATATTCGTATAGGCGTTTTAGGTTCACATTCGGCACTTGAGATAGCTTCAGGGGCAAAACAGGAAGGCTTAGAAACCGTCGTTGTGTGCCAAAAAGGCAGAGATAAAACCTACACCAAATACTACAAGAATGTTTTTGACCATGTGATTATGCTCAATAAATTCTCAGAGATAACAAACGAGGCAAACGTGAAAAAACTCGCTGATTTGAACACTGTTTTTGTTCCGAATCGTTCTTTTTCAGTCTATGCTGGTTACGAAGCAATAGAGAACCAGTTTGCAGTGCCTTTGATGGGTAACCGCTCAATGCTGCGAACAGAAGAGCGGAACACACCCAGAAACCAGCTTTACCTGCTTCAGAAATCTGGAATAGCAACACCAAAAACTTTCAAGTCGGTCCAAGACATCGACCGTTTAGCCATTGTGAAAGTTGCAGAAAAAGACCGTGCTATAGAAAGAGCATTCTTCTATCCGTCGAATCCTGTTGAATTTAGCAAGATGGCTAGTGACCGCATCACGAAGGGCATAATAACTCAAGAAGCACTCGATCAGGCATTAATAGAGGAATACGTCGTGGGTGCCAAATTTAATGCTAATCTGTTTTGGTCACCTTTAACTGATGAGATTGACCTATTAGGATTTGACAGACGCATTCAAACTGATCTTGATGGAATCTTAGACTTGCCCGCTCAGGAACAACTGGACATAAATATTCCAACCCAAAACATCGAAATCGGACACATGGGCGCAACCATGCGGGAAAGCCAAATAGAAAAAATATTTGACGCAGCAGAAAATTTTGTCAAAACTTGCAAGAAAGAATATCCGCCTGGAATGATCGGCTTATTCGCGTTGCAAGGCGCAATTACAAAGGATTTAGAGTTTTACGTTTTCGATGTTAGTCCACGTGTTCCAGGATGTCCATGCGTTGAACCAACTTCACCTTACATGAAATACAAGTATGGCATGGAAGTCGGTCCAGGCAGAAGAGTCGCTATGGAAGTTAAACGTGCAGTCAAGGAAGGTAGACTTGTGGAAGTGGTAACGTGATAACCAACGAAGACATTGGCAAAATAGTCGAGAAATACGACCAGAAAAAACTAGCCATCGGCACATTGGGCTCTCACAGTTCACTTAACATTTTCAAAGGAGCCAAAGAAGAAGGCTTCCGAACCGTATGCATCTGCAAAGAAAAAGATGCTATAATGTACAAAAAATATCCGCTTGTAGATGACTTAATCATAGTGAAAGACTTTACTGAACTTTTAAGTGAAGCCTTACAGGAAAAGCTACGCAGCTTAAATGTCGTTTTGATTCCTCATGGATCATTTACCGCTTATTTGAGCACTGAAGAGTTAACAGATAATCTTTTAGTGCCCATGTTTGGAAACCGTCAGCTACTTCAATGGGAAGCCAACCGCAAGTCACAGGAAGAATGGTTAAGACAAGCGGGACTGCGTTTGCCAGCAACCTTCAAAACTCCCGATGATATTGACCGCTTAATCATAGCGAAGTTGCCGGGCGCCAAAGGCGGAAGAGGATACTTCTTGGCTAATTCGCCGAAATCTTTCCACAAAAAATTTGGCGAATTGGTGAAACGTGGTTTGCTTAAAGACGAGGATTTGCTTCAGATTCACCTGCAAGAGTACGCGTTGGGCGTGAATGTTTACCCCAGCTACTTCAGTTCAATTATAAACGATGAGGTGGAGTTGCTGGCAATGGATAGGCGGTATGAATCAGCTGTGGATTCAATCGGCAAAATTCCCGCGGCAGAACAGCTGGAGATAGAGGTTAACCCAACTTACACTGTAGTGGGCAACTTCCCAATAGTCTTACGAGAATCACTCTTGCCTGAGATGATGCGCATGGGCGACAGCGTACACAAAAAAGCCAAAGAACTTGCACCGCCAGGAATCATCGGGCCCTTCTGCCTCGAAACCGTCATAACAGACGACCTCAAAATTTTCACATTCGAGATATCAGCACGCATTGTTGCAGGAACAAATGTAGGTATTGGTACCTCACCTTATGCGTACTTGAAGTACGGCGAAAACATGTACATGGGGAGACGCATAGCCAAAGAATTCAAGGATGCTATGAAACAGAAAAGACTGCAAGAAATTTTAGCTTAACTTATACTAAGCAAGGCAAACTTCAAGTAATCTCTCGAAGTTTTTTCTGCTTCTGTTTTTCTTGTAAGCCTTTAACACATCAATCAAATCCAATCTATTCTTTTTTCCAAAAATTTCAGTCAAAAACTTAGAGGCGGTGCTATTTCCTGCAAAAAGGTATTGACAAACAGACGTAACATTCGCCACGCGCCGCTCTATGCTAGCGGTTTCAAAATCAACAATGAAGACTTTCTCAGTTTTATCGACAAGCAAGTGTTTCGGTGCTTTGCTGAGCTCACCATGATCCAAACCTGCTTCGTCAAGCCTAAAGCATTGTTCTAACACTTCCATCAAAACACGCTTCACCGCAACTTTATCTTTGTTTGTTTCTAACCAATTAGGAAGTAACTCACCATCAATCAACTGCATAAGAAGAAAATTTTTGCTTGACGCCACCAGAGTCGGAGCCACGCCTACTGAGTTTGCTTTGGATATCATACTTGCTTCATGAAGTAGATCCGTTCGGTCTGCGTCGGTTCTTCGGATTTTGACCGCGACTTTTTGATCGTTGAAGTGAGCAATTACTACGATTCCAACAAATCCCTTTCCCAACACTGGAACCCCGACGCCAAATAGGCTTGCTGTTCCCGAAAACTCCAGAGCCGTAACGTCGTGGTTGTGCAATTCTTCAATCCGATTGTGTACTTCAGCTTCGGTGGAATTTGGGAAAGACAGGACGGATGAGTAAGGTTCTTGAATTAGTTGGTCAACTAGGACGATTATCGGCTCTTTCATTTATCGGTTCCTTCGTAGTGTTGATTACTATGTTGGCGAGATTATAAATTTGATATTTGGCGCGAAGAATAATCCAGTTAGTCTTCCACTTTTTTAATATGTTATACAATGCACATAAGCCGGCGAAGCATGTAAGGTGGATATGGAACCAAATCAACAGAGAAGCCAAATCAAGCCGGGCATTCATGTAAAAATTGTGTTAAAGCAACATCAGCGTAGTGGCACCTTAACCGAGGGCACAGTGAAAGATGTCCTTACAAGCAGCCCAACTCATCCCCATGGAATCAAAGTTCGACTTACAGATGGTAAAGTAGGCAGAGTACAAACGATAATATAATAATACAGCTAAAAAAACAGGGTCGCACAAAAAGGTGGAGCCGAACCTCAACGGGGCACTAATGCTTTTTATTGGAGCGTCAAGTGATGTATTCTTTTTGTTTGTATTTGGTTTCTATTTCGTTGAGGGTTAAAGCGGCTTCGAACATGATTGCATCTACTTTGTCAAAGCCTTGTTTTACGGCTACTTTTATTTGACTCAAAATTCTCCTCCCCAATGGCGAAACCAGCTTCCTGCGAGCACGCTTGAGATTCAAAAATAAAGAAATATCGCAGTTTTAAGGCTGGATTGCTACTACTATCACTCTCAAATTTGTTAATATTGCTTTGTGGTTTACTGGATACTACAACAAACAAGTCAGGGGTGTTTTAAATGACTTAGATTCATCTGGAATTTTCTGTTTTGGAAATATTTAGCCAAATTTTATAAGCAAAAAAGCAGCATAGCGTAAATTGTTCTAAAAATTTAAGGAGAATAAAAAAATGAAGAATTTATCTACAACCATTAGAACCAAATCTTTTGCTTTATTAACTATAGCTATTCTGATGCTTTCGATCTCAGTGATGATGATGCCACTTAAAGCTCAGACAGTATTACCTTCAAATGTTACTCCGACAAATATGCAAAATGGAGGTTCAATAGCGCTTCCTTCTGGTGTAACACCTAGCCAGACTATTTCTGTAAATGCTTTTCTTAGCGCCTCACCTAACCCTATAGGACTTAATCAACAACTGCTTGTTAACATGTGGATTGAGCCCCCAATGTTTGTTGGGCGCTACTTTACAGGGTACACCGTTAGCATAACAAAGCCCGATGGCTCCTCAGTAACGGTTGGACCGATGAATTCCTATCCTGGCGATACAACAGCGTGGTTTAACTACCCAGTTGATCAAGTGGGCACATGGAAACTGCACTTCAACTTTCCAGGAGGTTACTTCCCGGCGGGAAACTACAGCGTTGCTTCTGGGACTTTCATGGGCAATCAAGTCGACAGCTTTACTCAATCAGCCTATTATCAGCCTACAACCTCTCCAGTGACAACTATTGTCGTACAAAGCGCACAAGTAGCTTCCTGGCAACCATCTGCTCTTCCAACAAACTATTGGACAAGGCCAATTTCACCTAACAACCGCGAATGGTGGACAATTTCAGGATGGTATCCAAATACCGGTGTAGTAGGAGGCATTTCTTCCAACGGACAAACATCGTGGCCAGCGAACACAAACCCATACATGAGCAACTACAATTTTGTTCCCTACGTTCAAGCCCCAGACACTGCACACGTGGTTTGGGATCGGCAGGGTGCCCTTTCAGGTCTAATTGGATCTGATCAAGGAGATGTTTCTTTAGAAAACGGCGGCGGTAATCCAATGCTAGTCTATGATGGAAGAGCATACCAGACCCTGACAACAGTCTTTAACGGTGTTTCTCAACAAATATGGGAATGCTATGATCTACGCACTGGACAAATTTATTGGCAACAACCAGTACCTACATACACCACGCAAACAGTTTTCGGACCTACAGCGGTTCCTCCTGCAGCAGCACCTAACATCGTTTTCATCCAAACCATCACTTCTGGTTCCAGCACCGAAGAAGTAGGCGCCGCAAATGCTGCACCGAGCCTTATAGCATCGCTTCTGTTCGTCGGAAACGGCAGATGGATAACATTTGACCCCTTCTCAGGAGCAGTCACCGCTAACGTTTCAATATCTCCCATGACTACAGGCACATGCTACATGAACAATTACTACTTGTCCGTACAAAACATCGGCACAACCGCCAGTCCTAATTATCGATTGATCAACTGGACCGTAGGTGGAGCAACAGGGGCAGGATCCGCAGGTTACGCCGTACCTTACGCACTTCAAGTGATGAACAATATAACCTGGCCATGGAGCAGCTTACCCGCCACTACTGACTACCAAGCTGGCATCTCTGCACTCGTAACCGGAATAACTTCATCCGCTACTGGCGTCTCTAATTCAACGAACATTCAGGCAGCAAGCCTCACAACTGGTGCCCTTTTATGGAATACAACAATTCCAACGATGCAATACTCTGGTTCATGTGTAGTTGCAGATCAAGGAAAAATTGCGGTCTTGATGTTGGGCGGAGTTTATCAGGCTTGGTATCTATCAAGTGGGCAATTAGCATGGACGAGTCAACAGATGGATTATCCATGGGGGGCAAGCAGCTTCGGAGCTTATGCAGTGCAATCGGCTTATGGTTTAATATATACCGAACGCTATGATGGTGTCTACGCAATTAACTGGAGCAATGGTCAAATAGCTTGGCATTTTGCAGGTCCAGCAGTTCCATTTGCAACTTCTTATACTGACAATGGCACACAAGTGTATTCTTTCAACGCTGGCGGCGTAGTTGCTGACGGACAACTTTACACCTACGCTACTGAACACACACCTTCTCAACCTATAACTAGAGGCTGGTCACTCTACGACATAAACGCTACAACAGGCATGGGCATATGGAACATCACCGGACCTATGGCTCCAGGTGCAGTCTCTGACGGCTACCTTACTGCCTCCAACGCATACGATGGTTACATGTATGTATTCGGCATGGGGCAGAGCGCAACTACAGTTTCAGCGCCTCAAATAGCCATTACTTCTGGGACAGGTGCAGTTATTTCTGGTTCAGTCTTAGATCAGTCACCCGCTCAGCAGGGAACACCTTGCGTTTCAGATGCTTCAATGAGCAGTTGGATGGCATACCTACACGAGCAAGCTCCATATCCTGTGAACGTTACTGGGGTTCCAGTATCAATTGACGCTGTTGACCCTAACGGAAACGCTGTGCATATAGCAACTGTTACAAGTGATGCAAGTGGAACATATTCCTACACGTGGATGCCAACTCTCGCAGGCGACTACACGATTACCGCCACTTTCGCAGGCGATCATTCATATGGATATTCATCGGCTGAAACACATGCCAACGTCGCTAACGCCCAAACATTTACCCCAACTCCAACACAAACTTCTGAACCTTCTGCAGCAACTCCAGCCGACCTAATGACATACATCGCCTTGGCAACAATCGCCATAATCATTGCAATAGCAGTAGTCGGAGTATTAATTCTTAGAAAACATGCATAAGAGCGAGAACAAATCACTTCCTTCTCTTTTTTTAATTTTTTTAAATGATCAGAGTTTTATAGTTAAAATCATAGTTACCTATTTTTTTTTGATTGTCGTCAAATGTTGCTAGCCGTCAGCCTTAATTTGGAATGCACTGTATTTTACTATAAGGGTAAGGAGAGTTTTTGTTGAAGAAGACAAAGATCATATGCACAGTGGGGCCAGCCAGCGCTTCAAAACAGGTTATCGAGAAAATGTTTCGTGCAGGCATGAACGGTGCAAGAATAAACACTGCCTATGGAAATCTCGTACAATATCGGTCTACTATTGAAATGGTTCGTGAAATCGCGGATATTCCAGTAATAATTGACATTAAAGGCCCCGAAATTAGGCTCAAAGCATCTAAACAAAAAGTGCTAAGCAAAGGCGATGTTTTAGATGTGGGGTTCAATGGTGAAGAAGTCTGTTTTAATCATGATTTCTATGATGAAATGTCGGTTGATGACGTAATCTTAATTGACAATGGAAAAATTCGAACCCACGTTGTTGAAAAGAAAGATCAAAAACTGCGTTTGATGTTTCATAATAGCGGTGTTATTGAAGATGGCAAAGGCGTCAACATACCCAACAAGCATCTTTCGGTTCCAACTCTCTCCGAAAGAGACTTAGAAATCGTGAATTTTGCCAAGAAACATGACGTTGAATATATCGCGCTTTCATTTACTCGGAATGCAAAAGATGTGGAGAACCTTTCTCATCACAAATTTGAAGGCGGGATAATTGCTAAGATCGAGAATTCGGAAGGCGTTCAAAATGTGGCAGAAATTATTGAAGCTGCCAACGGGATAATGGTTGCCCGAGGCGACTTAGGCGTCGAAATTGAACCTGAGAAGGTTCCTTTGGTTCAGAAATCGCTGATAAAACTGTGTAATCAGTGGGGCAAGTTGGTTGTTACAGCTACTGAAATGCTTGAATCAATGGTACATCAGCCTATTCCAACAAGGGCAGAGGTCAGTGATGTTGCAAACGCCATGCTTGACGGGTCAGACGCGATTATGCTTTCCGGTGAAACCGCAATGGGAGAGTACCCGATAGAAGCAATTAAGATGATGACGCGAATAGCCAACGAAAACGAGAAAGCAGTCAAAAGTAATGTCGAAGGCGCCCACTTCATCAACGTTTCCGACACAGTTAGCAGAGCAATTCAAGATATCTGTCAAAGCATGCCTATTGACAAAGTCATAACTCTAACACGATCAGGCTACACTGCCCGAATGATAACACGCTTCAAGCTCGCACAACCAATAATTGCTGTCACTCCGGAAATCAAAGTCAAAAAACAGCTTGAACTTATCTTCGGAGTACAACCAGTTTTGATAAATTACTTGGGCGAAAAAGATCGAATATCTGCGGTTGCAAATCAACTTTGCGAAATGCGTTTACTGACCGATATAGAAACCGTCTTGTTCACTGCTGCAGAGAGGACCACAATGAAGCACGCCAGCAATTCAATAGAAATACATAAAATTGAAGAACTCAGAAAATTCGCGTCTCCCTAAACCAACAATTTTTGTTTAAAAAAATTACTCGCAACTTGTTATTAGAAAAAAAGGTCGAATAGTTGGGCTAAATGGGCGTCTGTGTTACGGTTAAACGCAAATAGCAGCTAAGCCCAACGGAATGGCCATTGTGAACGTTGGAAAAGCTCTGTTGAGAATACGTGGTAATTTTTAATTTGAGGGGGGCGTTCAGTTAAATCTTGGACTCTTTTGAGAGCTTCGAGAAATACGTCTTTTTCAGACCTTTTTAATGCCTCTTCATCTATCCAAAGAGTAAGGATTGTTACCGCGTTCGGATCCTCATCGTCGAGCAGTGAAATGGCGCCCCGAAAACCCTCTGTTTGATGTGCTAAAGTGTTAAGAACAGTATCGAGTTCTGAAAAACCTTCTTTTCCCATACCTTCTTTAAAATGCCATACAGTCATTCTTGCTAAAACCAAAGAATTCACCTAAAATAATTCAGTTTTTCTTTCTTATATAGTTAATACTAAAATTGGCTGGCGCTATCGTTATGGCAAGATGAAACGCCCTTAAAGTTTAACAGGGATCAAAATAACTGGAACTTCTCTTCAGGGTACAGGAGGTCTTGATAAATTACCGAGGGGAAAAAGTTTATTCTTTTTTGTTCATGTTAATGCTAAGTCCTATAGCTAGGAGTATGAAGATGAAGTATAGGCTTCCGCTTATTGTTAGCAAATTTCTGAAAATAGGTTCTGCTATGAGAATCTTCGTAGACGGCAGTGGAATGTCATAAGCAGCTGAAAGAATAATGTAGAATGCCATTCCTAACGCTTGAGTCAAGAAAAGAATCAAGTTTACTTGTTTTATGTTCAATGTATACCTTTTCTTTTGGATTTTATTGGCGGCTTCGTTTTTTGAGGATGTAAAGAGTAAGGTTAGGCCGACAAATGGAAGTGTTAAGCCCCACAGATCTAGGTAACCGTGACCTAGAAACCAAGCATACCAATTACCCCATCCTCCGACGCTTCCAAAATAGAGCCACAATAGAAAAATCAAGACAAGGTACGTTCCTAATGCAGTAATGATTAGACCAGCTTTTCTTAGATCACTGTCAGACAGCGACAAACCTAATTTTGGAAAAGATTTTTTTGAAAAGTAAGCTGCGTATAAAGCGAGCAGAAGTAGCCCAAATGTTGTCAAGATAAAACTTAACATGTTTATTGGATACTGGGTGATGTAGGCGAATCCTTTTGTCATTATAGCGCCAATCCACTCACCGGCGTTGTTGAGCCAGAAAACGAAAAGGTAGACTGTACCGGAAATCAATCCCCATTTTATTTGGTTTGAAACGGGTTTGTTTGGGTTTAATTCGAAAAACAATTTGGCTAACACAACTGGCAGCAATGTTGACTCAACGAGTAATGGAACAGTAACTTCGGCTACTTTCACGAGTGTGAAGTGGAAGCCCCCTGGAAAGCCTTCGACAAGTAGCGAAGGCCAGAAAGACAAAAAGTAACCTATTTCAAAAACTAAGATCATTCTAAGTGTCATGTACGCTTCGGGTTTCGAGAGGTCTTTTTTTAGGACATAGAAAAGAATAGCGATTACAGCAATTAGACTTGCTCCGACCAAGAGCCCGCTTCCAAGAACTGCCGGTATATCCTCAATTTCTAATGGACCCGTAATATGCCGATTAAAAATACCTAACAGATTGTTGTAAACCATGTAGGCAAACCACGACAACGCGATTAGTAACAGTCCTACTCTAAATGCTGTTCCAGTCGGTTTGAATTGCGTTACTTAGTCCACCTGTAGATAACAAAGATTTATTCTACAACCTGTTACTATATTAGATTTGTTCATGTATTTTCCTTCAACCACTTATCCCACCTATCTTTTACTCCTCTTTGGCAGTTTTCAATATTGATAATAACTTGAAATGAATTTTTCCCACCCCAAAAAAAGAATTGAGTAAGTGTTCAGCGAGCTGAAACTTTAGCAATTTTTTGAGATTATAGATTTAATAGGAACATCTGTTGCAAATTAGCCTAACTTAAAGTGTTCATGATGCCGCGGTTCAAGCAAATCATCCAAATTCAAGAACAAATGGATAAAAAAGAACTTGTTCGAAACATCGGCATAATCGCTCATATAGACCATGGAAAAACAACGCTCGCCGACTCACTTTTGGCAGGGGCAGGTTTGTTATCTACAGTAATGGCGGGTCATGCGAGGGTGCTTGATTATCTTGAAGAAGAGCAAAAACGCAAAATCACAATTAAAACAGCCAACATAAGCCTGCTCTACAAAATCCCTGGCAATTCATATTTAATCAACCTTGTCGATACTCCAGGGCATGTGGATTTCACAGGCAAGGTCACAAGAGCCCTGCGAGTTATTGACGGTGCAGTTGTGGTAGTGGATGCTGTGGAGGCGATTATGGCGCAGACCGAAATTGTCACGCGGCAAGCGCTCGAAGAACGGGTGCGACCCGTGCTTTTTATCAATAAGGTTGACCGGCTAATTTCTGAGCTACACCTAAGTGAGGAGCAAATCCAAAAGAAACTTGACGGCATAATCGGTAGCTTCAATGACCTCATAGAGCTCTATTGTGAGGAACCCTTCAAAAGCCAATGGAAAATTGATGCTTCAATAGGGAACGTGGCTTTTGGCGCGGCATTACATGGTTGGGGCTTCACATTAAAAATCGCAAAAGAGAAGGGCATAAAGTTTTCAGACATTATCAAAGCTTATGAAAAAAGCGAAGAGAAGAACCTGCAAAAATCTTTTCCAGTTTACGAAGCTGTTTTTGAAATGATAATCGAGAAGGTTCCTAATCCAAAAGAGGCGCAAGCATACCGAATTGAACAAATTTGGGACGGCCAAATCAAGTCGCCAATCGGCAAGGCATTAACTACATGCAGTTATGAGGGTCCTACTGTTTTTTGTGTGACAAACGTTTATTCTGACTCGAATGGCGGCACAGTTGCCACAGGTAGATTATTTTCAGGAAAAGTTCAGACGGGCGATAGACTGCATCTTGTGGATGCTTTAGCTGAAACAGTTGTTAACCAAGTCGCAATCGATATGGGTTCATTTAGAGAAGAAGTCAGCTGTGTTCCAGCAGGTAACTTAGCATCTTTGGCTTTGACTGGTGTGGTTAAGGCGGGAGAAACGCTTGTGGATTTGGAGCATGAGGCAGCTATGGTTCCTTTTGAAGGTATATGTTACGTTTCCGAACCCGTCGTAACATTAGCTATTGAACCAAAAAAACCACAGGATATTCCCGTTCTACATAAGGGATTAGAGAAGCTTGCAAATGAAGACCCAAATCTCAAGGTGTCAGCTGATAAGCAAACTGGTGAGTACCTCCTCAGTGGCATGGGTGAATTGCATTTAGAAGTCGCCCTCAACCAGCTAAAAAGTTCCACTGGATTAACGGTAGAGGTTTCTTCGCCTCGTGTTGTTTATATGGAGAGCGTTGAGAAAAAAGGAACTGTAGCTTTAGCTAAGAGCCCAAACAAACTGAACAGTTTTTGGGTGCAGGTTGAGCCTGACGGCCAAGAAAAAACAGACTCGCCTGCAGTTGAAGAGTCAAGTAGTATTCTTTCGGTTGATGAGCATCGGAACCTGCTTTTAGATGGCAGCGGTAAGACAGAACCCGTTTCCGAAGAAGTTTTAGAAGCTATCATTGGAGGCTTTGAATTCGCCTGCAAAGCTGGCCCAATATGCGGTGAACCAATACGACACCTCAAGGTTAACCTAATTGATTTGAATCTTAGCGAAGAATTCAATTCAACCGAAGTTATGCGAGGAGTAGGAAAAGCAGTTTTCGGCTCTTTCTTAACAGCTCAACCAATCCTGCTAGAGCCAGTTTACAAAATAATAATTACTGTTGCGTCCCAACTTTCAGGGGATTCTTCAAGAATACTTTGTAGCAGACGCGGCAAAGTTAGTTTGTTTGAACAGAAAGGGCTCCTAACGGTTATCAGCGGTTTTATTCCTGTTGCTGAAACGTTTGGGTTTTCCAAGGAATTGCGGTCTGCCACTTCGGGGAGAGCTTTTTGGCAATCATTTTTTGATCATTGGGAAAAGATGCCTGAAAAACTATCTTTGCAAGTTATAACTAATCTTCGGCAGCGAAAGGGTCTTTCGCCAGAGATGCCTAAACCAGAAAAGTTCATGGAGTAGACGCGGCAATGCGGCTTGATGTCCCTTTTGATTTGGATTTTTCGCTTTGTTGTGGGCAGGTTTTCCGCTGGAAGAAAATAGGAGACTGGTGGTATGGTGTTGTCGGCGAAAACATA
>Ga0182021_10000641_pt1 | contig 38349 bp, 33 predicted proteins | sample 612E3MmetaG_FD_120493 | JGI IMG/M metagenome (GOLD analysis project Ga0182021, IMG submission 120493) | Permafrost microbial communities from Stordalen Mire, Sweden - 612E3M metaG (Illumina Assembly) | ecosystem: Environmental > Terrestrial > Soil > Wetlands > Permafrost | place: Sweden...
ACAACCGGCTGATGCTGACGGCTGTGCCCGGATTGTAATAGCTGCCCGTGCCCGTTGCCGTGAACAGGCTCAACGATCCGAGGTCGACAACCACGTCATTGGAACCGCCCTTGCGGAAGCCGAGAAACAGGTCATTGTAGTCGCCGGTGATTGTGACCTGGCCGCTGGCGGTGGCCACAAGGCCGACAGTTGCCACCAGGGAGAGAACTAGATTCTTCGTATTCATTGTATTGCTATTTGGAGGTCTGATTTTTCGGATCTGAGACGATCACTTCACATAAGCGCCAACGGTAGTGCGGCTAGACAGCATATCAGTGTAGAGGATTCCCGCGCCGTCCGTGGTCGCCAGGCCGCCAAACATCGCGTCGGCAATCTGGTTGGCGACCGTGATCTGGGTTCCGGCAAGCACGTTTTGCGTGAGCCCTGTCGTATTGCTCGATGAACTACCCAGACGGTAGCAGTGCTCGTAACCCCAAAGCGTATACTGACCGGCCTTGACCGCAGCCGCGCTATAGGCCACACCGTTATAGCTGAGGTTCGTGCCGCCCGCTGACGCAATGCTGTCGGCGTCTGCATAACCGGCGCAGGTCACGAGGTAGGACTTGCTCGAGCTCGAGCTCCAGCCCGTCGGGGCGCCGGAGGGGATGGTCAAGCCGGTTAGCGGGTTTGGCGTCTTCAGCACGTTCTTGACATCGCCACCGCCATTGTAACCGCTATGGCCAACAGCGGCCCACTTCAAGTTGGTATTTCCGTTCAATGCGGTGTTGCCCGGCCACTTTTGCAGGCCGGTGACGGCGGTGCCAACGGCCGACGGCGTCGTATAGGACCCGTCGATCTGAATCTGCCACTGAACGCACGGTTGCCCGAAACCCTGCTGGGCCTCCGCAAAGGTCGTGATGCGGGTCCCGGAGTCTTCGTTGCGGCCGACTAAGAACACGAAGTCCCCTGAATCGGCGCTGTTGCCGGTGAAGAAGTCAAGGGGATGGGCGCCCGCCTTGATCAAGAGGGCGGCCTGCTGCTGCGTGATGTTCGTGAGCGGGCAGGTGCCGGACGATTGCTTGCCCGCAACCCACTTGAACGGCACGATGCCGACCGTCGCTGCGGCCGCCGTCGCGCCGGTTCCCGCATCGACGAAAACCGCCCCTTTAACGTCGGCCGAGTATTGCCCCCCTTGAGGTGCACCAGCCGTTGCAACTGAAGCGCCGCAGTTGTCCGAGCTGGCATCCGACATCGTGAGGCCCGGGGTGCCATTTTCCCCGGTGTACGATGCGAGATTCACATCCGTCGCGCCCGCAGCCGGCAAGTATGAATCCGGAATGAATTTCGTCAGAACCGTGCCCTCGACGATGTCGACGACACCGGCGCACGAGCCGGTCCAATAGGTCTTGATGATGACATCCGTGCCGTCGCTCACGAGGTTGCCTCTGACGATCGCCGCGGAGGAGCTGGCATAGTCAGTCCCGCTGTAAGCACACGCGATGCTTGACGGGACGAGAATAGCCTTGATCGCGGCATTGGTCGGGGCGCGAAACGCCGTGGCGCCGGCGAGATGGACGTAGACCGGATCGGCATTCGCCAATCCGGCGGCTGCAAAGGCGAGCAAGCTCGCCGCAATGAGTTTGAGTGATTTCATGATGACTGCTGGTTGTGCTGATTGCGCTGAGTTCGCAGGGATGTCCCCAAGAGGGCTGAATGCGGGAATACCCCTGTTCGCGATAGAGGTTGGACCCCCAGCATCGCGCCTTGCAGACAATCAAGTGACCGTTTGGAAAACGTTCGGTGTCGTCGGAGTGTGACGATGTGGTGACGGAGCAGAAAAGCGGAAGGCTGAAAGCGGAAAGGCGAGAAACCGGGGGAACGGGAAGGCTGAATTCACAGCCGGAACCGGCGGCGCACCCGAAAGGATGCTTCCACAGGAGGTAGCAGAGGGCGCAGAGTTGAAATGGCTCGTCGTCCAAACTGCCGATCAAACCATTTCTACAGGAGGCAATGAAGGGAACGGAGGGCGGACGGCGGAGAGCGAGAAACCGGGAAACGAGACTGCGGTGGCAGCACGAACGACAGGGCTTTTCACTTCGCGCTTTGCGTCTTGGCGACTTGGCGCGAGAATAGCGATCGACAAACTTCTTGACATCGTTTACAACGTAAACGTACCTGGCTTCATGCCAACGATTGTCCAATCTTGCAGACTCGAAGAAGGCGCGGTGGCCCTGTTGTCCCAACAGGCTAGGCGCCGCCACCTAGACGTGTCCACGCTCACCAGCCTTTACCTTAGAGAAAAGACGTTGGAAGAAGAGTATCCTGGCGTCGGATTCCGCAATTCAGTTGCTGGGCGCGAAGCCTATGTCCTCGGACATCGCGTTGCGGTGTGGGAAGTGCTTGATGCCTACAAAGCCACCCAGACCGTGGCGAAGACTGCCGGCCATTTCCGTTGGCCGACGGCGTTGGTCCGATGCGCACTTGCCTATGCAAAGGCGTTTCCATCGGAAATAGAACATCAGCGACAAGCTGAAGTCAGCGAATGAATCCCCGCCTTGTCGCAGACGAAAATACGTCGCATCGGCTGGTTGCCGCTTGTCGCCAACTTGACCCTGGTTTTCCTCTCATCCACATCACAGACTGGAAGAACGGCGTTCATCTATCGGTGAAGGACCCGGCATTGCTGATGGTTTTACGTGAGTCGTCAGCAATTCTGGTCAGCTTTGACCGCAACAGCCTGCCCATGCATGCGGGAGTGCTAACCCGCGAAGGATTGGGACATGCCGGCATCATCCTATTCCGCCGATCGGTCCCGACAATTGCTTATGGCAAACAGGCCGGCTTACTGGTCAGTCTTTGGCGCGAAGCCGCAAATTGGGACTGGGCGGACCGAATCGAATATCTGCCCCGGCGTTGACACCGCGACGAGGATACAGGCGGAAGGCGGTTCAGCAAATCGGGAAGGCGGGAGAACGGGCGAACGGGAAGGCTGAATTCACAGCCGGAACCGGCGGCGCACCCGAAAGGATGCTTCCACAGGAGGTAGCAGAGGGCGCAGAGTCGAAATGGCTCGTCGTCCAAACTGCCGATCAAACCAATTCTACAGAAGGCAACAAGGGAACGGAGGGCGGAAGGCGGAAAAGCCGTAGAGATTGTCCGTCATCTTCGTGGCTCCGTGCCTCTGTGGTTCAACTCATGTACCTTTGCGTCTTGGCGACTTGGCGCGAGAACAGGGATCGACAACCACCGACGGGACGAATGACAGGGTTTTACCCCAAGGGCACGGAGACACGAAGGTCTGTCGGTGCAGCATGCCGGCGTTCGGAATCTGGCGATCCCGCCGCAATGCAACCAGGATGCCCGTGCCACTCCACGCGGCCGCGCCGCGCTATTTGCGTGCAGCGGTCTTCCCCGCGACGGAAGCGCTGGCCAATTCGGCCGCCGCCTCGGTGATGCCTTGCTGGACGAATCTCCGGCGGCAGACTTCGAGCCCGTCCGGGTCGTTGCGCAACGCCGACGCCAGACGCCGCGCCAGCTCTCGCGCCCCGTCGTGATCGCCGAGCGCTGCCGCCACCACGATCTGGCGTTGTCGCAGCAGCGCCAGGAATTGCGAATTGCCATCCTCCGACTGTTGTTCGACCTGTGCAAGAACCTGGCGGGCATCGCTGAATCTCGAATTGCGGGCCAGTGCGTCACTGTAATACAGCGCGAGCATCCGGAGATCCTGTTGACGATCGGCGCCGACTTCGTAGAGCGTTCGGGCCAGGTTCACCCATCCTTTTCGGCCGGCCAGACCCGCTAGCAGTGCAATCGCCTCCGGCCGGTCCCCAAAATCTTTTAGATACGACGCGATATCCTGCTGCCCTTCGCGGAGTTCGTACGTGATCGTGCCGATCAACAGGATCCGCGGCGCGAGGTCCTTGGGGAACTGGGTGCACGCCCGTTCGGCGGTCTGCCGGGCATCGTCCTCCATGCCGGCCGCCGTTTGCCACTCGGCCAGCTGGGCATAGGCGGAATAGGCATCGGGTTGGGCATAGACATACGAAGAAAGAAGCTCGATCGCCGCCAACCGTTCCCGCGATTGCCATAATACTCGGGCGACGACCGGTGCGGAATCGTGGCGGCCCCTCAGACCCGGGTGTTTCTCCAACAGCCCTCTTGCCGCTGCGCTTCCTTCGGCATTCAGGGTCGCGAGCACCTCATAGGTTTGCAGCAGCGGGCCGTTGGGACCGATGAGGACGGAGGAATGTTGTTTGTGCAGCAGATCGAGCGCTTGGGCGTCGCGGCCTGTCGCCGTGAGGAGATCGAAGGTCCTCTCGATGAGGTGGGCGTTGTCAGGCGCGCGCGCCAGGCCGTCCTCCAACAGGGCAATCGCGGGCTTCGCCGCCCCGACCGCCTCGAGAAAACTCGCCGTCATCAGGCGTCCGCCAACGTTGTCCGGATCATTTCGCACCCCGGAGGAAAACGCCAGATACGCGGCCTGGTAGTTCTTCGCGTCCCAAGCGCTCTTGCCGGCCGCGAACTGCTCGCTGGCCATGCCCCGGCGGATCTCCTTCCAGCGAAAGAGCGCAACTTCGGCCAGACTGATCCGATCGTTCTTGAGCGCATAACGCACCCAGAGGTAGCCGGTCGCAACGAACAGCGCGTAGAGGAGCACCAGCCCAAAACCACCGCCAACTGCCAGCCGGCGCCAGTTGGGCCGCAATGATGGAGCATTCGTCGTCATCGGTCGTGGCCGATTCGGACGGCGCGTGAGGCCGCGCCGCCACGGTCCGAATCGCCTGCAAGCAGGCTCCTACAATGGCCTCGGCTCATTTTGTAGGTGAATTGGAGCTGCCGGCGGGCAACGGCGAGCCCGCCAGAACTTGTTCGAAGGCAAAATAGCTCTGATCGTCTTGTGCCTCCGGTTCGAAGAAATTCTGGATCAGTCCGGGATTCGGAGTGAATCGGGTCAGCTCAAGAACGCCTTTGCGGCCTTCCTTGTCCGTCGCCTCCTCGCGAAACGCAATCGTGACGCCCGCCACAACGCGAAAGTCCGAGTAGCGGGCACCCGAGCCATCGGCATCTTCTCGCCCGGCCTCCCGAAAGGTCTCCGGGTCAATCTGGGCCACATAGCCTGACCCGTCGGAGCGCCGCACGGCAATCCGGTAGAATCTCTGTCCGGCAGACACGCCATCGGCGAGCCGCTCGTAAGTGCAGCTCTCCTCGCCGAACAATGGGTCCATGAATTCGCCGAGGTGGCGCCGCTCCCCCATCTTCTCCGGCGCAACGATTTGCGGCCGTTGACCGGGCACTTCCTGCCAGAAATGCTGGCCGTCGCCGGCCATGATGAATCGGGTAACCCCTCCCACAATCACGACCAGCCGGAACGAGTCCGGACGCAACCTGAACAGCAGGAGGTGCTGTTCCTCACCGGACGCGGTCTTCAACCGGCCTTCGACGGTGTAGGCGCGTAGGCGTTGCGCTGCTGCGCCGACCTGATTGTGGCGCGAGAACTCGGCTACAATCGATGCCGCTGTAAGCACTTCCGGTCTCGCGGCAGTCGACGCCGGCGAGGTGGCATCGCTGCGGCGCACCCGTTTGAGCAAGAGTGCCAGATCATCGTCCTCAATACGTCCTTCGAGCAATCGGCGGTACTGGACCTGGGACATGCCCTTGATCTTCTCCATGAGGACGGCAGCGTTCTGCGAAGTGGCCGCAGAGAGATCGCCCTCGTGCGCCAGCACCGCCGCCAGCCGGCGCCGCGCAAGCTCTTCGCGCAAGGATGTCGTCGAGCCTTTGGCGAGTTGCGCGGATAGATGACGAAACAGCGCCGACTCGTAGTCGCGCAATGGAAGATCGGTGGCGAGCAGGCGGTCCATCTGCTCCGGATGACGGTCCTGCAACTCCTCAAGAAAACGCTGCGCGGCCGACACCATGACCTCGGGCGGACACGCCGGCACTTCTTCCCTGATCCAGCCAGTCACGCGCGCGAGTCGGGTTTCGCTGGAATTCGAAGCAACTGGTCCTGCGGCGGGCGCATCCAGCGGAATCGCAGCGGAAGGTTCCGCCCTGGCCGGAGCACCGCTATCGACGGCCCATCCGTAGGGAGAGAACGCGGTTGCGAACGATATCGCGAGCACTGCTCCAGCGACGCGCCGGCGCAGTCCGCATATCCTGCGACTCTTGCCGCCTCCAAGCTCGTAGGAGGGAGAATGATCGTGGCAAACGCCGAGACCGGGGAAGACGCGGGCTGGCACGGATGCATCGGACGCAGAGCCGGAAGCCATGCGCATCAAACAGACTGGGGCTCTGCGGCGAAGTGAGGTTCTAAACATCCGGGCTGGCACTGTCGGCGGCGGGATTTCTCCGGGTCAAGCGGGCGGTGGCCCCCAGGCCGAGATTTCACCTCTCTGCCGCAATTCCGTCACCAGAATGCTACACATCCATGTTCGCGGCTGTGGCAGCACTTCCAGTGAACCCGACTTTTGGGAACTCACTCATTGATCACCGGCTGTCACCGGACCTCACGCCGGGTCTGCTATCCGGCCAAGGGTGATGTAACAAGTAGGTTACAGCCGGGAATTCCCTCGAAATCCAATCTGCTCCGTCTATACCCTGCGTCGCTTATCCATGAATGAGGTCAAAGCTGAACGCAAGGGCCAGAAGATTCTCGTTATCGACGACGAACCCGACATCACTGGCCTGGTGTCCTACCACCTGAAAGCTGCGGGTTATGAGGTGACGACGGCTAACGATCCCATTGGCAGCCTCGCAACCGCGCGGTCGATTCTGCCGGACCTCGTAATCCTCGATATCATGATGCCCGACCTCAATGGCATCCAGATCTGCCGCATCTTGCGAACTGATCCCAAGCTAAAAGGCATACCCGTCATATTCCTGACCGCCAAGGTGGAGGAAGCCGACCGTGTCACCGGCTTTGAAGTGGGAGGCGATGACTATATGTGCAAGCCGTTCAGCATTCGAGAACTCGTGCATCGAGTTCATGCGATTCTGCGCCGGACGACAAAGGCCGTTTCAACCGAACCCAAACGCCTCCAAGTCGGTCAGATTGTCGTCGATGTCGAATGCCATGAAGTAACGGTCAACGGCAAGCCCGTCCAACTCACAGCCACTGAGTTCAAGCTTCTTTCCCGGCTGATCGAGAGCCGCGGGCGCGTGGTTACTCGCGAGCACCTTCTGATCAACGTCTGGAATTACGAAACTGAGATCGAGACCCGCACGATTGACACCCATGTCCGCCGTTTGCGCGAGAAACTCGGCTCCGAGGCCGCCTGGATCGAGACCATTCGCGGCATTGGCTACCGCGTTGCGGAACGCAAGGCCTGAAAATGCGCTCTGTGATTACAGGAGCCTTTCACGTGAGCTTCCGGTGGCTCGTGCAGGGTGGAGCCGAACCAGCCAGACCAGTTGGCCATTGTGCAGCTTGAAGCCCCCGTTTTGTGGTCCACATGCCAACAATCATCAGTGGCGAACCGCAATATCGCCGCATACTCGGGATCCGGTTCTTCGTCGGTGACGCTCCGGAAGCTGTTGAACTTGGCGCACGCAGCGGTTTCGTGGTGGTTCCGGCTGCCCCGGCCCTGCTGGAATTGGAGCGTGACGATGAGTATCGTCAGGCGTTGCTGGAAGCCGACTTCGCCATCACAGACAGCGGGTTTCTCGTGCTGCTTTGGAATCTCATGAATCGGGATCGTATCCATCGGGTCTCGGGCCTTGAGTATCTGAGACTTCTCCTTGCCAGACCCGAACTCAGAATCCCGCGTTCGACACTGTGGGTGATGCCATCTCAGGCGTCGATGGACCGAAACCTCGCCTGGCTGAATGCCAATGATTATCCCTTCGAGACTGCGGATTGCCATGTTGCGCCAAGGTATCCAAGAGGGGCCGTTTCCGATGAGGCATTGGTGGAGCTGGTCAATGAGCGTCATCCACGTCACATTGTCATTTGTTTGGGGGGCGGCGTTCAAGAGAAGCTCGGCCTCTATTTGAAACGCCGGTCCTCTGGGTCGCCCGCGATCCATTGCATCGGCGCCGCGATTGGGTTCCTCACCGGTGACCAGGTCCGGATTCCCGGATGGGCTGATAAACGAGTGCTCGGATGGCTCTTCCGTTGCGTCTCTGACCCGAGACGCTTCGTCCCGCGCTATGCCAAGGCTCTGGAACTGCCCCGGTTGCTCTGGCGTTATGGAAGCCGGCTGCCTGATTTGCCGACTTGAGCCAACCCGAGACACTCTGGACGGTGAGATTGGAGGGCGCTGCGCTTCCTCGACTTCGCTCGGAACCCTTCGCCGTTTCGACAGGCTCATCCGTTCGACGGGTTCGACCGGCTCGCCGCAGGCAGGCTCAGGATGACCCTGAGCGAAGTCGAATGGGTCAAGGCCCCCGAGCATGTCGAGGGCTTGTCGAACGGGCCTCCGCACCGCTCCGGCCTTCGGCGGCGACAGCACACCGCCTTCCAAATCCTCACGGCGCCCGCGTTGTCGTCCCCACATGTTTGCCATCATCCCTTTGGTTGCGGCATCAACTGCGCCAAGAATATGAGAGCTGACTTCAGAGAGAACCAGCCTCTGTCTTCTCCCTCCGGTTTCTCTGAGACCGTGCCCCTTCCGCTTCATCCGCTGGAGCAAGTTCTGCTCGCGGTCGTCACCGCGCATCTGATCTTCCTTCCGTGGGCACTGGGGACGATGCACGTCTGGAGCCAGGCCGTCAGCTGCGGATTGAGCGTTCTGAGCCTTGGGTTGGCGCTCAGCATTCGCCGTTACTCGGGGAAGTACGTCTCAGGGCCGTCTTTCCGTCTTCGCCTGCTTCCGAAGCTTCTTTACTTCCCCATCTTCTGGATCGGGCTGATGTTCCTCCTCTACATTTTGATCCAGGCGCTGAATCCCGCATGGAGATACACTGAAACCGACCGCGGATGGTGGCTGCAAGGGGTCTCGCACATTGCGTGGCTGCCGACGGGCATCCGGACGCCATTCGAGCAATTCGGACCCTGGCGCTCGCTGATGATCTACAGCTCAGCATGGATGTCGGCCTGCGCGATCTGGACCGGCTTTACGCGGCGCAAGTCGCTGCGGATTCTGCTCGTGCTCCTGGTCATCAACGCCTTTCTCCTGGCCCTTTTCGGGTTGGCCGAACGGGCGCTGCACGCCGACCGGATCTTCTGGTCATGGATACCCCCGGCGGACTATTTCGTTTCCAGCTTTATCTATCGGAACCACGCGGGCGCCTATTTCAACCTTGCCTTGGCAATCTGCTGTGCCCTTGGTTTCTGGTATTACCGCCGCCAAGTCCGGCGGCAGGAACCGTCGAGTCCCGCCGTGATCCTCGGCTTCTTCGCCGCTGTCATCGCAGCCATCGTGCTCTATTCCTACTCGCGGGGAGCCACCTTGTTGATGATCGGATTTCTTGCGACGGTCGTCGGCATGATTGCCGGCACAGCGTTCTCTTCTGCCGAATCCAATCGCTCCCTGTTCACCATCGTTTTCGCCGGCATGGTGTTCGTAGCGATCGTGGGACTGAGTCTGTTCAGCTTGAAGACGGACCAATTGACCGAACGCATGCGCACGCTAAGCCAGGAGGTCGATGTGCGATCCGATCAATTCCGGCTGGCGGTGGACCAGGCGACATGGGAGATGGCCCAAGACCACTTGGCCATGGGCTGGGGCGCCGGCAGCTATAGTTATTGCTTTCCTGGCTACCAAGCGCGCCATCCCGAGATCCGCTTCGCTCGTGACCGCCACAAACGACTGTTGTTTGAGCATGCCCATGACGACTACCTCGAACTCCTCGCCGAATGTGGATGCGTCGGCTGCGCCCTCCTCATGGCAGGCATCCTCTTCTACCTTTCCCGCTTGGTGCGCCTGCGGGTATGGCGCAATCCCCTGGTGAGCGTTCTTTTCCTCGGATGCCTGGTCACCATGGTCCACGCGACGTTCGATTTTCCCTTCTTCAATCCCGCGATCCTGATCACCTGGTGCTGCCTCTGGCCCGTCATGCTGCGGTGGCTGGAGATCGAGAACCAGCGCGGGCCCGCCTAGCGCCAGGCAGAGAGTCCTTTTCTTGGCTCAAGGCGCCATGGCCGGCGTTTCCCCTGCTGCCAGGCGGTCATGCAAGATCGAGGCCAACACGCGGTCTCCTTCCGCGGAAGGATGAATGGGATCCCGATAGCAATTGCTCTGCCATCGGGCCTCGCCGCGCAAATCGAGAAAACGAAACCCTGCGGCTTCGACAAGATCCTTCACTTCGCCCAGCAAGTGACTCGTTGCCGGATCGCGAGCCTTCAATTCCGCCGCATCCGGGTACCACACAAACAGACTATGCTGGCACAGATCACGCGGCGCCCCCTGCAACAACTCCCTCAATTCTCGAGCCGTCTCCATAGACACCTCGGCGTTTGTGTCATCTCCCCTGCTTTGCATCCGGGCGAAATCCGGCAGGAGATGTTTCAGCCAGGGGACTGCGATCTTGCCGGCCAGATATCCCAATAAGAACCACGGCCGCCGGCGAGGGTGCGTATAGTCGGAATCCCAGTGGGAGCGATTCCCGAAATCGCCGGCATTTGCGATCCACACCAACCCATGGATGTTCCTGACCACGTCTTCGTTGCGCTTCAGGTATTCGACTTCATTTAGGTTGGCCCACGAGCCGGCGCCGACCGACCAGATGCGGTATCGCCCTCCCATGGCAGATTGCAGGCAGGCTCCCAGTTTGTCCCGCGGAGCCATCCGGACTTCCCCCCAAACCAGGGAATCGCCAATGACCAGGATCCCATGTTTGCTGTCAGGGAACCAGGGCTCGTTAAGCATCGAATGCTCATTCAGGGACCAAGTGTAGCGTCCCATAAAACATCCCGCTTGCTCGGGCTTGGGAATATAGCCGATCTTCGCGTCGACATCATAAACAGGGAATTCGTCGTAGCGGAGATAGCGCAGGGTCGCTTCTGTCGCTCCGATTAGAATCGTTCCAGCCAAGATCAGCCGCACCGGCCACCGCCAACGGCGTGATTCTCCACTACTGATCATAGATGATGCATTCATCGTTCTCTTTGATTGCCCGAGTTTGAACACGTTGTAGCTAAAATGCGCTGCTTGCGGCCATGCCGCGCAGCGCTCCCTGAGTCTCACTCATCAAGGGTCACTTCCCGGGTCGCTGCGCGCTTGCCAAAGCGACAATCGGATCAATCGCGGATCATTGGCTTGGGCGAAATAGAGTCGCAGCCGGATCTCGTCGACATCCTGCGGGCGCAGGATCGGGTGCTCGCTGCATCGACCCCAGAAATAGACATGGAAATCGTTGAGGTTCAGCCACACGTCCTCGCGTGGTTCGAAGTAGCTCGCGCCATAATTCTCCCAGATGGTGAAACGCTGCCCCTTCCGGTCGACGAGATCCACCCGCACCCCAAAATCAGAATTCATTGTCCGGTCCATCTGCAGATGAAAGAGACCGCGAGGCGGCAGACCCCGGACCCTGGCAATCGCCATCGTGGGCCACAACGGATCATTAGCCATCTTAGTCGCCGACACACGCAGTATCAGCGACCGTCCAGCAGCACGGGTTTTGGATTCTGGGTCTTGGGTGTCGAGTTCTTTCCCCGACATTTCGGTCCGCACAACCAAGCCGTTGATCCCTGTCCATGCGCCGCTTTTCGACGTCACTTTGGTGCCGTCCAACTCCGGATGCTCGGTCCTTCCCTGGTTCGCCGGATCGAATCGGACTGGCAGCTCAATGAAGTCGTCTTCGCCCGGCATGGTCTCCAAACCGAAACACACCGGCGACGGCCCTCTGCGGTCACCGAGGAATGATGCTTTCCAATACTCCCGGAAATATCCTGGAGTTGTCGCGAAGAATGCCACCGGCACGTCGAGTCGTCCCAGCGCCGGAATGGTGAGCGCGGACGACTGAAACGCCGGCTGTCCAGCATATCCGCCCGTGGTCAGTGCGATGGGATGGAGATCCCGGCTCTCCAGTCTGACACAGCGCAATGATCCGCCTTCGAGGATTCCGTGCACAGATTCTCCACCAAGATTGTAGATTCGCAGGAGGCCGCGAATCGGCTGTCCCTCCAAAAACCGGTAGGTCCCGGAAACCTTGTGCGGAACCGTGGTCCGGTTGTCGGGCAGCCACTGCACCACAACGGGATTGGGATCGTGCGGAGGCATTGCCAGCATGCGGGATGGAAACGAATGCCGCCGTGAGTAGCCCGCGTAAGCATTCCAAGCCGGCAACGGCTGATCGGGAGACAGCGTCAATGCCTGTGGAACCCCCTTTCCCACCAGGATGAACGGCATGAAGACCGCGACGCATTCCGCAGCCCGCGCCTGCTGTGCGGTGGCCAAGGTGAAATCGGCCTGCATCCGCCTGCGCTCCGAATTCAGGAAATCGCCCGGGATTACGGCATTGATGCCGCACTCAGTAATCCAAATGGGAAATTGGGAAGGTGGCCCGGACGCAAGGTCCGACCCTACAATGGCGCGCGCTCGCAGATCGACCCATTTCGCCGCGAAGGCCTCATGCGCGCGAATCACGCCGGCCATGTCACCTTCAAACCCATAGAAATGGAAGTTGTATGCATCTGTGTAGTCAAGGAGCCCGTTGCGCGCCGCGCGTTCGAGCCATGGTCCCGGCGGCAGCGCCAACGCCCCCATGAGCACCAGTGGCGTGTGCCCCGCACCAACCCGTTCAGGGGAAAGGTCCTTGGATCTAGTAATCCCGTTCCCCGCCTTCCCGATTTCCGCTCTTCCGCTTTCAGCTTTTCGCCTTTCATTCTCCGCTTTCTCATTTTTCAGGCCCGCGACATCCGCATCTCCCCTTTCAACTTTCCACTCACTCTCACTTTCACTTTCACCCTCACTTTCACTTTTAATCCCCAGGTAGACCGCCTTCTGGAATGCCGCCACGCGGTCGGGCAAATCCGGGCAGTAGCCAACATCGGGCTCGTTGACCATTTCCCAAATGTCCACGTACCGCCCGTGCAAGCGTTGCATTGCTTTCGCCGCGTCAAAGACGGCCAGCAGGTCCTCGGGCAAAACGTCGCCGGGCTGTTCGATCGGAAGCGACCCCAAACCGAGACACGACACCACCCGGAAGCCCGCCGCCTTCAGTCCGGCCAACGCCGGATTCGGTCCGCGCTCGCGCAGGATCGTGATTCCAGCCGCCCGCAACTGCGGTAGATATGCGGCCCGGTCTGGCGAATCAACATGCTCGGTCAGACAGGCATCCATTCCCCAACCCCGACTGCTTGGAACGGTCGAAATCTCCCTGCAGCCCGGAACCATATAGAGACAAAAAAGGGCGCCTAATGCGCCCCTGAACGGACATCGAATTCGCAGTTTCACGGAGGGGTGTGTTCGGCAGAAGCCTCGAACAAGCGGATCAGGTCTCCGGCGGTCTGCTCGATGTTGAACCGGTGCTCAAAGCAGGCCAGGGCGTTGTGGCGCATCACCGACCATATAGGGCACGCCGTAGAGAGCCACCGTTCCAGCAGCCGCGTTGTGCCTGCAAGGTCATCGGCCTCCACGAAGCCGGCAGCATCCTGATCAATTTCACGCCAGATATTGACCCGATTGCTTATCAGCACGGGCAAACCGCACGCGAGTGCCTCCACGACGGCGATCCCAAAGTTCTCCTGATGCGAGGGCAACACGAACGCATCCGCGGCGTGAAATGCGCCCCACTTCAGTTCGCCGTTGAGCATCCCCGTCCACGTCACCCGGTCGGCCACTCCCTGTTCGCGCGCCAGGTCTGCCATCTTCCGGCCGTATTCGTGGGCGTTCGGGCCGGCTATCACGAGCCGAACGGCGTCGATTTCGGATCTCGGCAGCTTCGCCTGGATTTCGCGTAGCGCCCGCAGCAGGAGGTCGGGCCCCTTCTTCACGTGCACGCGTCCCAAGAACAGCAGGCAGCGTTTGCCCGTCAACGCGGGGAACCGCGCGAGGAATCCAGCCCGTTGCGCTGCCGGATCGCCGCCCGGCGCCGACGTGCCGTAGTTGACCACCCTTTCGCGCGCCCGATAGAGCCAGAACGATTCTCGCGCCAGCCGCCGCTCTTCCTCCGATGTGAAAAGGACTGCCCGCGCATCGCGCAGAACCCGGTATTCCGCCCATGGCCAGTAAAACCACTTTTTCAGGTGCTTCAGTGGATAGGTGCGTTTGAACCACGGATCCAGCATCCCGTGCGGAAAGACGAAGTACGACGGCTGCTCACGCCCGTGCAGCGCCCGCCATGTGCCAAAACCATGGTATTGCCATAGTCCGTGCACGGTCACCGCCTGGAATCGCCCTGCCGCGCTTCTGAGCCATGGCACGAGCGCGGCCGAATACCCATAGCCGTCACCGGTTCCACCAAGATAATGCGTCGGCGCGAATTCGGCGCCGGCCTCTCGCCGGCCCAGCGGGTCAAGGGTCGCCACCTCGACCGTATGCCCCGCCCGCTGCAATACGCGGGCGCGCTGCGCAAGTGCCTCGATCGGCCCGCCACCCCGCCGGTCCAGCGAATGCACGATGTGCAGCAGTCTCATGCGTCCACCGACGGAAATGCATATCCCGAAGCTGAATGGAACCGCGCCAGGTAATGGCCGAGTACGACGAAGCTCCACCACCGCGTCCAGTGCAGTTCGCCCGCATTGAACCGGCGGCGGAGCGACTCCACAGCCTGTTCGGAAACGATGTTCGCTGCCAGCAGCCGCGCGACACCCTGGTCGCACAAGTTTGCCAGTGGCCCTCGCATCCAGCGATCCATCGGCAGAGAGAATCCCATCTTGGGCCGCTGGTAGACCTCTGGGGGCAGCAAGTCGCGGCAGGCCTCGATCAACAGCCCCTTGGGACGCCCGTAGCCTCGTTTCTCCGATTGCGGGAGCGCCAGCACATATTCAACGAGCATATGGTCCAAAAAGGGAACGCGGAGTTCCAGAGATACGGCCATGCTCATGTTGTCCGTATCGCGCAGTAACATGTGTCGCATGTAGCCCGTTAGCTCAGCCCATGAGATTTGGGCGAACGTATCCAGTCCGCCCGGGCAAGGCTGGAATCTCGGCTCGGTGCGTCGCAACCCAAGCTGCGCAATCTGCTCTGCGGTGAAGAATTCACGGCGCCAGTGCGCCAGCGCGACCGCTTCGGGCCCCGGAAGGTCCCCCAGACGGCTGAACTTGCGGCCGAGCGCGCCGAGGCTGCGCCGAACGCGCAGCGGTAGCCGGGCAAGCCACATCAGCCGCGGCACATCGCGAAAGCTCGGATACCCTCCGAACAGCTCGTCGGCCCCGAGCCCAGACAGGGCAACCTTGATGCCCTCGGCTGCGACCGCCTTCGCCACGATGAAGGTGTTGATCGCATCGATGGAAGGCAGATCGAGCGCCGCCAGCGCTTCATGCACCCACAACAGGCAGTTCTCCTCGGTCAGTCGGATCAGGTGGTGCTCGGTGCCGAACCGGCGGGCGACGATATCGGCCACCGATGATTCGTCGAACTCTGTGTCTGGAAAGCCTACCGTATACGTTTTCAGCCCCCGCCCTGTCCGCGTGGCGGCAAGCCCGGCGATGACCGACGAATCAATGCCACCGCTGAGGAAACACGCCACCGGAACGTCGGCAAGGAGGTGCTCCTCAATGGCCGACTCGAGCAATTCGCGAATCCGCCGCACTGCGTTGATCGCAGGCTCGGCGGTGATGCGCAACGGCGGCCAGTACTGTCCGACAGTCTGCGATCCGTGCGCTGAGAACTCCATCCACGAACCGGCCGGCACTGTTTTCCAATCCTCCCAAACCAATGTATCGTCGAGACATGCACCCCACGTGAAATAATGCGCTACGCCGGCTGGCGAGATTCGATTCGCGTGATCGCCGTTGATCGCGCGAATCTCGCTCGAAAAGACCACATTGCGCCCGTCGATCCGGTAGAACAGCGGCTTGATGCCGAACCGATCGCGCGCGAGCCACAAGGCGTGCTCCTGCGCGTCGTAGATCGCCAACGCGAACATGCCCTTGAGGCGTTCCAGGATCGCCCTGCCCCACTCCCGATACCCCACCAGGATCGTTTCGGTATCAGAATGCCCCCGCCACGTCTCGTCCGGCAGATTGAGCATGCGGCGAATGCTCAGGTGATTGTAGATCTCGCCGTTGAACACGATCACATTGCCCGACTCAGGATCGACCATCGGCTGGGCCCCCGCGCTCGATAGATCGATGATCGCGAGGCGCGTGTGCCCCAGCCAGACGTCCCCGTTTGATGATCGCCATTCGCCCGAGCTGTCTGGGCCGCGGTGCGCGAGCCGGTCTACGCGCAGCGCAGCGGCGAATCTATCCGGACTGAACGCACCTATGATGCCGCACATGTTGACCGAACCCTCAATCAGCGCACTGCATCACTATCGACACCACATCCTGGAATCCCGCCGCCCTTAACACATTCTTCACCGCGATCTTCCACCTTGCACCGATCGGATAGGTAAAATCATAATATCCCGCAATCTCCAGCGTTTTGCACCCGATAGCATCCGCCAGCATCTTCAGGTGACTACCCTTGAAGTAATTCACGTGATGCCTAAGATAGTAGTGCCATCCTCTACCCATCAATCGTGCGTTCAATCCTCCCATGTTTGGAACCTCAATAACGATATACCCGCCGGGTCGTAGTATATCTTTCATGTCTTTCATCACCTCGACCGGATGGGGTATGTGCTCCAACACGTGATACATCGTCACGACATCAAATCGCCCCAGTGTTGGTATCAGGTCCAGCACCGCTCCGGACTCCCAGCCCACTTTAGGAAATCGGCTTCTTAGGAAATCGATTGTCTTGCGAGATTCGTCCAACCCGGTTGCTGAAAACCCATGTTCGGAGAGCAACAATGGCATCTCCCCCATCCCGCATCCGACGTCGAGAGCTCGACCACTTCTGCAGTGTCTGAGAATCTGAGATGCTCTTCGAAATAAGAATGGCCGATATGGATTCGGTTCACTGATCTCCCCGATATCGTAGTAGTCTTTGTCGAGGTACGGATATTGCCATGTCTCAAGGTCTGTGAAGCGAAAGCCGCACTCTCTGCATGTCATGACCCGGAAGTCGGGCCAGGCATGATAGAGTTCTACTCTCTGCGCACGGCATATTGGACAGTTCATCGTTTGTCCTCCACATGAATCCATTCTATTGTCACGTCGGACATATTGGTAATCTGTTTCGGAATCTACATCTCGAAGACTCTATTTGGCGCCTTTTGGGTCTTTGTTTTCGGTCACAGCCTTTCCCGCGGATTCAATTGTGCCTTAACCAAGCCGGGCCATTTGTGATAGTCTTTTTCAGATTCCGGCTCTCTGCCTGCAGCCGACGTCGCAATTCGCGTGTCTTGATTACACAGAGGAATTCGTAGAATGCGTGCAGGCACGCGAAATCGTAACCCGCACGTCCGTCGAGAAAGCCCCGCTGCCAGAAGTAGACGTAGGCGAATCGCAGCAGCGGCCGGCCGGGCAGTCTTAGCGACAGGATCTTGAGATGGCGAAGCCATCCTACCCGGCCTGCTTGGAGGTGTTCGCCGCCCCGTCTCAAGTAACGGTCGAGCGCCACCCGTGCCTCCCAGTTCGAATAGCGATTATGCTTTTCCACGAAGGTGGCGACATCAGGAAACGCATAGTGGTCCATCTCGCAGCGCAGTCGTGCCGTGGACCCCTCCACGAGGACATGTTCGTGCACCTCGTTGTCGCCGCTGGCGGTGGCGCTGTCAGTCAGCTTCTCATAGCGGCCGAGACGGTGGCGGAAGAGCCGAAGATTCCAGTTGGGATAGTAGGCGTGCCTGAGCCATCTTCCCATGAACATGAAGCGCCGGTTGATCCAATAGCCGTCGACAGGGTGCTGCGGATCCTCGACGATGGTGCGGAAGTCTGACTCGGCTTCGGGCGGCAGCACTTCGTCGGCGTCGAGGATGAAGACCCATTCATGTTTGAACGGGAGGTTTTCGAGTGCCCAGTTCTTTTTCTTTGGCCAGGTGCCACTGAACTCGAACTGAATGACTTTCGCGCCCGCTGTCTTCGCAATCTGTGGCGACGCGTCGGTGCTCTGCGAATCCACAACCCAGACCTCGTCGGCCCAGCGAACCGACGCCAGACACCGCGGCAGGTTGGCCGCCTCGTTCTTGATCGGAATAAGGATTCCAACTGGCAGGGTCATGTTGCTCGTCTAGATCGCGGTGATCGGGGTGCCATTCAGCCCAAAAGCGGCCAACAGCGTGCTTCTCTCTTCAGGAATCAGTAGAAAGTTGCCATTTTCGTCCAAGGTTGTCCGCAAGTAATGGTCGTGGTGGAGGATGCCAAGGCGTTCCGCGTCAAAACACTCGATCAGGATCAACGGGCGATGCCGCTCGATGAACTTTCGACCCCCTTGGAGGACAAGCCTTTCTGCCCCCTCGACGTCGATCTTCACCAATACATTGCCTTGGACCCTTTCTGCCACTGTGTCCAAAGTTGTCGCCTTGACCCGGGAACGTATTCCCAATCCATACGCGAAGTGTAGGGATGCTTCATTGGCCGTGTGGTCGACAAGGCTTCCGGTTGCGCCGCTCGCTTCGTCAACCAAGAGGTCCATTTCGCCCGCCTGATCGGCGACTGCTCCATCCCACAGGCTTACATTGTCCAGGTGATTGGCTCTGATCGTCCGGTGTAGCAGATCGATGTTCCTGGTGTCTGGCTCGAAAAGAAAGAGCTGGAGACATGGATTCACGGACAGAGCGGACCACGAATACAATCCCACGTTTGCACCGACGTCCAGGAACGTATTGATGCCGGCTTCGCGCAGCAACGCTGCGAAGACAGCCATCGCGTGCTCCTCCAGATGATCACGCACGGTGATAAGCGAGAGATCACGAAGCAGGTAGACGGCAACCCTAATCCGCCCGCAATGGATATAGACCGGCAGATCGAATCTGCGCTGGAACCAGCGCCATCCCCTCCATTTTCGAAGCCGCCAAAGAGGATGAAATCTACGCCGTAATTCGTAAAGGAGCACTTGTGCGAGAGGGTCCGAAGGATGTCTGGTGGTGTTTATCGTGCGGGATTGCCACGAACTGTCGCACCCGTCGGTACGTCGCGCGCGATGACACTGCAGGCTCCGATCACCGCTGTCTCGCCCACGACGATTCCGGGTAGGACAAAAGCGCGGGCCCCGATGAATGATCGCCGGCCGATTGTGATCGGCGCGGTGAGCAGCGGCAGCGCAGGATCGTTGAAATCGTGCGTCCCGGTGCAGAGGTATGCCTCCTGCGCCACGACAGCGCATTCGCCGATGATGATGCGGTCGAGGCTGTAGAGGTTGGCCCGGTCGCCGATACAGGCGCCATCGTGCAACTCGATATTCCAGGGTATTTGGATGCGCGCCCGCTGGTGAACAAACGGACGCCCGAAGATCTTCGTCCCGAAAGCCCTCAAGATAAACAATCGCCACGGATTGAACGGTTTGGGCGTCCAAACGCACAGGAATATCCAGACGTATTCCCACAACAAGAGCCTGACGCGCATGCCTCGCGACCAGGGCGAGGCACCGCGCTCGCGGACTGAGGACTCATGTCGGGTGAAGTCGCCTGGTGACATCATCTACGATTTGCCCGGGGAGTTCCGGAGGATGCTCTCGAAATCGTTCAGAAACCGTGCAGCAATACGCTTTGGGGCATGGGTATCTTTCACCCGGAGCGCGCCGCGGCTCAATTCCTCCAGCGGCTGCGCCGGCAGGCTGGCGAGCACCGCCGCAAGATTAGCCACGGGGTCTGCGCCCCGGTGATCAAAGACGAATCCGTTTTGACCCGGCGTCACAAAGTCGCTGAAACACGCCAGCGCGGATACGATCGGCACGGTCCCCCATGCCATGGCCTCGAGGGGAGCGAGCCCGAACGTCTCGCCCCGTTCGGCAAGCGACGGGTAGGCGAAGACCCGTGCACGCCGGTAGCGAGCCGCCAGTTCCTCGGAGCGAAACAAAGGTCCCGTCCACTCAATGTCCGGCCGGGCGTGACGGTCCTGAAGGGACTTCGCCCAGCGGCTTCCGCCTCCTCCGTCCCGCGTCTCCCATGGTCCAACGATCTCGAGTTTCCAACCGGGCAGGCCGCCATCCGCCTTGACCTGCACGAAAGCATCGAGGAGCAGGTCGATTCCCTTCTCAGGATGCACGCGGCCAACATACAGGATCCGTTGCTCCTTTTCCCTCCACACCGCCTCGCCGGACGGCACCTCAGGCAGCGGATTGGGTATGACGCGCACCCTCGGTCCGGCAGTCGGATCATCGTCCAGAATCGCCGCCTGCACCGCGCTCGAACATGCGCGCAGACGCGCCGCCCGGCGATAAAGTCTCATCTGCCCCTTGGGCATTCGCTCCACGCTGACGTAGATACCCCCGCGACGGCGCAGCAGCAAAGGCGCCCAGAATGTGTTTGTGACAATGATATCCGAAACGGGCACACGCCGCGCCGCCCGCAACGAATACAACAAATCGAGCAACTTCAGCCAAAGGCCGTTCGCCGGCTGATCATAGCCCGTGACTCGAAGGTAACGCACCCCACCCTCATGATTCTCATCGGGCAGGCCGGAACAGCGTCTCGAGATATGCACAACCTCGTGTCCCTGGCTGGCGAACTCCAGAGCAAGGCGATGCCAAAGCTTCTCCACTGCGCCGCCTCGCAGAGGCGGCACCGGGAAAAACGCGCCTTGAACGATCGTAATCTTCACCGCACGTTCTCAGGCAAGATCTGCTGCCGGTTTCTCCGATCGGATGCCGACCGCTCCTCTGACCGTTCAAGCTGCCGCATCACGGCGGCGACCACTTCGTCAACGGTGACTCCCCGGATACAGCGCTTCTGTTCGACGAGGCACTCGTCAAGTCCACACAGCGCGCAAGATACCTTGTGATAGAGCACCTCGTGGCCTTGGCCCAACGGAAACCACTGGCCCGGGGGATTCCGCGCCGAGAAGATCGCCACGCATGGCGTGCCGACCGCCGCAGCGAGGTGCATGGGGCCGCTGTCGTGGCCGACAAAGACCCGGGCAGCAGCCAGGGTCGTCGCACTCCCGCGGGGTGAAGTTTGCCCGCACAGGTTGAGCTTGGGCCCGGGCCAATCTTCCAGGCAATCACGAACCCGCTCAGCTTCGCCGGCCGCGCCGACAAACACGCACCCGAGCCGTGGGTATGCGCCGCCTAAAACGCGAATCAGTTGCCGCCAATTCTGTTGTTCCCAATCGTTTGTTGAAACCTTGGTGCCAAGACTGAAGGCTAGGTAATCGCCGTTGATTCCGCCTTTGTTCAGTTCGATGCCTGCCCGCTGCAATTCTTCGGTGGTCAGATCCAAGTTGTACCAACGCTGATCAGCAAGGTCGGCCTGACCGAGCTCGGCTACCCTTCGCAAGAGCCTCTTCGCTTCATGCTCCGCCTGTCCGGCAGCATCGAAGCGCAACGCCCTCGCTTCTTCCTCTTTGAAGCCGAGGCGGCGACGAATCCCACAGAGCCGAAAGAGCCGGGCATCGCGCCGGAGCGCAAATTCGCCGCGCCAAGCAGTCAGGTTGACAGCCACCTGGAACCGGCGCCGCCGCAACCGCCAAAAAAGCCTGGCAAGCGCCCAGATGTCGCGGACACCGACTGGATATGCGAGGTAGTCATCCACCAGACCCATGCCCTCGAGCAAGGCCACGGCCGGCGCCGTCTTTTCGCTGACCGGCAGGTTGGTGAACAAGGTGACTCTGGCCTCCGGGTACGCCTGCCGGACGATCCGGAGCGCCGGCAACGCCACGCATGTGTCGCCGAGGCTTCCGAGCCTATAAACCAATATCCGCTGTGCGCCAATCATCAGTAGGCCCGACCGCGATCAGAGCCGTGGGTTCTGCAGGAGATGGCAAAGTGTGGACCTATCGTGAATGAAATCACCGCCAGCAGACCGCCCGAGTCGGACGCCATCGACTCCTGCGGACCGGCTCCTTCGTTCTCTGCAGCGGGTGAGAACTACCTCGATCGGCTGACTTGATTGCCGCCAGACACAATCCGGTCGTGAACACAATAAAGCCGAGAGGAGACGGTTGCACCGTAGGTCCGTTAAAGAACGTCATACATTCTGTGCCGAACAGCAACCAGGGAAGAGGCTGCCCCCGTCTCAGAATCATCCAGGATCTTCGGATCAGGAACCCGCCGAAAGCACAGCGCGAACCCAGCCAGAGGATGGCGATGATGGGACCCAATTCAAGGACCGTCCGCTCCCATTCGGTCTCGGCAAGAGCGAAGAAAAACCTGCCAAAAGTGTACGCTGCGCCGAAATTTGAGCCCAAGCCAAGACCATGGCCAAGCAATGGGGCGTTTCCCAAGGCGTCGAATGCCCTGACAAACTCGCCGAAGATGCGCAGGACAATCGATTCATGGATCGAACCGGCCGCACTCCCTCCGAGCGCCTCGTTCCAGCGCGCAGTGAATGTCTCCATTCCTTGTTGGAAGAAACCGGTAAACGTCAGTAGGGAAAAGATCGCAATGCCAACAGCGATGGTCCGAATCGTGACCCCCAGCAAACGGGTATTGAAGCTTCCCCCGATCAGCGCGAAGACAAGAAACAGGGCAAAACTCAGAACAAAGCCGCGGCTACCAGAGATGGGCAGGGTGACCACCAGCGCCACCGCCGCAATCCACCTCATCCACGACGATATCCACCGGCCATCTACAAAAGAAAAGATCAGGTAAGCCGTTACCAACAGGTTGAAACTCGCCACACCGGAATTGTAGGAAAACGTTCCCGCCGGCCGGATTCTTCCCAAGGCAGCCGAAATCTGGCCTTCACCAACGGCAAACATCCCGCGATTGAGAAAACTGTCGGGCGGCGCAAAGAACTGCGCCACCATCAAGACCGCCATGGGGCCCGCCAGAAGCAACAGCCAGCGTCCAATCCGGAGCAAGTCTTCCTGGCCGAGGACCTCAGCCATGACAAAGATCAGCGGCACGTGCAGCCAGTAGGTGTGAAGACCGTAAAGCACGACCCAGAAACTCAACCCGGGAGTAGAGAAGAGCTGCAAGACTCCCAAGACCGAGAAAACGCCCGGCCCCAGCCAGCACGCATCACGAATCCGGCCGGGAAGAACCTTTGCGCGCCATGCCAGGAAGTAGATCATTACGGCGACCGGGTCCCGCACGATCGACAAAGGCAGGGAGATCAGCGGAACTTCCCCAAAAACCCACTTGCGCAGGGCGCCCTCGAAAATAAGCAGGAAGAAATAGGCATAGATCCACCGGCGAATTGCGTTGATTTGATACGGCCTCAGCGGCGCCTGCCTGATGGCGCCTAAGCCCTGTTTGACACCGGACGCCCCGAGCACACCAACGTCGGTTCGACGAGACTCTTGCCGTTTCGCCCTAATGGGGAAATCTGATCTGGGATCTCGGTTAATCATGCCCTAGATGCTGGATGATCGCCTGGACTATCTTCGCGCCGTAATTTGCCCATGTGTGGAAAGCCGCTTTCGCACGGGCTGACTCCCCCATTGCCCGCGTCTCCTCCCGATGTTCGGCAAACCAGGCGAGCCGGTCGGCGATGGCATCCGACGACCGGATCGGCACAATGAATCCGTCTTTCCCTTCCGTGATGAAATCGGGTCCGCCGGAATGAGGCGTGGCTATCACAGGCAGCCCTTGGGACATCGCTTCCAGGAGGACCAGCCCGAACCCGTCGCAAAGCGATGGAAAGACGAAAACGTCGTGCCGGCGCATCTCCGCCAGGACTTCTTGATGCGGAAGCGATTGAACATATCGATGTTTCGCCATCGCGTCCCGGAGCGGAACACAAAGCCCTCCCACAGGACGTCCAATCAAGGTCAGTTCCACCGAAGAGCCCAAGAGGTCCACCGCCTCCAGCAAATAGCTCAACCCTTTGTGTTGTCCCAACGATCCGACGTACAACAACCGCAGTTTCCCACCTCCCTCTGTCAACTCCTCCGGTTTTATCATTCCGCTTGGAGGTGCGCCATAAGGAACGAGATGGATCGGTTTGCCGTCAATCCCTGCCCCGGCCAGGGTACTTCGGGTGAAATTGCTGGCGACAAAGATCACATCGGCGAGCCGGAGTTCGTCATCCTTGCGCGCCAGTTTTTCCGCGCTGTTGAGGTTGGCGGTCAGGGTGGAGGCCCACTCGGGCTGCAGATCGGCCTCCTCTTCCATCAAACGGCGCGTGGCCCTCCAATACCCTGTGGGTAGATCATAGAACCGCCGCAATCCCAAATGCCCGGCGGCTTTGAACAGATCGTACGCACCGTCCTCGTAGGCGTAGACCCCGCGCACGCCCTTTATTCCGGGCAGATGCCGCGCGGCACACCTGTCCAGATCGCGGTAGACCGCGTCCACTGAGGCCCAGCCGGTTTCATGATGGGTCAGACCGCCCAGCCACCCTCGATCGGCAAACAACCGCACCGCTTCGCGCCAAGGCCGGGTGCGCACGAGTTTGACAGGGATGTCGTAGCTGCGACGCAGCAATTGCCGCCGCGCACGCGAGGGGAAATGTCGGAGCCAGAACGACGATTCATTCAGCGCAAGAGTCGTTGCAAACTCTGCCAACAGCCCGGCGTCAAGCAATCCAGCGAGCAGAGCACGAACGTTGCGATTACCCGTAGGATGAACAACGACCATCATCTGATGCTGCTGTGAGATCGAAGCAGACGCTTGAGAGCGTTTCGTAACCGCAGTTCGGCGGAATCAAGCAACCGTAACGTCCCTCCAAATCCCGTCCGCACCAGGATCAGGCACAAACGCAATGCTGGGCCGTCGCCTAGAGCCCGAAGGGCCGCCGCCAACTCAGCCCTCTCTTCAAGTGTGAAGAGAGGGTTGGTCAATGCCAGGGCCTGGTGTGCAGCCAATGCCCGGCGTCGACGGCCGAGAATCCCCGATGACCACCCTCGACGCCGGAAAGCCGGTTCCAGTGATTCCACAAACACGCGCCGGCATCCGTCAATCTCCGCCCCTTTGCGACGGGCTCTTACGTTTCCTGCATCCGTCCATACGCGATAATAGGCCAGCAGCCGGTCACTATACACATTGCCCCAGCCCGCATCGGCGAATCGCACAGCAAGATCCCAATCGCACGCATAGTTGTCCTCAGCGCGATAATAACCCACGGCGCTCAAAGCGCTTTTGCGGAACATGCAGATATTTGCAGTCACCCGATATCCGAAAACAGCCGCCCGCAGAGAATCCTCTGCCGCCATGTACCCAGGCTTCCGAGCCAACAACCGGTCTTTCTGAATATCTCCACGTTGGTCGACCTCATGTACTGCGGCGTGGGCATATCCCGCCTCAGGATACCGTATCAGTTCGTCGGCAAGTGTCCGCGCGTAGTCCGGGACCAGGAAATCATCTGAATCCAGCCTGACAACGAATCCCGTCTGCGCCTGACTCAGAACCCAGCTGGCATTGCCACTCATCCCAAGGTTATGCTTATGACGGTGATAGTGAACCCGGGGTTCGGCCGCAAAGCGCTGCATGACCCCCGGCGTGCCGTCCGTGCTTGCATCGTCAGCGACCCAGACTTCACACAGAACACGATTCTGCTGCAGGGCGCTCTCAATCGCTTGACCCAAGAACTGCGCCTGATTGTACGTCGGGATACAGATTGATACTCCCTGGTTCATCCGAGAATCCTATCTTTCGCGAGGACGTGGTAGCTTGAGTCCCAGAGCAGGGCGCGGCCGTTCAGCCATTGGCGTCCAGGGAATTTGCTCGCATCTCAGTTGGTCCTCGACGGCGCTGCAAAATCCCATCGATTGATCCGGAGAAATTACGACCGAATTGACTGCAATATCGCCCGACAACTCCCTCATCCCCTTTCCGACCCCATTTGATCACCGCGAGTAGGCCGGGGGTCCAACGCGATCCAACAAAGACCCGCATCAACATGGATACCGTGATCTGCAGGACATTCCCGTGTTTTGCGATTAGATAGGCAATATTGTACGTCATATCTCGGCCCACATCTCCGGCGAAATCCATCCGATCATCGCCTGCGCCCCTCGTTCCGATATGATGCTTAACAATTAGGCTCTCATCAAAGATCACGCGCCAACCCTGCCCTTTCAGCGGGAGACAAAGATCGAGTTCAGATCCCACTTGAGCGCCCGCACCGCGCAGCCGCTCATCGATCCGCCGGTCTTGAATCGCCGTCCGGCGAAATGACATGTTGACCCCTTTTAGCGTCGCCACCTCCAGCGGTCGTATCGGCGATGGGCAATGATGATTGCCACTGATGCGCCCGAACGGACCGAATTGCCCAATGTCCGCGGTCGGCCTTGGATTGCGAAGTGTACTGTCCTCGAGCTGGATCCAGTCCCGGCCGCCCACCGCGCCGATTCTCGGATCCGCCGCAAACCAGCGTTCAATATCTTCAACCCAATTGTCAGCCGCTTCCGCATCGTCATCGGTGAATATCAGGATATCTCCGGTCGCCGCGTCCAAGCCCCGGTTCATTGCCGCCACCAAACCAGGCCGCTGCACCGTAACTTCGCGCAGACCCGTCACCCGGGCCGTGTCCTCTTTAAGCAGCCGCCTCGTTTCGACGTCATCCTCCCGCACGACGACACAAACTTCATCCGGCAACCTGGTTTGCCTGGCCAGTGCCGCAAGGCATCGGCTCAGATCGTGCGGACGATGATAGCTCGGGACTATTACGGACGTTCGATATGACTTCACAGGCGACCAAGCCACCAGCTCACCACGTCTTTCGACACAATCCGACGTTCTGCGTGGAAGGAGTGTATGTTTCTTTCAAATCACGATCCTGCCGATCATGACTGGTCAGATCTGCTTTGCCACCCCTGCCTTGCTTTCGAGCCCAGATCTCAACAGTGGACGTCTGCTATGGTGCGGCTCGCCTGGTTTGATGAAACAGACTGACCGAATAAACCAACAATTGGAAGGCAGGCATCCAGATCCCGAACCAAAGGACGCCATCGAGCGTGCTCACGTCGAGTCGACTGATCAGCCAGATCTGGCATAAAACCTGAAGCGAAATGCTGATAACCGGCTGAGTCACGTGCCCGCGCGCGTTTCCCAAAAGGTACGCGGTCCCCGCCAGCAAGTTCATCGCCGAACCGATCACCAGGAGCACAACTTCGTGAACGAGGTCGGCGTACTCGGGTCCCAAAAGCCAGAGAATCTCCCGGGGGCGCGCGGCGAACACCGCGGTGATCGCCGCCCCCGAAATGGCCAACAGTGCAAGCACCTGGAAATATCGCCGCAGGACCAGACCGCGGTCCGAGCGCAGGCGGGCGAAGCGCGGGACGATCACTGCTGCAGCGATTGCGGAAAAGACGGTGAAGATCTGCCCCAACCGGCTTAAGGCGCCCAGCTTGGCAAGAGCGAGCGTGCTGCCAAGAACGGAAACGAGCCATATCGTGATTTGGGACGATAGACAGAAATAGATAGCCGCCGGAAGAACCCGGCGGACAACCCTCGTCACCCCGATGCGAACACCCGCATTCTCCACTTGCCGCAAATCAGCAACTTCAAACGACATAACCTGCAGTCGTTTGCTCGCCCAGAACTGCGGCAACGCCGCCACTGCAATCGCGACAACCGCCCAAGGAACCGCCGCTAGCATGGCCACGAGCCCAAGGAGACGGCCCAGACTCTGCACCACTCCGATTCTCTGCATCGCCGCGACGCGTTGATGCAGCGAGGGAGCGATCCCGAATATATCCCAATCCAGCAAGGCCCAAAAATAGGCGGCCACCGCCCCCAGCATTACCAGAGCCCCAATCCACGAGTCTCCGTGAGATCGCAACAGGTAGAGCAGGACGGGCACAGATACGACCATGCTCCAAATGGCAAATCGCCGTCGCATGGCCATTCCGGTGACAATGACGGCACCGAGATCCCTCCGGTTCTGCCATACCTTTCCGCCCTCTGAAAGCATGCCGCTCGAAATGCCGCTATCCGCCAGCACCTTCATCGTTCCCAGCATCGTATTCGCCAGAGTATACAGCGCATACTGCTGCGGAGCCAGCATGCGAACAATCAGGATGCCGGATACAAAACCGAGCCCCTGCGCGATGATCTGCGCGCCGCCCACGCCACTCAGTCGCTTTGTCCATTCCCAACCCCGCTCCATCAGCCTTGCACCCACACCCTGGATCCGCCCCCTTTCTGCCGCCGCTGTTCCTATCGCGATCATCTGCCCGCAGCTGATTCGCCGTCGAGGCCCAACGCTTCGCCCCATCGCTTCCGGCGGGAAGCATGCATCGGAGATGACTTGCGGCGGGAGTCCAAACTGCTTCGCTGCGCCGCCCGGCCGAGGCCCGATGACAACAGGATTCTCGTCACCGGGAAAACACCGTGCGGAATGCATTCGTTCAGTCGGGTGACCGGAATGCGGGGGCCGGCAATTCCGCGCAAGTGAGAAGCCCGGCTCGCGGCCCAATTGCCCCAGATTTGACACGCGCGTAACCTTCGTCTCCGCAACGTCACATCCAGTCCTACTCGGAAATGGACAACACCAAGGGTCATTTCAATGATCCGTGGTTACATTGAACTGATGAATCCGGGACCAATTCCCGCAATCAAAACAAGCCTTCCCATGTTCTCTCCGGATCGCCCGCGGACTGAGCCTGTTCCCGCCTCTTTTGTTGGCGGTCTGCTCCTAGCAGGCGGCCTGATGGCGTTTACGGCCTGGGATCAATCCTACTGGTGGCGCGTGAAGGACGATTACAGCTTCGGCTGGCTGGTCCCGCTGTTTGTTGCCTACGTGGTCTACGCGCGCTGGCCCCTGGTGGCGGCCCGAGCAAGCGCCGTAGAATTGGGAGACCGGAACATCGAGAAATCGGGAAACCAGCCCGAACCTTCTAGGGCGGTCGCTGGGAGCCCTGCCGCCATTGCAGGGATCGGTTGGCTCGATCGGCTGGCGTCTCTTGCTGCGGCGCTCCTGCTGATCTCGGGCGCGGCGCTTTTCTTGTCGGGTGCTTTCTACCGGGCTGCGGCAGGCGTGACGCATCTGAGCACCGTCGCGATCACCCTGGGCATGACCGGCACGGTGCTGGCGACCATCTACCTTCTGGCGCCCACCGGAACCGCTTCACCCCGCAGCCGGATGGCCGATCGCTGGAAAATCGTCTCTCTGTTCCTCTTTCCCACTGCTGTGTGGCTGCTCTCCGCACCCATGCTCACGGTGATCGAGAACAACCTCAACCTCTTCCTGATGCGTCAGGTCACCGCATCCGTGTTCTGTGTTTTCGACCTGCTGGGCCTGCCGCTCGAGCAACGGGGCAATATTCTGGTGCTCCCAACGGGAAGCGTGGGTGTGGCCGAGGCATGTTCGGGAATCCGGTCCCTCACCGGGTGTCTCTTTGCGGGTTCTTTTCTCGCCGCCGTGTTCCTGCAGTCCCGCTGGAAGCAGGCTGCGCTTGTCATCGCGTCACTGTTGTTTGCATTCCTGGCCAATTTGCTCCGCAGCCTTTTTCTCACTTCGTGGGCCTATGCGTATGGGGCGGAGAAGATCGAGGGCGCCGTTCACGACATCTCGGGCTATGCGGTCCTGGGTCTGACCGTGGCGGCGTTGCTGTGCCTCCTGCCGGTTCTGGATCGCAAGAAAGGCAAAACGATCCCCTCTGCTTGACATTGATTCGCATGAGCGACAGCGGGTGCTCGATCGCGACAACCACCAGAAACCAGATCAGCGTCGGAACGACGAAACTCGGGCCTATCTGACTGACAAAAGTTTCCTCCAGGAATTCCCCAAGCGGCGACACGAACGGGAGGAAAGACACCGGCACCATGCCGGCCGACTCGTTCCAGAGATAGCACGCGACCAGGACCAGCAGGTACCCGTGCACAAGCAACCCGCCGGTCAGCAGCGCCCGCCAGCGTCGCGACCACGGCAACGGAGTGGCGGCGATCAAGGCCACCAGCAATGCGGTCGGCACCCAGCCCACTGCGCGGGTATCCAGTCCGAGGACCCGCGTCCGAGCATTGCCCGCTGCATCGATCTCAGCCCGTTGGGCGAGCAGGATCTCCAAGTCGATTTCGGGGCGGGGCGGCTTTTCCGCGGGCCGGAACCGCACGATCGTCGGTCCCCCATCGCTGGCAAACACCGCCCCGGTCAGTCCGCGAAAGAACCTCCCATAGGCGGCCCGCCATCCCGGCCACGGCGCGATCAACAGCCCGTAGAGAGCCGCGAATTGCAGCAAGAACGCCACCACATACCTACGCCGCAGCATGCGCAGGCAGGTGGTCGCCTTCCCGCGACCACCGGATCCAGGCGATCCAGAGCCCAAGCGCCGTCAGGATGAAGATCACCGGCCATAATTCCAGGTGTGCGGTTGGGAAGAACCGCGGCACGTAAAGACCGATGAAATAGAGACTGACGATTCGCACCAGGTTCAGCGCGAGAATCGCGGCGACGCCCACCGCCAACCCGGCCGGCTTCCGACGCCAATGGCCCGGAAATGCCAGCACGGCCGCGCAGAAAAACCATGCGGGCTCGATCGCGTCGCAACCGCGGCGGATCGAGACTGCGTACGCCTCCGACCGGATCGTGACCGCGGAAACGGTGGTCGGCTGTCCCAGTCCCTGAAGAACCGCGTTGGCGACGCGGGCGTTGACACAGAGGCACTGGTAGAAAGCCCGGTCGAATGCCGGCAGGAGAATCGCCGCGTAGAAGCTGGCGAGCAACAAACCGAAAACGACTACGAATCGCAGCGCAGATGCGCGGGCGGCAAACCAGGCGCGCCAGCCGGACCCCGCAGCCAATGACTTCGGCGGCGTATCAACCAGCCGGTCGGCCGGTTCGTCGGGAAAGACGCGGGCTTTGCGTTTGGGCGTGCTGCTCACGGGCGGCAAGGCTCCAAGTGCGCCCAAAGTCTGCGCAAACGCGGATGCACAGGACCGCACGGCAACAAACACCGGACAGAGGACGTGCTGAGGTCTCGATGCTGCAAAGAGTGGAGCAGCTCAAATGGGGCTGATGAAACCATGAATCAGGCTCAATACGCCGAACGGGGTGGGAAAACCACCTGCCGCACCGTCTGCAGGAGGATCTGCAGATCGAGCGAAAACGTCCACCGTCGAATATAGAGCATATCGTAGCCGATTCGCTTTTCCAGCAGCGACGGCTCCGAGATCTCCCCGCGAAATCCATGACACTGGGCCAGCCCGGTGATCCCCGGTTTCACAAAATGGCGGGTATAGTACGTGCTGACAATCCGGGCGAACTTCTCGTCGTGCTCCATGAGATGCGGACGGGGACCGCTGACGCTCATGTTGCCGATGAGCACGTTCAGAAACTGCGGGATCTCGTCGAGGCTCGTCCGGCGCAGGAACCGGCCGAACGGATAAATCCGGCTGTCGTCCTTCCGCGCCTGCCGCGAGAGCTCCCCGGCACCCCCAACCTCATGCATGGTCCGAAATTTGTACATGAGAAACTTCTTGTGATCCAAGCCCGAGCGATACTGCCGGTGAATGAGCGGCCCGGGCGATTGCCGCCGCTGCATCCACCAAACCAGGCCGGATAACGGCGGCAACACCACGAGCACGACGGGCAGCGAAACCGCAATATCGAGCGATCGTTTCATCAGGCGGTTCAACGGGTTCTCCAACGGCTCGCTTGCCGCCGTCATGAGCGTGAAAGCGCCTTCCTGTTCAATGCTGACGGGCTGGTCGGGAAAATACCTTTGCACGTGCAGGAAAAAGCGCACCCGGCAACCGGCTTCCTCCGCGCACTGCGCAATCTCCCGCCCTTTCTCCGGGGAGAAACTGTGCTGCGAGATGATGACCTGGGAAATGCTGTGCTCCTGCAGGATCCGCCGCAGCTCAGCCAATCCGCTTAGCTTCAGCAGACCAAGCGGAATGCCGCATGACTCACCGTCGCCCACCCAGCCCACCATCTTGATCCCGAGATGCTCCCGCGCGGCCAGCATTTCATGCAACTTCGCGACCTCCCCGGCCTCCGCAACAAGCACCGTCCGCATGAGACTCCCACGAAAGAAGAACCAGGCGATGATCGGCGGGAAATACATGTTCGCCAGTGTGAGGACAAGGGACATGATGACGACGTAGCCCAGCAGGAATTTGCGCGACAGCTCGCTGTCCCTCGTCAGGAAGGCGAGCGCCAGAAGCACGGCGACGTACCGGGCGAGCTGGTGCAAAGTTTGCGGAATGGATTCGATCAAGCCCATCTCACCCAAGCGAGGGCTGGAGTCGTCACCCCCAAAATGCACGGAGAAGGACGCAACGATGATACCCAGAAGATACAGCAACAGATTCGGGCCTTCAACCTGGTGGATCGTGGGAAACGCCCTGATGAATGCGACCCAGCCCAAATATACGCCAACCGAGGCGATCGTAAGCGCGCACCAGTGCAGGTAAACCAAACCTTCCCGACGGTCTTTGAGCATCTGGATTCCTTCCTAGCTTCGATCCGTCCGGGTGGTCGCCATCATGGGTGTGGTTGTGTCATCAGGCATTATTCTCACGGGAACGTGTCGCATTTCAGGCGACTCGGTTACTAGCGCGAAAAGCAGGCGTTACGCCCTTGTGTTACGACCTGGTGACGATGCCGCGGTTCGGTGTATGGGAATTCCCGCTCCCACCGATCCAGTCTTGCCGTCGGAAGGTGACAGGAATCCAGATCAGAATAGGCACGGCGCAGTCGACTGAATCGCCCCTGGAAACCCGTCTTTGATGGTAACGTGGCAGCCTCACGCATTCGCTCGGGACGTTTCCGGATACCGGCGGAGAAACCAGGCGCCGGCCCCTAAGAACGACAGAGCCAGGACCATCAGTCCACCGGGTGGCAGAAGCGGAGCGTCCGTTGAATCGGGCACCATTTCAGGCGGGACGATCGAATCGATCCAGGTTGCCCTGGCTGAGACGCGCGTCGCATAGAATCCGCTCGGCACCGGCGAGGAGTCGGAGATGAGCTGCCAGGTGCCGTTGTTGTCGACATACAGATCCCGCGCATCGAACAACGCCGCGTCAAAGCCGTTGCCGGAGCTCGTCGTGTTGAACGGCCCATCCACCGCCGCAGCCACCCCCGCCAGCTTCCACCCTGTGCCGTCATTGATGAAGACCGGTCCGCTTGAATCCCCGCGCGCAAGGTGGGCCTCTTCCGGCAAACCGTTTTGATCGAACATGGCGTAGAGAAAAGTTCCCCAATACGACCCTCCATCGATCACCGCAGTGACCACGTTTTCTCCCCACCGCAGCCTCCCGTCCCCCCCGCCCCACTGCCAGCCCCTGAGCACGTTGTTCACCCGCACCTCGGCGCCACGACCCAGCCCGCGCCCGAACACGACCAGCCTCCGGCCAACCTCGTCGCTTCCACGGTAGACCTGTGCCCAAGTCGGAAATGTTCCGCTGACTTCCCACATGCGGAGATCGGTCGTCGAGTCATCGTGGTAAGCGGTGGTCGTGTAGACCACGCCGTCAAACGTGAACGGGTCCCCGACATTTCCGCCGATATGGTGCGCCGCGAGGAAATGGTGTGGTCCGATCGGCACACCCTGACAACCGCCCCAGATACCGACCCACTGCCAACCACTGCCGGCGAGTTCCCCGGTCGGAGCGTTGGTGTTGTGATCGGGATCGGCGGTGGACAGAAAGATGACGGCGTAGGCGGGCGATGGAAGACAGACTCCCAACAACACGACGCAAAGGACCAGCCAGCAGGTGTGGGCTCCCCTGAACATCATCATGGCTCGAAGGGCGTGATTGGCGGGGTAATTGCCTCGGAGCGTACCGGTAATCGCGCCGTTCTACCCGTACAACCGCTCGCCAAAATCTCCCAAGCTGGGAATAGCACATCGCTTGGAATCCCGCTCTGTGTCGATTGCTGCCGTCCAGACGGTCAGGTCCGGCCGCGCCGCCTGCAAACGTTCCAGACCGACGGAACTGACAAGGAAACTGATCAACGCAATGTCAGACGCACCCGAACGGCGGAGGAGATCCAGCGCAAGGCTGGCAGACAGGCCGGTGGACACAATGGGATCGAAGAGAATCACCCGGACATCATCCAGCGCAGGCGCGTTAGGGAGATGCAGCCGCGATTCGGGATTCCGACCGTTGTCGCCTGGTTCCACACTGATCGTGCCGATTACCACGTTGGGAATGAAATCCGCGACTTGATGCGCGAGCCCCAGGCCGTGACGGGTCAGCGAGAGGAAGATCACCGTCTTTCCCAGTGCCTGACCGACGCCGGGGCCGGACATCGTTTCCACTGGTCTGTCGCGAGTAGGCAACGTGCGGGTTGCCTCGAGTGCGAGCAGCACGATGAGTTGATTGGAACAAACGCGAAACTGCTCGGGTGTCGTATGCCGGTTCCGAAGCGCGGTCAGAGCGTGGCGGGCAATCGCATGGTCGATCACAGTTATCGTTTGGACAGGCGCCACGTGCGGCTTTTCCAGGTTGGATCCATTGTGGCTGATGGGCGCTGGCTGCCCTGTGCCAGGCTCCATCATCCTGGTCGCTCTGGAGAAACGTCGAATCACTGTAATATCATCTTGTGGCTGCACCGGAATAGGCTGGAGAGCGACGGCAACATGACCGCACCAACGGACGGTCGGCTGAAGCACTTCATTGGGGTCATTACCCTAACCAGATCAGAACGGTCAAGTTGCCTCTGTCGAAAAGGCCAGATGTCACCCCCCCGTCGATTATCCGTTACCACAATGCTACAAATGCCAGCCCAACCGCGCCAATGCCCATGGGTGGAAACCGCCAGCCGATGGCGGAAGCGGCGGCGGCAATCGGGCCTCCTTGGCTGCGTTGGTTCGATTCGTAGCGTGCCCGTGTTGCATGACGCAGGCGGCTGCTTCAATCGGACGCGAGGCCGGGCATTCGCGTTCCAGTGCACAGTGGGTTCGATGGCAGCGGTAGATCAACAAGCTGTTCGATAAGGCTGCCGGGACAAACGAGCGCCTTCACCTGGCCCGGGAGTATGGAACCCCCGGGCTCGCCGAATGGGCACGGTCAGAGCTCTGCAAGGCGACGTGCCCCCGGCGACAATTAGACCCCAGCGCCTTTCTCCCGTAGGCGATCCGCTCATCCGGGTTTTGCCGTTCGTCGACCCAGCGAAGAGAAAGGCAGCCGAAGAACCACTGCGCCGGAGACTCGAACTGTGACGCTGGCGAACATCCGCGAACACCGGCGAACAGGGTGGAGGGCGGAATGCCCCACTTTCGGCCCCACAAGGGGCGAAAATCGAGTCAAGTCGTTGCGCCGTATACGTGCGTCTTCGCGCTCATAACCTGAAGGTCGTTGGTTCAAATCCAACCCCTGCACCCAATTTAACTCCCTCCCAGCCGCAAGGTTGCGAGGGAGTTTTCTTTTGGGAACGCCAAAATCCGAGGTCCCGAGTTAACACTGGCTTACAGAGGTGAACACTTTTTGACGTGGACCCACATTCGGACCCACAAAAGGAGGGGAAATCAAGGTAGCCGATACTCGGCCGGCAGCGCCGGGATGGGGGCGGACAGGTCCCGTCTGCAACAAGTCTTGGGACCTCATCGCATCCATCTGTGTCGCCGACCGTGCACTCAACCGGCTCACGCAATCGCAGCCGTAATCCCGCGGTTCTTCATACCCTCTGCGATGATGAGTTTCTTCACGGATGATCTTCAACGTCCGCGCGGGCAACGCCGATGACCACGGCAAGAACCACAGCTTTATCCTGGACGAGGACACCCGAAGCTGGGCACTGGCTCCGGCCTATGACCTCACCCTGAGCTTCTCCGAGGGCCGGGACTACTCTGGCCTCTTCCCCAACACCTTTGGCATTTCACCCCGGCTTTCGTCCCTCGCGGCGGTCGCAGCCAATGCCGGCGTCGATGAGGATGAATTCCGACAGATTGACGCTGCAGTCGCGGCAGCCGTTGGGCGCTGGCCGGAATTCGCGATGTCGGCTGGCGTACCAGTCCCGGACTTAGCGCGCGCCCAGAACGTCCATTCCGGATTGGCGACGTCGCTTGCCGCAGAGGGCCGCCCCGAAAGACCAAACGTCAGAAGCGTTGGTGACCATTGCGAAGATGGTAGCCCAGGCCGTAGCGGTGTCTTGCCCTTGTTATGAACCGCCGATACGACTCAGAAACACTATTTTCCATCAGATCACGGCCCCTTCCGAAACATGAACTATGGCTACGAGCACCCTCGATCCGTCGATATTGACGAAATCCGAGAACTGCTCAGGGGCTATGGTTCCGAAGAAAGCCTGCTAAAGGAACTCATTCAAAACGCCGAGGACGCTAATGCGACTCGGCTCCAATTCGTGTTGCACGAGGGAGACCCAGATTGTCGCCATGACCTAGATCAGCCATCGCACGATCGTTGCGGCAGTTACCACCAGAAGTAGCCCCAAAAGGATATCGAGGACGTGCGGTGCGCCTGTGCGGTAACAAACGTCATCGAGCGAACTAATGAGGCGAAGCCACCAGGGTTTGTACTGGCCGATGACCTCGATGGCCGGATCAATCGCCTGCGCCGCTCTTCGCCCGCTTTCCACTGCGCCTTCAATGCTCCATACATCAACCTCCGTTCTCGTGTGCGCACCCGCTAACAGTAGGTTCGGAACCGGGGTTTTCTGGCGCGGGAGGTACGGTTGAGTATTTGTCGTGGTGACCCATTTGGGCTGGGGCCCCCGTATCCCTTCCGCGGAAAACGTCCACTCGTGCCAGACCTCAATTACCGCGATTTCAAAGTCCGCGAGATCCCGGTCGTCATTCGCTTCCTTGACCAGGGAGTTCAGCGACTGACAGCTCATGATCTGAGCTTTCACTTCTGCGAGGAATTGCTCCTTGGTGCATCGGATCACGGGAAGATTGAAAAGCCTGCCCGGCACGGTGCCGACACAGCTAGTCCCGGTCCACAATGATTGGATTCCACGGCCGATATCCGCCCCGGCTCTCCAGACCTGCTCTTCGGCAAACAAGGTCAGGTTGAACTCAGAATCCGCGACTACCACTGCCGTTCGCGCGCGTGGAAATCTGATCGGCTCCGCAAAACCGATTCGGAAAGACACCTGAATATGTGGGCCATCTTGCACCAAGGGCTTGAAAAAGCGAAGTTCCTCCTGCCCAGCCAAGTCCGGGGTGCGCGCAAGAATGTCCGCGGCAGCAAAAGGGGTGGTCGCCAAAATGTAGATGTCGACCTCAACGGTTCTTCCTGAACTCAATTGGGCTCCGGTGATTGTCCTGCCATTGAACTGGAAGCGTTCGAGGGGTTCGTTCCAGAAGAAAGAGACCCCATGCTCCTTCAGATCCCTGACCCATCGATCGAACCAGAATTCGCTGCTGGGCCCACGAAACAGCAACCACCCGTCCCGCTGTCCGTGAATCCACGCCGGCCCATCATCGTCCGCCGGGTGAGCATGACTCGGCCGACTAATGAGCTGTTTCCGGAAGAATTGTCCCGCATGGTGCAACGACACTTTCGTCCAATCTGAACCAACCCATGGCCCAAAACATGAACGCCAGGTGCGATAGCCCTGCTCACTGAGCAGCGGCTTCCATTGTTCTGCGGCATTCAGCCTAGAATACCCCTCCTGGCCGCGAGAATTCGCGGCCCAAGTCTTCACCATGAGCCATGACCATTTGAGCCACTCCAAATTCGAGAGACGAAACATCGCTGGGATACTTCGCAGGCCACGGTCAAAGAATCGCGCTTCCCCGCTGTCAGGGAAGATTCCAAAATCGATCGGACGGGAAAGCGCCTTGTCATAGATGCTACCCGACTCGTCGAACGGGATCTGTTTCAGCAGATCGAACAAGTTGTGGTACCACGGCCCCATGCCGTGCCAGGAATACTCGGTGGGGAGGTTCCCCGCCTGAGGGCTTCGAGAACTCCGAAAAAATCCACCGGCCTCGGCTGCCGATTCGTAAACCGAAACCCCGTATCCTCGGCGAACCAACTCGTGAGCCGCGCTCAGTCCGGCGATTCCCGCTCCGAAAATTGCAACCTGCTTGGAGGCAGTCGGCGTCATCATCATGGGGTAATCAGTTGATGCAGTCTTGTTCGGCATGATGAATTCTCCGGCGGACAATCCGCCTCGTTCTTGGTTGCCGTAGGCGCTCTGCCCCCGGTCATGGGAGGTGCCTTCTATCGGCCGTTCCGGTGAGAACGATCATGCCGCTGGACCGCAATCGATGCCATGGGGTCTTGCCCTACCGGAGCCCGCAAACTCCGCGCTGTGGGAAAAACCAGGCTCGCGGGAATTTTGGGTGGGTAAAGACCCCATGGTTGCGGTCGCGGCGATGCGGTATCGTAAAGCCATGAAACTACTGCTTCTTGTCATTGTCCTTTTACTCTTGTTCGGCGGCGGCGGTTTTTACTTCGGGGGACCCGTCATCGGCGGAGGAGGGCTCGGACTGGTTTTGGTCATCTGTCTCATCGTCTATTTCTTGGGCGGATTTCG